>Ga0208612_1000292_pt1 | contig 23922 bp, 22 predicted proteins | sample AntDryMetagUQ889_FD_188089 | JGI IMG/M metagenome (GOLD analysis project Ga0208612, IMG submission 188089) | Polar desert microbial communities from Antarctic Dry Valleys - UQ889 (SPAdes) | ecosystem: Environmental > Terrestrial > Soil > Desert | place: Antarctic Dry Valleys | collected 2008-12-31 | reverse complement strand
GCGACGTGGACTGGGACGACATCCCCAACCACCCGCTCTCCGCCGGGGACATCATGTGCATGCACTACATGATGGACATCGAGACCCACACGGTGATCTACCTGCGGGATCTCCTGGCCTCGCGAGCGGCCAACGACCCGCAGGTGACCGCGTTCCTCTCCTGCTGGGTGTACGAGGAGCTCTGGCACGGCGAGGCCTTCTCGGACTTCCTGCGTCACTACGGCGTCGAGCTGCCCGCCGAGCCGAAGCTCCCGGACGGCAGCACGCCCATGCCCAGCCGCCCCAACCGGGTCAAGGCGATCCGGGAGAGGCTCGGGGTCGGCCACCAGTTCGCCCTCCTCCCGACCATGTTCGGGTCGCTGGTCTCCCGCCACTTCGTCGCACTCCACATGGCCTGGGGGGCGATCAACGAGCTCACCACGCTTACCGCCTACTACGCGCTCATCCGCCGCTCGAGCAACCCGCAGCTGCACGCCATGCTGCGCAAGGTCATCCAGGACGAGCGCCGCCACTTCGCCTTCTACCGGGCCCAGGCCCGGGCTCGGCTCGAGAACGCTCCTCCGCGTGTGCGCGCCTTGATCCGCTGGGTGTTCGAGAACGTCTGGAGCCCGGTGGGGACCGGTCCGAAGTCCGAGGAGGAGGTGGACGCGCTGGCGCTCTACCTGTTCGGGGACTCCGACGAGGGGCGCGAGCAGGCCCGCTCGATCGACGCCACGGTGTCGGAGATGCCGGGGCTCGAGGGACTCACCCTGCTCGGCGACGTGGTCGACCGCGCCGTCGAGCGCGCCCGCGCCACGCCGGGCTACGCGGGGGTGCCGACCGCCGCTGCCTCCTCGGCCACCAGCGGCACGCCGATGGCCTTGAGCCGGCGCGACAGCGACCGGAACGCGAAGCCGTTGATCTCGGTGGAGGTGTAGCCGAGCAGCTCCCAGTCCTGGGTCCGCGCGGTACGCGGAAACACTGGTGACGGCTGAACGGATGCAACAATATATTGTGAGTCGTACCGTGACCACCGTCGCGTTAGGGTGTAAGTCGTGCTTCAGGAGGCGATCGAGCAGGCCGGTTCTCCCGAGCCCGACCCCACGACCGAGCGCATCCTGGTCGGGGCGCGGCAGCAGTTCGAGGAGTTCGGACTGCGGCGCACGACGATGGAGGACGTGGCTCGGCGGGTCGGGGTCTCGCGCGTCACGATCTACCGGCGCTTCCCGGGCAAGGACGCGCTGGTCGGCGCGGTCCTGCTCGAAGAGGCGAGGCGCTTCTTCGGCGAGCTGGAGGTGGCCGTGGAGGGCTGCGAGGGCGTGGACGAGGTGCTGGCCGAGGGCTTCGCGTTCGCGCTCGAGCGCCTCCGCGGCCACGTGCTGCTCAACCGTCTGCTCGACACCGAGCCGGAGTCGATCCTGCCTCACCTCACGCTCGAGTCGCAGTCGGTCGTCGAGTCCATCCGCGGACTGCTGGCCAGTCACCTCGCTCTCCGACTCGAGGGCGCCCGCCTCACTCCGGCCGACGTCGAGGTGGCCGCCGAGATGCTGCTGCGCCTCGTCCTGTCCTTCCTGCTCACCCCGCACACGGTCGCGCGCGTCGAGACGCCCGACGAGGCCCGCCGCTTCGCGCGGCGCTATCTGTCGCCCGCCCTCAGCTCCGTCGCCGCGGAGAATCGCTGAGTCGGGATCCACCGGAATCCCCACGGCCTCCCGCCGATCGAGAGGAGATCACTTCATGTCCAGAGCGCCCCGCTCGATACCGAGCTCGGTGGTCGCCGTCACCGGCGGCGCCCGCGGCATCGGCCGCGCCACGGCGGCCGCGCTCGTGCGCGAGGGAGCGCACGTGGCCATCGGCGACGTCGACGTCGACGAGGCCGGCGCGACGGCCACCGCGCTCGGTCCCCTCGCCTCCGCCTACGAGCTCGACGTGACCGATCGTGCGGCGTTCGCGTCGTTCCTCGATCGAGTCGAGCAGGACGTGGGCCCGGTCGACGTGCTGGTCAACAACGCGGGGATCATGCCCCTCGGCCCGTTCGTCGACGAGAGCGACGACACCGCGCGGCGGCAGATCGACATCAACCTCTACGGCGTCATGTACGGGATGAAGGAGGCCATCCCGCGAATGCTCGCGCGCGGAGGCGGTCACCTGATCAACGTCGCGTCCGTGGCCGGGAAGGCGGGCTATCCCGGCGGGGCCACCTACTGCGCCACCAAGCACGCGGTGGTCGGTCTCTCCGACGCCGTCGGCGCGGAGCTCAAGGGCGTGCCGATCGAGGTATCAGCGGTGTGCCCGGCGGTGGTGAACACCGATCTCGCCAGCGGCGTCTCCGCGACGCGCGGGGTGAAGATCTCCGAGCCCGAGGACGTGGCCGAAGCCATCGTCGAGACCATCCGCAGGCCACGTCCCGAAGTGTTCGTGCCGCGTTCGGTCGGTCCGATCACCCGCGCGATCAGCGTGCTGCCACGACCGGCACGCGCGGCCGTCGTCCGGCTCCTGCGCGGCGACCAGGTGCTGGCCCAGATCGATCGCGAGCGCCGAGCGGCGTACGACGAGCGGCTCTCCTCGTGGTCGGCGGGCGGCGAGCCGGTGGGTACCACGACCGGGGAAGAGCGCTAGCGTGGCCGAGTCGAGCGTTGACCGACCGGCGCCGGCCCGCACCCTCGAGGGTGCGGGCGCGATCGTCACGGGCGGCGCCTCCGGACTCGGAGCAGCCAGTGCCCGTGCGCTGGTGGCCCGGGGGGCGCGGGTGGCCCTCGTCGACGTGAACGCCGAGCAGACGGAGCGGACGGCCGGCGGGCTCGGCGACTCCGCCGTGGCGCTGACCGCCGACGTGACCGACGAGGACGCGGTGTCGAAGGCCGTCGAAGCGGCACGCCAGCAGATCGGGAACCTGCGGGTGGCCGTGCTCTGCGCCGGCGTGGGCTGGGCCGAGCGAGTGGTGGCCCGTCACGGGCCGGCGCAGATGGAGTTCTTCCAGAAGGTCATGCAGGTGAACGTGATCGGCACCTACAACGTCCTGCGGCTGACGGCGGCAGCCATGGCCGAGAACGAGCCCGACGAGGACGGTGCGCGCGGGGCGGTGGTCATGACCGCGTCGGTGGCCGCCTTCGACGGCCAGATCGGGCAGACCGCCTACTCGGCCTCGAAGGGCGCGATCGTCTCGCTCACCCTTCCGGCCGCACGTGACCTCTCCCGCTTCGGGATTCGCGTGAACACCATCGCTCCCGGCGTGTTCGACACGCCGCTGCTCGGCGCCCTGCCCGAGGAGACGCGCGACTCGCTGGCCGCCGGAATCCCCTTCCCCTCCCGTCTCGGTCAGCCCGACGACTTCGCGCTGCTGGCCTGCCAACTCGTCGAGAACCCGTACGTGAACGGAGAGACGATCCGGCTGGACGGCGCGCTGCGGATGGCGCCGAAGTAGGCAGGCCTCGCCTCAGGCGGCAGCACGCTCCAGGTGGCGAGCGGCGCCGCTCCACACCACCTCGTCGCGGCCCGGCCCCACGCCGACCAACACCACCGGCACCCCGACGAACTCCTCGATGAACGACAGGTAGTCGCGGGCCTCGGACGGCAGGTCGGAGAGCTGGCGGACGCCGCGCAGGTCCATGTCCCACCCCGGAAGCTCGACGTAGTCGGCGGCGACCTTGTGGACGATCGACTGGTGGTAGGGGAACTCGTCGAACGACGCCCCCTCCGGTCCGTGGTAGCGGACCGCGAGCTGGAGCGGGTCGATGCCGGTAAGCACGTCGATCTTCGTGATCGCGAGCCCCGTGAGGCCGTTCAGGCGCGCGGCGTAGCGCAGCGCCACGAGGTCGATCCAACCGCATCGGCGGGGCCGGCCCGTGGTCGTCCCGAACTCGCCACCGGCCTCGCGGAGGCGATCGCCCAACGGGTCGTCGAGCTCGGTGGGAAAGGGCCCGGCCCCCACGCGAGTCGTGTAGGCCTTCGCCACCCCCCACACGTCGTCGATGTCCTTGGGCCCGACCCCGGCGCCGACGCACGCCGCGCCCGCCACCGGGTTCGACGACGTGACGAACGGATACGTGCCGTGGTCGATGTCGAGCAGCGTGCCCTGGGCGCCCTCGTAGATCACCAGGCGATCACGATCGAGGGCATCCCACACCAGCCGGGGCGTGTCGGCGATGAAGGGCTCGAGGCGGTGGCCGAGCGAGGTGTAGTCCTCCGTCATGGCGTGGAGGTCGAGCACGGGGTCCTTGGCGAACGGCCGCAGCGACTGGCGCTTCGGCTCGAGCGCCGCGTAGATCTTCTGGCGCAGGATCTTCTCGTCCAGGAGGTCCTGCACGCGGATGCCGAGCCGGGCGGCCTTGTCCGCGTAGCACGGTCCGATCCCGCGCCGCGTGGTGCCGATCTGGAGCTTGCCGAGCTTCGACTCCCCCGCGTGGTCGAGCAGCATGTGGTAGGGCATGATGAGGTGGGCGTTGGCCGAGATCTTCAGCCCGCTCACGTCGATCCCCCGCCGCCGCAGCCCGTCGATCTCCTCGGTGATGACCTTGGGGTCTACCACCACCCCGTTGCCGATCGCGCACGTCTTGCCCGGATAGAGGATCCCGGAGGGGATGAGGTGGAACTTGAACGACTCGCTGCCGCGGACGATCGTGTGCCCCGCGTTGTTGCCGCCCTGGAAGCGGATCACGACGTCGGCGCGCTCGGCCACCAGGTCGGTGACCTTGCCCTTGCCCTCGTCGCCCCACTGGGCGCCGACTATGGCCAGTCCCGGCATGACTAGTGGTCGCTCCTCCGGAAAAGCGGTGCGGGACTTGCGGGGGCGGGCACTGGGAGAGGGTAGGGCGGTGGCGGGAGGCGGGCGCCTCAGCCGCGGTGGGCCATGCGCAGGTCCGCCCCCATGATGGGGATCGGAGTGCCGCACATCTCGGCCAGGCGCGACACGGTGCGCGGTCCGAGCTGCGCGCGCAGTTCGTCGAGGTCGAGCAGGTTGGTGGTGACGAGGATCGAGCGCTCGTCCTGCCAGCGCTCGTTGACGATCGCGTAGAGCTGCTCGATCACCCAGTCGGTGCGCTTCTCGGCGCCGAGGTCGTCCAAGTGGAGCAGCTCGACCTCGCACAGCGCGCGAAAGAGCTGCTGGTAGGAGCGGCCCGAGCCGTCCTCGTAGGTCTCCTTGATCTCGGCCAGCAGGCGCGGGACCGAGTAGATCGCCACCGAGCTCCCGGCCTTCTCCGCCGCCATCGAGATGAGCATGGCCAGGGAGGTCTTCCCGGTGCCGACGTCACCGAAGAACCACCGGCCCCGACCCTCGGCGAGGTTGTCGTCGATGTCGCGGATGAAGGCGCGGACGTCGCGCAGCACCGGCGGGTCGAGGTCGCAGATCGGCTTGCGGTCGAAGGAGACCCCGCGGAAGCGGCGCGGTATCCCGGTACCCATGTGCCGTGCACGCACGCGCTGGATGCGAGCCGCTCGGCACGGACAGGGTCGAGCGGCGTCGCGATGCTCGTCGAGGACCCAGCCGGAGCCATCGCAGACGCCCTGGGGGCAGTAGTCGTCGTTCACGGGCGGTCGCTCATAGGTCGTCGGGCGGCCCGCCGTTCCCGTGACGGGGGGGTCCCGGCCCGAGCGCAGGCCCGGACGGGCCCGCTCCGAGCGCGGTCTCGGCGAAGTGGTCGGCGAACTTCGGGTACTTCGCGATGAAGGTCAGCACGACGTCCCCCACTGGGCCGTTGCGGTGCTTGGCCACGATCAGGTCGGCCTCACCCTGCCGCTCGGAGTCACGGTTGTAATACTCGTCGCGGTAGATGAACATCACCAGATCGGCGTCCTGCTCGATCTGACCGGATTCGCGCAGGTCCGAGAGCAGCGGACGCTTGTCGGGGCGCGACTCGACCGCCCGCGAGAGCTGCGAGACGGCGATTACCGGTATCTCCAGCTCGCGGGCCAGGATCTTCAACCCACGGGAGATCTGACCGATCTGCTCGACCCGGTTGGTCGAGGGATCCTCGGCGCGCATGAGCTGGAGGTAGTCGACGATCACCATGCCGAGCGGACTGCGGGTGTGGAGGCGGCGCACCTTCGCCCTGAGCTCGTGGATGCCGATGTCACTTGAGTCGTCGACGTAGAGCGGCGCCGCGGCGAGCTTCTGGACGCCCTTCAGCACCTTCGGCCAGCGCTCGGGCTTGACCCGTCCCTTGCGCAGGTCGTCACCCTTCTCGCGGGCCTGAGAGGCTATGAAGCGCTGGGCCAGCTCAGTCTCCGACATCTCGAGCGAGAAGAGCGCCACAGGCCGGCCGTGATCGACCGCAGCCTTCTCGGCCATGGAGGTGACGAGCGCGGACTTGCCCATCGAAGGGCGGGCGGCCAGCACGATCAGGTTCCCGGGCTGAAAGCCGCCGGTCAGCTCGTCGATGTCCGTGAACCCCGACGGCGTGCCGGTCATGTGCACGCCCTCCCGGGACAGACGCTCGAGCTTGTCGAGCTCGTCGTGGAGGACGCCCTCGATGGCCCGGAGCTCTCCGGTCAACTCGTCCTGCCCGATCTTGAAGAGCATGGTCTCCGCCTGCTCGACGAGATCACGCGGGCTGCCGGGGAAGGTGAACACCCTCTCCCCGATCTCGCGGGTTGCCCCGAGCAGGCGACGCATCAACGAGTGGTCCTTGACGATCCGCGCGTAGTGGCGGTAGTTGCCCGCCATCAGCACCATGCCGGACAGCGAGTGGACGTAGTCGCGGCCGCCGGCCTCCTCGAGCTCGCTGGCGCGCTCGAGCTCCTCCGAGACGGTGAGCGCGTCCACCGGCTCGGGCTCGGCCTTCTCCTTCAGCCGCATCATCGCGCGGAAGATGCGCTCGTGGCGGCCCCGATAGAAGTCCTCGGGCCTGAGCCGAACGTCGACCAGCAGTCCGTCGAGCGCCTGGTCGTTCAGCATCACCGCGCCGAGCACCGACGTCTCGGCCTCGAGGTTCTGAGGAGGGACATCGCCCGCGGACTGGGGGGCCGGGGAGACCGCCATCAGAGAGTGGGACGCGAGTGACGTGTGCGAACGCACACGAGCGACCGAGGACGCCGGAATGCGACGCTTATCGCGTCCACCGGCTACTCGGGGGTGACGATGGTCTTTACGTCGGCGGTCACACCATCGTGGACCTCGACGGTGACCATGTGCGTGCCCGTCGCGCGAATCGGCTGCTCGAGGCGCACGCGGCGGCGATCGATACGGATGCCCCGCGCCTGCCGGATGGCGTCGGCCACGTCCTGCGCGGTGACCGAGCCGAACAGTCGGCCGTCGGCCCCCGCCGCCTGCGGGATCGTGAGCACCGTCCGGGTGAGCACGGCGGCGTTCTCGCGTGCCCGGTCGGCGGCGTCGAGCGCCGCACGATCGGCCGCCTCCTGCCGCCGACGAGCCTCGGCGAGCGACGCAGGCGTGGCCGGCTGCGCAAGCCTGCGAGGCGCGAGGTAGTTCCGCAGGTAGCCGGGCGAGACGTCGATGATGTCGCCCCGATCCCCAAGCCGCTCGACCGCGTGAAGCAGGATGGCCTGGGCCATGGTCAGAGAACCCTGCCCGCCGCGCTACGCGACGCGTGCCCAACGCCTTCACGGCGCTCCGGTGGACGCGAGAACCGAGCAGTCCAAGGACGCAGGGAGCGACGTGTGCGAACGCACACGAGCGACCGAGGACGCCGGAATGCGACGGTTATCGCGTTCACCGGTCGGCGACGTAGGGAAGGAGGCCGACTTCCCGCGCCCGCTTGATCGCCCGAGCCAGCTGGGCCTGGTGACGACGGCAGCAGCCGGTGATGCGGGCGGAGCGGATCTTCCCCCGGTCGCTCATCAGGCGACGAAGGGTGCCGAAGTCCTTCCAATCGACGTCCCTGATCTTGTCCTTGCAGAACGGACACGGCTTGCGCCGCCCTCCGCCGCCAGGGCCCTTCCTCTCTCGCCGGCGGGTGGGCCGGCTGCGCTGCTTCGCCACTTGGCTCCTCTGTGCCTAGAACGGAATGTCGTCGTCCGTGCCCTGGGCCGCCGGCGCGCGCTGGAAGTCGGCCGTGTCCGCCGGCACGTCGCTCTGCGGGGTGTAGCGGCTGCCGTTCTCCCCGCCGTCGCGCGAGCCCAGGAACTGGACAGAGTCGGCGATGATATCGACCGCTTGGCGCTTGTTGCCGTCCTGCTCCCACTCGCGCCACTCGAGTCGCCCGTCGACCGCGACCGGACGCCCCTTCGCGAGGTAGGTGGCGCAGTTCTCACCCTGAGCGCCCCAGACGGTCACGTCGAAGTAGTTGGGCTTGTCGACCCAGTCGCCCGAGGCGTCCTTCCGACGCGTGTTGCACGCGACCCGCAGCGAGCAGACGCTCGTTCCGCTCGAGGTGGTGCGCAGCTCCGGGTCTCGGGTGAGGTTTCCCGTGAGAACTACGCGGTTGATGTTCGTAGCAGCCATGCTGGCGTCCCTTCGGCGGGTTTCAGGATGTGGGTCGAGAGTACATTCGGTCCCCGCCGGAAACCGGCCCGCGAGGACGGAAATGGCGGAAAACGCGCGGAGATCGTGCGAGCCCGTAACGGACGTGACGGAGGCGTCGCACTCTCCGCGGCGGGGAGGGGCGGCGCCGTGCCGGTGGTCCGCCCCAGGGCCGCCCCGTGTCGCCGGTACGCCCCGCGGGGGGCTAGCGCGGGGCGTCGGCCGCGGCGCGCGGCGCGCGCTGGGACTCGGCCGGCTGCTCACGCGTTCGGGGTGCCTCGGCCCGCGGCGCGGGCGGCGGCGGCGAGCCGGCCTTGAGGCCGACGATGCGAAAGCGAAGGACGCCGTCCGCGATCCTCAGGGTCCGGTCGAGGCGATCGAGGAGCTCGGTGCCCCCCTCGAACTGGAGTAGGTGGTAGCCGGCCTCGCCCTTGTGGTCGATCTCGAAGGACATCCGGCGCGTGCCCCAGTCGTGCGCCCCGATCAACTGGCCTTCGGACTCGATCGTGCTCTGGACCCCATCGACGATCTCGGTTCGGCGCTCCTCGGGAGCGGCCGGATCCAGCATCAACATGAGGTCGTAGAGGCCCTGCACAGCGCGCCGACCTTAGCAGTGGCCCCCTTGCCGATCACCCTACCGACGATCGGCCGCGTCGCCTGTCTCGCCGCCCTTGCCCGGGCTTCTTCGCGATTCCCGCCAGGGCGGCGTGCACAACCCCGAACACGTCTCCACGAATCGGGGGTGGCTGGCCTTATGTATCGAACTGCATGCGTAACCCCAGCCACGTGCGTCGGAGCTGGACGTGACAGGCTTTATGCATGTCCGTGACCCCCCGCGCCGGCCCCCCGGCGCGCCGGCCCCCTACGCCACACGCTCCCGCTTCCGGCGCTTCTGCTCGATGTCCGCGAGCTGGTCGTCCACCCAGTCGCCCGGGTCGCGCGCGGTCACGATCTGCTTGAGGCCCTCGGCCCGGCGGGAGCGCTCCTCGGCCGACATCGTGAGCGCGTGGTGGATGGCGTCGGCCTGCTCCTGGATGTCGAAGGGGTTGACCGACAGCGCGAACTCGCCGAGCTCCTCGTGGGCCCCGGTGTTCTCGGACAGGAGGGACACGCCGTGGCGCTCGTTGACGAGCGGCCCCTCCTTGGCGATCAGGTTCATGCCGTCGAACATCGCGTTGACGATCAACAGGTCGTAGTGCTTGTAGGAGGCGATCGCCTCCTCGAGGTTCTCGCGCAGCTTCAGGTCGATCGGCATCCAGTCGGTGGTGCCGTGCCGGTGGTTGATGACCGCCACCAGGGCCTCGATGCGCTCGAGGTACTCGGCATACTCCGGCACGTCCTGGCGCGAGGGCACGAGCTGGGCGGTGAACGTGACCTCCTCGAGGAACTCCGGGTGCTGCTCCAGGAAGAGGTCGAAGGCCGTGAACCCGCGCAGGACGTTCTTCGACAGGTCGGCGCGGTCCACGCGCAGGATCAGGTGCTCGCGCCGGCGCCGGAGCACCTCCCGCTCGTACTCGTGGACCCTCGGCCGCTGCGCGGTACGGCGAAAGGAGTCGGCCGAGATCGGCAGCGGGTAGGCGCGGACCCACACCTCGCGGTCGCCGACGTGGACCACTCCGGCCTCGAACTCGACCTCCACCTCGTCGAGCAGCTCGCGGCAGCAGTGCAGGAAGTTGTCGCGGTAGGAGGTGGTGTGAAAGGCAAGGATGTCGTTGGCCAGCACGCCCTCGTAGATCTCGCGCCGGATGTCGCTCGGCAGCACCCGCCAGGCGTCGGGCTGCGTCCACGGGATGTGCACGAAGTGGTGGAGGAAGACGTCCGGGCGGGCGTCGCGGATGGCCTTCGGCGCCGTGTACAGGTGGTAGTCGTGCAGCATGACCACCGCCTCTTCGTAGTCCTCGATCTCCTCCAGCACCGCGCGGGCCAGATCCTCGTTCACCACCCGGTAGCCCTTCTCGTAGGCGTCGCGCTCGTGCTGGCGGAAGTCCGGCGCGTTCGAGAGATCCCAGAGGTAGTGCTGGACGAACCACAGAAGCGGGTTGGCCATCACGCTGTAGAAGCGGTCGTAGGCGTCCGAGTCGGACTCGACGAGCCGGATCCGGTACGTCGTGCCGTCCACCTCGCACTCGAAGGACCCCCCGCCGTGCTCGCGTGAGGCCTCGGCGTCGGCGTCGTCCATGGCCGATGCCACCCACAGCGCGTCGCGGTGGTCCACGAGTCCGGTGAGCGCGGTGACGAGGCCGCCGCCGCCCCGGCTGGCCACCAGCTCGCCCGAGTCGTCGCGCGCAAAGGTCGCGGGCCCGCGGTTCGACACGAGCACGAGCGGCCAATCGGTCTCCGTGGCCGGGGCGTCGTTCTCCGCGGTCATGGTGCGGAGGGGATACCCATCACGTCAGGAGACTACGACAGATCGGTGAAGATCCGCAGCCAGTCGCGGAGCAGGCGCGGCGTGAGGAAGTTCCGTCGTACGTGCTCCTTTCCGCGGCGGCCGAGGAACTTGCCCAACCCGGGCTCGCGAAGGATCTCCAGCGAGCGCTCCGCGCACTGCTCCGGGGAGGAGACCAGGAACCCGGTCTCGCCGTCCTGGACCTGTAGCGGTATCCCCCCCACGTCGCCGCCGATGAACGGCCGCGCCTTCCACAGGGCCTCGGACACGGTCAGCCCGAACCCCTCGCGGGTCGACTTCTGGACGAGGACGTCGGCCTGGCTCTGGAAGGCGTTGACCTCGATCGCCCCGACGTTGTTCATGTTGTTGAGGATGTGGATGTCGGGGTCGCCCTGGGCGTGCTCGACGGTCGAGTTGAAGAACTCCCAGCCCTCGGGGTCGTCGGTGGCCATCGAGCCGACGAGCGCGAGCTGCACCTCCGGCATGTCCTCGGTGACCTTGCGGTAGGCGTCGATCACCCCGATCGGGTCCTTCCACGGATCGAAGCGCGAGACCTGGCACATGAGCGGGCGGTCGACGTCGATCCCGAACTGGTCGACCACGAAGGCTGCGTCCTCTGGAGACAGGGCCATGTTCTTCGGCGACAGGGGATCGATGGCCGGCGGGCAGATGTTGACGTTCGGGACGCCGTCGAAGGCCGCCGGCACGTACTGCTGGAGGTGGAAGAGCGTGGCGTCGTACTCCCGCAGGACGGGGACGAGGCGATCGATGGTCGGGGGGTGGGGCTGCGAGAGGTCGATGTGGCAGCGCCAGACCCAGCTGCGCGCCTTGTCGGCCACGTGGGAGCGCATCAGCGCCGGCTGCGGGTCGTGGCAGATCGCGACGTCCCAGCCCGAGCTCATCTCCCGGGCGTTCATCTCGTTGTAGTCCTCGTAGACCTTCCACTCGCTCGGAGAGAGGTCGAGCGGGTTGCCCTGGAGGGCGTTGTGCATGAGCTTCGTCGCGTTGAAGAACTCCTCACGGCCGATGACCACGTCCCATTCGACCTCGATCCCGACGTCGCGCATCAGCGGGATCAGCGTGTAGAGGATCTCCGAGACCCCGCCTCCGAACGCCGTGGCCGACAGGTGGAGGACCTTGAGGCCCTGGAGGGGCTCGGCGAGGCGGCGGATCTCGTCCACCAGGCCGCCTCCCACCAGATGGGTGTAGTCGGCGAGTGACTTGTGGCCCACCCCGACGGGCTGAAGCACGGGTTCTCCTGTCTGTCTCGGACACGCGTCGCCCGCTCGACCGCCCGAGCCGCCGTGCGGCCCGGTCGAGGAGTGGGACGGCCCGGCAGCCTAGATGGTCGCCCGCGCGCGGGGCGCACGGCTCGGACCGCGGAGCGCGGAGCGCGGCGTGCGGCCCCTAATCGGGAGCGGTGGGCTCCAGGTGCTTGACGAGGCGGATGCGCCCCGGCTCGGCGTGGCACTCGTCGGCCGTCGCGCCGAGGATGGCCAGGCTGAGCCGGCGCTCGGAGAGCGGCATCACCTCCGGTCCCGGACACCTCAGGTCCAGCACCAGCCGGGTCGGACGGAGCCCGTAGCGAACGGCCAGGCGCTCCGAGGAGGACACCACGAGAGGCTGCTCGGAGAGGTCGAACGTGTGAGCGTCGGCGGCCGGGGCGGCCGGGACCCAGCGCCGCGCCGCCTCGTCGACCGCAAGCTTCAGATCGGCGACCTCGTCTCCGGAGAGAGCGGTAAGGCGCGAGACGGCCGAGAGGGCCAGCCGCAGCAGGCCCACGTACTCCGCTCTGGCCGGGATCGTGAGGCGCACTTCCCCGCTGTCGGTTTCCGAGGGCACCCTACGAGTCCTTTCCCGGGCGGCGGCTTCCTAACCCCCTTCGGACCGCTCGCCCGCGGCGAGTGCCGAGCCTGCGGGTGCGGCCCTCCGGAGCCCCCCGTCCCGCCCGGCAGCGTGGTGAGGCAGGCCGTCCCGAGACGGGGCCGGGCCCATCGCGGGCGGAAGCTGGAGCGTGAACTCGGTCCGCGCGGGACGCGACCGTACGTCGATCCACCCGCTCATCCGCTCGGCCAGCTCGAGCCCGATGGCCAGGCCGAGCCCCGAGCCGCTCGCGGCTTCCGCCGTGAAGAACCGCTCGAACAGCTGCCTCGGGTCGGCCCCGGGAGCGAGGCCCGGCCCGTCGTCGGCCACCGTCAGCTCGCACGAGCCCGTCTGCCACCGCGCGGTCACCGTGATCCGCGTGCCCTCGGGCGTGTGCCTCAAGGCGTTGTCCACGAGGATGCGGACGATCTGCGCGGCCCTCTGAGGGTCGCACCACGCGTCCACGCCGCGCTCGGGCAGCAGCAGCTCGAGCTCGCTCCGACGCCGGGCGAAGATCGGCTCGAACTCGCCGGTCACCTCGCGTGCGAGACGGGCGAGGTCCACGGGCTCGGGGCGCAGGTCGAGCGAGCCCGCATCGAGCCGCGACAGGTCGAGCAGGTCGACCGACAGCTTCTGGAGGCGGCCGACCTGCTCGCGCATGGCGGTCAGGAACTCGTCGCGCGTCGCCTCGTCGAGATCCTCGTCCTGAAGCAGCTCCACGAACCCCCCGAGGGAGAACAGGGGCGTGCGGAGCTCGTGCGAGGCGTTGGCGATGAAGTCGCGCCGGGCCCGGTCGACGCGGGAGAGCGACCGTTGCATCTCGTCGAAGGTCCGGGTGAGACGACCGAGCTCGTCGTCGGCGGGGTCGCCGATCGGCTCGACCTCCCGGCCCTCGGCCACCTCGCGGGCGGCGTCCTCGAGGCGGCGCACGCGGCGGGCAAGGCGCCGGGCCACGACGTAGGAGCCGAGCAGCGCGATGATCAGCGCGAGCGCGCTTGCCACGAGCACGCGGGTGCGGACGAGGGAGACCGTCTCAGCCACGTCGTCGAGGTCACGCGAGTAGAGGACGACCCAGTTCGGGGTGTCGAAGTAGTAGAGCTGGCGGGCGGCCTGTGCGGCCTCGCCGCTGCCCCCGTCACGGACGCTTGTGTAGAGCCGCCTCCCTCCTCTCGTCACCGCGCGCAGGGCGAGGCCCGGGTCGGGCACCACGTCGCGCTCCACAGCCGAGTCCGAGGCGATGGTCAGCGGCGGCGCCGACGTGGAGGCGTTCGAGACCTGCCTGTAGAACACGGTCACGCGGGCGTCGGCCGAATCGGCCACCGCACGTACCAGCTCGTCGAGCTCGGGAGCGGGCACGTTCCTTCGCATCGCCCGTTCGATGGCGGCCGAGGAGATCTCGGCCCGCCGGCCTAGATCCTCGAGCTGCTGGCGCTCGAGGGTCGACTCGAGCTGAGGCACCACGAAGAAGAAGAGCACCGCGAAGGACAGCGCGGTGACCGCGAAGAAGAGGAGCGCGAGCCCGTTGCCCAGCGAGCCCCGACGCACGAGCGGGAGGCCCTTCACCGCCCGCGGGGCCAGGACCCTCATCGCTCCTGGAGGAAGTAGCCCACGCCGCGAGCCGTGAGGATCAGCTGGGGCGACCGGGGGTCGCGTTCGATCTTCTCGCGCAGGTGGCGCACGTGCACGTCGACGGTACGCGGGTCGCGGTACTGGGCGTCGCCCAGGGCGTGCTCGAGGATCATGCTCCGGCCGAACACGCGTCCCGGGCTGCGGGCCAGCACGGCCAGCACCTCGAACTCGACGTAGGTGAGCTGCACCGGCTCCCCGTCGCACTGCACGGTGCGCCGCGCGAGGTCGATGCGCAGGCCGCCCACCTCGATCGGCGCGGGGCCGCGGTCGTCGACCGGCGTCATCTCCGCCCGCCGGAGCATGGCCTTCACGCGCGAGCGAAACTCCCGGATCGAGAACGGCTTCGTGATGTAGTCGTCGGCGCCGAGCTCGAGGCCGAGGACCTTGTCGAACTCGTCGTCCCGCGCGGTGAGCATGATGATCGGCACGCCGCTCTTCGCGCGCAGCTGCCGGCACACCTCGAAGCCGTCGAGGTGCGGGAGCATGACGTCGAGCACGACCAGGTCGAACGAGCTCTCGCCGAAGCGCCGCAGCGCCTCCTCGCCGTCCAGCGCACAGACCACGTCGTAGCCGTCAGAGCGCAGCGGATACGAGAGCAGGGTCTGCACCGACTGCTCGTCGTCCACAAGGAGGATGCGCTGTGACTGCGAGGACACGGTGTCGTCCGCTCCGTGCGATTGTAGGTTCCGGTCGTGGAGGACCCGCCCCGTTGATCGAGCCGCGTCTCTACCGCGTGGCGTTCCTGCCGACGCTGCTGGTGCTGGCCCTCCTCATGTTCTCGTTCGAGAGCCGGCCGCCTCCCCTGCCCCAGGGACTGGCCGCCGACGTCCTCTTCGACGGACGGCTGGCCGCCGCAGGTGCCCGCTCGGTGGCGAGCCGCCATCCAGACCGCCGCCCCGGCTCCCCGGGCGACCTGGCGTCGGCCCGCGCAGTGGCCGACGAGCTCAGCGCGCGCGGGTTCGTCACCCGGACCGATCGCTTCGACGGCGCGGACGGTCGGCCGCTCGCGAACGTGGTGGGCACGCGGCCGGGCGCCTCGCCTCGTCGTGTGGTGCTCCTGGCCGCCCGCGACTCCGTCCGCGGCCCCGACCCGGCGGGCAGCGCCGCCGACACCGCCGCCCTGCTCGAGTTCGCCCGTGTGCTCGGCGGACGGGCCACCGGCAAGACCATCGTGCTCGCGTCGGTCGACGGGTCGACGCTGGGGGAGGCCGGTGCGCGGCGCTTCGCTCAGCAGGAGGGCGACGGCGAGCTCGTGGACGCGGTGCTGGTGGTCTCGGACCTCGGGGCGGCGAGGGCGCGGGGCCCGCTCGTGGTCGAGTGGTCGAACGACTCCTCCCGCGCCTCGATCGGGTGGCAGCGGACCGTGGCGGCCTCGCTGCGCGAGGAGCTGGGCGGGCTGCCGGGTGCCGAGGGCGTGCCGGGCCAGGTCGTGCGGCTGGCCCTTCCGCTCGGGGTGGGCGCGCAGGGGCCCCTGCTCGACGAAGGCCTCCCCGCGCTGCGGCTGTCCGGAAGCGGTGAGCTTCCTCCGGCGCCCGACGACGCCCGGGAGCGGCCGGGGCGCGGCGACGCGGTCGCGGCCGGTGGCGCCGCAGCCGGAGCCGTCGACTCGTCGCGCCTCGGCGACCTCGGGCGCGCGTCGCTGCGCGCCCTGTCCGCGGTCGACTCGGGGGCGATCCCCGAGCCGGGCCCGCCCACCTACCTGATCGTGGCCGGCCAGATCCTTCCCGGCTGGGTGTTGTCGGTGCTCGCCCTGGCGCTGCTGCTGCCGGCGGTGTTCGTGAGCATCGACGCCTTTGCGCGCGCGCGCCGGCGTCGCGACCCGGTCGCACGGTGGGTGCCGTGGCTCGCGCTGTGCACGCTCCCCTACGTCATCGGACTCTGCGTGGCGTACGGCCTGGCGCTGGTGGGCGCCATCCCCGCGGCGTCCGAGGCCGCCCCCCGGCCCGGGCAGGTCGCGCCGGGCATCGGCGCGGTGCTCGTGCTGGCCGCGGTGGCGGCGTCCGGTGTGGCGGCGGCCGGGGTGGGGTGGTGGCGGCGCTCCCGGAGGGCCGGCCCACCGGAGGAGGACGTGGACACGCCGGCGGCGCCCGGCGCCGCGTGCGCCTGCACGATGCTCGCCGCCGGCCTCGGCCTCGCGGTCTGGTGGGCGAGCCCCTTCGCGGGCCTCCTCCTGGCCCCCACCGTGCACCTCTGGATCCTCGCCGCCGTCCGGCGCCGTCCCGCGCGCCGCGGCGAGGACGCTAGGCCCACGCCGGTCCGGGCTCGCGCCGTCCTCGCCCTCCTCGGCCTCCTCCCGCCGCTCGTGGTGGTGGTCTACTACACGGACCGCCTCGCGCTCGGCCCGCTCGAGGCCGTCTGGTACGCGACGCTGGTGGTGGCCGGCGGCCACGCCGGGTTCGACGTCGCGCTGCTCGGGTGCCTCTTCCTCGGGCTGATGACGGCGGTGGGCTCGGTGGTGTTGGCCATCGCCCGCCGTCCACCACCGGCGGCGGAGACCACCGAGCCCTCCACCCACGCCGCTCCGGCGCTTGGACGCTCGTTCTATCGCCCTCTGGGCGGAGCGGGTCGATAAGGCGGCGAGCGGCTGGATCGGGCGCCGGGGACGGTGCCCACCGCCGGCAAGCGAGATCTGGAGGAACATCATCTTCGGCACCACTAGACAACACGACCTCTCGTCCCGCGTGACGCGGGGCGACTACGTGGTCGACTTGGGAAAGGTGGCCGAGGCCATGCTGGCGCGCTGCACGCTGCGAATACCGCCCTGCTCAGGGGTGCTCATGGCCTCGCAGCTCGACCACCGACCCCGCCGCGTCACGGATCGCCGTCCCGGCGCCGGCGCCGGCCGCTCCTAGCCAGGCGATCCGGGCACCCGCCCCCCGAGCCGCCCCCTCGAGGGCCCCGCGGCGCTCCGGCGGGGCGGTGAGCAGGAGCTCGTAGTCCTCGCCCGCGGTCGCGGCCAGGATCGCAGGGTCGCGTCCCGTGGCGGCGGCGACCTCGTGCACGCCGGGGTCGATCGGCAGACGCCCGAGGTCGAGGTCTAGCCGCACGCCGCTGCGCTCGGCGAGGTGGGCAGCGTCGGTGGCCACCCCGTCGCTCACGTCGATCATCGCCGCGGCCCCCGCGCGGGCGAGCGCCTCACCCAGCTCGAGCAGCGGCTCGGGCCGGAGGTGGCGGTGGATCAGGCGCTCACGGTCGGCCGCGTCCAGAGCGGCCACATCGGCCCCCTGGATCAGCAGCAGGCCCGCGCCCGACCCGCCGAGGGCGCCGGTGACCCCCACCAGGTCGCCCGACCGCGCTCCGTCGCGGTAGACGAGCGCACGCTCGTGCTCGGCCCATCCCACGACGGTGATCGCAAGGAGGACCGAGTCGGACGCGATCACGTCGCCGCCGGCCACCACCGTGCCGGTGCGCTCGGCGAGCGCCTCCATCGCGTCCACCACCGCGAGTGCCCAGCCGGGGTCGCTGCCCCGCGGCAGCGCGAGGCCGACGTAGGCCTCGCCCGGCTCGGCCCCCATCGCGGCGAGGTCCGACAGCGCCGCGGCGAGTGCCTTGTGGCCGACGTCGGCGGGGCCGTGGGTGGAAAGCTCGAAGTGAACCCCGTCCGCCGCGAGGTCGGTCGAGGTGACCGCGACCCCTCGCGCGCGGACCACCGCGGCGTCGTCGCCCGGCCCCCGGAGCACCCGGCCACCGCGGGAGCGCAGGCGCGCCTCGATCGCCGCTACGAGCTCGAGCTCACCCACGGAGCCCCGCCTCTCGCGCCGGGCGCCGCGGCGCATCGGACGGCCGAGCCCAGAGCCACCCGAGCGGGGTGCTGCGCGCGCCTACTCGCCGGGGACGCCGTCGTCGGCGCCCCCGGTGTCCGTCTCCGAGTCGGCTTCCGGCGGCGAGGGCTGCGGCGTGGGCGTTGCCGGCGGGGGGGTGTACGGGGTTCCAGCCCCACCGGTGCCGGTGCCGTACTGCTCGGTCGACTGAGCCTCCTGCGAGGTGGGATCCGGCGCCGGCGCGCCCCCCGAGGCGTAGCGGCCGTAGAACGGCGTGAACTGCACCGGGTTCTCGGGACTCTTGAAGCTTCCGCACCCGCCGCCCCCGGTGGCCCGTCCCATGAATGCCCCCCAGATCGACGCCGGGATCGTGCCGCCCGCCACGTCGACCCCGTGCACGCCGCGCATCTCGCGCTGCGCGTTCGGGTAGCCCACCCACACCGAGGCCGCGAGCTTCGGCGTGTAGCCCACGAACCAGGCGTCGTTGAAGTTGTCGGTGGTGCCCGTCTTGCCGGCGGCGGGACAGCCGATGTCGGCCTTCTTGCCGGTGCCCGCCTCCACGTTCTTCTCGAGCACCTTGGTCACCTCGGCGGCCACGCCGTCGCTGAACACCCGCTTGCGCCGGGGCTTGCCCAACTCGTCGGACTTGCCGTCCGGGAAGTCGACCCGGCGGATGGCCTTCGGCCGGGATCGCATGCCGCCGGCCGCGAGGGTGGCGTAGGCGTTGGCCATCTCGAGCGGGGAGACCCCGAGGCGCAGGCCGCCGAGCCCCTCGGCGGGGAACCCGTCGAGCTTCGAGGTGATGCCCATGAGGCGGGCGGTCTCGGCCACCCGTTCGGGCCCGAGGTCCACGTCGAGCTGGGCGTAGACCGTGTTGTCGGACTTCAGCGTGGCCTTCACGAGGTCCATGCGCCCGCCGTAGGAGCCGTCGTAGGTCTCCACCTCATAGTTCTCGGTCGTCCCGGGGATGTCGAGGTCGAGCTTCTTCGAGGTGTAGTAGGTGCTGCGCGGATCGACCCCGCGGCGCAAGGCGGTGGTGAGGACCATGGTCTTGAAGGCCGAGCCGGGCTGGCGCTTGCCCTGGGCGGCGAGGTTGAACGTGCGCTCGTCGTAGGTGCCGCTCGAGGTCATCGCCCGGATGTAGCCGGTCTGCGGATCGATGGCCACGACGGCCGAGCTCGGGTCGTCGGGGTACCCGAGCTGGTTGGCGATGGCCTCGCGCCCGGCCTGCTGGAGCTTGGGGTCGATCGTCGTGTGGATCTTGAGCCCGCCGCGCCGGTACACGGACACCCCGTACTCCTCGATCAGCTGCTCCTGCACGTAGTCGAAGAAGTGCGGCTCCCGGCGCTTCGTGTAGCGGTTGCCGCGCCGCAGACGCATGTCCTGGACCATGGCCCGCCGGGCGCGGCGGCGGAACGAGGGGCACCGCTTGACGCATGTGTCGATCATCTGCTGGAGGACCTGGTTGCGCCGGGTGATCGCCGCCTCGGGGTTGCGGAACGGGTTGTACTGGGACGGCGCCTGCGGCAGGCCGGAGAGCAGGGCCGACTCGGCGAGGTCCAGGTCCTTCGCGTGCTTGGCGAAGTAGGTCTCCGCCGCGGCCTCCACCCCCACTGCGGTGCGGCCGTTCACGGTCCCGTAGGGCACGGAGTTCAGGTACTCCTTGAGGATCCACTGCTTCGAGCGACGGGTCTCCATGTCGGAGGCCAGCATGGCCTCGCGGATCTTGCGCTGGACGTTGCGCTCGGGGTCCTTGATGTAGAGGGCGCGGACGAGCTGCTGGGTGATCGTCGAGCCGCCCTGGACGGTCCTCCCGGACTCGAGGTTGGCCAGCCCGGCGCGGACGATGCCCTCGAAGTCGACGCCCTCGTGGCTCCAGAAGCGCTCGTCCTCGATGGCGACGGTGGCGTTGCGCAGATCGCGCGGGTGCTGGTCGGCGGGGACGGGGGCGCGGATCTCGTCGGAGACGACGTAGCCGAGGAGCGACCCGTCGGCGGCGAAGATCTGGGAGGAGCGGCCCTTGTCCTGGGGCACGAGCTCCTCGATCGGCGGCGTGGTGGCCGCGATGGCCACGACCCAGCCTACGCCCGAGAGACCGCCGATCCCGGCGCCGACGGCGAGCACGAACAGCGCGAAGAGGCCGGCGCTCGTGCGGCCGGCCAGGCCGCGGCGCCCGCGTCGGCGTCTCTGTCGCTTGCGCTGGGTCAAGGGGTGGGACCGGGCGCCGTGTGGTCGCCGGGGCCGAGGCGGCCGTCCGGCCGGCTCGGGGCTCTAGGTCTCGGTGCGGGAGGATAGACCTTCACGGTGGAGACGTTCGAGGGCCCTGGCGCGCAGTCCTGCCGCCACCTCACCCCGCGTTACCACCGTGGGGGCCTGCTTGGAGATCGTGATGCGCACGCCGTCCTTGTCGACCTCGGCCACGGACACCTCGGCGTCGGGCTCCTCGGCGAGCACCTCGAGGGCGCGTGCCGAGTCGGCCTCCGGCGGTATCCAGACCGAGACCTCCACGCGCACCCGGGGGTCGATGATCGTGTGGTTCTCGATCGTCGACTGGGACAGCATCTCGTTGGGGATGATGATCCGGCGCCCGTCGTCGGCCCGCATGTAGGTGTAGGAGAGACGGACGTCCTCGATCGTCCCCGTGTCCTCGCCGAAGGTCACCAGGTCACCGACCCGGATCGGCTGGGTGATGACCAGCTGGATCCCCGCGATGAGGTTGGCGAACGTCTGTCGGGCCGCGAAGCCCACGACGATCCCGAGCACGGCCGAGGAGGCGAGCACGGCGGTGGCCGTGCGCCGAACGGGCTCGAACTGGGAGACCGCGAGCGCGATGCCCACGACCAGGATCGTCGCGTACAGCAGCCGGCGCACGATCCGCACGCGGGTGTCGAGGCCGGCGGTGGCCGCGCCCTCGGCGACGGCCCGGGAGAGCCTGCGGCCGCGCCGTGCGAACCACCGGTCGAGCACCTGGGCGAGCGCGAGCGCGAAGAGCAGCGTGATCCCCGCCGAGATGTAGCTCTCGTAGGCCTGGTACACCGACTCAGGACTGGGAACCTTGGGAGACATGGGCGGCGGGCAGGCTAGTTGCGGGCACGGGCAGGAGTCCGGTCGGGTCGGGGCCGCGAACGTCCGAGCGCCGCGGGCCGCGTTCGACGTCGTGCTGCTCGACGCGTTCGGCACGCTGGTCGAGCTCGAGCCGCCCGCCCCGCGGCTGCGAGCCGGCCTGTGGGAGATCGCACGGGTCGACGTGGGCGAGGCCGCGGCCGGCCGCGCTTTCCGGGCGGAGATCGAGCACTACCTGGCGCACCACCTTGAGGGTCGCGACGCGGGCTCGCTCGACGCCCTGCGCGCCGACTGCGCGGAGGTCATCCGGCGCTCCCTGGGACTGCCGGACGGAGCCCACGCGGCGGTGCGGGAGGCCATGCTCGGGGCCATCCGCTTCGTCGCGTACCCCGACGCCGCGCCCGCACTCGCCGCGTTGCGGTCCTGCGGGATGCGCCTCGTGGTGGCCAGCAACTGGGACTGCTCCCTGGCTGACGCGCTGGCCTCCGCAGGGCTCGGCGGCGCCGTCGACGCGGTGGTCCCCTCGGCGAAGGTGGGCGCGGCGAAGCCCGACCCGCGCCTGTTCGCTGCGGCGCTCGAGGAGGCCGGCGTGTCGCCCGGGCGCGCCGTGCACGTGGGCGACTCGGTGGAGCACGACGTGGAGGGAGCGCAGGCGGCGGGCGTGACCTCCGTGCTCGTCCGTCGCGTCCCCGGCGCCGGAGGGCCGGCCGACATCGCCGGGGCGCCGCCCGGCACCGCGGAGATCCGCTCCCTGGCCGAGCTGCCGGCCCTACTCTCTGCCTCGGGATGGCGCCGATGAACGAGCTCGACCCTCCAGGCCCCGGCCCCCTCGGAGGGCCGGCGCCCGGACCCGCGCTCGGCGGTCGACGCCACGTTGTCGAACCCGCCGTCGTCCCCGCTTCCGCCGAGCCGCCCGGGCGCGCCGACGGGGCGCCGCGCTGGCCCTTCTGGCACGGCCTGGCCGCGATGGCGCTGGCGGCGGTGATGCTCGTGGCGCTCACGATCCCCACGCTGCTCGTGGCCCGACTGCTCGGAGTCGCGACCGCTCGACCGGGACCGGCCTTCACGGTCGCACTGACCATCCTCAACGACGCCGTGCTCGTGGGCTGCGCGGTGGGGGTGGCGGCGCTCACCGTCCGCCCACGCCTGCGCCACTTCGGGCTGAGGGCGACGCCGCTGTGGCCGGCGGTCGGCTTCTGCGCGCTCGGCATCGGCACGTACTTCGTGTTCGGCGCCGTCTTCGGGCTCCTCTATCCGGAGCAGGTGAGGCAGACCACCCTCGACAAGCTCGGTGCCGGTGAAAGCACGGCCGCCCTCGTGGCGATCGGCGTGCTCCTCGTGGTGGTCGCACCGCTCGTCGAGGAGTTCTTCTTCCGCGGCTTCCTCTACCGGTCGCTGCGCACGCGGCTTCCGATTCCGCTGGCGGCACTGGTCGGCGGCGCCGTGTTCGGCAGCGTCCACCTGAGCACGGGGGCAGCCGCCACCCTGCCGCTCTCGGTGCTCGGCGTGACCTTCTGCCTGATCGTCGAGCGCACGGGATCGCTCTATCCGGTGATCGCCCTCCACGCGATCGTCAACGCCCTCGCGTACTCGGTCTCCCCGGAGGCTCCGGACGGCTCCGCGACCGTCGCCCTCCCCCTGCTTGCGGCCATGCTCGCCGGCTGCCTGCTGCTGCCGCGGCTCGCTCGGCGGTCCGAGGTGCCGGGTCCGGTCGAGCCGGCGCCGGCGCCGGTCTGAGCCCGACTCCGGTAGGGTCCGGCTCATGTGGCGTTCGTCACTCGCACTCGTGGCCACCACGGTGCTGGTGGCCGCCGGAGCCGTGTCCGCCTCGGCCGCGCGGTCGGGCTCGCGCGGCGCGCCGGAACGGGTCGGTCCCGGGGTGGAGGCGAGCGCGGCGATGGCCTACGACGGGCGGCGCTGGGTCATGGCGGGCGGCCGGGTGCCGATCGTCGGCCGCATCTCCGACCAGGCGCCCGGGGCCACGGTGTCCGTCGAGGTGACCTCCCGCGGCCGGCGGGTCGCGCAGGACGACGTGTCTCTGGGGTCGGGAGGACGCTTCGAGAGCGCGTTCACGCCGCGACGGCCCGGACGCTTCCTGATCTCGGTCATGCACGCCGAGGCGGAGGTGGCCTCGACCTCGGTCCACGCGGTGGCCGCACGAGCCCGTCGCGGGTCGCGGGGGATGGGGGTACGGCTCCTCCAGAACGGCCTGCGCTCGATGGGATACGCGACCTCGACGGGCGGCCGGTTCGACGCCGCCACCGCTCGCGCCGTGATCGCCTATCGCAAGGTGAACCGCATGGCGCGGCGCACCTCCGCGACCCGGCACATCCTCGGCCGGGTCATGGCCGGCGAGGGCGCCTTCCGACTGCGCTACCCGCGCGCAGGTCGCCACGTCGAGTTCGACTGGTCGCGCCAGGTGCTGGTCTTGGCGCGCGACGGGCGCGTCGAGCGCGTCTACCACGCCTCTTCGGGCAAGGCCTCCACGCCGACGGTGTTCGGTACGTTCCGCTTCTACCGCAAGACGCCCGGCACGAACGCCAAGGGCATGGTGCACTCGAGCTACTTCATCCGCGGCTACGCGATCCACGGCTACCGCTCGGTGCCCACACGCCCGGCGAGCCACGGGTGCATCCGGGTCCCGATCCCGAACGCGTGGTCGGTCTCACGGTCGATCTCGCTCGGGGACCGGATCCACGTGTACCGCTGAGGCGGGCTACTTGCGGATGTAGTTCGCGAGGAGGCTCAACGCCAATCCGTAGAGCAGCAGTCCCAGCACGCCGGTCGCGATCCGCTGCACCCAGATGTTCTGGCCCTCGACC
>Ga0208612_1000291_pt1 | contig 24041 bp, 23 predicted proteins | sample AntDryMetagUQ889_FD_188089 | JGI IMG/M metagenome (GOLD analysis project Ga0208612, IMG submission 188089) | Polar desert microbial communities from Antarctic Dry Valleys - UQ889 (SPAdes) | ecosystem: Environmental > Terrestrial > Soil > Desert | place: Antarctic Dry Valleys | collected 2008-12-31 | reverse complement strand
CGCCGGGTTCGGCTGGTCGAGGTCGCCCGCGAGCGTGAGCTGCTCCTGGTCGAGGACAACCCCTACGGGCTGTTGCGCTACGAGGGCGAGCTGCTGCGATCCCTCTACGAGCTCGACGGTGGCGACTACGTCATCTACCTGGGCACGTTCTCCAAGATCCTCTCCCCCGGCCTGCGCCTCGGCTGGCTGTGCGCGCCGCCGCCGGTGATGGCGAAGGTGGTGATGGGCAAGCAGGCGGCCGACCTTTGCCCGTCGACCCTGGGCCAGTACTTCGTCGCCGAGTTCTTCGGCGAGGGCCATTGGCGGGACTACGTCGACTCCCTGTGTGACCACTACCGGGGCCGCCGCGACGCGATGTTCGAGGCGCTCGAGCGCTACTTCCCCGCCGCGGCGAGCTGGTCGCAGCCGCAGGGCGGCCTGTTTTGCTGGGCCACGCTGCCCGAGTTCATCGACACCACCGACCTGCTGGCGCGGGCGCTGCGGGAGAACGTCGCCTTCGTGCCCGGCGCCGCCGCATTCGCGGACGGCACCAGCGGGCGCAACTCGATGCGGCTCAACTTTTCTGCCTCCACGGAGGACGAGATCCACGAGGGCATCAAGCGGATCGGGCGCGTGGTCAACGAGCAGGTCGACCTGTATGAGTCGATCACCGGGACCGGCTCGCATCAGGCAATCGCAGCGGAACCGCCGGGCGCCGGTGGCGAGGTCGTGCCGATGCGCCGGAAGGAGAGCGGGTGAAGGTCGCGGTCTTGAAGGGTGGGCGCTCGCTTGAGCGGCAGGTTTCGCTGCGCTCCGGCGCCCGGGTCGAGGACGCGCTCGCCCAGGGCGAGCACGAAGTGATCGCCGTCGATGCCGGCGACGATCTGGTGCGGCGCCTGAAGGACGCCAGGCCCGACGTGGCCTTCGTCGCCCTCCACGGGGCGGACGGCGAGGACGGCACCGTCCAGGAGCTGCTCGAGATCCTTTCGATCCCCTACACAGGCCCCGGCGTCAGCGCCTGCCGCCGGGCGATGGACAAGGCGCAGGCGAAACAGGAGCTCCGCGAGGCCGGCGTTGCGACGGCCGACTGGGTGTCCTTCTCCCAGACCGCGTTCGCGGAGCTGGGGGCGGCGGACGCGCTGGACGAGATCGAAGCGAGGCTGGGATTTCCCCTCGTGGTCAAGCCCGCGCGCGGCGGCTCCGCCCTGGGCGTGCGCTTCGCGCGGAGCCGCGACGACGTGCCACAAGCGATCGTCTCCGCCCTCTCCTACGACGCGCGCGTCGTGCTGGAGCGCTACGTCGACGGGCGGGAGCTTTCCGTGGGAATGCTGGACGGCGAGCCGCTGCCCATCGTGGAGGTCCGCCCGCGGGACGAGGACCGCTACACGTACGAGGCGCGATACGAGATCGGGCGGACCGAGTTCACGTGCCCCGCCGAGCTTGACGCCGCTGACGAGGAAGCCGTTCGCGAAGCCGCGGTCGGCACCTGGAACGCGCTGGGCTGCGAGGGCTTTGTGCGCGTGGACCTGATGCTCGCGACCGGGGGGCCACAGGTGCTGGAGGTAAACGCGGTGCCCGGTTTGACTGACACATCGCTGTTTCCGATGGCCGCGGAAGCGGCCGGGATCGGATTCGAGGAACTGTGCGATCGCCTCGTCAAGCTGGCTGCCTCTAGGGTGGCGGCACGATGACGCCGGGGACCGACTGGGGCAGGATCGCCCGCTTTTCGCTGATCGGCACGCTGGTGGCCGCGATCGTCCTGTTCTTCGCGCTGCCCGACCAGCGCTGGATCGCGGCCCTCGTGCTCGGCGCCGGGCTGATCGATCTGCTCGTCATCTGGCGGGTGTTGCCGGCGCTGGCCGGCAGTAAGTCAGCGACCGGGACCGATACGGGCCCGAGCTCCGATCCCGCTCGCCTGGGCGAGGAGCCGGAGGTGATCACGCCGATCAAGGACGGCGACTGGGGAGTGCCGCCGCCTTCGGAGCCGTCCCATCCCGACCGGGGCGTCTAACGCGGGGACGCCAGCCGGGTCGCCTCCAGGCGACCTCGCAGCACGGTGGACTCGCCCGTCTCCCAGGCGTCGCGCTCGCCGTCCGATGCACGAGTCAGGGCCGCATCGGATGCGACCACCTGCTGCCCGCGCTCCTTCGCCAGGTCGCTGAGCCGGGCCGCCTCGTTCACCGGGTCGCCGATCACCGTGTACTCGAACCGCAACTCGGAGCCGACGTTGCCCGCAACCGCCCGGCCGGCGGAGACGCCGATCCCGAAGCCGATCTCCGGCACCTCGCGGTCCAGACGGGCGGCCATCCGCCGCGCCGCGCACAGGGCCTGGCCCGCCGGATCCGGGCTCTCGAGCGGCGCGCCGAACACGCAGAGCGCCGCATCACCCTCGAACTTGTTGACGAACCCGTGCTCCTCCTCGACGACCTCGATGACGACGCGGAAGAAGCGGTTCAGCAGCCTCACGACCTCGGCCGGGGGCATCGCCAGCGCCATCGACGTCGATCCCACCAGGTCGACGAACAACGCGCCGATCTCGCGCTCCTCGCCCCCGAGCCTCGTGCCGTCGCGAAGCGCCGCGCGCGCGACCTCCTGGCCGACCTGGCGGCCGAACATCTCGCGAATCCGCTCGCGCTCGCGCAGGCCCTCCGCCATCTGGTTGAAGCCCGCCTGGAGCTGGCCGACCTCGCTGGCGTCGTCGATCGGGACCTCGACGTCGAGCTCCCCGTCGGCGACCCGAGCCAACCCGTCGCGCACGGCCGCCACCGGGTCGGCGATCGCGCGGGCGGAGATCACGGTGGCGAGCAGACCCACCACCAGTGCCACAGCCCCGAGGAATACGCAGGCCGCGGCGACGTAGCCGGTCTCGATCGCCGGTTCCTTGGTAGCGCCGGCGATGCCAACCGCCACGACGCCGATGATCGGGATTCCGGTGCCGAGACTCCAGGCGAACAGCAAGCGGACGCGGATTCCCGGCGCGACCGCTCGCTCTGAGGGCCGACTGGCCAAAGCGAGCGCCGTTACCGGCCGCTGCGCCCGCTCGGAGAGCAGGTAGACAACCGCGGCGGTCGCCTCCCCGCCCGCCCACATCGAGATCAAGATCAGCACGGCAAGGCCAACCGAGTGATCGAGGTTGAGGAGGGCCAAGATCAAGCCACCGGTCGTCCAACCAACGATCGACATCAGCGCCTGGCGCGCCGGCCATTTGAGCGCGCGGCGCTGTTCGTCGCGGTCCGGCTCGCGGCGCTCGAGGGCCCAGCCGAAGGCCGGAACCTTATTGCGCTCGGAGAGCCAGGTGATGATCAAGCCGGCGATCAGCAACAGGGCGATGCCGAACGGCAGATTCTCCCAGAACAGGTCCTCGCGCTGAGCCTCGTCGAAAAAGATCGGAAACAGGTATCCGACCGCGACGAACACGACCACGCCGCCGACCGCGTTCGAGATCCAGCCGATCAGCCGCAGGCGGTTCCACATGCTCCGCACCACCTGCTCGGCGCGCTCTTGGCTCATGCGCGGATCATCGGAATCCCGGCCTCGCGCGGGTCCAGGCGCAGGCGCGAACCGCGGCCCGGGCGGATCGTGATGTTGCGCCGGCGCGGCATCTCGCCGCCGGCCGTCAGGCCCCGGAGCTCGTATGCGCGGATGACGCTGCGCAGGACGATCTTCATCTCCAGCATCGCGAAGCTCATGCCCAGACAGCGGCGCCTGCCGCCACCGAACGGGATCCACGTGTAGGTGCCCGGCGGGGAATCCAGGAAGCGCTCCGGGCGGAAGCTGTAGGGGTCGTCGTAGATGTCGGGGTCATGGTGAAGCAGGTACGCGCTGGCGACCAGCGCCACGCCGCGGTCGTATTCCCAGCCGCCGACCTCGATCGGCTTCTTGACGAGCCGCGGCGCCGTGTTGGGCAGCACCGGCCGGCGTCGCAGGACCTCTTGGATGGTGGCGGTCAGGTACGGATCGCCGTTGCCGTCGCGGACCTCTTCGTGGAGCCGCGCCGCGACCCGGGGTTCACGCGCCAGGCGCTCGAATCCCCATGCCAGGCTGGACGCAGTCGTCTCGTGGCCGGCGACCAGCATGGTCATCAGCTCGTCGCGAAGCTCCTGATCGGTCATCGGCGAGCCGTCCTCGTGACGGGCGGCCAGGAGCATCGCGAGGACGTCGTCGCGGCCGGCGCTGTCTTCCCGGCGCTCGTCGATCAGCTCGAAGATCAAGTCGTTGACGCGCTCGCGGATGGTCAGAAAGCCCTTCAGCGGGCCGGCTCGGTTGAAGAGCCGCATCTGCCGCTCCTTCGTCTCCAGGTCCTCCGGCCCAGGGATCAGGGTCAGGGGACTGTTGCCATAGGCCAGGAACGTGGCCAGATCGTCGCGCAGGGAATCAAGCCGCGGCCCAGGGTCGAGGCCGAACACCGCCCGCAGGATGATCTCCAGGGTCAGCGCCTGCAGACGGGGGTGAAGCTCGCTCTCGCCGTCCCAGCTTGCGACCGCCTGATCGGTCACCTCTTCGACCAGCGAGGTGAGCCGTTCCATATTCTCGCCGTGGAAGGCGGGCAGCATAAGCTTGCGCTGCTCCATGTGGGAGTCACCGTCGAGCAGGATCACGGACTTCATGCCGACGACGGGCTCGAGGACGCGGGCGCCTTCGCCCGGGTGCAGGACGTCCGGCGGAGCGGTGTAGATCTGCTTGACCTGGTCCGGCTCCGTGTGCATGACGAACGGGGGCGTGAACGGGAAGCGGATCGTGAAACGCTTGCCGTAGCGGGCCCGGCACTGCTCCATGTAGGCGAGCGGCCGGGTCCACAGGCCGATTCCCTGGATCAGCGCTGGATACGAGGGTCCGGGCGGCAGCCCTGCTTGCGTCATGCCGGCTCCAATCGTCGGGGTGTGTCGAGCATCACTCTCGCCCAGGTTCACGTCTGTGAGATCCCGCACACATGCCGGCGGGCCGGGGCACGCTACTCCTCGCCGTTGGCGAAATCCTCGGGAGTGACCTCGTCGAGGAAGTCCTTGAACTTCTCGACAACCTCGTCTTGGTCCTCGACCTCGTGCTCGAACTCGATCGACGACTCCTCGATCACTTCCTCGGCGGCGAAGATCGGCGCCTGGCAGCGAACGGCCAGGGCGATCGCGTCGGACGGGCGCGAGTCGATCTCGATCTCCGAGCCGTTGAGGGAGATCGTGATCGACGCGTAGAAGGTGTTGTCGCGAAGCTCGGTGACGCTGACTCGCTCGCACTTGGCGTCGACCTGCTCGAGCAGGTCGGTGATCAGATCATGGGTCATCGGGCGAGGAGTCGAGGCGCCTTGAAGTTTCATCAGGATCGCCGCGGCCTCCGGATGGCCGATCCAGATTGGCAAGAAGCGGTTGCCGTCAGTCGTCTTTAACAGGACGATCGGTTGCTTGCCGACCATGTCGAAGCTGACGCCATAGATCTGCATCCTTTGCATCTACAGCGCAGTATAGGTGCGGATTGAGGCCCCCTCCGGGCGCCTCCGGGACGCCTAGAGCGCCGCGTCGACCTTGCTGAGACCCTTGGCGATGTTGCGCCTTACGGTGGCGGCGACAACCGCCGCCAGACCGGGCACCGCGGCATCGAACGTGATCGTGTAGTCGAGGTGGGTGCCACCTGACCCTGTGGGCGAGAGCTCCATCGTCCCGTGGTGATCGCGCATCGGCGTCCCCTTGGTGATCTCGTATTCGATCCGCTCGTTGGGCACCACCGTCGTGATCGTCTCCTCGAACGGCAGGGCGCCGAAGAAGCTCAGCCGGCGAACGGAGCCGACGCCGTTGGGCTCGGTGTCACCCTCGCGGATCCGCTTGACCTTGGCCGGGGCGAAGATGACGCCGAGGTTCTCGTGCTCGGAGAGGTAGGCAAAAACGCGCTCGGGCGGGGCGGAGAAGTCCTTTTGGACTCGGACGGTTTGCATGGCGGGGGACCCTACACAGCGCGAAACCGATCCCGGTTCACGCCGCCCCAAAGTGGGCGATCCTGGATTCGAACCAGGGACCTCATCCTTATCAGAGATGCGCTCTAACCAACTGAGCTAATCGCCCGCAAGATAACCGCCTCAACAACGGCGATGCTCGGCTTCGCCCTTCGGGCTCCGCGTCGCCACGGCATTGTAGGAGACCGGGACCGGCGGCTCGGCGAGGCTCGGGATAGCCTGCGCTTCGGATGCCGCGCCGCCCCGACATGCCTGCGTTGGACCGCGATTCGCTCGCTGCGAACCCGATCGCGCAGTTCGCGGCCTGGTGGGAGCTGGCACAGACAGAGGTACCGCTCTGTGACGCGATGACGCTCGCGACCGTTGACCCCCTCGGCATTCCGGATGCGCGCATGGTGCTGCTGAAGGGCTTCGGGCCGGACGGCTTTCGCTTCTTCACCAACCGGCAGTCCGCCAAGGGCGGCCAACTCGGCGGCCATCCGCACGCCGCCATCGTCCTCTATTGGCGCGAGCTCGACCGCCAGGTCCGGGCGCGCGGATCGATCGCCGATTTGAGCCCCGACGAGTCGGACGCGTACTTCGCGACGCGTTCTCTCGACTCCCAGCTCGGCGCCTGGGCTTCGCCCCAGAGCCGGCCACTTCGTGATCGCGCCGAGCTGGACAAGCTCCTCCGGGAGGTCACCGAGCGCTTCGAGGGGGAGGACGCTGTTGCCCGGCCGCCGCACTGGGGCGGCTACGTGCTCCGCCCCGATCGGGTCGAGTTCTGGCAAGGCCAGGTGGGCCGCTTGCACGACCGCTTCCTCTACGAGCGGGTGCCGGAGGAACACGGCGGCCCGTGGCGGATCCAGCGCCTGGGGCCTTAGCGGCGGCCGGCGGGAGGCGATCAGGCCCGGCGGTCCTCGACGAACGCGTGCAACGCGTCCAGGTCGTCGAAGCGCAGCTCGGCGCGGATCGCACCGTTCTTGCCCGCCGGCTTGATGCGGATGCCGTGGCCCAGCGCCGCTTCAAGCGCGTCCTCGGCTTGCTCCAATGCGTCGACCAGGTCCGGGTCGGGGAGCGCCTTCAGCTTTGGCCGCGCTGTGGCGCTCGCGTTCGCGCGACGCTCTGTTTCGCGGACTGACCAGCCCGCTGCCGCCGCTTCGCGGGCCAGAGCTTTTCGCTCGTCCGCCGACTTGGCGATCAGGAGAGCGCGCCCGTGCCCCTCGGACAGGTCGCCGGATTCGATCAGGGCAAGCGCCTCGTCGGGCAGGTCGAGGATGCGGATCAGGTTGGAGAGCGCGGCGCGGCTGCGACCCAGGCGCTTGCCGAGCACTTCTTTCGTGAGCCCCAGGTCTTCGACCAGGGTCAAGCACGCGCGGGCCTCGTCCACGGGATTGAGCTGCTCGCGGGCGACGTTCTCGATCAGTGCGGTCTGAAGGCGCTGCGGCTCGTCCTCGGTGCGCAGGAGCACAGGGACCGTGTCCAGGCCCGCTTCCGTTGCCGCGCGCCAGCGGCGCTCGCCGGCGATGATCTCGTAGCGACCGTCGGTGAGCGGGCGCACGATCAAGGGCTGGATGACCCCCGCTTCGCGCAGCGAGTCCGCGAGCGCGGAGATCGTCTGGGGGTCGAACCGGCGGCGTGGCTGAGCGGGGTTGGGCAGCACGAGCGCGGGCGGCACGTGGCGCAGAGCCGGCTCCCCTGCCTCGCCGGGCCGGGGCAGAATCGCCGCGAGGCCGCGGCCCATCCCCCGCTTCGGTTGCGCGCTCATATCAGCTGCCTCAACAACGGCAGGATTCGGCTTTGGCTGCGCTCTCGCATCATGCTTCGACCTCCATCACGGGTCCCTCGCTGGGACTTTGGTGGGCGCCGCGCCGGTCACGATCCGCCTCCTCGCGCTGCGCCAGCTCGGTCGCTAGAGCTTCGTACGCCCGGGCCCCACGGGAGCCGGGCGCGTGGCTGGTGATGGGCAAACCGAAGCTGGGCGCCTCGGCGACTCGGATGCTGCGGGGAATCACGGTATCGAACACCAGTTCGGGTAAGTGCTGCCTTAACTCCGCCTCGACATCGTTAGCGAGGCGGGTCCTTTCATCGTGCATGGTGATCACCACCCCGGTCAGAACCAGCGACGGGTTGAGCTGGCGGCGAAGCAACTCGAGCGTCTCCAGGAACTGGACGAGGCCTTCGAGCGCCAAGTACTCGGCCTGCACCGGGACCAGCACGCGATCGGCCGCCGTCAGAGCGTTCACGGTTACCGGGCCAAGCGAAGGCGGGCAGTCGAGCAGCGTCAACGCGAAGCGCTCGCGCACCGGCCCGAGCCCCTCCCGCAAGCGTGTTTCCATCCCGTCGATCCGGGGCAGCTCAACCGACGCCCCCGCCAAGTCGCGGCTGGCCGGGACGACCCACAGGTTGTCGGGGCCGGCTGGCCGGGCAGCTTCCGCGATCGATGAGGCGCCCACCAAGCACTCATACGACGATGGCGACGCGTCTCGGTCCAGGCCCAGGGCCACGGTCGCATTGGCCTGCTGGTCGAGGTCGGCCAAGAGCACCTGATTCCCCCTCGTAGCGACGCAGGCCGCGAGGTTGACGGCCGTCGTCGTCTTCCCCACCCCTCCTTTTTGGTTTGCGATCGCGTATACGGCACCCATCGGGGCGAGCGTACCGGGCGCTTAGGCGGCCCCGGGTGGCCGCTTCTTCGCCATGCCGGCACGCCGCGGTAGGTTCGCCGGCGTGGGTGCGACCTTCCTGACCAGATGGAGGTGCCGATGGTCATACCCCGATCTCGCGCCTACCTCCAAGACCTGCTCAAGCTCCATCGCCGTCGCCTTCCCAGCGCGCGCCAGCTCCGCCTCCTCCCCCTCGTCGCGCTTTCCCTTCCACGCGATCAGCGCGCCGCCTTCCCGCAGAAGCGGCGACGCAAGCTCGGCGAGGGTGGACAAGCGGGCCACGGCTCGGGCGGTGACCGCATCGTAGGCCTCGCGCCCACTGCCGGGAGTGGCGGCAGCGTGTTCCTCAGAGCGCCCTGCAATGACCTCGGCGTTGGCGATGCCGGCAGCGGTGATCGCCTCGCGCATGAAGTCGCACTTGCGGCCCACCGACTCGATCAAATCTACGTGCGCGGCGGGCAGGGCGACGGCGAGGACAAGGCCCGGAAACCCTGCCCCAGAGCCAAGATCGGCGATTTGCCGAGCCGCTCGCAGCGCGTCCAGTTCGAGCCCCGCGAGGGAATCTGCGACGTGGGCCTTCCAGGCTGTCTGCGGGACGCGGATCGATGTGAGCGAACGGGGGTCGCTCGCCAGCAGGCCGATCACGACCTCGAGCTGTGCCCGGGCAGAGGACGTGAGCTCGGGACCGACGCTAATCGCCTGAGTCTTGCTCGCCGACCAGGGGGGCGACGATCACACAGCGCTCGGGCTCGTCGCCCTCGGAGAAGGTCTCGATGCCGGAGCGGTCCTTCAGGTGGTCGTGAATGACTTTCCGCTCGCTGGCGCTCATCGGCTCCAGCTCGATCTCACGGCCTGAGTCCAATGCGCGCTCGGCCGCGCGCTCGGCCTGGCTTTCGAGCTGCTCGTTGCGCGCCTCGCGGTAACCCCCGGCATCCACCTGCACCCGCTTGCGGTCCGTGACGCCGCGCTGGGCGGCCCGGTAGCAGAGGAACTGGATCGCGTCGATCGTCTGGCCACGACGGCCGATCAGGCGCCCGACCTCCTCCCCTTCGATCCGGGCGGTGATCTGGCGCTCGTCCTCTGAAATCTCGATTGTCGCGTCCAGGTCGAGCGCATCGACAACGCGATCGAGGATGGCCTCGACCCGATCGGCCGGGGCCTCGGGGATGGTTTCGGCGCTCACGGGGCGAACCCTACCGGCGTTTCTTCTTTTTCTTGCGCGGCGGCGTGGGCGGGGGGGTGGTCGCCTTGATCTCCTCGACCGTCGGGATTTCGGGCGGCGGGAAGAACTGCTTGACAACCACCTGCTGGCCGAGAGTCCAGACGTTGGTCGAGATCCAATAGACGGCGAGGCCGGCCGGGAACGTTGCCACGAACGGCGCGAAGACCAGCGGCAGCGCGAACATGATGATCCGCTGCGAGCCCTCGACCCGGGCCGCCATCACCAGGCCGGCGCCGAGTTGGGTGCCGATGAAGAGCAGGATCAGGACTACGAGCGGTGCCCCGGTGGCCTTCTCGGTCAGGTTCTCGATGAAGAAGAAGTCGACCGGGGGCTGCGCGAGCATGTCGGCTTTGAAGTCCTTGCCGTTCAACAGCTGATAGAGGGCAAGGAAGACGGGCAGCTGCAGGATCAGCGGGATGCACGAGGCGAACGGGTTGATCTTGTTCTCCTGGTAGAAGGCGATCAACTCGCGCTGCTGGCGCTGCTTGTCGTCCTTGTAGCGCTCCTGCAACACCTTGATTTGCGGCGCGTAGGCCTGAAGCGCGCGCATCGAGCGGATCTGAGAGACGGAGAGCGGCAGGATCACGAGGCGGGTGACGAAGGTCAGCGCGACGATCGCGGTGCCCCAGCCGAAGCCGACATCGTCGTGGAATAGGAGGATGACCCACTCGGCGGCGTCGATCAGGGGCTGCAGGGGGTTGGCAATTAGGAAATCCATCGGCCCTTATGCGTGCTTGTGAGTGATTGGGTGTTTCGCGACCACCGGGTCCCAGCCGCCATGGCTCCACGGGTTACAGCGCACGAGGCGCCAGGCGGCGGCTGCCGAACCGCGAAGGATGCCAAGCTCACGGATCGCGTCCTGTGCGTAAACGGAGCAGGTCGGCTCGTACTTGCAGCGCCGCGGCAGCGCCGGCGAGATAAAGCGGCTGTAGAGGCGAATCGGGGCCAGGACCAACGCCTCAAGCCAGGAGTGGAGGGTGTGAAGAAAGCGTTTCACGTGTTACGCCTTCTCGATCCCGGCTTCGGCGAGAAGCTCCCGCAGCGCCGTCTCCGCGCCCGCGGTGCCCTCGCGCTCGACCTTGCCGGCCAAGTCAGGCCGGGCGACGATGACGAAGTCGTAGCTCTCAGGGAGGCCGTCAGACAGAGCCCAGAACCCCTCGCGCAGGGCGCGCTTGACCGCGTTGCGCTCGACGGCGCCGCCGACTTTGCGGCTGACGGACAGGCCGAGCCTGATGTCGCTTTCTCCCTGCTCAGCGGGGCTTTCCAGGGTCTCAGCGGGCTCGGTGTCGGACTCGCGGGGGAAGGCGTACAGCACGAGGAAGCGATTGGAGTGGGAGCGACCTTCTCGGTAGACGCGGTCGAAGTCGCCGCTCCTGGAAAGGCGCCCACGCTTGCGAGACTCGTCACCACCAGAGCCAGACTGGGGCATCAGGGCGAGAGCCGCTTGCGGCCCTTGCGCCGGCGTCGCCTGATCAGGTCGCGGCCTGAACGCGTGCGCATGCGACCACGAAACCCGTGGGTCTTCGCACGCTTGCGCTTCTTCGGCTGCCAGGTTCGCTTCATGATCCGGAGGTGGTGCCGCGGCGGCAGCTGGGCGCGCCGCGGGCGACGGCCAGTATAGAGAGCGGACGGCCCGCCTTTCGAGCGGCTGCATCAGCGCTCAGCGCCCCGCCGCAGAGAAAGCCCGCGATTTGCGGCGTCGCCCACAAGCGTGCCTGAAGGCGCCGCTATGGTCGCCCGAGATGGGAGAGCGAGAGCGTGGTGGCGAGGAGAGGGCGATCTGGCAGGGCGTGCGGCAAGAACTTCGCGACTCTCTGCCCGCGGCCACCTTCGACCTGTGGATCGAGCCGTTGCGGGCGATCAGCTCCGAGGCGGAGACCCTTTTTGTGACCGGTCCCGCGCGGGTTCGGACCTGGGTCGAGCGCCGGTACATGGTTCCGCTCGAAAGCGCACTTCAGGGCTTGCAGCCCGAGCTTCGGCGGATCGCGCTGGTTGATCCTCCCGCCGCGGTCCCAAAAGAGGGTGGGCCGGCGGCGAATCGGATCGCGCAGCCGCTGCCGATCGATCCCCACCACACATTCGGCCGGTTCGTGATCGGACCCGGGAACCGCTTCGCCCACGCCGCCGCCCTGGCGGTCGCGGAGAGCCCGGGCGAGGCTTACAACCCCCTCTTTCTGCACGGGCCCCCGGGACTCGGCAAGACGCATCTTCTGGGAGCGATCGCGGATTACCTACGTGACCGGCATCCCAGCCTCAACGTCCACCACACGACCGCCGAGCGCTTCACGACCGAATTCGTAGCCGCCCTCCGAACCGAAGGACCGGAGCGCTTCAAGCAGCGCTACCGCGCGCTCGACGCTCTTTTGATTGACGACGTTCAGATCCTCGAGGGCAAACCGCGCACCGAGGAGGAGTTCGTCCACACCTTCAACGCCCTGTTCGCGGCCGGCAAGCAGATCGTGCTCTCCAGCGATCGCCCGCCCGGGTCCCTGGCGAGGCTGGAAGAGCGCCTTCGTGACCGCTTCGCATGGGGCCTCACCGTGCCGATCGAGCCGCCTGACCTCCGCACCCGAATCGCGCTCTTATGGCGCTTTGCCGGCGATGCGGTCGACCAGCTTCCCGACCCCGAAGCCCTGCGCGACATCGCGGTCCGGGCGCCGGGCAACGTCCGCCTGCTCGAAGGAGCCCTCACCCGAGTCCTCGCGTTCTCGTCCGTTTTTGGGGAACCCCTGGCCAGCGGCGCCATCGACCGCGCTCTCACTCGAACGACCCTCGCGCCGGGTGCGGGCGGCGAGAACGTCGTCGTTGCGCCTGGCGTCGAGGCGATCCAGGACGCGGTTGCCTCCGTCCTTGGCCTCGCCCGGGCCGAAATGCTCTCGCCCAGCCGCACCCCTCGGGTGGCGCGGGCCCGCCAGCTCGCCATGTTCTTGTGCCGGGAGCTGACGCCGCTCCCCCTGGCCCAGATCGCGCGCGCGTTCGACCGCGATCACTCCACCGTCATTCACGCCCTGCGCGTGATCGCAGAGCGAAACGAGCCCGGCTCCGAGACCGCCGGTCATATCCACAACGTTCGCGTTGCCCTTGGAAAACTTCCTCCCGTGAACCCCGGCGACCCACCCCCCGTCGACCGCGAACCACCCGATCCACAGCCGTAATCCACGCCCCGCTTCGCTCTGTTACCGATCCTTTGCGAAGTCTCCACAACCATCAACGCCCCTAATACATCTGAACCAAGTAGGAATATGAGCTACTCACGATGAAATTCTCCAGCCCCCGCGAAACCTTTGTCGACGCCCTTCAGAACGCCGGTCGCGCCGTTTCGAGCCGTTCAACGCTGCCGTCACTGGCCGGGATCCTGTTCACGGCGGCCGACGGCGTCCTGACGCTGCGCTCCACGGACATGGAGATGGGGTTGACGCTCACCCTTGACGACGTCCAGATCGAGGAGGAAGGAACGGTGCTCCTGCCGGGTCGCCTGCTGGTCGACGTCGCGCGCAGCCTGCCGGAGGGGGAGATTTGGATGGAGCTTCGCGCCGAGCAGCGCGACATCGAGTTGACCGCCCGCGACGCGCGCTTCCACTTCCGCACCTTGCCGGTGGACGACTTCCCGCGCCTGCCCCTGGCCGAGGGCGAGGCCGCGACGCTGCCCGCCGGGCCGCTGGTGGAGACGATCCGGAGAGTCGCGCGCGCGGCTTCCCGCGATGAGGTGCGGCCGATCCTGACCGGCGTCCTGGTCCAGGCCGAGGGCCAGAAGCTGACGATGGTCGCGACCGATTCCTACCGCCTCAGCGTCAAGCACACCGACCTCGACCAGCCGCTTACGCAGCCGATCGACGCCAATGTTCCGGCCCAGGCCCTGCGGGAGCTTCGTCGCCTGATCGAGGCAAGCGGCGCCGAGAGCGTCGAGACGTCTCTCTCCCGCAACCAGGTCGTGTTCAAGCTGGAGGGGGTGGCGCTGTCCTCGCGCTTGATCGAGGGCCAATTCCCGAGCTGGCGCCAGCTGATCCCCGAGTCGTTCGAGCACGAAGTGCGGATGCCTCGCGAGGATCTGCTGGAGGTCGTGAGCCGCGTCAGCCAGTTGGCGCAACGCAACGCCCCCCTTCGCTTCGCCTTCACGGAGGGCGAGCTGAAAGTGGCGGCTGAGACGCCGGACATCGGGGACGCCGCCGAGTCCCTGCCGGCGCCGTTCAGCGGCGAGCCGCTCGAGATCGCGTTCAACCCGCAGTTTCTGAAGGAAGGGATCGAGTCCGTCGAGGGCGACGAGATCGCGATCCAGATCTCCTCCCCCCTGCGTCCCGGCCTCCTGCGCCCGGTCGGCAACGAGGACTTCTCCTACCTCGTGATGCCGATTCGACTGAACGTCTAGGGCCCTGAGGCGGAGCGCGAGGTGCGCGTCGAGACCCTTCAGACCCTCGGCTTTCGCAACCTCGCTTCGGCTGAAGTCCGTGTCGGCGAGCGGGTCACCCTGCTTCACGGCGCGAACGGTGCCGGCAAGACGAACCTGCTCGAAGCGCTTTACGCAGCGCTGGCCGGCCGTTCTTGTCGCACGCGGGCGGAGCGCGAGACGATCGCATTCTCCGAACCGCTCGCCCGCGCCGAGGTGGCGATCACGGACCAGGGTGAGCGCCGGGAGTTCCTGTACGCCGTCGATCGCTCCGACGGCAAACGACACTTGCTGAACGGCAGCCCGATTGTCGCCGGCGCCACCGCATTGCGCCCCTCGCTGGCCGTCTTTATGCCCGACCGTTTGACCCTGATCAAAGGGCCACCCGCCACGCGTCGTTCGCATCTGGACGGCTTCATCGCGGCCCTGCGCCCGGCCCGCGCCGGCGCCAGGGCCCGCTACGCGCGCGCGCTGGCGCAGCGAAACGCGCTGCTCGGGCGCATCCGCGGCGGCGGAATGGGAGTCGGATCGCTTGACGCCTGGGACGCCGAGCTCGCAGGCGCGGGAATCGAGTTGATGGCTGCCCGCGCCGATGCCGTCGATGTCCTCGCTCCGCTCTTCGCCGAGGCGTCGGCGGACCTGGGCCTGGGACCGGATGCGGCAATCGCCTATCGGCCGCGCAGCCAGACAAGCACAGCAGATGACCTGGCGGCCGAGCTGGGTGAGCGCCGCGAGTCCGATCTCGGCCGCGGCTTTTCAGGCCACGGACCGCATCTGGACGAGTTGGCCGTGTCGGTTGCCGGGCGTCAGGCCCGCCGGTACGCGTCCCAGGGCCAGCAACGCACGGCCCTGCTGGCCCTGCTGTTCGCGGAGCGCGACGCGCTGTTGGCGGGGAGCCGGACCCCGCCCCTGATGCTGCTCGACGACGTCACCTCCGAACTCGATCCGTCCCGCCGCCGGCTGCTTTGCGACCGGTTGCTGGCGGGGGAGGGGCAGGCCCTGATCACGGCGACGGAAGCCGGCCATCTGCCCGCTGCCTGCCCGCGGCTGGAGCTGGCCGTGAGGGAGGGCGCCGTCTTCGCGGAAGCCGGCCCGGGACAGGCGGACGCCGCGTGAAACCGGTCGGCGGCACAGGAGGGCGCCGCGACGGCCCCCACAGCCTGGCCGCGGCGATGGCGAAGGTTCGCGCCGAGGTCGCGCCGCTCACCTTGCTGGCCGCCGTTCAGGAAGCGTGGCCCCGGGTGGCCGGGGAGACCGTTTCCAAGCAGGCCGATCCCGTGACGGAGCGCGCCGGTGTGGTGACGATCGCCTGCCGGTCCGCGACGTGGGCGCAGGAGCTGGATCTGATGCAAACGGACCTTCTGGAGCGGCTCCGCGGGCACCTCGATGAGGGGGATTTTGGGGGTGCTTTGAACGGGCTGCGCTTCCGCGCCGACGGGGCCCGCGCGGACCGTCCCTGAAAAGATTCACTCACGTTGCTTTTTTATGCTTATTTGCAGGCATTTTCCGTTCCATTGACAGTATTTCCGACTGCCCACCCTGGTATCCTTATGTGAACCTGGGCGGCAAGTAACCGGCCCGCACAAGCGCCCCCGTTGACGGTGCCTGGCAGCCGGGGGCTTTCCCCTGATTTGAGAACGAGAGGACTTAGTGGCGAAAGCAACAAGCGCGGGCGGGACCGCGAAGGGGAACGGTCGCGAGGCGGGGGCGGAATACACCTCCGACGACATTACCGTCCTCCGCGGGCTCGATCCGGTTCGCAAACGCCCGGGCATGTACATCGGCTCGACCGGGCCCCGCGGACTTCACCACCTGGTCTACGAGGTCGTCGACAACTCAGTCGACGAAGCCCTCGCCGGTCACTGCGACAACATCAAGGTCACGATCCATCCGGACGAATCAGTGACCGTCGTCGACGATGGTCGCGGGATTCCCGTCGACGACCATCCCGAGGAGAAGATCTCAACCGCGCAGGTGGTGCTCACCGTGCTCCACGCCGGCGGCAAGTTCGGCGAGGGTGGGGGATACAAGGTTTCCGGCGGCCTCCACGGCGTGGGGGTTTCGGTGGTGAACGCGCTCTCGCAGCGCCTTGATCTCGAAATCCATCGTGACGGCCAGACCTGGACGCAAAGCTACGAACGGGGCGAGCCTCTGGCTGACCTGAAGCAGACCGGGCCGGCTTCCGACACGGGGACCACGATCACCTTCGCGCCCGACCCCGAGGTCTTCGAGGAAGTGCTTTACGACTACGGCACCCTGGCCGAACGACTTCGAGAGACGGCGTTTTTGACCCGCGGCCTGCGGATTGAGCTCGTCGATGAGCGCGCCGCCGGCCAGGCCGAGACGTTCCACTACGAAGGCGGCATCGTCGATTTCGTCCACCACCTGAACGAAAACAAGGACGCCCTCCACCGCAAGACCGTCTACTTCGAACACGAGACGGGCGAAGGGGCTGTCGAGGTCGCGATGCAATGGAACTCCTCCTACCAGGAGTCCGTTTTTACCTTCGCGAACAACATCAACACTCACGAAGGCGGATCCCATCTGTCCGGATTCCGCTCGGCGCTGACCCGGACGATCAACGCCTACGCCCGCGAAAAGGCGCTGCTCAAGGAGAAGGATCCGAACCTGACCGGGGAGGACGTTCGCGAGGGCTTGACGGCCGTCATCTCCGTGAAGCTTGCCGAGCCTCAGTTCGAGGGTCAGACGAAGACCAAGCTCGGCAACCCACAGGTGGAGGGCCTGGTCAAGGAGACGGTCAACCGCAAGCTCGGGGAATTTCTCGAGGAGAACCCGACCGACGCGCGCCGGATCGTCTCCAAGTCCGTCGATGCCGCCCGCGCCCGCGACGCGGCCCGCAAGGCCCGCGACCTGACGCGGCGCAAGTCGGCGCTCGAGAATTCGACCCTCCCCGGAAAGCTCGCCGACTGCTCCGTCAAGGACCCGCGGGACGCCGAGATCTTCGTGGTCGAGGGCGACTCCGCGGGCGGCTCAGCGAAGCAGGCCCGCGATCGCTCCACCCAGGCCGTGTTGCCGCTTCGCGGCAAGATCCTCAACGTCGAGAAAGCGCGCATCGACAAGATCCTCGCCAATATCGAGATCCAGGCGCTGATCACGGCGATCGGAACCGGCGTCCACGAAGAATTCAACCTCGAGGATGCGCGCTACCACAAGGTGATCCTCGCGAGCGACGCCGACGTCGACGGGGCGCACATTCGCACCCTCGCCCTTACCTTCCTCTACCGGCAAATGCCCGAGTTGATCGAGGCCGGCTACGTGTACATCGCCAAGCCTCCGCTCTACCGGGTCAAACGCGGCAACCAGGAGACGTACGTGGAAAAGGAGTCGGAGCTGGAGGAGTACCTGCTCCGAGATCGCCTTGAGAGCTACACCGTGAGCGATGCGGAAGGCAAGTCGACGAAGCTCACCATGGCGCGCTGGCAGCGGTTCAATCGCAAGCTGAAGGAGTACGAAGGCTGGTCGGAGTCGCTGCGCGCCGAGCACGGATCAGAGCTCATCGGGTTCCTCGCGGAGTCCCAGATTCTCGACCAGGGCGCCGGCTCCCTGGCGACGGTCCGCGAGTTGATCGAGGCCGAAGACCCGGAGGGCGAGGCTTTTGAGACGGAGCTCGTCTCAGGCTCCGGCGCCGAGCTGATGATCAAGGCGACCCATCGCCGCAGCGGCCTGGCCAAGTTCTTCACCTTGAGCGCGGAGCTGTTCGATTCGTCCGACTATCGCCATCTGGTTACGGTCCACGCCGACCTGCTTGGCCAGATCGGGACGCCGCCGTTCGAGGTGGCGCTCAAGTCGAAGACCAGGATCGCGGACTCGTTCAGCGCCCTGCAGACAGCCGTCGTCGATCTCGCCAAGGACGGAGTCACCTTGCAGCGCTTCAAGGGCCTCGGCGAAATGAACGCCGATCAGCTTCGCGAGACCACGATGGATCCCGCCAGCCGCACCCTGCAGCGGGTCACGATCGACGACGCGGCGGCAGTGGATCGCGTTTTCACGGATCTGATGGGCGACAAAGTGGAGCCCCGCAAGCGCTTTATCGAGAAGAACGCACAAGAAGTCAAGTTCCTCGATGTCTGACGGGCCGGTGATCTAGATGGAAGGCCTCGAGGCCCTGACCGGGCGCGTCGAAGACCGCGAGCTGACGCAGGAGATGCGCAGCTCGTACCTGGACTACGCGATGAGCGTGATCGTCGGGCGGGCGCTCCCGGATGTCCGCGACGGTCTCAAGCCGGTCCATCGCCGCGTCCTTTACGCGATGCACGACCTGGGCCTCCAGCCCAACCGCGGCTATCGCAAGTCGGCGTTTATCGTCGGCGAGGTCATGGGCAAGTACCACCCCCACGGCGACGCCTCCATCTACGACACGCTCGTCCGCCTCGCCCAGGACTTCGCGATGCGCAACCCGCTGATCGACGGGCAGGGCAACTTTGGCTCGATCGACGACGACCCGGCTGCCGCTATGAGATATACGGAAGCCCGCCTCGCCCGCCTGGCGACCGAGATGTTGCGCGACATCGATGCCGAAACGGTCGATTTCGGCCCCAACTACGACGAGACGACAAGCGAACCGGTCGTCCTGCCGTCGCGCTACCCGAACCTGCTGGTCAACGGCGCTACCGGAATCGCCGTGGGGATGGCGACCAACATCCCGCCGCACAATCTGACGGAGGTGATCGGGGCTACCCGTGCCTATATCGAGGACCCGGCAATCGACCTGGCCGGCCTGATGGAGCACGTCAAGGGGCCCGACTTCCCGGGCGGCGGCATGATGAGCGTCGCCGGGATCCGCGACGCCTTCGCCTCCGGCAGGGGCAGCGTCAAGATCCGCGCCCGCGCCCACGTCGAGCCGCTGCGCGGAGGTAAGGACGCGATCATCGTCACCGAGCTGCCCTACATGGTCAAGAAGGGCGGCGAGGGAGGCTTGATCACCAAGATCGCCGACCTTGTTCGCGAGAAGAAGATCACCGGCATCTCCGACCTGCGAGACGAGACGGATCGCTCCGGGATGCGGCTGGTCATCGAGCTCAAGCGCGGCGGCGATCCGGCCAAGGTGGTCCTGAACCAGCTCTACAAGCACACGCCTATGCAGAACTCCTTTGGCGTCAACATGGTTGCCCTCGTCGACGGCGTGCCGAAGACACTGAGCCTGAAGGAGATGGTCGGCCACTACGTGGACCATCAGCGCGACGTCGTAATCCGCCGGACCCAGTACGAGTTGCGACGGGCCGAGGAGCGCGCCCACGTTCTCGAGGGCCTGCTGGTGGCCCTCGACAACCTGGACGCGGTGATCGCGCTGATTCGCGGTTCCGAAGACCCCGAGGCCGCCCGCGCCGGCCTGGTCGAGCAGTTTGAGCTGTCGGAGATCCAGGCGCAGGCGATCCTGGACATGCGCCTCCAGCGCCTGACCGCGCTGGAGGCTGACAAGGTCCGGGCCGAGCACGCCGAGCTGATGGAACGGATCACCGAGCTGCGCACGATCCTGGGCGACCCCGCCCGCGTCGACGGCATCATCGTCGAAGAGCTGGCCCAGATCGAGGAACGCTACGGCGACGAGCGCCGCACGGAGATCATCGCGTTCGAGGGCGACCTCAACATCGAAGACGTGATCGCCGACCAGCAGATGGTCGTCTCCCTGACCCATTCCGGCTACGCCAAGCGCCTCCCACTCGCGACCTATAGACAGCAGCGACGCGGTGGCGTGGGCGTGATGGGGATGAACATGAAGGAGGACGACTACATCGAGCACCTCCATATCTGCTCGACCCACGACTTCCTGTTGTTCTTCACCAACCGCGGCAAGGTCTACCGGCTCAAGGTCTACGAACTGCCCGAGGGCTCGCGCACCGCGAAGGGCCAAGCGCTCGTCAACGTCCTGCCGCTGCGCGACGACGAACGGGTCATGGCGGTGATTCCGACCCGCGACTTCAAGGAGGACAAGTTCCTCGTGTTCGCGACGGCCCGAGGCCAGATCAAGAAGACGGAATTTCTCGCCTACAACACCAAGATCAAGTCGGACGGGATCATCGCGATCAAGGTTCGCGACGACGATGAGCTGGTCCAGGTCCGGCTGACCTCAGGCCTGGACGACATTTTGATGGTGTCCCGCTCCGGCCACGCGTCCCGCTTCAACGAGGCGAACGTCCGCGCGATGGGTCGCGGGACCGGTGGCGTCAAGGGCATGAACGTCAGCGGCAAGATCGGCAACAAGCCCAACCGCGTCCTGACGATGGACATCGCCCGCGACGAGGCAGAGCTTTTCGTGGTTACCGAGAACGGCTTCGGCAAGCGCACAGCGGTGCCCGAGTACCCGGTCAAGGGCCGTGGTACGAAGGGCGTCCTGACGATCAAGCTGACCGAGAGGAAGGGCGGCCTCGCCGGCGCGCTGATCGTGCGCGAGCATCAGGATCTGCTCTTCATCTCGCAGAACGGGATGGTGCAGCGCACGAACGCCGGCGGGATCTCACAGATGGGCCGGGCGACACAGGGCGTCAAGGTGATGAACATCAAGGACGACGACTTGGTCAGCGCCGTGGCCTTGGTGGTGGAATCGAGCACCGACGCCGGCACGCCGGCGGTTGACCGGGTCGCGCTGGAAGCGGATGCTGTCGCCGAGGCGGCTGCCGACGGCGCCCATCCCGCACAGCCGGAGGAAACCGACGCCGAGTAGCGACCTCCGATTTTGGTTCAATTGCAGAACCAGAGAAAGGAGGTGGTCCTAATTCACATGCTTAGTGGGACTCTGGAGGTGCCGGAGCGTTAGGTAGTCAGTGCGAGACGTCTGGCGAAATCCAAACCAGGCACCGGCGCGCTGAGAGGCGGGAGGTCGTCCCACCCGCTGCCAATCTCAAACGCCCGCGATCGCACGATCAAACGGTGAAGGGCCGCCCGATGGCGGCCCTTCGCTTTTACGCCGCCAGCAGGTACTGCTCCCAGGCGTCGGGGACCATGGGGCTGGCAATGCGGATAAAGACGTTCGGCCCGGGCGCCTTCGGGCGCGCGCGTAGCGGCATGCTCGCCTCCTTCGGCAGCCGGTTGCCCTTGCGCCGGTTGCACGGTGCGCAAGCGGCGACGATGTTCTCCCATTCCGATCCGCCGCCGCGCGAGCGCGGGATCACGTGGTCGACGGTCAGGCCGTGCGCCTCGTGTCCGCAGTATTGGCAGGTGTAGGCATCGCGTGCCAAGACCGCCTTGCGCGTGATCTTGCGGCGGTGGGCGTCGCGGGGGACGCGCACGTAGCGCACCAGGCGAATCACGCATGGCGCCTCCAGCGCGAAATGCTCGGAGCGCATCGCCCCCTCACCGTGCTCCAGCACCTCCGCCCGTTCCTTGAGGACGAGGACGGTGGCCCGCCGCATCGTGCATACGTTGATCGGCTCGTAGCTGGCGTTCAGCACCAAAACCCGCCCGCGCGCAGGACCGCGCACACGCCCGCCGTGCATGCGACCAGCAAGGGAGACGACGTTGCTCATGGTTCGCAGGATTCTAGGAGGAGTCGCCGCCGGACAGGTATGACCGGTTACGGAAGCACCGCCGCCGCAACCGGGTAGCTCCCCAGGACGCGCACGTTCTCCGCCTTCCCGCGCAGCGCAGCGATCGCCCCCGCCACCGCCGGGTCGTGCTCGGAACCGTCAAGGTCGACGAAGAACATGTAGCGGCCCAGCCCCTCCCGGCGCGGCCGCGACTCGATCCTGGTCATGTTGACCTCGCGGTCAGCGAGCTCAGTCAACGCCTCAACCAGCGCGCCGGGGTGATCCGCCCCCAGCTCGGAGAAGATCAGGGTGGTGCGCCACGGACCCCCTCCCTCTGGCTCGACTCCCTCCGGCGCCAGCCAGACGAAGCGGGTGACGTTGCCCGGCTCGTCCTCGACGCCGTCGCGCAAGACCACGCAGTCGTAGACGCCCGCGGCTCCCGCCGCGCCCAAAGCCCCCCACTGTTCGTCGCTTTCGCTGACCTGCCGCACGGCCTCGGCGGTGCTCGCAACCATGCGCACCTCGGCGCCATGGAGCTCGGAGCGCAAAAAGCGGGCGCATTGCCCGGCCGGTTGCGGATGACTCAACACCACGCCGATCGCCCCCAGCTCCAAGTCCCGCCGGGCGATGAGGGCGTGCGAGATGGGGTGATCGCGCTCGCCCACGATCCGCACGGCAGGCGCGTCGAAGGCCAGAGCGTCGAGGGTGGGGCGAACGGACCCTTCGATCGAGTTCTCGAACGGAACCAGCGCCCGATCAGAAGTGCCGCCGGCCACCGCCATCACCGCGTCGTGGATCGTCGGCTCGGCCCGGGCGTCGATCTGTCCACCCACGGCGATGGCCGCGAGGGCATCCTGGGAGAAGGTCCCCGCGGGTCCGAGGAACGCGACCTTCACTTCTCACTCATTCAAAGGTGACCCGGTAGGTCGACTCGTTGTTGTCGACGATCGTCTCGCCGGGTACGGGGAGCACGGTCACCGTCAGGGTCAGCTCGACGCCGGTTGGGATCTCGCCGGAGATCGGGATTCGGGCGGACTCCGTGCTGCCTGGGCCGATCCTGGGAATCGTCGTTTCCTCAGCGATCGTCTCGATTCCGCCGACCAGCTCGAACGCGACCGCCACGTTCGCCTCCTCGGCGACGCCTCCGTTCAGGACGCTGATCTCGATCTCATCCGGGGCTTGCCCCAGCGGGTTCGGGCTGTCCGGCACCAGGGGCACGTTGCCCGGTTTCAACACGGTGGCGGAGATCTCCGTGCCGCGGGTGGGATCGCTGCCGTCTGCCTCGGCCGCAACCTGGGACAGCACGCCGGTCAGCGCCACGTAGTCAAGCCAGGGCTCGGTGTCGGGCAAAAAAACGCTCTCCGGCACCTCCCCCTCGATCTCCTGCTCTGACAAAACCGTCAGCATGGCGTCGCGCGCCCGGCTGTAGAGGACGTCGGAAGCCAGGAACTGGCGCATATCCAGGGCGATCTGCTTGATCGCCTTGATGCGCCCTTTGTCGCCGAGCGCCGTGGGGATCTGCTCGACGATGCTGGAGAGGCCATCTCGGCGGAACTCGAACGCCAGCTCCAGGTCAGCCTGTGCCTCGGAGAGCTCGCCTGGCGCGGAGAGCCCCTGCGCGCGCTTGAACAGGTCCTCAGCGGTGCCTCGACTGGGGATGATCTGATCCTGAAACTCGGGCACCGAGGCACCCCCCGGGTTGCCGAGAGTGGTGAAGAAGTCGCGCGAGAGCTGGCTCGAGGTCGTGATCAGCGCCGAGAGGTCGCGCAGGTAGTTCTCATAGCCCCGTTCCTTGCGCTGCTCGAGGCAGGCGCGGAAGCCGAGCAGCAGCACCACGATGATCACGGCGCCGACCACGAATGCGATCAAGCGCCGTTTCAGGAGCTCTCCCGCAGGCTGCTTGGGCGGCCCGGGTGGAAGCCCCTGGGCGCGCTGGGACGCAGGCGCCCTTCGCGAGGGGTGGATGGGGTCGTCTCGTGAATGTTCCACGCGTGCCGAGAGTATTACCCGTCGAGAGGTCGCCAGCGGGAGGAAACGGACTGCTCATGACGAACGCATATGTTGCTTTGTCAAACGATCTGGTCATGGGACGGTTCCGGATCGAGGAGCGAATCGGCTCCGGCGGAATGGGCACCGTCTACCGCGCCTTTGACGAACGGCTCGAGCGCACCGTCGCCGTCAAGGAGATCGAATGCGCCGGCGCCGACCGGGTCCTGCGTGAAGCGCAGGCGGCCGCGCGCCGCATTGGCCTGAACCAGGGATTGGAGGCCCGGCTCCCAGATCGGCATGGCGCCGGCATTGAGCGCGTCGATCTTGTCGGCATCCTTGTCGATGCACGTCACCTGGTGCCCGAAGTCGGCGAAGCAGGCGCCGGACACCAGCCCGACAT
>Ga0208612_1000289_pt1 | contig 24247 bp, 21 predicted proteins | sample AntDryMetagUQ889_FD_188089 | JGI IMG/M metagenome (GOLD analysis project Ga0208612, IMG submission 188089) | Polar desert microbial communities from Antarctic Dry Valleys - UQ889 (SPAdes) | ecosystem: Environmental > Terrestrial > Soil > Desert | place: Antarctic Dry Valleys | collected 2008-12-31 | reverse complement strand
GGGGGGAGCCGGGAGGCTCGAGCTTCGACGATGCCGTGCGCGCGGCCGGCTCCGTGCTCAAGGTGTACGCAGGCAGGGGGCGGAAGGCCGCCCTCGCCAGCACCGGCGTGGGCAGCGCGGTCGTCCAGGTGTCGTCGCTCGTGGAGGGGCTCCAGACCATGCTGGGCGTCCTCGCCGCCGCCAAGCCGGACGCACGGACAAAGCTCGCGCATTGGCTCGCGCACGAGCACACACGGACCGCCCAGGCGGGAGAGCTCGTCGTCGTCACCGCGAATCTCGAGCCCGCAGCGGTCGACGTGCTGCTCGCCTTGGCGACGCGGCGCCACCTTTCCGTCGTCTGGATCGATGCACCGAGCTACGCCGGCCGACCGACGCGCACCGGGGCAGGCCCGCTCCGCCTCTCGCGTCTCGGCATCCCCGTCGCGGTCGTTCGTCGTGGCGACGACCTTGCCTCGGCTCTCGATGCACCCCGGGTGAAGGCAGTGGCAGGTGCGTAGCGGACGAACGCTCCTCGCCTGCGCGCTCCCCGCGCTGGCGGTCTGCGTCTCGTGGCTGAGGCTCGAGTCTCCCGCCCAGGTCGCGGACGCCCTCGCCGTGGTGGGTCTGGCGCTTGCTCCGACTCTCGTGAATCGTGGATGGGCCCGAGCGCTGACCACCGCCGTGGGCGCTTTCGGCGCTGCCTGGATCGCCTTCGGCGTCGAACCGTGGGAGCTCTTGCCGTACCGAGACGAGCGGGTTCTCGAGCCGCTCGCGGGTGCAGTCGGACAGGGAATCGAGGACTTCTATCGCGTCCTCCTGCCCCTCTCGCCCGATGCGAACCCCGAGATGCACGGGCTCGTACTCCTGGCGATCTTCGGCTTCGTCCTCGCCGTCTCGCTCCTCGCCGGTGCATCGCACCCGCTCGGCGCGGCGGCGGTGACCGTCGCCGGCGCGGGCTGGTCGGCCACGCTGGTCGACGGAGAGACGGTCGCACTGGGCGCGGTGACCCTCGCCGCAGCGCTCTCCATCCCGCTGACCCTCCGTGTGCGCTCGGGGACGGCGCTCGTCGCCGGGCTTGCGGCGGGCGCGGTCGTGGTCGCGGCGGCGATGTGGGCGTCCTCGGCGACGACGGTCGCGCGTGAGGCGGCGCTGAACTGGGAGAGCTGGGACTTCCAGAAGATCTCCGCACGGGCGACGGGAGTCAGGTTCGCCTGGGACTCCAACTACGACGGAATCCGCTTCCCGCCGACCAAGACGGTGGTGCTCACCGTGGACGGCCCGGAGCAGGCGCGCTACTGGCGTACGTCCACGCTCGATCTCTTCGCGAGCGACCACTGGTTCGAGGACCTCCTCTGGCTCGGTCGCGTCCGAGGAAACGCGGACGCCATGCCCCTCGACCGGCTCACGCCCGCACGTGCGGCCAACCCGGACAACTGGCTCGAGCAGCGGATCGAGGTGAAGGCGCTCGTCGACGACCGGCTCGCGGCCGCCGGTACGCCCGTGGCGCTCGACGCCCGGCGCCTTGGAAACGTGTTTCGCATGTCCGGCGGCGTCCTGCGCGTGCGTAGCGCGCTTGGGGAGGGGCAGCGCTATCGCGTGTGGAGCTATGCGCCCGACCCTGCCCCCGCGGTGCTCGCGGCGTCCAAGCCGCGCTATCCGACCGCAGCGCGCAGGTATCTCGAGCTCGACAGCAGGAACCTTCCCGTTTGGCGAAGCCCCGGTCGGGACAGGGTCGTGCGCGAGCTGCTCGACGCACCGGCGAACGACAGCTTCGGGGCGTACGCGGCCCTGTATGAGATCGCCGGAAGGGTCACCGCCTCGTCGGAAAGCCCGTATGCGGCCGTGCTCGCTCTCGAATCATGGTTCCGGCAACACGGCGGCTTCGTCTACGACGAGCAGCCACCCGCTGCAGACGGCCCGCCGCTCGTCTCGTTCGTGACCCGGACCAGGGCCGGCTACTGCCAGCACTACGCAGGCGCGATGGCGGTGATGCTGCGTCTGCTCGGGATCCCCGCCCGGGTCGCGGTGGGATTCACGAGCGGGACGTACAAGGACGGCAAGTGGGTCGTCACCGACCACGAGGCACATGCCTGGGTCGAGGTCTGGTTCGCCGGTCAGGGATGGGTGCCGTTCGACCCTACTCCCGGTCGTGGGACGTTCGGGGGCACGTACTCGTTCGCCTCGGACTCGAAGGACGCGGTGGATGCGCTTCGCAGGGGAGATCTGAGCGGAGTGACGCCGTTCGTCGACCGCGAGCGCCCGGATCTCGCCGACCGGGCTCGTGTCGCCGCGGCAGCCGAGCGCGGCCCTTCGATCTTCGCGTTCGCTCTCGGAGTGGGCGCCCTCTGGGCGCTCGTGGTCGGGCTGGGAAAGGCGATCGTCCGCCGTGCCCGCTACCTGACCCGTGACTCTCGGCGTGCGGCAACCGCGAGCCGGCGCGAGCTCGAAGCGTTCCTCCGTGATCAGGGCATCGTGATCCCGGTCTCCGCGACGCTCGACGACCTGCGCCTGGCCGTATGGGGCGAGTTGGGCCTCGACAGCCGCTCGTTCGTCGATGCCGCGGCTCTGGCCCGTTTCGGGCCGCCGGTCGGCGCGCGGCGCGGCGCGGGGGCGGCTCGGCGGGAGTTACGTACCCTCCTTCGCCGCGTGCGTAGCCAGCTCTCGCTTTGGGCGCGGTTCAGGGGTTTCGTGTCCCTGCGCTCGCTCCGCGGCGGCTGGCAGTCGTCGTGAGCGACACCTACGACCTGTTCCAGCAGGGTCGCACGCACCTGCGGAGCGGGATGAACGCGCAGGCAACGGTCGCGCTGGAAAAGGCGAAGCGGCGAGAGCCCGAGTCGCGCTCGATCCGCGAGGCGCTCGGCATCGCCTACTTCCGCCTCCGCCGCTGGGAGGAGGCGGAGGCGGAGTTCCGGGCCCTCGTCGAGCTCTCGCCCGCCGACGATTTCGCCCACTACGCGCTGGCTCGCGCGCTCGTCAATCAGGGGAAACGTAAGGAAGCCACTCCCCACGTCAAGCTCGCACGGTCGCTGCGCCCGCGACCGACGGCGGATCGGGAGACCCTCACGCCCGATCTCGATGAAGCCTCATGACTGCCATCTGCGGCGCGGTCGGCGAGCGGCGGCGCGGAGCTCGGTTGTCGTGATCGCGCCCTCGAGGCAGAGGCCGATCGCCTGCTCGCGAAGCGTTCGCATGCCTGCCGCGACAGCTGCGCGTTCGATGTCGGACCAGGATGCGCCACCGGAGATGAGAGCCCGCACGTCGTCGGTCACGGGAAGCACCTCGACGAGACGTACCTGCCCCCGATGCCCGCTACCGGCACACTCGTCGCAGCCACGACCACGTCCGAGGAGACGCCGGCCGGACTCCTCGAGCGGCAATCCGAGCTCGGCAAGCTCGTCCGGCGCGGCGTAATACGTCTTCCGGCACGCGAGGCAGGTCGTGCGGACGACCTGCTGGGCAACGACACCCGTCAACACCGCGCCGACAAGAGCCGGGTCGCCGCCGAGCTCGGTCAGGCGGCGAACCCCTGCCGTCGCTGTCGGCGCGACGAGCGTCGTCAGCACGAGGGTGCCGAGAGCGCCGCCCACCGCCGCTCGCGCTGCCTCGTCGTCGTCCAACGCGCCCACGGCGACGACGTCGGGATCGGAGGCGAGGATCACGCGAAGACCGTCTGCAGTGGTGACGCCCGTTGCCACGTCGACCTCGACGTGGTCGATGCCCTCGATCTCGCCCCCGACCGGACCGGCGATCGTCAGCACGTTCCGCTTCGACGTGTCGAGCTCGAGGAGCGCTGCGTAAAGCGTCGTACTCGGTCTGCTCCCGGGCGTTCCGCAGAAGACGAGCATCCCCTGGCGCTCGGCGAGCGCATCCTGGATCGCCTCGCGCTGGGACGCTTCCGTGACGAGGTCCGACAGGGAGGGGCGCGGGCGCAGCGTTGTTTCGTCGACGACTCGAAGCGTGACTCGCGTGCCACGGACCGTTGGAAGAACGGCAGCTTCCAGCAAGATTTTGCCTTCTCCGAACGAGACGGGCCGCGCGTGGCGCGGCCGGGCCGAGCGGATGAGGTCGACGCCTACGAGGCGTCCCAGCTCGTTCGTGACCAGATCGCTGAGGGGCAGGATCGCGAGCTCTCTCAGATCTCCGTCGATCCGGACGTGCACGACCATTCCGGCCGACCGGGGCGCGAAGTGGATCGCCGACGCCCCGAGGGAGAGCGCGTGCTCGACCGTGTCGTGGACGGTCGCGGCGTCCGTCTCTTCCTGGGCCTCATCCTGGTTCGTCTGCGCAGGGACGAGAGTGAACGTCGGCCGCTCCACGTCGGCGCCAGGTCGTTCGTCGTCCCCGTCGTCCACCGAGCTCGAACCGGCGTCCACGCCCTCGATCGGCGGCGCTGCCACGCGCTCCGCCTCGGATGTCGACGCGATCGCGGTCTCGATCTCGGTAGGGGCCGCCACCGCGTACTGAACTGAGACGCCGAGCTCGGCGCGGAGCTCCTCATCACGGACGGCGCTCGTCGGATCGGCGACCACCACGAGCACCGATCCAACCGCGAGGTACGAGACGGGGAGTGCCAGGTGGCGGTGTGCGAGCTCGACCTGAAGCAGCGCTCGGGCAGCGGGATCGATGTCGTGCTTCTCCAGCTCGACGAACGGCAGCCCGTGCTGCTCTGCGAGTGCGCGGCTGACCTGCGCTTCGCTCAACGCCCCGCGAGCGACGAGGATCTCACCGAGGCGCCTCGTGCTCGAGAGCCGCTGCTGGGCAAGCGCAGCGTCGAGCTCGTCCTCGGTCACCAGTCCGTCTCGCAGGAGAAGCGAGCCCAGGAGGGGTCGTCGCTCGCCGTCTGCGACTCCCGGAGACACATCGCGGCCAACCGGTTCGCGCGGAAGCGGGGACGCCTCGAGAGCCTCGTCGGTCTCGACCTGCTCCGTCGCCTCCGGCTCGGCCTCGGTTGCTTCGGCCTGCAGCAACGTCATCTGCGCGGCGACCTCGATGGACGCGGCGATCGCGTCGGGCGCCGCGACCGCCCACCGGACTCGAACTCCGAGCACGCGGCGGATGTCGTCGAGGCACGCGAGCCTTCCAGGGTCGGCCACGGCGACGAGCAGCGAGCCGTCGGGGAAGAGGCGGATGGGGAGGGCGGAGCAGCGGCGGGCAAGCTCCTCGGGGAGCCTCGTCGCCACGGGGCCGATCGAATCGGACTCCTCCAGATCGACATAGGGCAGCTCGTGCTGTTCGGCAACGAGCCTCGCAACCTGCACGCTCGTCACGACACCGCGTTCCACGAGCGCCTCGCCGAGCCGCTGGCCGGAGACCCGTCTGTCACGGCTGTCGCCCTGCTCGGCGAGTGCGGCTTCGAGCTCCGCACGGCTGACGAGGCCGTCACGGATCAGCAGCACGCCGAGGGCAGGCCAGGGGGCCGGTGCCGGGGCTTCCATTCCCCCGGTGATCGGCGCATTTCTCTCCGAACCTGAGAAGCGAGGAGAATCGGAGGAATGCGCGCGGTCGTGCAGCGAATTCGAAAGGCCTCCGTCACCGTCGGGAGAGATGTCGTGGGCTCCTGTGGCGCAGGCTTCGTGATTCTGCTCGGCGTCGCCGCGGGCGACCGCGAGGAGGACGCAGACCGCCTCGCTGCGAAGATCGCACGGCTGCGCGTCTTCGAGAACGAGGACGGCCGCTTCGACCTGTCACTCCTGGACGTCGCGGGCGAGGCACTCGTCGTCAGCCAGTTCACGCTGATCGCCGATACGCGGAAGGGAAACAGGCCGAGCTTCGCCGCGGCGGCCGAGCCTCGCGTCGCGGAGCCCCTGGTCGAGCGTTTCTGCTCGGCGCTCGAGCAGGAAGGCATCGCACTCGCGCGCGGCCGCTTCGGGGCGAAGATGGAGGTAGCGCTCGTCAACGACGGGCCGGTCACGATCGTGCTCGAGACGTAGTTGGCGCCGGCAGCACTCGCCCTTGCCCTCGGCGCAGCTGTCCTGCACGCGGGCTGGAATGTCCTCCTCGCGCGGTCCCGTGACGTTCGCGCCGCGACCACGGTGGCGCTCGTCGTCGGCGTCATCGTGTTCGCGCCGTTCGCCGCGATCGGCTGGCGGGTCGAGGCCGCGGCGATTCCCTGGATCGTGGCTTCGGCCTTGCTCGAGCTCGTCTACTACGTTCTCCTCACCGCGGCCTACAGCCGTTCCGACCTCAGTCTCGTCTACCCGATCGCCCGGGGAGTCGCGCCGGTTCTCGTGCTCGTCGGAGCGTCACTCGCCGGAGTCACCCTCGGTCCCTGGCAGGCGCTCGGCGTCGTCCTCGTCGGTGGGGGCGTTCTCCTGGTTCGCGGGCTCGGTGGGCAGGTCGACGGCAGAGGGGTCGCACTTGCACTCGTGATCGCCGGAACCATCGCCGGCTACACGCTGGTCGACAACGAGGGCGTCGAGCACGCCTCGGCGATCGCCTACCTCGAGCTGGTGCTCCTGCCGGTTGCGGTAGCGGCGGTGATCGCACATGCGGCCACGGGTGGGCTCGGGAGGGTGCGAGCCGAGATCGGGTGGGCGGCAATCGCGGCCGGCATCACGTCGTTCGTCGCGTACGCGCTTGCCCTCGCCGCGCTGTCGCTGGCGCCGGCAGCGGCTGTCGCCGCCGTTCGGGAGACGGGCATCCTGGTCGCCGTGGCGCTCGGTGCGGTCGTCCTCCGCGAGCCCGTGGGTCCCGCCCGGATCGTGGGGGCAGCTCTGGTTGTCGGCGGGGTCGCGCTCGTGGCCACGACCTGACACGAGGCGCACCGGTGCTATCCTTCGCACACCACATTTCACCGGCTTCACGAAATGGGCGCGCAGCGCCCATTCTTTTTGAGAGGCCACTGTTTGCAGGCGATGCCGGAGGACGGAATTGAGCACGTACGCACGCGAACGGACGCTTCAGGACGAGATCGCCCCTGCGGTCGAGCGTGCGGTGCCCGGGGTCGAGGTCCTGGCTGTCGAGCTCGTCGGCCCGAGCCGGTTCTGTGTCTACGTCGACCATCCGAGCGGCGTCGACCATGCGCTCTGCGCGGAGGTCACGCGACTCCTGGACGCCTATCGCCAGGACTACACGATCGACGTCTCCTCACCGGGGCCCGAGCGGCCTCTCCGCAAGCCACAGCACTTCGAGCTCGCTCTCGGCCGGCACGTCGCCGTACGGACGGAGGACAAGATCGCAGGGCGGAACCGCTTCAAAGGTGAGTTGGTCGAGGCCGGGGACGGGGCGGTCGTGCTTGCGACGGACAGCGACTCCGGCCCACTACGTATCCCGTACGACGCGATCGTGCGGGCGAATCTCATCGACGAGGGGTTGACGACATGAGCCAGGAGATCATCGAAGGGATTCATGCGATCGAGAAGGAGAAGGGGATCGAGGAAGGCATCCTCATCTCCGCGCTCGAGGATGCGTTGCTTGCGGCGTACAAGAAGACGCCCGATGCCACGCGCCATGCCGAGGTAAAGCTCGACGGTGAAGGCGAGTTTCGCGTCAACGGGATCGAGATTCCCGAGGACATCGAGGTCCGTCTCGTCGAGGACGCTCGCGAGGCACGGATCGCCGAGCTCGAGAAGATCGAGGAGGAGACAGGCGAGCGGCAGCACACGCTGGTCGCCGACGAGGATCTCGATCTCGACTGGTCGCAGGTGCCACCCGACAAGATCGTTCGCACCGACGTGACCCCGGACAACTTCGGCCGGATCGCGGCTCAGACGGCCAAGCAGGTCATCCAGCAGCGCATCCGTGAGGCCGAGCGGGCGATCATGTACGAGGAGTACGTCGATCGCCAGGGCGAGGTCGTGACCGGGATCGTCCAGCAGGCGGGCGATCGCAACAACGTGCTCGTCGACCTCGGGCGGGTCGAGTCGCTGCTTCCGCGCTCCGAGCAGGTGGACGGAGAGCGGTACGAGCAGGGGAGTCGCATCAAGGCGGTGATCGCCGAGGTTCGCTCGGGCACGAAAGGCCCGCAGGTGATCCTTTCTCGTCGCGATCCCGAGCTGATCCGCGCGCTGTTCGAGCTCGAGGTACCGGAGATCGCAGACGGCCTGGTCGAGATCCGAGGCGTCGCGCGCGAGCCCGGATACCGGTCCAAGATCGCCGTCGAGTCGCACATGCAGGGTGTCGATCCAGTCGGCGCCTGCGTCGGCCCGCGCGGATCCCGCGTCCGCATGGTCGTCTCCGAGCTCCGCGGGGAGAAGATCGACATCATCCCCTGGAACACCGAGCCCGCCCGCTTCGTGGCCAAGGCGCTCTCCCCGGCCCGCGTGCGCGAGGTGTACATCGACGACGAGACGCGCGAGGCGACCGTCATCGTCCCGGACGACCAGCTCGCGCTCGCGATCGGCAAGGAGGGGCTGAACGCCCGGCTGGCGACGCGTCTCACCGGCTGGAAGATCGACATCCAGTCGGAGTCGGAGTTTGCCCAGGCAGAGGCCGAAGCCGCCTTCGCCGGCGCCACCGACGACGAGGAGTACTCCGGCCGCTGCGGAGCGATCCTCTCGAACGGAAAGCGCTGCCCGAATGCTGCACTGATGGGCTCGCGTTACTGCGGCGTTCCCGCACACCAGGCTCTCGCCTCCATGGAGCCGGAGCCCGGCACCGGCGACGGCGCGGTCGAGGAGGAGGAGCTCGCTGCTCCCGAGCTCGAGTCGGAGCTCGCGACCGAGCTCGTTGCGGACCGGTCGCTGGAGAGCGACGTTTCTCCGGTTGAGGATCGACCCTAAGATGGAGCGCTGATGGCCGACGGTCGCAACCGACCAAACCGCCCGATCCGTCCTCGCGGAGGTTCCGCAGGACGCAAGCGGCGCGTGGTCATCGAGGGCGGCGGCGCTCGCAGCCGCGAGGGCCGGCAGCCCCGCGACCGCTCCGGAGTCGGGCCGCCTCGCCAGCAGCAGCCCGTCGCTCCGCCGAGCGGGCCCGCGGTCGTGGAGTCGGGTGCGACCGTCAAGGACCTCTCCGCTGCGCTCGGCGTCACGATGCCCGAGCTGATCAAGATCCTCATGTCGCTCGGCCAGATGCGGACCGCGACCCAGTCGCTCTCGGACGAGGAAATCGAGCTGATCGCGACCGAGCTCAAGCGCGAGGTGACGATCAAGCACGCGGCAGAGGAGGAGCTCGAGCCTGCCGAGTACGAGGATGACGACGCGGACCTGGTTCCGCGACCCCCGGTCGTGACCATCATGGGTCACGTCGACCACGGCAAGACGACGCTCCTCGATGCGATCCGCGAAGCGTCTGTCGTGGAGACCGAGGCCGGCGGCATCACGCAGCACATCGGCGCCTACCAGGCGACCGTGGGCGGAAGGCGGATCACGTTCCTCGATACTCCCGGCCACGAGGCCTTCACGGCGATGCGCGCCCGCGGAGCGAAGGTCACCGACATCGCGGTGCTGGTCGTCGCCGCGGATGACGGCGTCATGCCGCAGACGAAGGAGTCGATCTCGCACGCCCGCGCCGCCGAGGTGCCGATCGTCGTCGCCGTGAACAAGATGGACAGCCCCGCCGCGAATGCGGATCGCGTGCGCAGCGAGCTGGCCACCGAAGGCCTGCAGCCCGAGGAGTGGGGCGGGACGACGCAGTTCTCCGAGGTCTCCGCGAAAGAGAGGACGAACCTGGACGACCTGCTCGAGCGGATCCTGCTCGTCGCGGACGCCGAGCTCGACCTCCGCGCGAACGCCAGCGCAGAGGGCTCCGGGGTCGTGATCGAGTCGCGGCTCGACATCGGCCGCGGTCCGGTCGCCACGGTGCTCATCCATCGCGGAACCTTGCGCGTGGGTGATGCAGCAGTGGCGGGCGATGCCGCGGGGAAGGTTCGGGCTCTCTACGACTACCGTGGGGAGAAGGTCAAGGAGGCGAAGCCCGGTGACCCGGTCGAGATCCTCGGCTTCGACCACCCGCCGACGGCCGGTGAGTTCGTCCGCGTCGTCGAGCACGAGCGTCAGGCAAAGCACCTCGCGAATGTCCGCGGCGAGCGGCTCCGGCGCGAGCAGTTCGCCCAGCGCCCGCGCCGCCGCGTCTCGCTCGAGTCGTTCCACGGCGACCTGCTCGCAGGAGAGATCCAGGACCTGAACATCGTCTTGAAGGGCGACGTGCAGGGCTCGGTGGAGGCGCTCCTGAGCGAGCTCCAGAAGATCCAGCACAGCGAGGTGCGGGTCCAGGTCATCCACACGGGCGTCGGCGGGATCACCGAGAACGACGTGAACCTGGCCTCCGCGTCCGACGCGCTCGTGATCGGGTTCAACGTACGCCCGAGCGCGGATGCACGCGTGCTCGCCGAGCGGGAAGGCGTCGACATCCGTACCTACCGAGTCATCTACCAGCTCACGGACGACATCGAGAAGGCGCTCGTCGGGATGCTGACGCCGGTGCAGACCGAGGAGACCCTGGGCGAGGCGGAGATCAGGGCGTTGTTCAAGGTCTCGCGGCTCGGCACGATCGCGGGCTGCATGGTCACGACAGGAGTCGTCCGCCGCGGAGCACAGGTGCGAGTCGTCCGCGACGGGACCGTGATCTACGAAACCTCCATCGCGCAGCTCAAGCGCTTCAAGGACGACGCGCGCGAGGTGGCGGAGGGCTTCGAGTGCGGAATCCTGCTCGACGGCTTCAACGACGTGAAAGAGGGCGACATCCTCGAGGCGTACGAGACGCGCCAGGTCGAGCGCACCGATCTCGACGAGCCGGCGCCGGTCGCGGCTGCGGCGTCGTCCGACGACTCCCCGTAGGGGCCGGGCATGCCCGGCCCCAGGGCGAGGCGCGTATCGCCTCGGCAGCGGTTGAATACCGCCATGGCCGGATACGTCGGCATCCTGTCCGTCGAGCTGCACTTCCCCGAGAACGGCTCGCTGAAGGGGAAGCGCAAGTACGTGAAGTCCGCGAAGGCACAACTGCACGAGCGCTTCGGAGCGACGGTGGCAGAGGTCGAGCACCACGAGCTCTGGCAGCGCGCGGGGCTCACCGTCGCTTGTGCGGCCAGGGAGCACGGCGAGCTAGAGCACCTGCTCGACGCCGTGGTGCGCTACCTCGGATCGCAAGAGTTCGAGCTGCTGCGCGCTGATCGAGAGGTCGTGGTTCCCGGTGAGTGACAGGAAGCGTCGTGTCAACGAGGCCATCCGGCAGGTGCTCTCGGACACGATTCCGACGCTGAAGGATCCGCGGATAGGCTTCGTGACCGTTACCGGAGTGGAGGCGGCTACCGGCTTCGCGCATGCGACGGTCTACGTCAGCGTGTTCGGGACGGAGGATCAGCGGGAGCGTAGCCTGGAGGGGCTCAGGGCTGCTCACGGCGTGCTGCAGGCGCAGGTGGGCCGAGAGCTGCGACTGCGACGTACCCCGGTCCTGTCGTTCCAATACGATCCGACGGTCGAGCAAGGCGTCCGGCTCGGGAAGATGATCGACGAGCTCGCGCCTGCGCCCGATCACGGCGATGACGGCGAACCCCGATGACATGCAGGCGGTCGTGGCCGCGCTCCGAGAGCACGAGCGGTTTCTCGTCGCTGCGCACGAGAATCCCGACGGCGATGCCCTGGGCTCGCTCCTCGCGATGCATCTCGCGCTCGAGCAGCTCGGCAAGGACAGCGCGATGTTCGTTCCCGGCGAGGCGCCGCTCCCCGGGGAGTACACCTTCCTCGTGCTCGACGGCGTGCACCGCGAGCCACCCTCGGATCACGCCGAGCGCGTGCTGGTCGCCGTCGACTGCGCGAAGGAGGAGCGGATCGGGCCCGATCCGTCGCTGCTGGAGAGCTCGCCCTTCACCGTCGACATCGACCATCACCACGACAACACCCGTTTCGGCGACGTCAACCTGATCGTCGCAAACGCGTCCTCGACCGGCGAGATTCTCTCGGACGTCTTCGGAGAGCTCGGAGTCGAGATCACTCCCGAGATCGCCGAACCGCTCTACGTCGCGCTCGTCACCGATACCGGCCGCTTCCAGTACGCGAACACGAGCCCCAAGGCGCTGCGCCTGGCAGCGGACCTGATCGACGCGGGAGCGGACTCGCACAAGGTCTTCCAGACGGTCTACGAGAACGTGCAGTTCGCGAAGCTGAAGCTGCTCGCGCGCGCGCTCGAGCGTGCAGAAGTGCACTCGGGCGGCCGCCTCGTGATCTCGCACCTGCGCAAGAACGACTTCGTCGAGGTAGGCGCCGCAGAGCCGTATTCCGAAGGGATCATCGACTACCTGCGCGCGGTCGAGGGGGCAATGGTCGCGGCACTGATCCGCGAGCCTCCGCGGGGCAACGGGCCCGCTCACCGCGTGTCGCTCCGAGCCTCGGTGGACGAGATCGACGTCTCGGTGATCGCACGCAAGAGCCAGGGCGGCGGCCACCGGCAAGCGGCTGGGTTCTCGAGCGAGCTCTCCCTCGACGAGCTCAAGCGCTTCATCGTCGTGGAGTTCGAGCATGCCGCTGCCACGAGCGCTCTCTCCTAGCGGGATCATCCTCGCCGACAAGCCGGCGGGGCCGACGTCGTTCGACGTCGTCGCGGCCGTACGCCGCAGGACTGGCGCACGAACCGGCCATGCGGGCACGCTCGACCCGTTCGCGACCGGCCTGCTGCTTCTCCTCTCTGGAGCGGCGACCCGCCTGCAGCCGCGCTTCGTCGGGCTCGGCAAGCGCTACGTCACGGGCATCGACCTCGCCGCGACGACCACGACCGGCGATCGCGAGGGAGACGTCGTCGAGGAGCACGAGACGCCGGGCGAGGACGAGCTCGAAGCGCGGCTTGCCGGGCTGCGCGGGCCCGTTGATCTTCCGATTCCCGCGGCCTCGGCAGTGAAGATCGACGGGGAGCGCGCCTACCGGCTGCATCGTCGCGGCGCCGTGGTCGAAATGCCGGTGCGCCGGATGATCGTCCACGAGCTTCTGGTCGAGAGCTATGCGGGAGGCATCCTCCAACTCGACGTGCTCGTCTCCTCGGGCACCTACATTCGGGCGATCGCCGAGGCGCTCGGCGGCCACTGCCGCGAGCTCCGCCGGACGGAGATCGGGCCGTTCTCGGTCAGCGAGGCGGATCCCGAGCGGATCATCGCGCCGGAAGACGCGCTCGCCAGACTTTCACCGTGAACGTCGTCTCGACACCGGAGGAGGTCGAGCGCACGATGCGAGCGGTGGCGATCGGGAGCTTCGACGGCGTCCACCGGGGCCATCGTTCGGTTCTCGACGCGCTCGGCGGAACGGGCCTCGCGCCGACGGTGATCACCTTCGACCCGCATCCCCGGATCGCCCTCGGTAACCGGGTCGATCTCCTGACGACGCTCGAACGAAGGCTCGAGCTGATCGAGGAGGCGGGTGTCGAGACCACCCTCGTCGCGGCGTTCACTCCGGAGCTGCAGCGGATGAGCCCGGAAGCGTTCGCCGAGCGCTACCTCCGTGCCATCGGCACCGAGATCGTGCTGGCCGGGGAGGACTTCCGCTTCGGCGTGCGGCGCAGCGGCGATCTCGGCCTCCTCGAGCGGCTCGGGTTCGAGATCGTCGTGCCGCCCGAGGTAGAGGGCGTATCGTCGACCGCGATCCGCGCAGCCGTGGCCGACGGTGACGTTGCAGCGGCTGCCGGGATGCTCGGTCGCCCGTTCGAGCTCGACGGCATCGTCGTGGCGGGAGATCAGCGTGGGGGAACCCTTGGCTACCCGACCGCGAACCTCCGCATGGAGCCAGGACTGGCCTGCCCCCGCTACGGGATCTACGCGGGCGCAGCGCTCGAGCATCGCGCGGCGATCTCCATAGGCACGAACCCGCACTACGGCGGCACCGAGCGACGGATCGAACCGTATCTCCTGGACTTCGAGGGCGATCTCTACGGCCGGCGGCTCGTCGTGGAGCTGTGGAAGCGGCTCCGCGACGAGGAGGTCTTCGAGTCGGAGGAGGCGCTCGTGACTCAGATCGCCCGTGACGTCGACGCGACGCGGCGCTCGCGCAGACCCGGGTAGCGGCTTCCTTCGCTCCTCGAGGGTGCATCGAGGGCGAGGCATGCCTCGCCACTACAGCTCCAACGTGCGGGTGGTGCGAAACGCGTCGAGAAAGCGGCGGTCGTGGGTGACGAGAACGACGGTGCCGACGTACGTCTCGAGCGCCGACTCGAGCTGCTCGATCGCCTCCAGGTCGAGGTGGTTCGTCGGCTCGTCCAGAACGAGCGTGTTGACACCGCGCGCCGTGAGGAGTGCGAGCGTCGCCCGGCTTCGCTCGCCAGGGGAGAGCGAGCGAGCGGCCCGTCGGACGTCGTCCGCGCCGAGCGCGAACTTGGCGAGGAGCGAACGAGACGTGCCGGCATCGAGCCCTGATGCCGGCACGAAGAGATCGAGCAACGTGCCATCTCCAGCGAACAGCCCCGTTCCCTGGGGCAGCTCTCCGAGCACGACGCCCGGGCCGACCCAGCGCCGCCCGTCCACGAGTGCGATTTCGCCGAGCAGCGCCTTCAGGAGCGTCGTCTTGCCTGCGCCGTTGCGACCGCTGATCACGAGCCTGTCGCCGTTACGAACCTCGAGATCGAGAGGACCGAGCCGAAAGCCCTCGCGCTCGACGACTGCTTGTTCGAGCCTCGCGACCACGTCTCCTGCGCGTCGCGTCGGCGTGAGCTCGAGCTCGAGCCGCCAGGGGGACCACGGCTTCTCGACGCGTTCGAGGAGGCCGAGCTTCTTCTCGAACCGCTTGCCGACGTCTTTCGACTTCTTCTTCTTGCGACCCTGCCCATAGCCGCGCTCTTCCCACCGGCGCATCGTCCGTGCCTGCTCCTGGATCCGGTCGCGCTCGGTCGCGTAGTGGCGGTAGGCGTCCTCGTGCCTCTCCAGCGCCCGACGACGCTCGGATTCGAAGGCGCTCCAACCGCCCGCGTGTTCGCGCACCCGTCTCGTCTCGGCCTCGAACTCGACGATCCGTGTCATCCGCTCCAGAAAGGTGCGATCGTGTGAGACCGCGACGAGACCGCCGCGATGACGATCGAGAAAGCGCTCGAGGAGCTCCAAGCCGGCGAAGTCGAGGTCGTTCGTCGGCTCGTCGAGCAGTAGCACGTCGGCGTCGGAAGCCAAGATGGCCTCGAGCTGCGCGCGGGCCGCCTCGCCACCCGAGCGTCTCGTCGTTTCCTGCTCCTGCGCGAGATACGCGACTGCAAGCCCCGGTGGTTCCAAGCTCAGCGTGCCCGAGTCCGGCAGCTCGAGGCCCGCGAGCACGCGGAGCAGAGTCGACTTGCCGATCCCGTTCGGCCCGACCACGCCGATCCGGCTGCCGGGGGTGACGGCGAGCGAGACACGGTCGAGTACGACGGTATCGCCGAAGGACTTGCTTAGCGATCGAGCTTCGAGGGCACCACGAGCGCGCGACACTGCTGACCACCTCCCGGGACGGAGAGAACGAGGCGAGATATCGGTCAGCGGGCGCGCATGAATGGAGCTCACGCTCCGTCGACAGGATAGAGCACGACGACAGCGCAGCCGCCAGGCGGCGGCCGGTAGCTTTCGAAGGTGGCCAGTCACAACGGAGAACCGCTCATTCAGGCGCGCGGGCTCGTCAAGCGGTTCGGCGAGCTTGTCGCCGTCGACTCGGTCGACTTCGACCTCCAGCGGGGGGAGGCCTTCGGCTTCCTCGGCCCGAACGGCGCGGGGAAGACGTCGACGATGCGGATGATCGGTTGCGTCTCACCTGTGACGGAAGGGACGCTGAGCGTCTTCGGGCTCGACCCGGCTCGTGACGGGGTCCAGATCCGGGGCCGCCTGGGAGTCGTCCCCCAGGAGGACTCGCTCGACATGGAGCTGACCGTGCGCGAGAACATCATCGTGTACGGGCGGTACTTCGGACTCGCGCGGTCGGTGCTTCGCAAGCGGGCGGACGAGCTGCTCGAGTTCGTCGAGCTCACCGATCGCGCCAAGGACCGCGTGGAGCCGCTCTCCGGCGGGATGAAGCGCCGGCTGACGATCGCGCGGTCGCTCGTCAACGACCCCGAGGTCCTGCTGCTGGACGAGCCGACGACCGGGCTGGATCCGCAGGCGCGCCACGTCGTCTGGGACCGGCTCTACCGGCTCAAGCGCCAGGGCGTGACTCTGCTGCTGACCACGCATTACATGGACGAGGCCGAGCAGCTTTGCGACCGGCTGGTTGTCATGGACAAGGGGAAGATCGTCGCCGAAGGCTCGCCGCGGGAGCTCATCGAGCGCTACTCGACACGAGAGGTGGTCGAACTCAGGTTCGAGGACGACGACAAGCGCCCGGACGACTTCGGCTACTGGACGGACGGGCTCGTCTCGCGCGTAGAGCCGTTGCCGGACCGCGTGCTTCTCTACACCGACCAGGGCGATGCGGCAGCCCATGGGATCCACGAGCGCGGACTCGTCCCCGAGAGCGTGCTCGTACGACGAAGCACGCTCGAGGATGTGTTCCTCCACCTCACCGGTCGGACCCTCATCGAGTGACAGCTCTCGCGCTCGCGGTCCGTCCGCTCGAGTTCTACTTCGCGCAGTACCGCCGCGTCTGGCGCGGAACCGCGATCTCGACCGTGGTCACGCCGGTGATCTTCCTGCTCGCGTTCGGGTTGGGGCTCGGCGAGCTGGTGGACCGAAGCACCGATCTTCCGGACGGCATCTCCTATCTTGAGTTCGTCGCGCCCGGGCTCATCGCGGCCACGGCGATGCAGATCGCGTCGTTCGAGGCGAGCTGGCCTGTGCTCTCCGCGATCAAGTGGAGCCGGCAGTACCACGCGATGCTCGCAAGCCCGCTCCGGGTGGGTGACATCCTGATCGGGCACCAGGCGTTCATCGCCTTTCGCATGCTGATGACGGCGACGGTGTATCTCGCCGCGATCGCAGCGTTCGGAGCGGTGAGCTCACCGCTTGGCATCCTCGCCATTCCGGTCGCCGTGCTCGTCGGAGTCGCGTTCGCCGCGCCGATCGCGGCTTGGGGGGCCTACACGGAGAACGAGGCGTCGTTCGTCGCGATCTTCCGCTTCCTGATCCTGCCGATGTTCCTCTTCACCGGGACGTTCTTCCCGATCGAGCAGCTTCCGGAGGCGCTCCGATACGTCGCCTACGTGACCCCGCTCTGGCACGGGGTCGACCTCGCCCGGCAGCTGACGCTCGGGAACGTCGAGCTCTGGAGCGCCCTCGGCCACCTGGGGTATCTCCTCGCGTTCATCGGTCTCGGAATGACCGCGGCGTACTACTCCTACCGCCGACGGCTGCTTGTCTGATGGCCGAGCTCGCCGCCGATTCGCGTTTCGCACCCCGTCCTCGTCGGCGCATCGGCGGGCTCCTCATCGTCGAGCGCAATGCGATGGTCTACCGCAGGACCTGGATGATCCTGTTCTCCGGGTTCTTCGAGCCGCTCTTCTACCTGTTCTTCTTCGTCTACCCGCTCGGAGATCTGATCGGGGAGATCGCTCTCGACGAGGAGACGCTCGAGTACGCTGCCTTCGTCGCGCCGGCGCTGCTGGCGGCCTCGGCGATGAACGGCGCGTTCTACGACGCCACCAACGTCTTCTGGAAGCTCCGGTACGGGAAGGTCTACGACGCGATGCTCTCGACTCCGGTGAGCCCGAGCGATGTGGCGGTTGGCGAGACGATGTGGGCGGTCGTGCGATCGCTGATCTACTCGGTCGCGTTCCTCAACATCATTCTCGTGCTCGGCCTCGTCGACTCGTGGTGGGGCCTCCTGATTCTCCCCGCGTGCTTCGTCATCGGCTTCGGCTTCGCCGGGGCTGGCATCGCGGCCGTGACGTGGATGCGGAGCTGGCAGGACTTCGACCTGATCCAGCTCGTGATGCTGCCCATGTTCCTCTTCGCGACGACGTTCTTCCCGCTCTCCGTATATCCCGAGGCGATCGAGTGGATCGTGCAGGCGCTGCCGCTCTACCACGGGATCGAGCTCGTCCGTGCGTTGTCGACGGGCTCGGTCGGCGCGTTTCAGCTCGTCAACGTCGCGTATCTCCTGACGATGGGGGTCGTCGGGATGTTCATCGCCTCTCGACGGATAGACGGCCTTCTCTTGAAGTAGGGGCCCGGGCCTGCCCGGCCTAGAAGAGGATCGCAGCGCCGTTCCGTCTGGGATCGCCCGCGGCCCCGGTCCGACCTACGCAGCTGACCCCGCCGAAGTAGTGGTGAAGCTCCGACCACCGGCGCACGGTGCGTCCCCGTGTCTCGAGCTCTTCGAGCGCGGTCTCGTCCACTCCTGGCTCGACATCGATCAGGGTCGGCGTGGGGTGGACGCGCGGCCTCGCTACCGCCTCCTCGGGATCGAGCTCTTCGTCGAGGATTCCCGAGAGTACGGTCGAGAGCGCGGTTCGCAGTCGCGTCGCGCCCGCGGCGCCGACCGCGAGCGCCAATCCCGCGTCGTCGAAGGCCAGGCTCGGCGCCATCCGGCTCTCGAGATGGTCTCCGGGCTGGGGCTCGCCGAAGGCGATGTCCGACTCTCCGAGGAGGTTGTTCAGCTGCAGGTCGAGGCCCGGCACCCAGACTCCGGCGCCGACTCCGAGTGAGTGAGTGAGGACGCACGCGCGGCCCTGGGGGTCGATCGCGACCATGTTGGTCGTGTGCTCAGCGCCGGTCGCGGGCGCAGCGAACGCATCGACCAGCGCGAGGACCCGCTCGGCTTCGGAGAGACCGGCGAGGCGGGGAAGTCGGGGTAGGAGCTCCGGCATCCCGGAGAGCCCACCGCGCGTGGCGATACGCCGTCCGTGGAAGTCCGTGAGAACGGGATCCGTCCAGTGCGGCGAGTAGCTCGCGAGGTCGGCGGCGGTGAAGACCACGCCGCTCACCCCGAGAAGCGCCTCCGAGAGCGAGCCGCGATAGACGGTCTGCGAGCCCTCCTCGGCCAGCATCTCGAGGGCGGTCACGAGGCCGGGCTGCGCGAGCAGGTGGCCGGCTTGAAGCAACTCCCCCTCGGGAGCGAAGATCTCGCCACCGCGCTCGAGCGTGAGGACGTCCCCGAGCATCGCGAGCACGCGCTGGTGCCGTTCCGGGAGCGGGACACCCCTGCGGGCGAGGTCGAGCGCGGGCTCGACCAGCCGTCTCCAGGGCAGTCGACCGAGTCGCTCGGAGAGCTCGCCGAGTGTCGCCGGAAGCCCGGGAACCCCACACGACCCCGCGCCGATCGAGTACACGACGATCTCGTCCCCGAAGGGCACGGACACAGCGAGGAGCTCGCCGGCTCCCGACGGCAGCGCTGCGAAGCCGTCGACGTTCGAGACGCGGGATCCGTCGAACACGATGGCATGACAGCCGGAGAGGAGACCGCTCATCACCGTCTCGGTGACGCAGGAGGCAAGACCCATGGCCACGACCGCGTCCGCGGCCGTTCCGCCCTCCGCGAGGACCCCGGCTCCGACCTCGGCGGTTGCGGGATGCCCCGCTGCGACTCCTGCGCGCACCCGTCCATCTTGCCAAGTAACAACTTGTCACAAGGCACGGTTTCCGGCTGCTAGCCTTCCCGGAGACCGCGATCGCGGCTCCGGCGTGTCACTTCCTTCACGCGGGGCGGGGAACGCGGAATGTCAACGAGAGGAGCAGCATGAGCCTCACCAAGGAAGTCAAGCTGGAGGTCATCGAGAAGCACGGCTCCGGTCCGGCAGACACGGGATCTCCGCAAGTCCAGATTGCGATGCTGACGCGACGGATCAACGACCTGACCGAGCATCTGCGAGCGCACCCGAAGGATCACTACTCCCGTCGGGGCCTCCTGAAGCTCGTCGGCCGCCGCCGCCGCTTCCTCGACTATCTTCAGCGAAAGGACATCGAGGGCTACAGGGCCCTCATCAAGGAGCTCGGCCTGAGAAGGTAGGGCTCCCTGTCGAGGGAAGGTGGAAGTTTGAGCGAGCCCAGCGAACGGCGGGGCTGACTCAAACCTCCACCTTCCGGAAACGTAGGAATAGGTGAAGGGATACACCACATGAGTACGACTACCGGGCAGATCGCCACGGTTTCCGTCGACGTGGGCGGTCAGGAGATCGTCTTCGAGACGGGCAAGCTCGCCAAGCAGGCCGACGGCGCAGTCGTCGTCCGCTCCGGCGACACGATGATCCTCGCAACGGCCGTGGGACGGCCGGACGCGCGGCCCGACGCAGACTTCTTCCCGCTGACGGTCGACGTCGAGGAGCGGATGTACGCCGCCGGCAAGATCCCGGGCGGCTTCTTCAAGCGGGAAGGACGGGCGACCGAGCGCGCGACGCTCACCGCCCGCATGATCGACCGGCCGATCAGGCCGCTCTGGCCGAAGGGCTTCCGCAACGAGGTCCACCTCGTCTGCACGACGCTCTCGGCCGACCTCATCTCACCACACGACGTTCTCTGCATCAACGGCGCGTCGGCGGCTCTCATGGTCTCGCCGCTGCCGTTTCTCGGCCCACTCGCGGCCGTGCGTATCGGCCTGATCGACGACGAGTTCGTCATCAACCCGTCCCTGGAGGCGCTCGAGGAGTCGACGCTCGACCTGATCGTCGTCGGCACACCGGACGCCCTGACGATGGTCGAGGCCGGCGCGGATCAAGTCCCCGAGGAGACGATTCTCGAGGCCTTCGAGCTGGCGCACACGGAGATTCGCAAGATCTGCGAAGCACTCGAGGACCTGCGTTCGCAGGTCGGCAAGCCGAAGTGGGTCGACGCCGACCTGACGGCGGAGCTCGAGGGCGCACACGGTCAGGCGATTCGCTCCGCCATCTCGGAGCACGGTCTCCGCGAGGCGTCGGCCACGATGGAGGCACTCGTCACCGAGGCATCGCCCCAGATCTCGATGGACACGACCGAGGACGACATCGTCCGCTCGAGGCAGATCCGCTCGAGCTTCGCGTCGATCCTCGAGAAGGCGCGCATGGAGGCGGTCGAAAGACCGCTCCGCGAGCAGTTCCTCTCTGACCTCCAGGAGCTGACAGACGCCGAGCAGGATTCGAAGGAGCTCCGCTCGGCGAAGCGCGACCTGCTGTTCGAGCGGATCCAGGAGGGCTTGCAGCTTCCGTTCCCCGTCGGTCCGGTACCGGGTGAGGGCGAGCCTCAGGTGAAGGACACCGTGACGCGGCAGTTCGTCAAGCGTGCGTCCGAGGCCGTCTACAAGAGCCTCGTCCGCAAGAAGATCGCGATCGACAAGCGGCGCCCCGACGGTCGCTCTGCTGACGAGATCCGCCCGATCGAGTGCGAGGTGGGCGTGAGCCCGCGCACGCACGGATCCGGGCTCTTCACACGCGGCCAGACCCAGATCCTGTCCCTGCTGACGCTCGGAACGGCCAAGGAGGGCCAGAAGATCGACGACCTCTCCCGCGAGCAGCAGCGGCGGTTCATGCACCACTACAACTTCCCGCCGTACTCGGTCGGGGAGACGGGCTTCATGCGGGGCCCGAAGCGGCGTGACATCGGCCACGGCGCGCTCGCTCAGCGCGCGCTCGAGGCTGTCATTCCGACCGTCGAGGAGTTCCCGTACACGGTACGGCTCGTCTCCGAGACGCTCGAGTCGAACGGGTCGTCGTCGATGGGCTCGGTCTGCGGCTCGTCCCTGGCACTCATGGATGCCGGTGTGCCGATCAAGGCGGCCGTGTCGGGGATCGCGATGGGCCTCGTCAAGGAGGACGACGACTACGTCATCCTCACCGACATCCAGGGAGCCGAAGACCATCTCGGTGACATGGACTTCAAGGTCGCCGGGACCAGCGAGGGCATCACTGCCCTGCAGATGGACATCAAGATCACGGGCGTGACACAGGAGATCATGCGCTCGGCGCTCGCCCAGGCGAAGGAGGCTCGCGAGTCGATCCTCGAGAAGATGCTCGCAGTCCTGCCGGAGTCCCGAACGGCGCTCGCCGACCACGCCCCCAGGATCTCGTCCGTCAAGATCGACCCCGAGAAGATCGGCATGGTCATCGGCAAGGGCGGCGAGACGATCCGCGCGCTCGAGGCCGACTACGAAGTGCAGATCGACATCGAGGAGGACGGGACGATCCTCATCTACGCCACGGAGGGCACGAAGGCGGAGGCAGCCATCTCGGCCGTTACCGCGCTCACCAAGTCGCCCGAGGTCGGTGACAGCTACACCGGCAAGGTCGTGAAAACGACGCAGTTCGGCGCCTTCGTCGAGCTCAAGAAGGGCACCGACGGCCTGCTTCACGTCTCGAACGTGGGGCCGGGTCGCGTTGCGCACATCGAGGACGTGATGGCGCGTGGCGACGTCGTCGACGTGGTCGTGCAGGAGGTCGACAAGGATCGGGGCCGCATCGGCCTCAAGCTCGTCGCCAAGCACGAGAACGGCGGCCTCGTCATGCCCGAGGAGCTCATCGAGCGGGCCAAAGACGCACCGGCTCGCGAGGAGCGCGAAGAGCGTCCTCGCGGCGGTCGCGGCGATCGTGGTGGCCGCCCGCGCGAGCGCGAGCGGCGCTAGACAGGTCGAGCTGGGGCCAGGCTGAAGCCTGGCCCCAGCTCGGCGTCTACGATCCGGCGGTGCCCAAGCACGATCTCAGTGAGCTTTCGAGCGGCGAGCGCGTCATCTCCGAGCGCGTTCCGGGCGTTCGCTCGGTCGCGCTCGGGTTCTGGGTCGGAGCCGGGTCGCGGGACGAGACGGACGCGCGCGCGGGGGTCTCGCACTTCATCGAGCATCTGCTCTTCAAGGGCTCTTCGCACTACTCGGCGCAGGAGATCGCCGAGGTCTTCGACGAGCTCGGCGGGGAGCTGAATGCCGCAACGTCGAGAGAGACGACCGTCGTCTACGCGCGCGTCCCCGACGACCGCCTGGAGACCGCTCTCGACGTCATGGCGGACATGGTGTACAGGCCGTCGTTCGACGAGCTCGACTCGGAGCGCGAGGTCGTGCTCGAGGAGATCGCGATGGTCGAGGACACGCCGCACGACCTCGTTCACGACATCGCGGCCGAGGCCGTCTTCGGCGGCCATCCGCTCGGTAGGCCGGTGATCGGCCGCGCCGAGGTGATCTCGAGCGTTTCACGGCGCGCGTTGGCCGCGTATCACCGGCGGGCGTATCGCGGGGATCAGCTCGTGCTCGCCGCGGCCGGAAACGTCCGCCACGAGCGGCTCGTCTCGCTCCTCGAGGAACGGAGAAACGGTGTGCGAGACGGCGCCGGCATGGGCGCCCGCAAGCCCGTCCGCCGCGCGACACCACCGCAGCTCCGCTTCCTGCGCAAGGACACCGAGCAGTACCACGTGTGTCTGAGCGCACCGGGTATCGCGCGGATGGACGAACGTCGATTCGCGGCCTCGCTGCTCGATGCGATCGTCGGCGGGTCGGCGTCGTCTCGGCTCTTTCAGGAGATCCGCGAGAAGCGTGGCATGGCGTATTCGGTCTACAGCTACGCGTCGCAGTACTCGGACGCGGGTCAGATCGGCCTCTACGTGGGAACCCGCGAAGAGAACCTCGGGGCGTGTCTGGAGATCGCCGTCGCCGAGCTCGCCGACGTCGCGGCCGGGAACGTCCGTCCGGAGGAGCTCCAGCGCGCGAAGGAGAACCTGAAGGGGCGTCTGCTCCTCTCGCTCGAGTCGACCTCGAACAGGATGACGCGCCTCGGCAAGGCGACCATCACGGAAACGCCATTGCTCGAGGTCGAGGACATCGTCAGCCGTCTCGAATCGGTGACGGTGCCCGAGATCGCAGCGCTGGCGGACGAGCTGTTGGCGGTGGAGCGCCTCTCGGCAGCGGGAATCGGGCCCGACGAGAATCGCTTCCGCGAAGCCGTCTCGCGTGTGAGCCCGGGGCTCTCGGAAGCGGCGTGAAGATCGCGCTCTTCGGGTTCGGTGGGAAGGTCGGGTCGGTGCTCAGGCCTGCGCTGGAAGCGGCGGGGCACGAGGTCCTTTCGGCTGGATCGGAGGACCTCGAGGGTTGCGGAGCGGCAATCGACTTCACCGCCCCTGACGCGGTCGCCGCGAACGTCGCGCGATGTCTAGCGGCGAGCGTTCCCGTCGTCATCGGGACGACGGGGTTCGATCACGAGGCGATCGACCGCGCAGCGCGCGAAGCCGGCGTGCCATGTTTTCACGCGCCGAACTTTGCGCAGGGAGCGATTCTCATGATGCGCTTCGCCGAGGAGGCGGCGAAGGTCTTCCCCCGTGCGGAGATCGTCGAGCTGCATCACGAGGGCAAGCGCGATGCCCCCTCGGGCACGGCGAAGGCAACTGCCGAGCGGATGGGCACCACGCCGTCGATCCATTCGATTCGCCTGCCTGGCCTCGTGGCTCACCAGGAGGTGATCTTCGGGGGTCCGGGGGAGACGCTCACCATCCGGCACGACACGACCTCGCGGGAAGTGTTCGTCCCCGGCGTCCTCCTCGCCCTTGGGAAGGTGCGCGAGCTTCCCGCCGGGCTGACGA
>Ga0208612_1000288_pt1 | contig 24269 bp, 22 predicted proteins | sample AntDryMetagUQ889_FD_188089 | JGI IMG/M metagenome (GOLD analysis project Ga0208612, IMG submission 188089) | Polar desert microbial communities from Antarctic Dry Valleys - UQ889 (SPAdes) | ecosystem: Environmental > Terrestrial > Soil > Desert | place: Antarctic Dry Valleys | collected 2008-12-31 | reverse complement strand
TGGACGCCTGTCTCATCGGCGCGGGCCTGCACCGTTCCGCGGCCCGACAGCTCGGAGATCAGCAGCCGGCGATCGGCACCCACATCGGACGGGTCGATGTGCTCGAATGTGCGCGCATCGCGGCTCACGCCGGCCACGTGCAGTCCGCCCTTGTGGGCGAAGGCGTTGGCCCCGACATAGGGCTGGTTTGGGTTCGGGGCCACGTTGCAGATCTCGTCGACCAGGTGGGCGGTCTCGGTCAGGTGCTCCAGCCGCGGCGCAGCCACGCAGTCGTAGCCGAGCTTGAGCTGGAGATCGGCCAGGATCGTGACCAGGTTGGCGTTGCCGCACCGTTCCCCGTAGCCGTTCATCGTGCCCTGGACCATGCGAGCACCCCTCTGCACCGCGGTCAGGCTGTTGGCCACGCCGACACCGGCGTCGTCGTGGGCGTGGATGCCGATCTGGACGTGCTCGCCGAGCTGGGCGACCACGTCGGCCGTCGCATCAGCGACCCCCGTGGGAAGCGTCGCCCCGTTGGTGTCGCACAGCGTCACGTTCTCGGCGCCGGCCTCGACGGCGGCGCGCAGGCAGCGGAGGCTGTAGGCGGGGTCGTCGGCGTAGGCGTCGAAGAAGTGCTCGGCGTCGTACACGACCCGCTTGCCCTGGCTGACCAGGAAGGCGACCGACTCAGTGATCATCCGTAGGTTCTCCTCCGGATCGACCCGGGTGACCTTCTCGAGGTGCAGCGACCAGGTCTTGCCCACCAGGGTGCAGATCGGCGCGAAGCATTCGGCCAGCACGCGAAGGCCCTCGTCCCGCTCGGCCGCGACCTCGCGGCGCCGGGTCATCCCGAAGGCGACGACCTCGGCGTGGCTGAAGGCCTCCCCGGACAGGAGGTCGAACAGGGCCGCCTCCTTGGGATTGGAGCCGGGGAAGCCGGCCTCGATGAAGTGGACGCCCACCGAGTCGAGCGCGTGGGCCACGCGCACCTTCTCGTCGGCGGAGAGAGACATGCCCTCGCCCTGCATCCCGTCGCGGAGAGTCGTGTCGTAGAGGAGGACCTTGTCGGCCATGGAGGAGAACGCCTTTCTGCTGCGGTGCTTCGGTACGGACGTGCGGGCGCCTGCCGGCTAGGCAGACGCGTCCGTAATTCGCTGCCCCGAGGGGCACCGCGGGAAATTCTCCAGCGCCATCACGCCTTCGATGGTACCGGCACCACGTCCAGCCACTTCGCGTAGCGCTCTGACCGTCCGTGGAGGGCGTCTATGTAGGCCGACTGCAGCGCGCGGGTGATCTCACCGGGCGGACCGATCGCGATGTCGTCGATCTCGCGCACGGGCACCAGCTCCGCGGCCGTGCCGACCAGGAAGACCTCGTCGGCCAGCGTCAGCTCGGCCCGGGCGATGTCGCGCTCGACCACCTCGTGGCCCAGATCGCCGGCGATCTCGATGATCGACTTGCGCGAGATGCCGTCGAGGATGCTCGCCGTCTGGGGCGGCGTGGCGATCCTCCCGTCCTTGACCAGGAACACGTTCTCGCCCGAGCCCTCGCACACGTGGCCCTTGTCGTCGAGCAGGATGGCCTCCTCGTAGCCGCCCCGCTTGGATTCGATCTTGGCCAGCACCGAGTTCAGGTACTGGCCGCTGGCCTTGGAGTGCGGAACCAGCGACTGGGGGCTGATGCGCCGCCAGGAGGAGACCTTGGCACGGATGCCGTTGCGGGCCGCGTCATCGCCCAGGTAGACGCCCCACTCCCACGCCGCGACGCTGACCTCGACCGGGTTGTCCTCGGGGTCCAGGCCCATCGGGCCGTGGCCGCGATAGACCAGCGGCCGGATGTAGCAGGCGCGCAGACCGTTGCGAGCGACCAGCTCGTGGGTGGCCTCCCGGATCTGTTCCCGCGTGAAGGGGAGGTCCATGTAGTAGAGCTTGGAGGAGTCCTCCAGGCGCCGGAGGTGGTCCTCGTGGCGGAAGATCGCCGGACCGCGCTCGGTGTCGTAGGCCCGGATGCCCTCGAAGACGCCCGTGCCGTAGTGCAGAGCGTGGGTGAGCACGTGTACCTTCGCGTCCTCCCAGGCGACGAACTCCCCGTTGTGCCAGATGAGATCTGAGCTCACGTGCGTGCCCTCCCTTCTAGAGGTGCGCGAGGACGGCTTGGGTTGCGTCCTCGGTGGTGTGGGTCCCCCCCAGGTCGGCGGTACGGATGCCTCCCTGCAGGGCGCGGTCAATGGCCGAATCTAGCGCAGCGGCGGCATCGTCCGAGCCGAGTCCGTGGCGCAGCATCAGGGCGACCGAGCCAAACATGGCCAGGGGATTGGCCCTTCCGCTTCCGGCGATGTCCGGAGCCGACCCGTGCACGGGTTCGAACAGGCCGGGGCCGCCCTCTCCGAGAGAGGCACTGGGCAGCATCCCCAGCGAGCCCGTCAGCATGGCGGCCTCGTCGCTGAGGATGTCGCCGAACAGGTTCTCGGTGACCAGCACGTCGAAGGAGGAGGGGGCCGAGACCAGCTGCATCGCGGCGTTGTCCACCAGCAGGTGCTCCAGCGGCACGCCGGGGAACTCGTCCTCGTGCACCCGGGTGACCACCTCGCGCCACAGCCGCGAAGTCTCGAGCACGTTGGCCTTGTCCACGCTGGTCACCTTGGTGCGCGCCGACTCGAAGGCCACGCGGGCGATGCGCTCGATCTCGGCGACACTGTAGGCGCAGTCGTCGTGGGCGGTGTCGCCGTCGCGGCCCGATTCGCCGAAGTAGATGCCGCCGGTGAGCTCGCGGACCACCAGGAGGTCGGTGCCCTGGATCCGCTCCGGCTTGAGCGGGCTGGCGTGTAGCAGCGCGGGGCTGGGCCGCACCGGGCGCAGGTTGGCGAACAGCCCGAGGCCCTTGCGCAGCCCCAGCAGTCCCTGCTCGGGCCGCGGCTGTGAAGGCTCGGTCGTATCCCACTTCGGTCCCCCCACCGCGGCCAGGAGGACGGCGTCACAAGCGCGGCAGGCCGCGAGCACCTCGTCGGTCAGGGCGGTGCCGTGCGCGTCGATCGACGCGCCGCCCAGCAGCTGCTCCTCGTACTCGAACCCGCCGAGCGCGTCGAGCACGCGAATCGCGGCAGCCATGATCTCGGGGCCGATCCCGTCGCCGGGGAGGGTGACTATGCGCTGGGTCATGACCGGGGCACGCTAGCGCCGCCGCGCCGGGCGGTGATGTTCAGTCGGACGTAGCCCAGCTCGACCGGGTCGCCGCAGGCCCCGATCACGTCAGCCACGAAGGGCTCACGCAGGTCCTCGGGCAGCGCCTCCAGGTGATGGCCGAGGCAGATCACCCGCAGGTAGGTGGCGGGCTCGGGCGGAATGACCGGCCACGGCTCCAGCCACGTCTGCACGTCGCCGAACCCAGCCCGCTCCAGGCGCTCCGCGGTGGCCTCGGCGGACGCGAAGTTCCATGGTCCGGCCCAGTCGCCCAGGTACCGGCGATAAGGCTCGCGCTCTCCCACCTCCCGGGCGATCCGGTGGAAGTCCTCGATGTTGCCCTCACCGCCGCACTGGACGGCCAGCGGGGCGCCGGGGACGAGCGCATCGTGCAGGCGGGCGAACAGGGCGTCGTGGTCGGGTACCCAGTGGAAGACCGCATTCGAGAACGCCGCGTCGGCGGGCTCGTCGACGCGCAGGTCCACCAGGTCGGAGGTGATCACCGTGGCGCGCTCATCCAGCGCCTGCCTGGCCTGCGCCGTCATGGACGGGGCCGCGTCGACGGCGATCACGCGCCCGCGGGGCAGGCGATCGAGCAGCAACCGGGTGACCCGCCCGCTGCCGCAGCCGGCGTCGATGACGGTCTCGCCGCCTTCCAGGGGGAGGCGCTCGAGCACGATGCGGGCCATCTCCTCCTGGGGACCGGAAACGCGGTCGTAGGCGGCCCCGTCCCAATCCCGCGTGCGAGGGGGCTCTGTCACAGGGACGTGGTAACCGGCCCTTCGCGCTCGCGCTCGGCCTCGTAGGCCGCGATCGCGTCGCCCGACTGGAGCGTCACGCCGATGTCGTCGAGGCCGTTGAGGAGCCGCCGTTTGATCTCCTGGTCGATCTCGAAGCTGGCCTCTCCCCCGTCCCAGGTCACGGCCTGGGACTCCAGGTCCACCGTCGCCCGGCCGGCCGCCATCACGCCCTTGACCTCGGCGTCAGTCAGCGGCACCGGAAGCAGCCCGATCTTGGTGCAGTTGGAGTAGAAGATGTCGGCGAAGCTGGGCGCGATGACCGCCCGGAAGCCGTAGTCCTCGATCGCCCACGGCGCGTGCTCGCGCGACGAGCCGCAGCCGAAGTTGCGCCCCGAAGCCAGGATCGGGTTGACCGGCAGGTCCCAGCCGGCATCGTCCTTCCAGTCATAGAACAGGAACTCACCGAAGCCGGTGCGCTCCACCCGCTTGAGGAACTGCTTGGGGATGATCTGGTCGGTGTCGACGTCGGGGCGGTCGACGACCGAGACGCCGCCTTCGATCTTCTTCACCGCTTCCACGGTCAGCTCCAATCCCGGATGTCGACGAAGTGGCCCTCGACGGCCGCCGCCGCGGCCATCTTGGGGCTCACGAGATGGGTCCGGCCGCCCTTGCCCTGGCGGCCCTCGAAGTTGCGGTTCGAGGTGGACGCGCAGCGCTCGCCGGGCTGGAGGATGTCGGGGTTCATGCCCAGGCACATGGAGCAGCCGGCGGAGCGCCAGTCAAAGCCGGCCTCCTTGAACACCTCGTCCAGGCCCTCCCGCTCGGCCTCGATGGCCACCTGCTGGGAGCCGGGCACCACCATCGCGCGCAGGCTCGGGGACACCTTGCGGCCCTTGACCACCTCGGCGGCCTCGCGCAGGTCGCCGATCCGCGAGTTGGTGCACGAGCCGATGAACACCGTGTCAAGCTTGATGTCCCGCATGCCCATGCCGGGCTCAAGCGCCATGTACTGCAGCGCGCGCCGATCGCCGTCGCTCAGGGGCTCGGGCACCGACGACGTGACGCCGGTGACCATGGCCGGGTTGGTCCCCCAGGTGACCTGGGGCGACACCTCGCCGGCATCGATCACGTACTCGTCGTCGAAGGAGGCGCCGTCGTCGGTGCGCAGCTCGCGCCACTCGGCCACGGCGGCGTCGAAGTCCTCCGGGGCGCCGGGACGCCCCCGGACCCACTCGAAGGTGGTCTCATCGGGGGCGATCATCCCGGCGCGGCCGCCGGCCTCAATGGTCATGTTGCAGACCGTCAGGCGGCCTTCCATGGTCATCGCCTCGATGGGGGGGCCGGCGTACTCGATCACGTGACCGACGCCGCCGGCCACTCCTATCCGGCCGATGGTGCCGAGGATCAGGTCCTTGGGCGTCACGCCGTAGCCAAGCTCGCCCTCGTAGAGGATCCGCATGGAGCGCGGCTTGCGCTGCTGGAGGGTCTGGGTGGCCAGGACGTGCTCGACCTCGGAGGTGCCGATGCCGAAGGCCAGTGCCCCGAAGGCCCCGTGGGTGGAGGTGTGCGAGTCGCCGCAGACGATGGTCATTCCGGGCTGGGTCACCCCCAGCTCCGGGCCGATCACGTGCACGATGCCCTGGCGGTCCGAGCCCATGGAGTACACCGGCACGCCGAACTCCGCGCAGTTGCTCTCCAGGGTCTCGACCTGCACGCGGCTCAGGTGGTCGGCGATCTGGGCCGCGATCTTCGACCCGTCGGTGGGCACGTTGTGGTCGGCGGTGGCCAGCGTGCGGTCGGGGCGCCGGACCTTGCGTCCCTCCAGGCGCAGCGACTCGAAGGCCTGCGGGCTCGTGACCTCGTGGACGAGGTGGAGGTCGATGTAGAGCAGCTCGTCGGCGACGCCGTGGGCGTCCCAGATCTTGTCGAAGAGGCTGCGAGGGCTCGTGGGCATCGGTGTCAGGACCTCCTCAGTCCGGCGGCGACGACCGCCAGGAAGCGGGCGTCCCCGTCATGGGGGTTCTCGAAATGGTGGGGCAGGTCGGCGTCGAAGGTGACGGCGTCGCCGGCGTGCAGGTCGTGGGCCTCGCCGTCACAGAGCAGGCGCAGCGCGCCGTCGAGCACCACGGTGGTCTCGCGACTGCCGGGCTCGTGCATCGGCGGGTCTCCCGCGCCACCCGTGGCTGTGCCCGGCGCCAGAGTGTGAAAGGCCACCTCGGCACGCTGGCCCGGCAGCGGCGGGGTGACGACCTCATAGGCGTGACCGCGGCGGCCGGTGCCACCACGCAGGCGCTCGGAGGCCAGGACCACGCTGACCGCCCCGCCCTCGTCGAGGCGCAGGAGCTGCGAGAGGGTCAGCTCCAGGCCGGCGGCGATCCGGGTGGCCACGGCCAGGGTGGGACTCGTCTCGCCACGCTCGACCTGGGAGAGCATCGGCGCCGACACCCCGGTGCGCTCGGCCAGGTCACGCAGCGACAGGTCCATCGCCTCGCGCAGCGCCTTGACACGCGCGCCGATCGGCGAGTGCTCGGGTGGAGAGGCGACGGCCACGCGGCGTACGCTATCACGTACAAGCGTATTGCCTTACGCGGGTGGCGGCACCCTGAGGGCGAGGTCGAGCTCGAACCGCCGGTCGGGGTCATCGAGCGAGTCGCCGAACAGCTCGCGCAGCCGGCTCATCCGATACCGGACCGTCTGAGGGTGGACGTGCAGGGACGCCGCCACGCGCTCGGTGCGCCCCTGCTCTCGCAGCCAGGCGGCGAGCGTGCGCCGGAGGCGATCCTGCGAAGCGGCCGTCTCCTGATCGAGGGGCTCGAGCGCGTGGTCGGCGAGCTCGCGGGCCAGGGGCCGGTCGGCCCGCATCAAGAGCTCCAGCCGGTGATCGTCCGCGGCGAGAAGGCCGGGACCCGACGACAAGTCGAGGGTGTCGCGCGCACGCGACGCGCTCCCCACCGCGGCATTCCACGCGACCGTGGGCCCGAGCGCCGCCACGCGATCGGCCAGCGCCGCCTGAAGCTCCGCGCGGCGGCCGGGCGCGCCGGCGTCGGGCACCAGCGCGCAGACTCCGGGCGGATACAGGACCGCGATCACGTCGGGTCCCAGCTCGAGAGCAAGGCGGTCTGGCTCTTCGCCCTCGCACACGACCGCGGCCAGCACGTCGGGCAGCGGCCACCCGGCGTCGGTGGCCGCGGACTCGATCGCGGCAGCGTCGGCCGGTGGCTCCTGGACCAGGAGGCGGGCCAGCAACTGGCGGCGGCGTTGCCGTTCACCGGCCGCAGCCGCCTGTTCGATCGCGAAGCCCTCCACCGACTCCGCGGAGATCTCGTCGATGTAGGCGAAGATCGCCTCCGCCAGCCTGTACAGGGTCTGTGGCGCCAGGCCCGCTTGCTCGCCGGCGTCGGCGAGGCGCCGCCAGGCGACCCGCGCGCCGAGGCGGTAGGCCGCCAGCAACGCCTCGAGCGGCCGCCCGGCCCGCAGCTCTCCCCTGCCCAGCTCCACGTATATCTCACGGCGGGGGTCGGGCTCGTCGCTGTCGGACCCGAACAGATCGAGGAAGCGACGCAGCGCCTCTTCCACGCCGCGCCGCAAGCCGCGTCCGAAGGGACCCTCCAGCGGGCGTGCGTAGTCAGGCACGCCTTCGCTGATCGCGGCGATGATCTCGTCGGCCACGGCAGGCAGTTGCGGAGCGAGCAAGTCGGCGGCGCTCGAAGGCAGGTCACGCCAGGGTTGGGGGCTCGCGGTCAAGCTCACTTGTGGGAAAGCTACAACAACTGCTCGTAGGACCGACTGCTTTCCCCGTAGAGATGCGGGAACTGCGCCTTCATACTGAAGGCATGACTCGCTTTCAGCGCAACGCCAACATCGGAGCCGTGCTCGTGCCTTTCCTGGCCGTGCTGGCCGCCATCCCCCTTCTGTGGAACAGCCTGGTGGGCGCCACCGACCTGGCGATCATGGTCACGATCTATCTGGCCACCGCCTTCAGCATCACCATCGGCTACCACCGCCTGCTGACCCACCGCGCGTTCGAGACCTACCGTCCCCTCAAGTACCTGTTCGCGATCCTGGGCTCGATGGCGGTCCAGGGGCCCGTGATCGGCTGGGTGGCCGACCACCGCAAGCACCACGCCCACACCGACGAGGAGGGCGATCCCCATTCACCGCACGTCGGGCACGGCAGCGGCCTGCGCGGTCTGTGGCACGCGCACGTGGGCTGGCTGTGGGAGCAGAACGGCATCGCCAGCGGCAAGAAGTACGCGCCGGACCTGCTGGAGGACGCCGGCATGCGCTTCATCTCCCGCAACTTCTTGTGGTGGGTGCTGCTCGGCCTGGCGATCCCCTTCGGCGTGGGCTTCGCTGTCAGCGGCACGCTGACCGGCGCCCTGCTCGCCCTCTTCTGGGGCGGCTTCGTGCGGATCTTCTTCGTGCACCACATCACCTGGTCGATCAACTCGGTCTGCCACTTCTTCGGTCAGCGCCGGTTCGCGACCGAGGACAAGTCCACCAACGTCTTCTGGCTCGCCCTGCCCTCGCTGGGCGAGGCCTGGCACCACAACCACCACGCCTTCCCCCGGGCCGCGGTCCAGGGCCTGAAGTGGTGGGAGATCGACCTCTCCGGCCTGGTCATCCGCACGCTGGGCACCGTCGGCCTGGCCTGGAACGTGGTGCAGATCACGCCCGAGCGCCAGGCACAGCGGCTGGCTCAGGCCGCCTGACCGCTCAGGCGCGTTCCAGCACCTGGACCATCGCCTGGTAGCGCTCCACGTGCTCCTGTCCGAACAGCATCGCTCTCTCCTCGTCGGGTCCGGCCCCGAGCCTAGTAACCCTCGGCTAGGCGCCGATGGCGGCTTCGAGCAGGCCCGCGATGTCGTCGCGCGAGACGCCGCCCGGCGTGGCCCTGGCGCCTGGATGCTGCGCCGCCGCCGCGACGACCTCGTCGCTTCGGGTGACATCGAAGCCCAGATCGGTCAGCGAACGGGGTCCGGCCAGCGTGGCCAGGGTGGCCACCGCCGGGCCGGCCTGGTCGCGACCACCGGCCCCGAGGGCCTCCGCCAGCGCGGCGATCTGCGTCGGCGCTCGGTCGGTCATGAAGGCGACGGCGTGCGGTAGGACGACCGCATTGGTCTCCGCGTGGGGCGTGCCGGTCAGGCGCACGATGGTCTGGCACAGGGCGTGATGGACGCCCAGCCCGGTGACCCCGACCGCGTAGCCGGCCAGCGTCGCGCCCAGAGACAGGGGGCCCTTGAGGGGCGGATCGCAGCGAAGCCCTTCCGCGATCGACACGATGGCGCGGATAGCCGCACCCTCGGCCACGGGGTTGGCCCCGGGTGCATAGAGCGACTCGATGGCGTGCGCCAGCGCGTTCATGGCGGTCGCGGCCAGCCCCGGCATGGGCGCTGAGGCCATCACGTCGGGGTCACACAAGGCCAGGGTCGCCCGCGTGGATCCGTACCCCTCCACCCCGGCCGGCATCCGGTGAAACGGGGTGAACGACGATCCGGCGAGCGTGGTCGGAATCGCAGCCACGCGGCCTCCATCCGCGGCGGCTATGGCCTTGGCGGCGTCGACCACCCGGCCCCCGCCCAGGGCGACGATGTCCGTGCCGCCGACCTGCTCGCGCAGCCCGGCGGCGATCTCGGGCACCGCGCCGGGCGGTGCGAAGGCGAGCTCCCGCGCACCGGCACCGAGACCGTACGGGTCATCGCCGAGGGCCCGAGCGGTCGTGAGGAGGGAGTACTCCTCAAAGCCCGCCTCCCCCAGCAGCTCGGGCGCGGCGAGAAGCAGCCCGCGCCCGAACCGGATCTGACGCTCACCGTCGCGGAAGGCGAACTGCTGCTCGCTCAAGCGGTCGGAGCGGGCTCGGTGGCCTCCGCCGGCTCGCGATGGTCCTGCTTCTCCCCCGCGCCGATCAGCGCCACCGCGTTGCTCAGGGCTCTCAGGTACGCGCTACCGGACGCCTCCATGGTGTCGGGCGACACCCCCTGGCCGGTGGCCTGGACGCCCTCGAGCTCCAGCACCACGGTCACCTCGGCCAGCGCGTCGCGACCGGCCGTGACCGCGCTCACGTGGTACTCCTTGAGCCGCCCTTCGTGATCGCAGGCCACGTTCAGCGCGCTGAAGAACGCCTCGACCGGTCCGTCGCCGGTGAACGAGCCCTCGCCCCTGCCGCCACCCGGCAGGTCGACCACGACCTTGGCGAACGGGGTGCGCTGCGAGCCGGCCTCGATGTCGAAGGAGTGCAGCGCGAAGGCCTCGCCGACCTGGCGCATCTCGTCGGAGACCAGCGCCTCCAGGTCCAGGGCCGTGACGTTCTTCTTTCGATCCGCCACCTCCTTGAAGCGCTTGAAGGCTGTGTTCAGCGCGGCCCCGTCGACCTCGAACCCCAGCTCCTCGAGCGCGTTTCTCAGCGCATGGCGGCCGGAGTGCTTGCCGAGGACCAGCGAGTTGCTCTGGAGCCCGATGGTGGAGGCGTCCATGATCTCGAAGGTGGTGCGCTCCTTGAGCACGCCGTCCTGGTGGATGCCCGACTCGTGAGCGAACGCGTTTCGCCCCACGATCGCCTTGTTGGGCTGCACGGGGTAGCCCGTCATGCGCGTGACCAGGCGGCTCGTGCGGGCGATCTCGGTGGTCACCACCTCGGTCCACAGCCCGTGGGCGGCCTCGCGCACTGACAGCAGCATCACGATCTCCTCCAGCGACGCGTTGCCTGCCCGCTCGCCGATGCCGTTGATGGCGCTCTCCACCTGGCGGCAGCCGGCCTGTACCCCGGCCAGCGAGTTGGCCACGGCGACGCCGAGGTCGTCGTGGCAGTGCGTGGAGGTGGTCACGTGCTCCAGGCCGGGCACCAGGCGATACAGCTCGGCCCACATGGCCGCGTACTCCCCGGGCAGCGAGTAGCCCACGGTGTCGGGGACGTTGATGGTGCCGGCCCCCTCGTCCAGGGCAATCTGCAGCACCTCGGCGGTGAACTCCAAGTCCGAGCGCGACGCGTCCATGGGCGAGAACTCGACGTCGTCGCAGTAGCCCCTGGCGTGGGCGACCGCCGCCCGGGCTTGGCCCTTGACGTCCTCGCGCGTGGTCTGCATCTGGTGCTCGATGTGAATGTCACTGGTGGAGATGAAGGTGTGGATGCGCGGGCGGTCGGAGCCCTTGATCGCATTCCAGGCGGCGTCGATGTCGCCGGCGCCGGCCCGGGCCAGCGCGCAGATCACAGGCCCGTGCACCTCGCGGGCGATCGCCTCGACGGCCTCGAAGTCGCCCGGCGAGGCGATCGGAAAGCCCGCCTCGATCACGTCGACGTTCAGGCGGGCGAGCTGATGGGCGATCTCCAGCTTCTCCTGCCTGTTCAGCGAGATGCCCGGCGACTGCTCGCCGTCGCGCAGCGTCGTGTCGAAGATGAGTACGCGGTTCTCGGTGCGGCGGCTGTCAGGTGCTGCCATGTCGCTTCCCTTCTAGCTCGGTCCTGCCTTCTCCTCCGGTTTGCGGCTAGGCGGCCGCCACGCGCTATTCCCCCCGAGGGGGGAGGAGGAGAAGCCGCAGAGCGAGGGTGGACGACATCGGCTTGAGCGTACCGCACGATCGGCCGATAGGCACCCCGTGCGCGCCTCCTTGTTCCTCATTCTGGTCGCAGCGTGCTTTGCCGCTCTGACGCCTACCGCGGGGGCTGCCGTCCACGGTCCTCCGCCCGGCAAGGTCTTCCACTCGGGATTGGGCGGCTACGGCGCCGGCGCGGTCGGCGAGTTCGCCCGGCAGTCGGGCAAGCACCCGGCCGTCTACCAGTACTTCGTCTCCTGGAAGTCCGGCACCCGGGACCTCAACTTCATCCGGGGCCTGCTGGCCAACACGCGCCGGGCCGGCTCGCGGACTGCCCTGGCGGTGACCACCAACGGCACCGGGCTGTCTCCGGCGGCGATCGCCCGCGGCGAGGGCGATCGCTTCCTGGTGGCGCTGAACCGGATCCTGGCCGAGCACCGCGAGCCCACCTACCTGCGGCTGCTCTCGGAGATGAACAACGGCGCCAACTCCTACTCGGCCTACGACCTGCGCGGCCACGCCCGCGGGCCGGCGTTCTCGACGGCGCAGTTCAAGCGGGCGTGGCGGCGCGCGGTCCTGGTGCTTCGCGGCGGCGACGTGGTGGCCCTCGACGCCCGGCTCGCGCGCCTGGGAATGCCGCGGGTGGACACCCAGAGCGCCACGCTGCCCCAGCCCCCGGTGTCGTTCCAATGGGTTCCCCTGAGCTACGGCAACCCGGAGATCGCCCGAAACCACCCCAGGCACTGGTGGCCCGGCTCGGCTTATGTGGACTGGGTGGGGACCACGTGGTACTCGCCCTTCTTGGCCGTGGGGGCCTTCAAGTCCTTCTACTCCTACCGCCTGTGGCGGCGCAAGCCGTTCGTGTTCGCCGAGTACGGCGTGTGGGGGGCCGAGAGCCCGCGCTTCATCTCGCTCTTCTTCTCCTTCGTCAAGAGCCACCGAAGGGTCCGGATGGTCTCCTACTACCAGTCGGGCCTCCTGAAGCCGCAGTTCCGCCTGTCGACGCACCCGCGCTCCCGGGCGGCGCTACGCCGCAGGCTGCGCTCGTCGCGCTTCGTGGGCTAGGCCGGCTGATTGGTGGTCGGGCCCGGGCCGTCCGGGGCGGGCAGGTCGAAGTCCTTGAGCCAATCGACCGCAAGGACGATCAGCACGATCCCGGCGATGACGACGACCAGGTGCAGCACCAGCGAGACGATTCCGGTCACGAAGGCGGCCTGGCCCATTCCCCGCCCGGCGGCCTCGCCGCGGTCGGCCTTCTGGCGGCCAAGCAAACCGCACACCACGCCCGCGATCCCGAGCGGCCCCGAGAGCAGCATGGAGAAGCCCACCGTGAAGGGGACGCCGATCACGAGCAGGACCAGGCTCGACAGTGAGCAGCACAGGCCCGCCACCGCTAGATCGTTGTTCTGGGGTGCGGGGCGGGGCTGCCAGTTCACGGAAGCAGCCTAGGCCCAGGCCCTACACGGACCCGGGCGAGGAGTCAGAGCGTGACCGTCCGTCCCGCCACGAACCCGTCCTCGGACACGATCTCGTCGACCACGTCCCGGGAGACGGGACTGTCGGTGGTCACGACCATCACCGCCTCCTCGGGCCGCTCGTCCTCGCCGTGGTGGCCGACCGCGGCCGAGGAGACGTTCACGCTCGCCTCCCCCAGCAGGGTGCCCACCCGGCCGATCCGGCCGGGCTGGTCGCGGTAGCGGAAGATGGCCAGGTTCTCCTCGAGCTGGACGTTGAAGCGCGCGCCCCAGGCCTCGAGCAGGTGGGGCCGGTGGCGCTGGCCGAACACGGTGCCCACCACGCGGGTCTCGGCCTCGCCCGAGCGGACGGTGACGCGCACCAGGTCGGCGAAGTCGCGGGCCGTGGCGCTGCGTGTCTCGCGCACGTCGATTCCCCGCTCCTCGGCCAGCGAGGGGGCGTTCACGTCATTGACCGGCTCCTCGGTGCGCCCCGCCAGCGCCCCCTTGAGCACCTGCACGGTCAGCAGACGGGTGTCGCGGTCGGCGATCCGGCCGAGGTACTCGACCTCGATGCCGTCGATCGAGGTGCCCTCGGCCAGCGCCGTGCCGATCCGGCCCAAGTCGACGGCCAGCGGCAGGTAGGGCCCCAGCGCCTCCATGTCCTCGCCGCCCACGGCCGGCACGTTGACCGCTGTGGTGACGACTCCGCCGGTCAGCGCGGCGACCACCTGCTCAGCGGCCTGGTAGCCGGCGCGGTCGGTGGCCTCGGCGGTGGACGCCCCGAGGTGCGGGGTGACGATCACGTTGGGGTAGCCAAACAGGGGATGGTCGGTGATCGGCTCGGAGCGAAAGACGTCCAGCGCCGCCCCCGCGACCTTGCCGGAGTCCAGCGCATCCTTTAGGTCCGCATCGACGACCAGCGGCCCGCGGGCCACGTTGAGGATGCGCACGCCGTCCTTCATCTTGGCGAAGGCGGCGGCGTCGAGCCAGTCCTCGGTCTCGGGCGTCTTGGGCAGGTGCACGGTGATGAAGTCGGCTTCCGCATAGACCTGATCGGAGGAGTCGGCGCGCTCGGCGCCGAGCTCGGCGAAGCGCTCCTCGGCCACGTAGGCGTCGAAGGCCAGCACGCGCATGCCGAAGCCGCGGGCGCGCTGGGCCACCAGCTGGCCGATGCGGCCAAAGCCCACGATGCCGAGCGTCTTCTCGTACAGCTCCACCCCCGAGTACTTGGACCGGTCCCAGGCGCCGCCCACCAGCGAGGCGTGGGCCTGGGGCACGTTGCGGGCCAGCGAGGTGAGCAGCGCCATCGTGTGCTCCGCGGCGGTGATCACGTTGGATTGCGGGGCGTTGGCCACCACTATGCCGCGGCGCGTGGCGGCATCCACGTCCACGTTGTCGACTCCGACCCCGGCGCGGCCGACGGCCTTGAGGCGCTCGGCCCGCTCGATCAGCTCGGCGGTGAGCTGCGTGGCCGAGCGGATCAGCATGCCGTCGAACTCGCCGATGCGGGACTCCAGCTCGCCGTCCTCCCAGTCGGCCCCCAGCTCGACGTCGAAGCCCGAGTCGCGCAGCAGCTTGACGCCGCTGTCGCCGATCTTCTCCTTTACGAGCACCTTGGTCATCGCAGGCCTTCCACCACGTAGTCGATGCAGGCCGTCAGGGCCCGGACGTCGTCCGGCTCGACGGCGGGGAACATGCCGACCCGCAGCTGGTTACGGCCCAGCTTGCGGTAGGGCTCGGTGTCGAGGATGCCGTTGGCGCGCAGGGTGGCGGCCACCGCGGCGGCGTCGACCTCCTCCGAGAAGTCGATCGTGCCCACCACCAGCGAGCGGTGCCCGGGCTCGGCCACGAACGGCGAGGCGAACTCGGACGCCTGGGCCCAGCCGTACAGGTGTGAGGACGACTCGGTCGTGCGCTTGACGCAGAAGTCGTGCAGGCCGCCGTTCTCGTTCATCCAGTCGACCTGCTCGGCCAGCAGCCACAGGGTGGCCAGGGCGGGAGTGTTGTAAGTCTGGTCCTTGCGCGAGCTCTCGACGGCGGTGGACAGCGACAGGAAGTCGGGGATCCAGCGGTCCCCGCCGGCCAGCTCGTCGATCCGCTCCAGCGCGGCGGGGCTGAGAGCCGCCAGCCAGATTCCGCCGTCCGCGGCGAAGCACTTCTGGGGGGCGAAGTAGTAGGCGTCGGCCCGGCTCGCGTCCAGCGGCAGGCCGCCGGCGCCCGAGGTGGCGTCGATCAGCACCAGGGCGTCGCCCTCGGGACGCTGCACGTCCACCATGACGCCGGTGGAGGTCTCGTTGTGCGCCCAGGCGACCACGTCGCAGGTCTCGTCACAGGTGGGCGCCGGGGCGGACCCCGGCTCGGCCGTGTGCACCACGGGATCGGTGAGAAAGGGAGCTCCGGTGGTGACCTTGGCGAACTTGGACGAGAACTCGCCGTAGGCCAGGTGCAGCGCGCGCGTGCGGACCATGCCGAACGCCAGCGCGTCCCACAGGGCGGTGGTGCCGCCGTTGCCGAGCACGATCTCGTAGCCGCCGGGGAGGCCGAGCAGCTCGCCGAGCCCCTCCCGCACGCGGCCCACCAGAGCCTTGACGGGCTTCTGGCGATGGGAGGTGCCCATCAGCGCGATGCCCTCCGAGGCCAGGCTCTCGAGCTGCTCGGGCCTGACCTTCGAAGGGCCGCAGCCGAAGCGGCCGTCGGCGGGCTTCAGGTCTTGCGGGATCTCCAGCGTTGCGGTCGTCATGGGCGACGGCTCCTCATCGGGGTCGTACGAAGGGGCTGCCCAGGCGCGCGGCGAGATCCTGCCCCGATCGCTTCCCGGTGGTTGCCTCCACCTAGATGACGCCAGTCGCGAACGGGCGGACCACCTTAGCGCAGCCGTCGCAGCAGGTACTTGCCGCGCTTGCGGTGAACGCTGAACACCTCGATCGTGTTCCGCCCTTCGACGAGGACGTCCTCGGACACGAGCACGGAGTAGTACTCGGCCCGGTCGCCGCGGATGTGGACCGACCGCGATACGCCCCAGATTCGGCCGTTGACCGCCACGGCGACGTTGCGCCGGGCACCGCGACGCCCGCCCAATATCCGCCCCGTCACGTGGACGGGCACGAAGTCGGAGCGCCTGCTTACCCAATCGTAGGACCGAGCCTCGTTGAGGGTGGCCCGCAGCCGCCCCCTGCCCAGCACCCTGAGAGCGGAGAGCGGCCGGGCCCGCAGTGGCCGGTTGGGGCCGAAGTCGAGCAGGCTGCGCCCGCCCGAGCCGAACAGTCCCAGCTTTCGCCGCAGAGCCCGCTTGCGCCCGCCCGCCAGTCCGCCCCGGGAGAACGTCAGCCGGTGGATGGGTGCACGGGAGAGCACGCTCACGCGGCCGCGGCGGCGCACCTTGGCGCTGGTCGCCGCCCGGCCGCTGAGCCCGCGCGGAAGCCGCAGCCCGATCTGGCGGGCGACCGTGGGCAGCACGTCGTAGGTCCGGACCATCGCGCGACTCAGCCGCCCCCGGCGCTGGCCGGGCGCCTTGACGAACAGCGGGATGGGGGCGATGTCGAAGGCGTTGCCGGGCACGATCGTGCGCCGGTCGGTGGCCCCGGCCCGGAAGGAGACGCCGTGGTCGGACATGACCACGAGCGCCGCGCGATCGTAGATCCCGGTCTGCTTCATCCGCGCGATCAGCCGTCCCACCAGCGTGTCCGCCGCTCCCACCTGCAGCAGGTGGCGCTGCCAGGACTGGCGGACCAGGGTGCTGTCGAACACGCTGCGGTCGCTGGAGGTCAGGCCAGGGATCGGCCCCAGCACGCTGCGGTCGTAGCGCCGCAGCGAAGGGGTGAAGACCCAAGGCACGTGGGGCAGCAGCGCGTGCTTGTAGTACAGGGTCGGCCGCTCGGAGTTGCCGATCGAGTCGATGAAGCGCTCGAAGCGTCCGCGGCGGTCGCGCGACAGGAAGTAGTGGGCGTTGTGCCGCCGCCGGCAGCCCCGATAGGGGCAGAGGCTGGTGGCCTCCTCCCCCACCTTCAGGCGATAGCCGCGGGCGTGCAGCATCGTGAAGAGGTTGCGCGGGTGCCCCCGGTAGGTGGCGGGGCGACCGACCTTCGGCGTGCGGCCGTCGAGGATCGAGGGAATGGCCAGCTTGCTGGCGTCGGAGGGAGTCGTGGCGTTGGCATACCAGGTGACGTTGCGCGCCAGGGCGGCCAGGTTGGGGTACCGGACCGGATCGATCCGTCCACGCCCGTCGAGCAGTGAGACCAGCGGCAGCTCGTCGAAGACGACCACGACCACAGGGGCGGTGGGACGCCGGGCCTGCGCGCCGGCGGGCAGCGCCAGGAGCGTCCCCGCCGTGACGAGCGCGGCCAGCGCCGCGACCGCCCGGTTCACGACAGGACGGCTCCGAGCAGCCGCACCGACAGGGCTGCGACGTGCAGGAGTCCCGGATCCCCATGGCTCTTCTCGAGGCCATCCTCGAACCCCTGACGGGCGCTCTCGTCAACGGCGATGTAGATCGCCAGGGCGATCCAGAACAGCGTGGCCAGAGCGGACAGCACGGTGGAGACGATCCCGACCCAGAAGCCCGCTGCTGCCAGGTCCTTGTGCTTGGCGGTGTGGCCCTCGCCTATGAGCCGCCGGCCCTTGCGGGACATGACGATGCCCGCGATCCCCAGCCCCAGCGACACGACCGTGGAGAACGAGACGCTCAGCACCAGCAGCCCGATGCTCGAGATCGAGAAGGCAAAGCCGATCACCGCGGGGCCGTTGTCGGGCTCGGCCGGTGCGTGGCCCCAGCCGGGCTGAGGCCCCGCCTGCGCCGGCAGCGGCTCCGCCGCTCGCGGGGTCGCGGTCAGATCCGGTCCCTGCCCGCCGGGCTCGGGTGGCAGAAACCCTCCGGAGCTCACGGCTTCCTCAGAACTCCGTGTCGATCCAGTCCATCTTCGCACGTAGATCCTTGCCCTCGCGCTCGATCTCGGTGCCGGCCTGCTGCTCGCGCATACGCAGGAAGCTCTCCTGGCCGGCGCGGTTCTCGGCGATCCACTCACGGGCAAAGTCACCATTCTGGATCTCGGTGAGGATCTCCTTCATGTGGGCTCGGGTGTCGTCGGTGATCACGCGCCTGCCGCGCGTGTAGTCGCCGTACTCCGCGGTGTTGGAGATCGAGTAGCGCATCCCGGCGAGGCCCTTCTCGTACATCAGGTCGACGATCAGCTTGAGCTCGTGCATGCACTCGAAGTAGGCCATCTTGGGGTCATAGCCCGCCTCGACCAGCGTGTCGAAGCCGGCCTGGACGAGCTCGGACACGCCCCCGCAGAGGACCGCCTGCTCGCCGAACAGGTCGGTCTCGGTCTCGTCCTTGAAGGTGGTCTCGATCACGCCCGCCCGGGTGCAGCCGATCCCCTTCGCGTAGGCCAGGACCAGGTCACGTGCGTTGCCGCTCTCGTCGGCGTGCACGGCCACGAGCCCCGGGATCCCCTCCTTCGCCTCGTACTGGCGGCGCACGAGGTGGCCCGGACCCTTGGGGGCGGCCATGCCCACGTCCACGCCGGGGCCCGGCTCGACCTCCCCGTAGTGGATCGCGAAGCCGTGGGCGAACATCAGCAGGTTGCCCTCTGCGATGCCGTCGGAGATCTCGTCGGTCCAGATCTGGCCCTGCTTCTCGTCGGGCAGCAGGATCATGACCACGTCGCCGCGGCTGGCGGCATCGGCGATGGAGGCGACCTGGAGCCCGTGGCCCTCGGCCTTGGCCACCGAGCCCGAGCCCTCGCGCAGGCCGACGACGACGTCGATGCCGGAGTCCTTGAGGTTCAGGGCGTGGGCGTGGCCCTGGGAGCCGTAGCCGAGGATGGCCACGGTCTTGCCGTCGAGCAGGGAGAGGTCCGCGTCGGAGTCGTAGATCACGGGCGCCAGCCTACTGAGAAGACGGACCTCTGGAACCGCCGCAACCGGTGAATGACGATTCATACGTCGTACGGACGAACGAGTCGTCGTTCAGGCTTGAAGCTGGCTTCGCAGCAGCTTGCCCGCGGCGTTGCGCGGCAGGGCCTGGACGCGCACGATCGCCTTGGGGACCTGGTAGCCCGCCAGCCGCTCGCGGCAGAAGGCGAGCAGCTCGTAGTCCGAGACCGGATGCCGCTCCACGACGTAGGCGGTCACCGCTTCCCCCCACTGCTCGTCGGGCACCCCGGCCACGCCCGCGTCCACCACGGCCGGGTGGGCGATCAGCGTGGCCTCCACGGAGGCCGGGGCCACGTTCTCGCCGCCGCTGATGATCAGGTCGGTGAGCCGGCCCTGAACCTTCAGCCGGCCGTCGCGGCCGATCCTCCCCACGTCGCCGGTGTGCAACCAGCCGTCCGGTCGCAAAGCGCCCGGCGCCACCATCGGCCCACGCACCAGGATCTCTTCGTCCGGGGCGATTGCCAGCTCGGCGCCGGGAAGCGGCGCGGCCGCCTCACCCCAGGGCTCGGTGACCGCGACCTGGGACGTGGTCTCGGTCATGCCGTAGGTGCTGCGGACCGGGATCCGGCGGTCGCGGGCCCAATCGAGCAGGTCCGGCGGCACGGGGCCTCCGCCCAGCACCAGCGCGCGCAGGCCTGGCGCATGCTCGAGCCCGGCGTCGCGCAGGCGCCGGACCTGCGTGGCCACCACCGACGCCAGGGTGTACTCGCCCGCCTCGAGGCCGGCGCGGACCGATCCCGACTCGAAGCGCTTGGCCAGCACCGCCGTGGCCCCGGCCCGCGCGGTGCGGATGAGGATCGCCAGCCCGCCGACGTGAAAGAGCGGCAGCGGGGCCAGCCAGCGGTCGCCGGGGCCGAGGTTCAGAACAGCGGCCGAGGCAGCGGCCGCGGCCTCGTGGTTTGCCACCGTGAGCTCGACCGGCTTGGGCTCGCCCGACGTGCCCGAGGTGAACAGCACCGTGTGCACGGCGTCGGGGTCCAAATCCCGGGCGGCGGGGACATCCGCCTCGAAGCCGTCGACCATCGGCGACTCGATCACCAGCCGGGCGCCGGCCAGCTGACGCTGGCGGCGCTGGCCGTCCGCCGGCAGCCTCGTGTTCAGCGGCACGAGCGCCGCGCCTATCCGCGGCAGCGCATGCAGGAGGGCCGCGAACTCGAGGCCGGGCGTAAGCGTGGTGGCCACCCGATCGCCGGGCGCCACGCCGAGCGCGACCAGGCGCCCGGCCGCGGTGGTGGCCTCGGCGTCGAGCTCCGCGTAGGTGAGGATGCCGGCGTCCGCCTCGACCGCGGGAAGGTCGGGCCACGCCCGTGCCGCCGATGAGAGCCACTCGTCCAGGGCATCTATCGTAGGGCCGCGATGGACGCCGCCGCCCCCTCCTCCTGGACCGCCGAGCAGGGGGGCCGCACGATCGCGCCCGGTGCCGACTGGCAGGCCGCCGGCGACTACGAGGACATCCGCTACGAGACGGCGGAGGGGATCGCCAAGGTGACCATCGACCGCCCCGAGGTGCGCAACGCCTTCCGGCCCCAGACGCTGATCGAGGTGTCCGCCGCCCTCGAGCGGGCCCGCGACGACAGCTCGGTGGGCGTGATCGTCCTCACCGGCGAGGGGCCGCTGGCCTTCTGCTCCGGCGGCGACCAGCGCGTCCGCGGGGACACCGGCTACATGCGCGAGGGCGACGAGGTCGGTCGCTTCCACGTGACCGACCTCCACGTCCAGATGCGCCGGCTGCCCAAGCCGGTGGTGGCCATGGTCGCCGGCTACGCGATCGGCGGCGGGCACGTGCTGCACGTGGTCTGCGACCTGACGATCGCCGCCGACAACGCACGCTTCGGCCAGACCGGGCCGCGCGTGGGGTCGTTCGACGGCGGCTTCGGCGCCGGTCTGCTGGCCAGCCTGGTGGGGCCCAAGAAGGCCAAGGAGATCTGGTTCCTCTGCCGTCAGTACGGCGCCGAGGAGGCCCGCGAGATGGGGCTTGTGAACACGGTCGTGCCGCTGGAGGACCTGGAGCGTGAGACCGTGGCCTGGTGCCGGCGGATGCTCGAGCTCTCGCCCTTCTCGCTGCGGCTGCTCAAGGCCAGCTTCAACGCCACCGAGGACGGCTTCGCGGGCATCCAGCAGCTGGCCCACGACGCCAACCTCCTCTTCTACGCCAGCGAAGAGGCCCAGGAGGGCCGCAACGCCTACCGCGAGAAGCGAGCCCCGGACTTCGCCAAGTTCCCCAAGCGGCCTTGAAACCCCCAGCGGGAGCGGGCGGTGCCCGCGATCGAGGATCTTCCCCGGGAGCGGGCGATGCCCGCGATCGAGGGCCCTTCCGCCTGTGGATGGTGGCCGCCAGGCCACGCACGCTCCCGGCTGCGGTCGCGCCGGTGCTGGTGGGCACCGCGCTGGCCATCTCCATGGACGCCTTCGGCCCGGTGGCCTTTCTCGCTGCGCTCGTTGGCAGCGTGTTCCTGCAGGTCGGCACCAACCTCTCCAACGACTACTCCGACGCCCGCCGCGGGGCCGACACCGAGGACCGGCTGGGTCCGGTGCGCGTGACCGCCGGGGGGCTGATGCCACCGCGTCGCGTGCTCGTTGGCACCTACATCGCCTTCGGCGTGGCCACGGTCGCGGGGATCGTCCTCACCGTGATCGCCGGACCGGAGATGCTTGCCGTTGGCGCCGCCTCGATCCTGGCCGGCGTGCTCTACACGGGCGGCCCGCGCCCGTACGGCTACGCCGGCCTTGGCGAGCTGTTCGTGTTCGTGTTCTTCGGGGTAGTCGCGGTGGTCGGCTCGTTCTACGTGCAGACCGAGGACCTGCCCTGGGAGGCGTTCGCCCTGTCGGTTCCGGTCGGGCTGCTGGCCGCGGCGATCCTGGTGGTCAACAACGTCCGCGACATCGACACCGATCGCCGCGCCGGAAAGCGCACGCTGGCCGTCAAGCTGGGCCGCGGTGGCGCCCGGCGCCTGTTCGACGCGATGCTGGTCGGCTCGTTTCTCGCCTGTGTCGTCATCCCGCTCGCCGGTGGGCTGAGCTGGTGGACCCTGCTGTGCCTGCTCTCGCTCCCCCTTGCCGTGAAGCTGCGCGCGATCGTGGCCACCCGCACCGACGGCCCGGCGCTCAACGGCGCCCTGGCCGACACCGGCCGGCTGCTGGCCGTGTTCTCCGCGCTGCTCACCGCGGGCGTGCTGCTGTCGTGAAGCAGCGTTCGGTCCTGCACCTGGCCATACCGCTGCGGGAGCCGTTCGTGACCTCGCAGGGCGTGCTGGCCGAGCGCGAGCTGGTGGTGATCCGCCTCGAGGACGACGACGGCACGACCGGCTTCGGGGAGGCCGCCCCGCTCGAGTCCTATGACGGCGTGAGCATCGGAGCCGTGATCGACAGCCTGCGGATGGGCCCACCGCCCCGCGGGGCCCCGCCCCAGGCCCGTGCCGCCTGGGAGCTGGCCGAGCTGGACCTCCAGCGCCGGCGCCTGGGGCGACCGCTGGGCGATCCCTTCAACGATCAGATCCCGGTCAACATGACCCTCCCCGCGGGACCACCGGAGGAGGTGGCGGCGGCCGCCGCCGAGGGCCTGAGGGCCGGCTACTCGTGCTTCAAGGTGAAGGTCGGCCTGGCCGACGACGTCGAGCGCGTGGGCGCCGTGCGCGAAGCCGTGGGGCCGTGGCCGGCGCTGCGGGTCGATGCCAACGCCGCCTGGCCGGTCGAGGAGGCCGTGGCGGCCATCGACGACCTCGCGCCCCTGGACCTCGAGCTGGTCGAGCAGCCGTGCGCGACGCTGGAGGAGATAGCCGCCGTGCGCCTCCGCGTCGGGGTGCCCGTGGCCGCCGACGAGTCGATCACCGGCGTCGAGGACGTGGTGGCCGCCGCGAGGCTCGGGGCCTGCGACGCGGTGAACGTCAAGCTGTCGGGCAGCGGCGGCTTCGGGCCGGCCCGCGACGCCCTGCGGTCCGCCCGCGACCACGGCATGGCGGCGTGGCTCTCGAGCACGCTGGACGGTCCGTGGGGGATCGCCGCCGCGCTGCAGCTCGCCTCTTCGGAGAGCCTGAGCCTGGCCTGTGGCCTGGCCACGCTGGAGCTGTTTGACGCCGAGCTGGCCCGTGCGCTTGCGGCCCCTTCCCGGGGCTTGATGGCCGTGCCCCAGGGCCCGGGCCTGGGCGTCGAGGTCTCAGAGGCCGCCCTGCGCGAGGTTCTGGTCGAGGAAGTCCTCTAGCAGCGCGGCCACCACGCCGGGCTGCTGCAGCTGGGGAGCGTGGCCGGCGTGCTCTGCGATCTCCACGCGGCCCCGCGGCACCGAGCGCGCGATCCGGTGCGCGGCAGCCGAGTAGCGCTCGTCGCGGGCGCCCGCCATCGCCATGACCGGCAGGTTGAGCGTGTGAAGGCGCTCCCACACGGGATCGAGCGCGCCCTGCCCCGCCGTACGCAGGACCAGCGCCAGCGATCGGGGATCCTGGGCCAGGCGCCCGGGCCGTTGGGCCTCGATCAGCGCGTCCGACTGGTCGGCGAACAGCGGCTGGCGCTCCCATACGTCGACGATCGAGTCGATCGGCTGGGTCTCCATCCAGGCGGCCAGCTTCTCGTCCGTCCGCGCACGCTCGGCGCGAGCCTCGGGAATCTCGATTCCCCCGGACGCCCCGACGGTCACCAGGCCGGCGTAGGCGGCGGGGTCGCGCAGGGCGGCGTGCAGGGCCAGGCGCCCGCCCAGCGAGTAGCCGCACAGCACGGCCCCGCGGCCCGCCTCGGCGATCTCGGCCAAGCGGGTCTCGAAGGTGTGCTCGCGGTGATCGAGCAGCACCCTCGGATAGCGTTCGCCTAGCAGCTCGGCCACCGCCTGCCAGGCGCCGGCCGGCTGCATGAAGCCCGGCAGAAACACCAGGGCCGGATCGGTCGCGGGCGCGGCCATAGACCACATGATGCCCATCAACCGCACCTACGCGCCGGTCCAGGCCATGGTCGACGAGCTCGTCCGGTGCGGCCTGACCCACGCGGTGACCTGCCCGGGATCGCGCAACGCCCCGCTCGTGCTGACGCTCGCGGGCGATGAGCGGCTGGAGTCCGTGTCGGCGATCGACGAGCGCGCGGCGGGCTTCATGGCCCTGGGGATGGCCAAGGCCGGCGGGCGGCCGGTGGCGGTCACCTGCACGTCGGGCAGCGCGGCGGCCAACCTGATGCCGGCCGTGGTGGAGGCGTGGGAGGCGCGGGTGCCGCTGATCGTGCTGACCGCGGACCGCCCGCCCGAGTTGCGCGACGTGGGCGCCGGTCAGGCCATCGACCAGATCAAGCTCTACGGCTCGGCCGCGAAGTGGTTCGTGGAGTTGGGCAACTCCGAGCCGGGCCCGGAGTGGAACGCCCACGTACGGGCCACCGCGTGCCGGGCCTGGTGGACGGCCGCGGGCGGGCGGCCCGGCCCCGTGCACGTGAACATGCCTCTGCGCGAGCCGCTGGCGCCAGTGGCCGAGGAGCTG
>Ga0208612_1000287_pt1 | contig 24337 bp, 22 predicted proteins | sample AntDryMetagUQ889_FD_188089 | JGI IMG/M metagenome (GOLD analysis project Ga0208612, IMG submission 188089) | Polar desert microbial communities from Antarctic Dry Valleys - UQ889 (SPAdes) | ecosystem: Environmental > Terrestrial > Soil > Desert | place: Antarctic Dry Valleys | collected 2008-12-31 | reverse complement strand
CGAAGCACCTCCGGGCTCGCTCCCGAGCGGGCGGCCACCACCGGCGTGCCGGCCGCCAGCGACTCGACGAGCACGAGCCCGAAGGCCTCCTCGACCGAGGGCAGCACGCTCGCCCACGCGGAGGCGTAGGCGCGGGCGAGATCGTCGCTGCGGTCGACGGTTATCCGTTCCGCGGCAGCGGAGAGGCTGGGGTCCGCGCCGGCCGCGAAGGGATCGCCACCTCCCGCGAGCAGGAGCCGGGCGTCGGGGCGCCGCTCACGCAGGTCGGCAAAGGCGCGCAGCAGCAGCCCGCCGCGCTTGCGCGGATCGGCGAGGCTCGCGGCGCACACGAGCGTCGGGGCCTCGGCTCGCTCGGTCTCGACCGCGAAGTCCTCGCAGAAGATCGCGCCGGGAAGGATGCGGGGATCGACGCCGAGGTGGCGGCGGAGGGGCTCGGCCGCCGCCGCGCTCAGCACGGTCACCGCGGAGGCCCAGGCGATCACCCGGCGCAGCATCGGTACCCGGTAGCGCCGGGAGCGCAGCGACTGCGCGGTCGGTATCCCGTGCAAGGAGAAGACCACCGGCGGCCCGCCGAGGACGCGGCGGGCGTGCACGGCCGCCCAGGCGTCGGCGATCTGAAAGGCGTGGACGACGTCGTAGCGCCCCCCGAGTAGGTGCGCGACCTGGACCGGCCCGTTCAAGAGGTGGTGCTCGAACCCTCGTCCGGCGAGGTGCCCCGACGGCGCGCGCCGGCTGCGCAGCACGCGGAAGCCGTCCTCGGTCGCCGTCGAGCGCCGCGCGGGGTGGCTCGTCAGCACGGTCACCTCGTGGCCGGCCCGGGTGAGCGCCAGCGCGAGGTCGTGCACGAGGCGCTCGGTCCCGCGCCGGACCTCGGGCCAGTAGGTGGGGTTGACGAGGGCGATGCGCAAGCGCGGTCGGCGGATCGGGGACCCACTGGTAGGTTGCCGCGGTGAGCTCGGCCGAGTCGCTCGAGGCGGAGGTGGCGGCGCGCGAGTGGTACCACACGCTGGAGCTGGCCCCCGGCCTCGTCACCCCGGGGCGCCTCGACACCCGCGCGGTCGTCGACGCGGTCCCGTTTCCCGCCTCTCTGGCCGGGAAGCGCTGCCTCGACGTCGGAACCTTCAACGGCTTCTGGGCATTCGAGATGGAGCGGCGCGGAGCCGCCGAGGTCGTGGCGGTCGACGTCCTGGATCCCGAGCGATGGGACTGGCCGGTCGGCAGCGACCCGCAGACGATCGCGGCAATCGGCCGCCGCCAGGCCGGGGGAGGTGGCTTCGAGGTCGCGAAGCGCGCGCTCGGGTCGTCGGTGCGCCGCCTCGACCGCAGCGTCTACGACCTCGACGAGCGCGAGCTCGGGCGTTTCGACCTCGTCTACCTCGGCAGCCTGCTGATCCACCTCCGTGACCCCGTCCGGGCGCTCGAACGGGTTCGTGGCGTGTGCGACGGATCGCTGATCGTCGTGGACGGCATCGACCTGCCGCTGTCCACGCTCTTCCCGTGCCATCCGATCGCTCGGCTCGACGGCCGCGGACGTCCGTGGTGGTGGTACGCGAACGCCGCGGGCCTCGCCCGTATGGTCGAGGCGGCTGGGTTCGACGTCGTCTCGGGCCCGCGGAAGCTGTTCATCCCGCCCGGCCCCGGATGGCCCCTGCGGCGGCTCCGGCCCCGTCTGCTGAGGACGGCCCCGGGCCGGTACCACCTGACGGTCGCCTGGAAGGGCGATCCGCACGCGATCGTCGTCGCGCGCCCGCGCGCGCTCCGCGACGCGGAGGTCTAGGGGGCGCGGGTCCGAGCGCGCGCCGACCGGACGAGCCGTCCGCCGGCGCGGTGCAGGACCTGCGCGCCGAGACGGCCGTGGTTGAGAGCGCGGACGGCCACTCCCGCCGGCTGGGGACGGTAGAGCAGCAGGTGCGAGCGCCCGTGCACGACCCGGTAGCGGACGAGCCCGCGGCGGGCGGCGTAACGGAGCAGCTCCGGGATCGGCAGCTCGTGGTGGAGCTCCTGGTCGTCGGGCTCGGGCTCGAGCAGGTTGACCTCGACGAGCCTCGCGCGGCGCTCCATCTCGCCGAGGAAGGCGAACGGGTCGGGCACGTGCTCGATCACGTCGAAGGCGAAGGCGGCGTCGAACCCGTCCGGTACCTCGCCGTCGAGGTCGTGGATCGGAGCCTCGAGGCCGCGGCGGCGCAGCCGCCAGCGCAGGTAGGCGACGCTCGGGTTGTCGAAGTCCGCGAACTCGACCCGGTACCCGGCCTCGAGCAGCAGCAGCCCGTCGGAGCCGATCCCGCAGCCGTAGTCGAGCAGGCGTGAGCCCGGCGCGACGCTGCGGGTGAGCTCGCGCAGGTAGGGGAGCTTCGTGCCGGTCATCGCGAAGGCGGTGAGGTTGTAGAGGTAGGCCTGCGAGGTGCGGTAGAGGCGATCCTCGTCGCCGCAGGCCTCGACCTCGGCGTCGAGTTGGTCCTGGTAGCGCTCGAGCCGGCCGCGATCGAAGGCGTCGCCCAGGTAGCTGCGCAGCTCGGCCTCCTCGCGCGCCGGATCGTGCTCGAGGGGCCTGTGTGCCGGCACGGGCGCCAAGATATCGCCCGTCCGGCTGGTAGCTTCGAAGCGGATGTCGGGATCCCCAGAGGCGCCGCAGCGGCCCGAGCTCAGCGTGATCCTCTCGACGCTGGGGAACTACGACGTCCTGCGCCGAGTGCTCGACGGCTACTCCGCGCAGGACGCCCCGCCGGAGAGCTTCGAGCTCCTCGTCGTGGTCGACCTCGCCGACCCCGATCCGGGAGCCGTGGACGAGGCGATCGGCACGCGGACGTATCCGGTGCGCCGTCTGACCGGCCACCTTCCGGGCCTCTCGGCGAACCGCAACACGGGCTGGCGCGTTGCGCGTGCTCCGCTCGTCCTCTTCACCGACAACGACACGATCCCGGTGGCGGGCCTCGTCTCCGAGCACCTCGCCTGGCACCGCCGCTATCCGAGCACCGAGACCGCTGTGGTGGGCCACGTCCGCTGGGCCCCCGAGTTGCGCCTCACGCCGTTCATGCGCTGGCTCGACCGGGGAATCCAGTTCGACTTCGGCGGCATCGAGGGCGACGAAGCCGGCTGGGGACGCTTCTACGGCGCCAACGTGTCGGTGAAGAAGGACCTACTCGAACGGGTCGGGGGCTTCGACGAGGAGGGGCTTCCCTACGGCTACGAGGACCTCGACTGGTCCTACCGGGCGAGCAGGCTCGGCTTTCGCCTGCTCTACGCCCGCCGTGCGGTCGTCGACCACCTGCGCCACGACATGACGCTCGACTTCTGGAAGAAGCGGGTGCGGAGGATCGCCGTGGCGGAGCGCCAGTTCACGCGCCTGCACCCCGAGATCAAGCCCTGGTTCTTCGGGCTCTTCAGCCAGGCGGCGCGCCAGCCCTCCGTACGCGGGCGGGGGGTGCGGCTGGCGCCCTTCGTGCCGCGCCGGATGCCGTGGCTCGGGCCACGGGTCTGGGACGCGACTGACCTCGCCTACAGGCAGGCGCTAGCGCCCCACTTCCTTGCGGCCTGGGAAGAGGCGGGCACCGCGGGCGTCGGGCCCGCTCAGCCGGACCTCTCGGAGCTCGAGGAGAGCTCGGTGGGCTCCTCGCCCGGGGGGCCGAAATAGTCGACGACCCGCGCGGGAACGCCCGCCGCCACCGTGTACGGCGGGACCGGGCGCGTCACCACCGAGTTCGCGCCGATGAAGGCGCGCGTGCCGACGCTGTTGATGATCGTGCACTTCGTCATCACCGATGCGTCGTCCTCGATCGTGATCGGGCGGAAGTCATATCCCTGCGCGAGTGTGGGCTTCGTGAGGTCGCGAAAGCGGTGATTGCCGTCGACGATCATCGTCGACTGGCCGAACAGAACGCGCTCGCCGATGTCGATCGTCGTCCCGCACTGGATGAGGACGGAGTACGTGAACCTGGTCCCCTTTCCGATGCTTATCCGCGACTCGGGACCGGCGAGCTCGGCGCGAAAGCCGCGGCGAAACTCGACCGCCGGGCCGACGATGAAGGAGCCGCCGTCGGGAGCGTGCAGGCTGAAGCCGGGACCGAGATAGACCGGTCCCTCGAAACGGATGTCGGCGTGCGGATTGCGTAAGAGCACCCACCGCTTGCGCAGCTCCGACATGAGCAGCGGACCGCGGCGGTAGCCGATCGAGACGGGGAGTCGGCGTAGACGAGCGGGCAGGCCGCGAGTCGCGCGCAGGGATCGACGAAGCCGATCGTGCGCGTCCGGGGGCCTCCCAGGAGCGTTCACGGCGTCGCTGTCGACCCGCCGCGGGCCGGCTCCAGGGCGGGTGACAGGCGCACCCCGCCGACGCTAGCGCAGAGAACCGCGCCCGCGGGGTTCGCTGGTCGCTGACCTCGGACGAGCCCCGCCGGCGCGTCCGCCCTCACGGCCGCGCAGCCGTTCGTAGACTCCGCCCGCGCCCCCGCCGATGTCCCCCTCCGTCACCGTCGCCGTTGTCTCCTGGAACACGCGAGCGCTGCTGCGACTCTGCCTGCACTCGTTCGCAGCCGACGTCGAGGCCGGACGCGCGCAGGTGTGGGTCGTCGACAACGCCTCCGAAGACGGCTCGGCCGAGATGGTCCGCACCGAGTTCCCCGGGGTGGAGCTTGTGGCCTCGGCCGAGAACCTCGGCTTCGGCTCGGCGGTCAACCTCGTAGCCGAGCGGACCCGAAGCGACTGGATCGCGCCCGCGAACGCCGACGTCGAGCTCGCACCCGGCGCCCTGGAGGCGCTCTTGACGGCGGGGCAGCGCCATCCCGAGTCGGGAGCCCTCGCCCCGCGGCTCGTCCTGCCCGACGGCTCGACCCAGCACTCGGTCTATCCGCTCCCGACGCTCGGCTTCACGCTCCTCTTCAACCTCGGGCTCCACCGCCTAAGCCGCCGCCTCGCCGACCGCCTGTGCCTCGTCGGGTTCTGGAATCCCGACCGTCCCCGCGAGGTCGGTTGGCCGGTGGGGGCGTTCCTGCTCGTGCGGCGAACCGCGTGGGACGAGGTCGGCGGGTTCGACCCCCTGCAGTGGATGTACGCCGAGGACCTCGACCTCGGCTGGCGCCTGGCCCGGGCCGGCTGGAGGCGCCGCTACGAGCCCCGCGCGGTCGTCCATCACGCCGAGAGCGCCGCCGCCCTTCAGGCCTTCGGCGACGGGCGGATCGCCCGCTGGATGGACGCCACCTACAGCTGGATGGCGCGCCGGCGCGGGATCGCGCTGACCTGGGCGGTCGCGGGCGTCAACTGTGGAGGGGCGGGAGCCCGGTTCGCGCTCTTCAGCGTGCTCGCTCGCGCCCGGCCCGAGCGCTTCGGCGGTCCGGCTCGCCGCGCGCGGTTCTGGGTGGCGGCGCATCGCCGCGGGCTGCGATCACGGAGCGCGCTCGCCGCGAAGGTCGCCGGAGGCGCTCAGGGCCGAATCTGACGATCCACGAACCCGGCCTCGACCTTGTGGTACCGGCTCAGCGACTCTGTGGAGACGGTGCCGTGTCCGGACCACGCGCGCAGGCCCGGACGGGGCCTCGGCCTCGGCAGTCCGTCGAGCAGCGCGACCTCCGCCTCCTCGACAACGCGGGTCTGCGTGACGGGGACCAGCCGGTCGCCGCGGTTGTGGGCCAGGAGCACGGGCACGCGCATCCGGCGCCGGGAGGGACTCCAGCGCAGAAGTCCCCGGCGGCCGAAGGCATCCTCCGCCCATCCGCGGACGAGCGGGGCGGGCAGGGTCGGAAGATCGGTGGGGCCTCCCATCGAGATGGCAAAGGCGGGCCTCTCCTCGGAGGCCAGCACCAGCGCGAGGTGCCCGCCCGCCGAGGCGCCGAGAAGACCGGGGCGGGCGTGCGTTCGCCGGCCCACCTCGCGGTAGACCCGCCGGACGTCGGAGTAACCGGCCGCTCCGGGCCGGTACGAGGTGTTCACCGTATGGAAGCCGCGCTGGCGGAAGCGGCGAGCGTCGGCGGCCATGCCCGCGAGCAGACGAGGATCCCCGACATCGTGGCGCCAGCCGCCACCGTGGAGGACGATCACAGTGCCGCGAGCGGGCCGCGCCGGCCACCCCGCGGCCGCCTTGACCTCGTGCGGCAGCTCGCCGGCGACGCCACAGAGTTGGCGCACGTCGCAGATCGACGCAGCCCCCTCGGAGCCGCCCCGCAGCAGGAGTCCACCCACGCCGAGGACCACGAGCGCGGCCAGCCCCACGACAAGCCCGCGACGAAGCACGCCGCGCAGGGTAGATCAGCGGCGCGCCGGCTCGACGCAGCGGGCGCGCCGCTCACCACGACGCTCGCGGGCGAACGCCCGACGCAACCGTTCTAGACGGCGATCTGCTCGCTGTCCCCTCGCGCGCCCGCCCGGGCCTCGACGCGGCGGTGGCCAAAGACGCCCGCCGCCCACGCGAGCCCCACGCCGGCGAGCATGAGCACGAACGGATCGATGGCGAGCCGATGGCGTGTGATCGGGCTCATGAAGATGACGGTCGCGAAGAGCGCCGGTATGAGCCAGAAGAACGGCGGAGGCCTGGCCAGTCCACCGGCGAGCATCCCAACCGCGCCGACGATCGCGGCCAGGCTCACCATCCACCAGCCGTACACCGCGAGGTCGCCGGGCCACCCCGGGAGGCCGGCGGAGCGTGCCGCGCCTCGCGAGTACGCCCACCCGTCCAAGTGCAGCATCCGGAGAGTGTTTCGAAGGCCGGTCTCCGCGACGTACGAGGGGTGCGCAAAGACGAAGTCTCTGACCTCCGAGCGCAGCCGCCGGTCCAGTTGCACCTCGCTCGAGGTCTCGCCGGCGAGGATGCTCCGCAGGCGCGGATCTAAGCGGGGCGCCCGCCACGCCGCCGGTTGGACCGGATCGTTTCGCGCCGAGTCGTTGTAGGTACCGCTGAGCCCTTCACCGACCTGGGTGGTGACCGGCACGAAGGCGTCCAGCGCGATGGCGTTGCGAGCCGTCCAAGGCGCGACCACGACTGCGCAGGCGCCGATCACAGCCACCGCCGGCAGCGACGCTCTCCACGACCACGGGCGCCAGGGAATAGCGCCGACGGCGAGCGGCAGGATGACCCACAGTCCGTTCGACCTCGTCAGCGCGGCGGCCCCCGCCAGCGCACCGGCGAGGAGCGCCCAGCGGTAGCGATGCTCCGAGCGCCTGTGCTGGATGACCGCCGCTACGGCTCCCACCTCCAAGGCGATGAACAGCGGCTCCGCGAAGAGCGAGGCGCCGAAGAGGATCATCGGCGGATAGACCGCCGCGAGGCCCAGCGCCGCCAAGCCGGCCCTTCGTCCCCACAGCTGGAAGGTCACGTAGCCGATCAGCGCCACGCCGAGCGTGCCGAGGATCGCCTGAACCAGTCGAGCCGCGACCACGCTCTCGCCGAGCACCCAGTAGACGCCCCCGAGGAAGAGAGGGAGGCCGGGTGGCCGCCAAGCCGTCGCCCCCGGCGAGCGGACGCTCGGCGGGTAACCCTCTCCGGAGGCCAGGGACACCGAGTGTCGCTGATAGTCAGCGGCGTCGGCCCGGATCTCGAGGTCGGGGGTCATCACGACCACGGCGACACGGATCATCAGGGCCAGACCGACGAGCACGAGAGCGGCGACCTTCGCCGCGCGCTGGGGATCGGAGCGGTATGCCCGCGCGAGCCCCGTCACTCGAGGATGTCTCACGAGAAGCGGTGTCGCGCGAGCGTCCGGAGCACGCGCAGGCCGTCGATCGCGGTCAGCTTCTTACCAGCCTCTCGTGAGCGAGCGCGGTAGGTGACGGGCACCTCGTAGATGCGCACGCCGCGCCGGAGGACCTTGGCCGTGATCTCTGGCTCAACACCGAAACCCGGCTCGCGGAGGTCGAGTGAGCGAAAGAGTTCCGTTCTCATGACCTTGTGGCAGCTCATGATGTCGGAGACCCAGCTGTTGTAGAGCATGTTCGCCGCCAAGGTGACGAACTTGTTGCCGATCACATACCAGAAGCCGTAGGCGGCATGTGACTGAAAGCCACGAGCCCCGTAGACGACCTCCGCTTCACCCGCGATCAGCGGTTCGAGCAGATCGCCGATCTCGTTAGGGTTGTACTCGAGGTCGGCGTCCATGATCGCCGCGAACGTTCCGCTCGCCTCCGCCAGAGCCGTACGAATCGCGGCGCCCTTACCGTGGTTGCGGTCGTGGAGCACAAGGCGCACGGTGCTCGGCAACTCGCACTCGGTCAGCAGCTCTCGCGTTCCGTCCGTCGACCCGTCGTCGACGACGATCAGCTCGATCTCGCCGACGGGGTAGCTCGCCTGGACGACCTGCTCGATCGCGGTCTCGACCGTCGCGCGCTCGTTAAACACCGGCATCAAGACGGAGAGATCGGGCACGAGTCTCAGCTCCCGCTCGATTGAGGCGTCGCGGTTGGCTTGCGCGCGTGGACGATCAGGCTCAGGCCCCAGCGTGGTCTGAACCGCGTCTCCAGCGGGCGCCAGAGCGCCAGCAGCCCGTCGTAGGCCATGAGCGATAGACGTCCGAGACCGGTCGAGCGTCGTCGGTTCTTGACCCACCATCCCAGAACGCCGAGCAGGTTGAAGGAGTAGATATCGACGATCTCCAGACCGGCCTCGCGGACTCGCGCGGCGAGCAGCCTCCGCGTATAACGGCGGTAATGGCCGTAGGCCAGGTCCAGGCTTCCGAAGAGGCGCGGATGTGCGGGTACCAACAACGAGAGCCTGCCGCCAGGGCGCAGCGCGGAAGCCATCTCGGCGAGCGCGCCGCGGTCGTCGTCGACGTGCTCGAGAACGTTCTGGCAGACCACTGAGTCGTGTGCGGGCCCCGCCTCGCTCAGCGAAGCGGCCCCCGGGAGCTCCTCCCGCGCCACACGCACGCGGGGGTCGCCGGCGAACCTTGTCTCCAGGACCTCGGCTGACGCCCGGTCGGGCTCGAGCAGCAGGAGGTTCTGCACCCCGCGCTCGAGCAGGCGAGTGCTGAAGGTTCCGATGCCCGCGCCGACCTCGACGATCCGTCCGGACGCGATGTCGGCGAAGTGCTCGAACATCCAATCGGAGAGCCGCCGCGACTTCGCGAGGGCGTGAAGATCAGACCACATCGCTCCCTCCGGGTCGACGGGTACGCGCGTCCGTTTGGGGAGACGAGGAAAATACGGACGACGCGCCAGCTGACCGTTCCCTGGCCGTCCCTCGGGCGTCGTCGTCGTACGGAGTGCGTATAGACAGAACTTGGTCCGGGGGTCTAGCTCGAAAACGTAATCGCCGGCGCTGGTACCGGCAATCGCTTCTCGGAACCGCCGCCCCACGCCTGGGGCCACGGGCGAGACGTCGGCCAGCAAGGTGGCCAAGGAGGAGCTCTTCCCGATCGAGTGCCAGCCGAGAACCTCGTACCCCGACTTGTTCAAGAGTGCCGCGAGGCCCCGGACCGAAAACAGCACCAGGTGCTCGGGCACCCTCTGAACCTCCGGCCAGCGCGCTCCCAGCGCGCGGCTGACGGGCGAGCCGGAGTCTGGGGTGATGAGTGCGAGTACTCCGCCCGGCCGGGTGATCCGCGCTGCTTCGCCGAGCAGGCCGCCAGGGTCGGGGACGTGCTCGATCACGTCCATCATGGCCACGGCGTCGAAGTACGCGTCCTCGAACTCGGCTTGCTCGAGCGTCCCTTGGCGGAGGTCGAGCCCAAGCTCCGATCGGCCGTAACGGACAGCCCAGGGGTTGGGGTCGACTCCGGTCGCGTGCCAACCGCGTCTGACGGCGGTCGAGACGAGAAAGCCGGGGCCGGCACCGACGTCGAGCAGCCTCCCTGGCTTCTTCCAGCACTCGATGGAGGCCAGCACATCGCCGAACTTGGCCTCGATGTGCCCACGGTCGGCCAAGTAGTCCTTGTAGCCGTGATAGCCGCCGGTCTCAGGGCGCCCGAAGTCGGGGTTGCAGTAGTACGACTCGCCGCCGTAGACGTCCACAACGTCATCCTCTGGCGGCGGGTTCTCCACGAACAGCGACTTGCACCACGAGCAGCGCCGGAAGCGAAACCCCCGGATCTCGTACTCAGGGCGCGAGCGCCGGTGGCGGCAGGCGGGGCATGGGGAGGCCAAACGGTACCTCAGACGTGAGTAGGGCCTCGAAGGCGGGCGGCCCAGAGGATAGCCCTCTCGCGGCGACCAGATGCCGCCTGAACCGATGCAGTACCGCTACCGAGCGCCGAGCCGCCGGCGAAGGCGCGCCGCGACACCTCGCGGGCGCCCGTGGCGCCCGCCCGCGGCCTGCCCGTACGCGTTCACCGGCTGGAGCAGAAACTCGTGCATCGAGCCCGCGCCCACGAACACCCGCTCGCCGTACTCGAACGAGCCCTCCCACCACAGCCACTGCACCTGCTCCTCGGGCGGCAGCGAGCGACCGAAGCCATGGGGCAGCTGAAACTCGGGGTGCGCGTGGATCATGTGGGGCTTCATGACGAAGTCGATCCCTCCCTCGCGGGTGTCCACGAGCCAGCGGTGGTGGCTCCAGCCCGCGATCGCTCCCTGCATGCCGACGCTCTGCTCCGCCACCCGCGAGGGGACCTCGATGTAGCCGGCGCGCGCCACGCGCACGAGCTCGCCGCAGACCCCGACCGGGTCACGGACGTCCTCGAGCGTGTGCGAGCAGACCGCGAAGTCGAACTGCCCGGCCTCGAACGGCCAGGGCTCGCGGTTGCAGATGTCGCGCTCGACCCAGGTCTCGGCGCTGAAGCGCTCGGGTCCGCCCGGCTCGGTCCCGTAGGCGCCGCGGGTCTCGTAGGGCATGAGGTCGATCACCCAGTCGGCCCGCGGGAGCGGCTTGGCCCAGCCCCCGACGTCGAGCACGAGGGCGTCGTCGGAGAGGGCGTTGATCCGCTCGAGGCTCGCGCGCAGCACCCGAGGACCTCAGGGCCGCAGGCCCTCGACGAAAGGCACCTCGAGGACCTTGGGGTGAAGGATCGGACCGTGGCCGAAGTAGCCGTCCTCGCCGAAGAGCTCGCCGTGGTCGGAGGTGACGATCAGCCACGTGTCCTCGGGAAGCTTCTGGAGCAGGCGCGCGAACACGTCGTCGAGGTACTCGAGCGCCGCGACCTGACGCTCGCGCAGCGTGGCCATCGCCTTGGCGTCGAAGAACTCGCCGCCACCCATGGGCTCGCCGGCGTGCGCGTCGTCGAGGCGCTTGAAGACGCCGTGGACGCCGGAGATCCGCGGCCACTGGCTCGCGTCCTCGCCCGGCACCGCGTACGGGTAGTGGGTCTCGCCCACGTTGAGCAGGTAGAAGGAGGGGCGCTCGGGATCGAACTCGAGCCGCTCGACCATGGCGCCCATGTCGTTGTGGCTGGGCATGAGCTCGTAACTGTCGAAGTCGCGGTTGATCACCGTGTGCTGGTTGAGCACCGGCATCGACACCATGGCGTGCGTGTGGTAGCCGAGTCTGTGTTTGAGATAGGTGGGCAGGAAGATCGAGGGAAGCAGCTTCTTGAACTCCATCCCTTCGACGCCGAGCCGCTCGCTGTAGCGCAGGAAGTCCTGCTTGTAGTAGTCGGAGGCGTAGACGTGCGGCGGGCTCGTGTGTGGCAGGAGCCCCATGAGCAGGTTGTAGTGCGACGGTGCGGTCCAGCTCGCGTAGCTGAAGCGCCGCTCGGCCTGGCCGAGGCCGCGCAGGCTCTTCGGAGGCGCCGCGAGCCAGGTGTCGTGGCGCAGGCTGTCGAGCACGACCACGACGAGGTTGCGAGCGCCCGGCGGCGGGTTCTCGGTCTGCGTCGCCACCGAGGCGGGGACCCCGGCAGGCTCCGGGGGTGCGACCGCGCCCTGCGGTGGATCCGCCGCGTCGGCCTGCCTCTGCTTGCGCCTGAACATGGGCAAGCCCCGCAGCTTAGGGATGGCCCGGAGCCCCAGGCCGCCGCCCGGCGAGTCGGTCTCGAGCCCCCAGACCCGTGGTTAAGCTCCGTCGATGCGCCCTCACGTCCTCTGCGTGGTGCTCGACACCGCCCGCGCCGATGCGCTCGAGCCCTACGGCGCACCATCGGGATCGACGCCCACGATCGCGGATCTGGCCGCCCGCGGCACGTCACTGCCCGAGGCCTTCGCGGCGGCCTGCTGGACCCTCCCTTCGCACGCGTCGATGTTCACGGGGCTGCTGCCTCGCGCCGCCGGCCTTGCCAGGGCCCCGGGAGGGAAGCCCCACGGAGCTCGGCCGGTGCTCGAGAGCCATCGCGACCGGCTTCTGCCCGAGGTCCTGCGCCGGGCGGGCTACCGGACCGCCGCGGTGAGCAGCAACCTCTGGATCACCGAGCGCAGCGGCTTCGCCACCGGGTTCGACGAGTTCGTCATGGTCGAGACCGGCCGCCAGGCCGTCTTGCACCGCAGCGACCGGCGCTCACGGATGCGCTGGGCGCTCGAAGGGGTCCGGGCACGGGCCGACGACGGCGCGGCCGAGGCCGAGCGCGTGCTCGGGCGCATGGTCGACGAGCGGCCCGAGCAGCCGTGCTTCTGGTTCGTCAACCTCACCGAGTGTCACTCGCCCTACCTGCCGCCGCGTCCTTACAACGACCTCCCGCCGCTCGATCGGCTTCGGGCGGCCGAGGAGGCGCGTCGCCACCTCACCCTCGACGCCATCTGGCGCGCCTGCGCCGGCGGCTTCGACGTGCCCGACGAGGCGCTCGAGCGCATGCGCCATCTCTACGGGCGCTCGGTGCGAGCGCTCGACGACTGGCTCGGGCGCGTGCTCGAGCACTTCGAGCAGGCCGGCATCCTCGACGACACGCTCGTCATCGTCACCTCCGATCACGGCGAGAACTTCGGTGAGGCGGGGCTGCTTGCGCACGCGTTCTCGCTCGACGATCGGCTGATCCGCGTGCCCCTGGTGCTGGCCGGGCCGGGGGCGGAGCCGCGCGAGGGACCATTCAGCCTCGCGGAGCTGCCCCGCATGGTTGCGGAGGCGGTCGGGCTCGACGAGCATCCGTGGTCGGACGGACTGCCGCAGGACGTCGCGGTCGCCCAGTTCGACCCGCCCACGGACGCGAGCGACCCGCGCGTCGGGGAGGCGGTCGCGCGCTGGGGGCTGGGCGAGGAGGCCATACCCCGCATCACCACGCCGCTCACCGCGGTCACCGACGGGCGTCGCAAGCTTCTGCGCGCCGGGTCCGATCACCTGCTCTATGAGCTCGACCAGGACCCCCTCGAGCTCGAGCCCAGAGCGCTCGACCGAGCCGTCCCGACGCGCGAGAATGGCTCCCTGGGCGCTCTGTGGGAGGGCCTCGAGCACGCTGGCACCACCGCCACGCATGACGGGCCGGCGGCGACCGCCTCGACCGCCACCACCACGCCTCAGAACGAGCTGGCCCGGATCGAGGACCAGATGCGTCTGCTCGGCTACATGTAGGCGAGCGCAGGCGCGACTCGTGTCATCCCGAATCACCGCCCCGCCTCCCGCCCCGCTCGACGCCGTCGACCCTGCGCCCTACGCCGGGCGCTTCGACGTGCCCGCGGGCGGGCTGCGGCGCCTCGCCGCCCGCGGGACGATCGTCAACGCGCTGTTCCTGATCGCCCTGAGCTCGCTCGGGCTGATCAAGGGCCTAGCGGTCGCCGCGTTTCTGACCGCGGCGCAGTTCGGGGTCTGGGGCATCCTGGTCATCGCCTTTGGCACCTTCGGGAAGCTCAAGCAGATCGGGATCGGCGACAAGTTCATCCAGCAGAACGAGACCGACCAGGAGCTGGCCTTTCAGAAGGCGTTCACGCTCGAGGTGGTCACGAACGCGATGCTGCTGCTGCTCCTGCTCGCGGTGATCCCGATCTACGGTCTGCTCACGGACGCCTCGCAGATCATCCTGCCGGGACTGCTGCTGGCCGCCGCGATCCCCGCCGCCGCCCTCCAAGCGCCGACCTGGATCTACTACCGGAGGATGAACTTCGTCCGCCAGCGCTCGCTCCAGGCGGTCGAGCCCGTCGTCGCCTTTGTGGTGACGATCCCGCTCGCCGCCGCCGGCCTGAGCTACTGGAGCCTGGTCATCGGGGTCTTCGTGGGCCGGTGGGCCGGTGGCCTCGTGGCCGTGTGGACCGCGCCGTACCGGCTCCGGCTGCGCTTCGAGAAGGGCACGACGCGTGAGTACTTCAGCTTCTCGTGGCCGCTGTTCGCCGCGGCCGGCCTCACCCTGCTGATCCCCCAGATCTCGATCCTCGTCGGCGAGTGGAAGCTCGGGCTCGCCGGGGCGGGCGCGATTGCGCTCGCCGGCTCGATCGTCGTCTACACCGACCGGGTCGACGGCGTCGTCACCCAGGCGCTCTACCCCGCGATCTGCGCCGTGCGCGGGCGGACCGAGCTGATGTACGAGGCCTTCGTCAAGTCGAACCGCCTCGCCCTGATCTGGGGCGTGCCCTTCGGCGTCGCGATCACGCTGTTCGCACCCGACCTCGTCGAGTTCGTGCTCGGCGAGCAGTGGCGTCCGGCGGTGGTGCTCCTACAGGTGTGGGGCATGGTCGGCGCCGCCAACCACATCGGCTTCAACTGGCCGGCCTTCTACCGGGCGATCGGCAACACGCGTCCGATGGTCGTCGTTACGGTGATGGCCGTCGTCACGCTCGCGGTGAGCATCGTGCCGTTGATCGAGTGGAAGGGGCTCCCGGGCTTCGGAATAGCCGTGGGGCTGATGGCCACGGCCTCGCTGATCGGGCGTGGCTACTACCTGGCCAAGCTGTTCCCGGGCTTCAGGCTGCTGGGCCACGCGCTGCGAGCGATCGCACCGACCGTGCCGGCGGTGGGCGCCGTGATCGCCGTGCGCGTGCTTCTCGGGGGCGAGCGGACGTTCGCGCTCGCCGCCGGCGAGCTCGCTCTCTATCTCGTCGTCACGGCCGTCGCGACGCTCGTGCTCGAGCGCAAGCTGCTGCGCGAGGCCCTCGGCTACCTACGCCGCCGCAGCGCTCAGGCCGGAGCCTCGGCTACGGCCTGAACCGCCACGCGCCGCTCAGCGCGGCGCGGTGACCGAGCCGCTCGCGTGGTGGACCACGTGTCGCACCGACCAGCCGGCAGTGGCCTCGAGGTCGAAGCGCTCGCGCTCCTCGACGCGGTCGAAGCCCGCGGTCCCCAGCATGCGCTTCCAGGTCTTGGCCGCGGGCAGCCAGAAGACCACCGCGCGCGGGCGATCGGCACGGTAGCGGCTGACCGGGAAGGGGATCAACCCGGACAGGCGGTCGTACTCCTCCGCCGAGACGAACGTCCCCCGGCACAGTCCCGCTATCCGCTCGAGCGCCAGGACCTGGTCGCGCAGGTGGAGGAGCACCGATCCGCAAAACACGAGGTCGAACGCGCCGAGCTCCTCGGGCGTCGCGGAGTAGATGCTGAGGTTGATCCGTTCGACCTTCGAGCCCAGGACCTCCTTGGCCAAGCGGAAGCCGTCGCCGCGACGACCCTCCGGAAACGCTCGCGGCCGGCGCCGGGGCGGCCAGTCGAGATCGCGCTCGTCGTCGAGGTCGAGCGCCACGACCTCGGCCCCCCGGCGCTCCATCTCGAAGGCCCAGAAGCCGTCCCAGGTGCCGACGTCGAGGGCACGCATCCCGTCCATGCGCTCGGGTAGCCCGTAGCGCGGGACCTGGGGTCGGAGGTCGAACATGCCCTCGGTCACGACACCCGGCGCCAGCTCGAGCGAGTGGTACCAGCCCAGCTGCCTCGTCTGCTCGAGAAGCTCCACGGCCCAAGTCATACTGCAAGCCGATCGTGGAGCCGCTGCTCGTTCACCACCACCTTCCGAAGACGGCGGGGCGGTCCCTGCGCAAGGTCATGGACGCCAACTACGGGCCCGGCGAGCTGGTCAACCTGACCGGCCGGGAGCAGGGTGACCCCGCGCAGTGGTATCGCGACTGGTGGGCCTCGCTGCCGGGCGAGGAGCGAGCCGCGGTCCGCTGCGTGAGCTCACATACCGCGCAGTACCTGATCCCGGTCGTCACCGACCGGCCGGTGAGGGCTTTCTGCACGCTGCGTGACCCGGTGGAGCGAGTCATCTCCCTCGTGTTTTTCATCGTGTGGATGGACGAGCACGGCCGTCGCTCCCCGATGCTCGCGGCGATGCGCGAGCGCGGTTGGGAGCTCGGAGACGTCTACCGGCACCTCGGCGACGGCGCGGAGCGCTCGCCTCGCGAGGCGGAGCTCTTCTGGCCGCTGTTCAACGGCCAGTCCCGCGAGATCCTGGCTCCTAGCGCCGAGCCGAGCTCGCTTTCGTTCGATCGCCGGTCGCCCGAGCTCGAGGCGTTCGGCGAGCGCGTCTCCGCCCTGCTCTCAGACCGTTACGTGGTCGGCGCGTCGGAGCGCTTCTCGCAGTCGGTCCGGCTGTTCGCCGACTCCTTCGGCTGGCGCACCACCTTCGTTCCGCACGTGAACGTCCGGCCTTACGGCTCCAAGCGGAGCGAGATCGACGAGGAGACGCGCTCGCTCATCCGGGCCCACAACGGGATCGACGCCCAGATTCACGCCCACCATATGGCCCGGGTCGCCGCGCTGCCGGCGATCAGCCGCCGCAGCGACCTTCGCTGGCGAGCCGGTCGCCGCGGGCGGCGCGCCCTGTGGCGAACGCGCCGCGCCGCCCGCCGGGTGCTGCACGAGTTGCCGGGCCCGGGCGCCCGAGGGCGCTCGCGTCGCGCGCCGTAGCGGTCCAACCGTGAGTGCTAGCTCGCTCGAGGCGTCGGTGGTCGTCGCGACGCATGATCGCGTCGAGCGCTTGAGCGCCCTGCTCGCCTCGCTGCGCGCGCAGACGGTGGCGTCCTCGCGGTTCGAGGTCATCGTCGTCGACGACGGCTCGACCGACCGCACGAGCGCCCTGCTGGAGCGCGAATGCGACCGCCCCGGGCTCGAACTGCGAGCGATCCGCCGGCCCCGCGCCGGCGGGCCGGCCGCGGCCCGCAACGACGGCTGGAGCTCCGCGCGCGCCCCACTCGTCGCCTTCACCGACGACGACTGCGTGGCGGAGCCGGCGTGGCTGGCCGCCGCCCTTGGCGCCGCGCGAGCGCACCCCGGCGCCGTCGTCCAGGGACGAACCGATCCCAACCCGGCCGAGCTCGATCGCTGGGGCCCCTTCTCGCGCAGCCTCGCCGTACGCCGCCTCGGGCCCTGGTACCAGACCTGCAACATCCTCTATCCGCGCGAGCTGCTCGAGCGCCTCGACGGCTTCGACGCCTCGGCCTACAGCGGTCCGGGCGGCGAGGACACCGACCTCGCCTGGAGGGCGCTCGAGCTCGGCCGCGAGACCGTGTACGCGGGCGAGGCGCGCGTGTTGCACGCCGTTAGCCGGATCGGGCCGCTCGGCAAGCTGCGCGTGGCCTGGCGGTGGACGGAGTCGATGCGCGTCTTCGCCCGCCATCCCGAGCTCCGGCGTAAGGAGCTCAAGCGCCGGATCTTCTGGAAGGGCTCGCACTACCTGCTGCTGAGGGTGCTCGTCGCCGCGCTGCTGCCGCGACGCCTGTGGCTCGTGCGTCGGTGGCTCGCCTACCCGTACCTCTGGCACCTCGCCGAACGCGGGCGCCAGGAGGGCGGCGGCCTGGCGGCCTCGCCGTACTTCGCCCTCCACGACCTGATCGAGCTCGTGGCCGTGCTGCGGGGGGCGGTGCGGTATCGGGTGCTCGTGCTGTAGGTCGAGCGGGCGTTCGCGGGCGCCCGAGGCGGCCACGCCCCGGCTCAGATCCGGCCCGGCCGCCGCTTCACCGCCACCAGCACGTGCTGATGAGCCGGCCGCGGGGCGACGCGCTCGAGCCCGTACTCGAGCGCTCCGCGCGCCCCGTCCGGGAGGCGCGCGAAGCCGCGCTTCGTGCGCTCGCGCGAGAGCCAGCGAAAGCATGGCTCGACGGCGACGAGGTCGAGCGCCGCGGCGTCGAGAGCTGCCTCCCAGCGAGCCCGCGAGCGAAAGCGCACGTGGGGTTGAGGAGTCCGGTCGACCTCCTCCATCCCGTCCGAGATCACGAGCCGGCCCCCAGGTCCGAGAACGCGGGCGAGGTCGGCCACACCCGCCAGCCACGCTTCGTCCTCGACGACGTGATAGGCGACGTCGAGCACGGTGACGAGGCCGTAGGTCGCCTCTGCGCGCGGCAGCGGCTCGGTGCCGAGCGCGGCCTGGAAGAAGGAGGCGCGGGGGAAGCGCAGTCGCAGGCGCTCGACCGCCACGGCGGCGATGTCGCAGCCCTCGACCTCGGCTCCCACTCGCTCGAGCTCGGCGACGACCCAGCCGACGCCGCTGCCCACGTCGAGCGCCCGCACCGGCGGCGCGATCCCCGCCAGCGCGCCTCTGAGCACGTCGCGCTTGCGCCGGTAGAGCCAGGCGTTGTAGCGCTCAGAGTAGGAGACATGGCCGACCCCGCGCAGCGAGAAGTCGCGCTCGAGGCGGGCGGTCCAGTACTCCTCGGGGCGGTATTCGGGGGGCATGGGGGGCAAAATTGTCTCAGCCGCCCCGACGCCGACGGCAGGAGCGCCCGGCGCGAGCTCCCGACAAGCCCATCAGCCCCGCGAGCTTCGCGGTCTCCCGCTGGAGGTTGCCGTGCTCGATCACGAACGCCCGCCCGGCGCGCCCCATCGCCGCTCGCTGCCCCGGCTCGAGCGCGAGGATCTCCTCGATCGCCGCGGCGAGCGCGGCGGCGTCCCCGGGCGGGACGAGCCGCCCCCATCCCTCCCCGACGATCTCGGGCAGGCCGACCTCGTCGCTCGCCACCACCGGCACCTCCATGGCGAGCGCCTCCTTGACGACGACCGGCATCGAGTCGCGGTCGCCGTCGGCGGCGATCACGCACGGCATGGCCAGCAGGTCGGCGCGCTCGAGCAGCTCGAGGACCTCGCGCGGCTCGCGCGCTCCCACGAGCGCGACGACGTCGTCCACGCCCAGGCGCCTGGCCTGTCGCGCGAGGGAGGAGCCGAGCGGTCCGTCGCCGACGATCGTCACCCGCTCGGGGATCGCACCTCGTGCCCGCAACAGCGCCATCGCCTCGATCAGGTGACCGAATCCCTTCTTCTCGACGAGCCGGCCGACCGCGAGCACGTTTCCCGTTCCCGGGGCCGGCCGGCGGCGGCGGAAGCGCTCGGGATCGACGCCCATGACGATCTCGTGGACCCGCTCGGCGTGCCCGGGACCGACCAGCGTGCGCAGGTGCTTCACGTTGTAGTCGCAGCCGGTGTTGACGAAGTCGGCGCGCTCGAGCTTCTCGCGCAGGTTGCGCGGATGGCTGAAGATCTCGTAGGCGTGGGCGGTGACGCTGTAGGGGAGACCCAGCAGGCGACCGAGGCGCATCGCGTCGAGGGCCGCTCCGTGGGCGAAGTGCGCGTGCAGATGGCGTGCGCCCCCGCGGCTCGCCCGCAGCGCTGCCGGCGCGAGCCAGCGCAGCGGCCTGACCGGTTCCTCGCGGGCCCAGCGGCGGCGGTCGAGCAGGTCGCGCACGCACCCCTGCGGGTGACGCAGTGCCAGCCAGCCGAGCGTCGCCAGCTTGCGCGCGATCCCCTCGTCCTCCAGGTAGTTGATGCGGAGCCCGCGCGCCCACTCGCGGCCCGGCCGCTCCGCTCGGGCCACGGCCTCGATCCGGGTCGGCACGCCGAGCCCTTCGAGCGCGTGGGCCTCGGCGGCGACGAAGGTCTCGGACAGGCGGGGGAAGACCTCAGGCAGGACGACGACGCCGCCGGCTTGCGGGCCCGCCTGCGTCCGCGGCGGCGCGTTCCCCAGGAAGTAGCCCGCGCCTCCGGCAGCGAGCGCGATCGCGTCGAGAGCCTTGAACAGGGCGCGCTCGCGCTCGCCGAAAAGGGCGAACCCCGCGACTCCCGCGCCGCAGCGTGCGAGGGGACGGCCGACGGGACGACGCGGGCCCGTGCCCGGGTAGCGGCGGTTGAGCCACGCGCGTCCGGCGCCGTAGCGCGCCATCTGGCGAGCGAGCGTCCACGGGCTCTCGCGGTGCAGGTGCTCGACGACCGCCTCGGGCCGGTAGGCGATGGTCCAGCCCGCTGCGTGGAGCCGCCAGCACAGGTCGGCATCGCCGCCGGAGCGCATGCCCTCGCCGAAGCCCCCGACGCCGGCCCAGGCCGACCGGCGCACGAGCAGGTTGGCGGTGACCGCGAACGGCCTGAACGGGTGACGCAGAAAATCCTCTTGGGAGAGGTGGCCGCGGGCGCGCGAGTACCTGGCGACGAGCGCCCGCTGGTCCGAAGCGCCGACCACGGCACCGGCGATGGCTCCCCAGCCGTGCTCGGCCGGCTCTGATAGGAAGTGATCGAGCAGCGTGGACGGGGGGCGGCAGTCGGCGTCGAGGAAGAGCAGCCATTCACCGCGCGCACGGTCGGCCCCCACGTTGCGGGCGTGGTAGGAGGAGCGCTCGCCGGCGGCGGGAACGACCTGCGCTCGCGTCGGCACGGCTTGCCCGGCCCCGGCGACGACTCCGTCGGGCGTGTTGTCGGCGACGATCAGCTCATCGTCGGCGCCGAGGCTCAGCGCCCCGAGCGCGGCCAGAAGTGCTTCGGCCTCCGAGCGCCCGCCGCGGAAGGGGACGACGACGCTGACCGCCGGCCGCGTGGGTTCGCGGCTCGCCGCGGCGGAGCCAGCGCCAAGGGGATTCGCCGCCGGTTCCTCGCCCCGCGCCGTGCTGGCATGATCGGGCCGCGTCATGCCCCGATTGATACCCGATGGCCCTCGCTGAGCCGGGCGGTCGCGCCGCCGCCTTCTGCTTCACCGACGCCGCTGCTTCCACACCTGGGCTGGCTCGCGCCCGGTCGCGCGCGCGTCGAGGGCGGGAGAGTGCGCGGTACGGCTCGCTCGTGCTGTGACGGCGCGGGCTCGTATGCTGACGCGCCGAATGTCGGGTGCGCGAGCGGCTTTGTCACGAGTGCAGCGGCGCTACCGCCGCCGGCGCGCTCTCTCCCCGGAGTACCGCCGCAGGTTGCGCATGAGCGGCGAGGAGTGGCTCCTGAGCCTCTACGACCAGATGCTCCACCGCGGCGAGTCGCACTGGATGGGCGTGCGCGCGCTCAAGAACCCCCTGGACGTCTGGATCTACCAGGAGATCCTGTTCGAGGTCCGACCGGAGGTCGTAGTCGAGCTCGGCAGCGCCTTTGGCGGCGGCACCCTCTTCTTCTGTCACATGCTCGACGCGCTCGGCAGCGACGGCCTCGTCATCTCGGTTGACCATAGCCATGCGGAATTCGGGGCCGAGCATGAGCGGATCGTGAAGGTCACCGGCGACACCCGCGATCCTCGCGTCGTCGGGCGGGTGGGCGAGCTGGCAGAGGGGCGGCGGACACTCGTCGTGCACGATGCCTCTCACCAGGCCAAGGTGGTTCTCGACGACCTTCGCAACTACTCCCCGCTCGTCAGCCCGGGCAGCTATCTGATCGTCGAGGACGGCGTGCGGGACTTTCTGGCGGGCCTGCCGGGTCCGGTCGCGGCGATCGACCGCTTCCTTCGGGAGAGTGACGACTTCGAGGTCGACGAGTCGCGTGAGCGATACCTGCTCACGTACAACCCACGCGGCTTCTTGCGGCGCAAGGGCGGCTTACCGCCGCCCGGCGACTCCGCCCAGACCATGGGGTGACGGGGCACGCCATCGACGGCGTTGCTCCCGCACTCGCGCGAGCGGTCTGCCTGATCCTCACACGCTCCACCCCGAGAAGTCCTGCCCGGTGATCTCGCGCAGGCGCACCACTTCGGGCGCCAACACATCCTCGAGCCGGCGCCGCAGGTCGTCACCCACGACCGGGCGCTCGATCCGGCGCCCGGCGACTCGCCTCACGCTCCGTCGAAGCCCCGCCGGCGCACGACGGCCGCCCACCCGGTCGGCCAGCGTGCGCGCGCGGGCGCCGGCGGCGCCCAGCCGGTACTGGTCCTCGCGGGTGTTGAGCGTCTCCTGGAATCGCGGCGACCGGAAGCTCGGATCCACTCCAACGAACTCGAAGGTCCGGCGCAGGACGGCGTGGCGGTCGTGGAGCAGGTCGTCGCCGTCGATGACGAGCAGTCGCTCGGGCGAGAAGCAGCGCAGGTAGCGTTCGACCTGCGTCGCGTAGCGGCTGTAGCAGACGTACTTGTTGCCCTCCGGGTCCAGGTCGCGGAACGCCGCCTCGAAGCCACGCGACTCGGCACGCACCTTGTAGGCCTGAACGTAGTGGGACACCGTCCGCTCGATCGGGTCGCGGACCAGGTAGATGAGTCGCGGTCAGGGATCAGGGTCCCGATGCGCTCTGGCACGCCCTGGACCCGCGGGTAACCGGTGTAGCCGGGACTCGACTCGCCACGGACCGAAGCGTCGTCCGGGAAGTGGCGCGCATAGCGGTCGACGCGCTCGAGGCAGTCTGCGTCCTGAAAGAAGTCGAGCTCCTTGGGCTCGGACATCGACACCGACGGGTGAGCGTCGAGGTAGTAGTGGAGGCTTGAGGTGCCGCACTTGCCCGCGCCGATGATGAGCAGGTTGGGGAGCACGCCGCGGGGCCTGAAGCTACCACCGCTCATCGTCCCGCGCAGGTACTCTGCGCTCGATGGCCACGGTAGAGCCGGGCGCGGGGGCGACTCAGGAAGGGCGGCACCCGGGAGCACTGCCGAGCGTCGTCGTCATCGGTGGGCAGAAGTGCGGAACCTCGAGCCTGCACTACTACCTCGACGCCCATCCCGAGATCGCGATGTCGGCCGACAAGGAGCTCGACTTCTTCGGCGGTCCGGGCTTCGCCAACTGGGACAGAGGCCTCGAGTGGTATCGCGCTCAGTTCTCACCGGAAGTACCCGTGCGCGGGGAGTCGTCGCCGAGCTACACGGCCTATCCCTTCGTCACCGACGCCCCCCGTCGCATGCACGCGGTCGTGCCCGAGGCCAAGCTCATCTACCTGGTGCGCGACCCGATTGAGCGACTCCTCTCGCAGTACGTTCACATCACCGCGAGGGGCGCTGAGCCGCGTTCGCTCGAGAAGATCTTCGCCGACCGCCCGCCGGAGCACACGCCCTTCGTCACCCAATCGTGCTACTGGCTCCAGCTCGAGCAGTATCTCGAGCTGTTCGCGGCGGAGCGAATCCTCGTCGTCGACCAGGACGACCTGGGCTCCGACAGACTGGAGACCATGGCGCGGATCTTCCGCTTCCTGGGCGTCGACGACTCGGTCTCCTCGCCGGCCTGGGAGCGTCGGCTGAATCGCTCGAGCGACAAGCGCCGCCCGCGGCGTCTGCTCGGCGGGCCGGGGGGCCGCGCCGGCGTCCGTCTCCTCCGCCGTCTGCCCGAGCGGGCCGCCGCCCCGCTCCGCCCGGTCCTGACCCGGCCGATCGAGCGCCCCGCGCTCGATCGGGCCCTGCGCGAGCGCCTGGCGGAGGCTCTGCGTCCCGACGCCGAGCGCCTGCGCGCGCACACCGGCCAGACGTTCGCGACCTGGTCGCTCTAGCTCGGCCGGAGCCGAGTCGAGCCCCGCCGCGGTGATGTAGCTTGAGCCGCTTGGAGCCTCCGTTGCCCGGCTACCTCGCGCCGCCGCCGGTCCCAGCGCTGCGCCAGCTCGCCGGCTACGGCCGCGGCCTGACGAGCTGGCGGCCCGGCCCCGAGGCGCCGGCTGTCCTGATCTTCGCGCAGGGGCGCAGCGGCAGCACGCTGCTCGTCGAGCTGTTGAACTCGCTCCCCGAGGTCAGCTGCGAGGGCGAGATCCTCCAACGGCGGGTGGCGTTCCCGGCGGCGTGGGCCGAGGCGCGCCGCCGTCGCCACCGCGACGAGCTCTACGGCTTCAAGGTCAAGCCGCTTCAGCTCCTGCACCACCAGCGCGTGCCCGACATGGGCCGCTGGCTCGCGAGGATGCAGGGCCGCGACTGGCGCCTGATCCACCTCGAGCGCCGCAATCTCCTGCGGCAGGCCGTGTCGAACGTCGCAGCAGAGCGCTACGGCTACGGGCGCCGCGTCGGCGCCTCGGAACCTGTCCGGGAGCCGCTGCACGTCGACCCGGCCGTGCTCACCCACTGGATGGGCGTCCGTGCACGGTCGCGCGAGCAGGAGCACGCGGCCCTCCCGGACTGCCGCACGAGACGGTCTGCTACGAGGACGACCTCGGCGACCCCGTCAGCCAGCAGGCCGCGCTCGACCGCCTGGCGGCCGTGCTCGGCGTGGAGTCGGCAGCCGCAGCCCCGACCCTGCGTCCCGCCAACCCCGGACGACTGGCCGACACCGTCGCCAACTACGCGGAAATCCGGCGGGCTCTGAAGGGCGGTTCCTGGGAGCGCTACCTCGATCCGGCCTGAGGGCCGCTCTAGGCCGTCTGGCGAGCCTCGAACTCTGCGAGTCTCGCCTCAGCGTCCGTCAGTGCCCGATGAGCTTCGGCAAGGTCTCGCCGAAGATCCTCGGCCCGCCTGCCGGGCGCCTCGGCCGCCCACGGTCGGAGAGCGGCTCGTCGATCCTCTTCGCCGGCGCG
>Ga0208612_1000286_pt1 | contig 24351 bp, 26 predicted proteins | sample AntDryMetagUQ889_FD_188089 | JGI IMG/M metagenome (GOLD analysis project Ga0208612, IMG submission 188089) | Polar desert microbial communities from Antarctic Dry Valleys - UQ889 (SPAdes) | ecosystem: Environmental > Terrestrial > Soil > Desert | place: Antarctic Dry Valleys | collected 2008-12-31 | reverse complement strand
GACGACGAACGACTCGCCCTCGGCATCGGCTCCGAGCAGGTCAGCGGGATCGACCACGTTCGGCAGCGCCTGCAGAAGCTCCCAGCGCTCGCCCTCGAGCCGGTAGCCCGTGCCCGGCCCCGAGTACAGATTCGGGTCGTTTACGGCGGAGTGGACGAGACCCCGGGCGTCGATCACGGACGAGGTCTGCAGGTAGTCGGCGGACACTCGCTGGCGTTGCATCGACAGGACAGCCTCCGCGATCTCGCCGAATCCCCGCTGGTCGAGCGCGAGGGCGACGTCCAGACCTGAGACACGCCGCGCCAAGAGCTCGTCGGCGGCTTCGACGTCCGCTGCTCGATCGCGATCGGGCATCTCCGTCGAGTCGTATCCCGTCGTCGCTGCCGCGACCTCGTCATCCGACACCAGTGGGAGGCCGAGCTCGTCGAAGACGGCCTGCACGGCCCGTGCCGCCCGCTCCCGCACCCGTAGTAGCTCTTCCTCCGAGACCGGCTCGATTCCTGCGTCCACTTGCCAGTCACGCTGAACCGTCAGCCACTCGTCGAGGTCGTCGGCGTCGAAGTTCCCGCCCCCGAAGGTGTTGTCGCGCCGCGGCATCACCGAGTAGCCGGAGGTCACGAAGTCCGTACCGGGGAGAAACTGCCCCATGAGCTTCGCGGTCTTGCGGATCTCCGAGTGCGAGGCAATCGCGTCGTTGCCGGACGCGACCTCGAGGTCGAGCCACGCCGCGAGGGCGTTCTCGCCGAGGATCGCGCGGGTGCCACCGGGCACGGAGAGAACGAGGGCGACGCACGAGATGGAGCCGTTCTGCACCCCCTGCGAGCCCGCCGCGCGCACCGCGGCCAGGCAGCGCGCCTCGAGGTAGAGCATCGAGAGACCCTGCGCGTAGCCCATGAGCGCCTCCGAGCCGGTACCCGAGGTGAAGCGCACCTTGACGCCGCGAGACGCGTACGCGGCGCCGAGGAAAGCCTTCGACCAGGGCGTGTCGTCGCCGTCCACGAAGACGGGCTCGGTTCCGTAGACGGAGAGCGTCTCGGCGTAGGTGACGAGGCCGCGGATGGCGAGCTCGAGGTTCCGCCGCTCCTCGACGGCGCACTGCGTCATCACACCCGGCCGGCCGGTCTGCGAGCCGACGAGGAGCGCGATCGCGTTCAACGGCGCGTAGCGTGCGACGCCCACGGTGGTCTCGATCTCGGCGAACCCCCGCCGCGCCGCCTCGGCTGCGTCGGCCGCGAGGAGCGCCGGGCTCTCCTTGAGGTTGGTCACGTGCGCCTGATTCGAGGGCGCGCGACGCGCGCGGAGCTTCTTCAGGGCGAGCATGAGCTCGACCGGGTCGAGCAGGCCGATGACGCGCGCGAGCTTGGCGGGTGTGAGGCCGCGGGCGAGGCGGACGAGCTCGGTGCGCGGGACGCCGATGTCGACGAGCATTCGCGCGAGTTCCACGTCGTCAAGCGCCATTGCCTCGGACGCGATCTCGAGATCGAGCCCGTGCGCGACGACGAAGCGGTCGATCACGTCGAACTCGGCGGCGGGCCGGCCGTCCATGCGGACGACGATGCCCTCCTCGATGACGAGCTCCGGCCCCGGATCGAGCGGTCCGTCGGCCGCTACGAGCCCCAGCTCGGGCAGCGGCGAGACGAGCGTCTCTCGGTGGAGGTCGCGCGTCTCGCGCGAGACGAAGCGGCGGCTACGCATCGGCGAGGAGCCCTCGCTCCGCGTACGCGCCGGCCGCTTCCCGCACGAAGCCCGCCGTTCGAGCGGCGCCGTGGGACTCGAGTTGCGCGGCCCAGTCCTCGAGCTGCGCCGCCGTTGCCCTGCGCGGGCGGAGAGCCGTATAGACGGCAAGGAGCAGGTCGTCCGGGACTGCCGCGAGCTCGGCGGCGCGTTCGAGGCTCGCTGCGAGCGGTTCCCGCCCGGCCGCGCGGGCGACCTCCGACTGCAGGAGAAGCGTCTCCGGCGTCGCGCGAATCTCGGAGCCGTCGATGCGCCCGGCTCGCAGTGAGCCCAGCGTGACGTCCGTCAGGGGCGTTCCGCCCGGGGTCGACACCAGGTCGGGCCGCTGCGTTCCCAGCGGGTAGTCGCGCTTCGGATCGAAGTCCATGTCGTCAGACCTTAGGGTTGGGCCACACGTGAGCAACGATTATCGATTTTCCGGACGGGTCGCGCTCGTTACCGGCGGCGCGAGCGGGATCGGGGCGGCGGTCGCGCGGCGTCTCGTGTCCGAGGACGCATCGGTGGCTTCGTTCGACCTGCAGCCCGAGTCCGCCGAAGGTGTGCTCGCGCTCGACGGTGACGTCTCCGAGTCCGCTGACATCGAGGCTGCGGTGCAGCGCGTCGAGGAGGAGCTCGGCCCGATCGACGTGCTCGTCTGCTCTGCCGGTGTTCCGGGCGAGTCGCTTCCCAGCATGGAGATCTCGGACGAGGAATGGCGTCGCGTGCTCGCGATCAATACCAACGGCGTCTTCTTCTGCAACCGGACCGTCGCTCCCGGGATGGTCGACCGCGGCTACGGCCGCATCGTCAACGTCGCCTCGATCGCCGGCAAGGAGGGCAACCCGATGGCCGCTGCGTACTCCGCGTCCAAGGCCGCGGTGATCGCACTGACGAAGGCGATCGGGAAGGATCTCGCCCGGACCGGGGTACTCGTCAACTGCGTCGCGCCCGCGGTGATCGAGACGCCGATCCTGGAAGGCGTGTCGCAGTCGCACATCGACTACATGGTCGAGCGCATCCCCATGGGAAGGATGGGGAGCCCGGACGAGGTCGCCGCGCTCATCTGTTGGCTGGCGAGCGAGGAATGCTCTTTCTCGACTGGCGCGACGTACGACATCTCCGGCGGACGGGCGGTCTACTGATGCTCCGCGTCCGGCTCCGTGGGCCGACCGGCGTCGAGCGCGGGGTCGTGAACAGCGGCGTGATCGTTACCGAAAGCGGCGCGTGCGTCCAGGCGTTCGACGCCGTCCGGCTCACGCTGGCCGACCCGTACGAGCTCCTGCTTCCGCTCGAGCCGCCCGAGGTCTGGTGCGCCGGAGTGACGTACGAGCGCTCGCGCGACGCGCGGATCGAGGAGAGCGCCGTCCGAGACGTCTACTCGCTGGTCTACGACGCTGAGCGGCCGGAGCTGTTCCTCAAGGACGCGGGGTGTCGCCGCACGGTTGGCCCTGGCGAGCCGATCGGCATCCGCTCGGACTCCGCCTGGAACGTTCCCGAGCCGGAGATCGGCCTCGTGCTCGGCGACGCCGGCGACATCGCGGGTGTCACGATCGGAAACGACGTGTCGTCCCGCGAGATCGAGGGAGCGAACCCGCTCTACCTTCCCCAGGCGAAGGTCTACGCGGGCGCGTGCTCGCTCGGGCCCGCCGTGCTTTCTCCCGTGCCGAGCGAGCCATTTGAGATCAGGATGCGGATTCTCGACGCGACCGGCGCCATGCTCTTCACGGGCGAGACGTCCACTGCGCGGATGAAGCGCTCATTCGAGGAGCTCGTCGCGTTTCTCGTCCGCGATAACCCCGTTCCGCCCGGAAGCGTCCTTCTCACCGGCACCGGCCTCGTTCCGCCCGACGACTTCACGCTCGAGCCGGACCACGTGGTCGAGATCGAGGTGCCGGGCATCGGCATCCTCTCGAACCCCGTCGTGCTTGCCTCCAGCCTCCTCGAAAGGACCGCAGCTCATGTCTGAGACCCTCACCGGATCGCCCGCGCGGAACTACGTCGGCGGCGAGTGGCGCGACAGCGCAAGCGGCGAGACGTACGAGAAGCACAACCCGTGGCGGCCGTCCGAGGTGACGGGTGTGTACCCGTCCTCCGATGCCGACGACGCGCGGTCTGCGATCGACGCGTCCCGCGAGGCGTTCCCCGCGTGGTCGGCACTGCCCGCGGCCCAGCGCGCCGTGTTCTTCGGAAGGGCGGCGAACATCCTGGAGGCGCGCGCGGAGCAGGTCGCTCAGGACATGACGGCAGAGATGGGAAAGCCGCTGCGCGAGTCCCGGCTCGAGGCGCTTCGTGCGTCGACGATCCTGCGCTACGCGGCCGGTGAGGCGTGGCGTCCGGTCGGGGAGATGTACGCGCCCTCGGTCGCGAACCAGCGTCTCTTCACCATGCGCCGTCCGCTCGGCGCGGTCGGCCTGATCACACCGTGGAACTTCCCCATCGCGATTCCCGTGTGGAAGCTCGCGCCCGCGTTGATCTACGGCAACACGGTCGTCTTGAAGCTGGGCTACGAGGCGCCGCGTACGGGGCTCCACGTGGCCGAGAGCTTCGCCGAGGCCGGTCTGCCGGCCGGTGTCCTGAACGTGCTCACGGGTTCGGGCTCGAAGGCGGGCGCCGAGCTCGTCGGCAATCCGGGGACGCGTGCGATCTCGTTCACCGGCTCGGTGGCGGTCGGGCAGGGCGTGCGCGAGGCGGCCACCGCTCGTGACTGCCGCGTCCAGCTCGAGCTCGGGGGCCACAACCCGCTGATCGTGATGGGCGACGCCGAGCTCGACCGCGCGGTCGAGGCCTCCTACGCCGGCGCGTTCTGGTCGGCCGGCCAGAAGTGCACGGCGACGCGGCGCATCCTCGTTCAAAACGAGGTCTACGACGAGTTCCGAGACCGTCTGCTCGCGCGAGTCGCGGCCGGCAAGGTCGGCGATCCTGCGGATCCCGAGGTGGAGGTGGGCCCGGTCGTGCACGAGACCGCGATGGAGGACATCCTCGGCGCGATCGAGCGCGCACGAGGCGAAGGCGGGAGGGTGCTCGCAGGTGGCGAGCGTGCCGACGACGACGGCTATCTGATCGCGCCGACGGTGTTCGAAGGGCTTGCGGACGACGCCGAGCTCTCCTGCGAGGAGGTGTTCGGGCCCGTGACCTCGCTCTACCGCTTCGCGACCCTCGACGAGGCGATGGAGCGGGCGAACGCGGTGCGCTTCGGCCTCTCCGCCTCGATCTTCACCCGCGACCTGTACGCGATGCAGCGGTTCACGGAGGAGATCGGTGCCGGGATCATCCACGTGAACTCTCAGACCGCAGGCGCGGATGTGCACGTCCCCTTCGGCGGCATCAAGGGCTCGGGCTGGGGCCCGCACGAGCAGGGGCGTGCCGCGATCGAGTTCTACACCGAGCTGGTCACGGTGTACCAGGACGCGCCCCTTGCCTGAGCCACAGAAGGTTCTGGGGTCTGGCTTCAGCCAGACCCCGGTTCGAGGTCCATGACGAACGCGCGCACTCTCGTCACCGGCGCGCTCGGTTGCGTCGGCGCCTGGACGATCAAGGCCCTGCTCGGCGACGGCGAAGACCCCGTCGGCTACGACCTCGGAGAGGACGACAGCCGGCTCCGGCTGATCCTCGACGACCGAGAACGTGAGCGGGTGACGCTCGTACCGGGCGACGTCACCGACGCAGAGGCGGTGGGCCGCGCCCTCGACGAGTACGAGATCACGCGCGTCGTCCACCTCGCTGCTCTGCAGGTGCCCTTTTGCCGAGCGGACCCCATCCGTGGCGCGCGGGTCAACGTCGTCGGCACCGTGGTCGTCTTCGAGGCCGTGAAGGCGAGGCGCGACCGGATTTCAGGCCTGGCGTATGCGAGCTCGACTGCCGTCTACAACGCGACCGATCTCTCTCCCGCCCCCGAGTCGGGCGGGACGAGCCCCACGACCCACTACGGCGTGTACAAGCTCGCGAACGAGGGCACGGCGCGGATCTTCTGGGACGACGAAGGCGTCGCTTCGATCGGCATCAGGCCGTACATCGTGTACGGGCCGGGAAGGGATCAGGGCATGACCTCCGGCCCGACGCTCGCGATGGCAGCGGCGGCTCGGGGCGAGGGCTTCGAGATCGGCTACGGGGGGACGGCGCAATACGACTTCGCTCCCGACGTCGGGAGCGCCTTCGTGCTCGCCGCGCGGACGGCGACCGACGGCGCGCACGTCGCGAACTTCCCGGGCGAGCCGTCCCCGATGCAGGAGGTGGTCGCGGCGATCGAAGCGGCCGCACCGGAAGTAGCGGGTGAAATCACATGGAGGGACACGGCTCTTCCGTTCCCGGAGTCGCTCGAGTCAGGGGCTCTCGAGCGTCTCGTCGGCCCGCTCCCGCGCACCGCGCTCCCCGACGGCGTGCGTCGAACGATCGAGCACTTTCGCTCCGCAGCCGCGGGCTAATTGGGGGGTCAGGCTAAAGCCTGACCCCCCGGCAGGGCTAGAGTTGACCTCGCGGAGAGCACCAACGCTCAGTGCAGGAGCGGGCGGAGCGCGTCTCGCGCGATCAGGAAGCCGCGCTTGACGAGATCCTCGGTCGCCTCGAAGTCGCGATCCTCGTGCTCGATCGAGACGACATAGTCGTAGCCGGACCGGTACAGCGCCGCGACGAAGCGATCCCAGCGCACCTCACCGAGCCCAGGTAGCCGAGGCACCTGCCAGCCCATCCCGAGCGAGAGCGTCCCGTTCCGGTACAGGCCGTCGCGGTCGATCTCCAGGTCCTTCGCATGCACATGCAGGATCTTGTCCGCGTAGTCGCGCACGACGCGCTCGTAGTCGATCTGGAGCCACACGAGATGGGACGGGTCGAGGTTGAGGCCGAGGCTGGGGCTGTCCACGATCGAGAACATCTCGTCCCAGGCGACCGGGGTGGAGGCGAGATTCGTTCCGCCGGGCCACTCGTCCAAGCTGAAGATCATCGGGCAGTTCTCGATCGCGATCTTGACGCCCTTCGACTCGGCGTACGCGACGAGGCGGGGCCAGACCTTGCGGAACTCGCGGAAGTTGTCGGGCACGTTCTTCGTCTTGTCTCTTCCGACGAATGTCCCCACGATCGGAACGTCGAGCTTGGCCGCCGCGTCGATCACCTTGCGCAGATGTGTGTTCGCCGCGCGCCGCTCCTTGGGGTCGGGATGGAGGTTGTTCGGGTAGTAGGCAAGCGACGAGATCTCGAGACCGTGCTTCTCGAGCGTCTCCTGCACGCTGCCCGGATCGAAGCTCGCGACGTCGATGTGCGACGTGCCGGCGTAGCGTCGCCGCTCGGTTCCGGCACCAGGCCAGCACGCGACCTCGAGCATCTCGAAGCCCTCGACGGAGGCCCAGGCTGCGACGCGCTCGAGCGAGCGGCGAGGGAAGGGAGCGGTGAGCAGTCCAAGCTTCAAGACCGAACCTCCACCCAGTGGCGTTCGCGGTTCGAGAGCCCGAGGGCATCGCCCAGCACGTTCTGGACGTGACCGGCGTGGAACGTCGGGTAGTCGGGCTCGCCCGCCGGCCCTCCGCGAGCGACGTCGGCGTACACGGCGCGATACAGCTCGCGGAAGGTGTCCGCGTAGCCTTCGGTGTGAGCGACGGGGAGATGCGAGCGAGCCGCCGCGTCCGGCTGCAGCAACGCGGGGTCGCGTTGCAAGATCTCGTTCGGGCGATCTCGATGGCCGAGCCAGAGCTCCTCGTTCGCCTCCGAGTCCCAAGCCGCCGATCCCGCGGATCCGTCGACCTCGACCCGAAGCGAGTTCTTGCGGCCGAAGCTCACCTGCGAGACGACGATCGATCCTCTTGCCCCACCTTCGAAGCGGAGCAGGATATGCGCCAGGTCTTCGGTCGCCATCGGTGCGTCCACGCGGGCGTCGGCGTCGGCGCTTGCAAATGTCTCGACCTCCCCGATCGGTCGCCGCCGAACGGGAATCGTCGTCGCGAAATCGGCGAGCACCTCGACGATCCTAAGGCCGGTTACGAACTGGGCGAGGTCCATCCAGTGCGACCCGATGTCGCCGACGGCCCGGAGTGCTCCTCCCTTGTCGGTCTCGAGGCGCCAGTTCCAGTCCGTCGGTCTCGCGAGCCAGTCCTGCAGGTAGCCGCCGTGAACGTTCCAGACGTCGCCGAGGTCGCCCGCTCGCACGCGCGCCCGCGTCTCCTGAACCAGCGGATAGAAGCGGAGGTTGAAGTTCGTGCAGTTGACGAGCCCTGAGGTCGACGCGAGCTCGACGAGCTCTGCCGACTCGAGCGAGTCGAGTGCCAGCGGCTTCTCGCAGACGACGTGCTTTCCAGCGGCAAGAGCCTCCTTTGCCTGCGGAAAGTGGAGATGATTCGGCGTCGTCAGGTGCACCACGTCGACACGTTCGTCCGCGAGCATGGCTTCGAAGGAGTCGTAGGCCGGAGCGAGACCCTTGGAACCGGCGCGCTCGGGCGTCGACCCGGCGACGCCGAGCACGTCGATGCCGAGCCTGCGGAGAGCATCCACATGAACCGTGCCGATGAAGCCGGTGCCTACGACGCCCGCCTTCAGCTCGTCGAGCCGCTTCACCGGGCCAGCGAGCGTTGCGCCTCGCGTGTCCTTCGGCGGACGACTCGCTCCGTGCGCCGGACGTGCTTGCGGGCCTCCGATCCGGCCCGCGCCGTGTCTCCTGCCCGGATCGCCTCGACGATCGGCACGTGAAACTCTGCCAGGTCGGACTGGTCCCAGAACGTCCAGTAGACGGCGAATGCGGTCGAGACCTCCACGCCGAGCCCGAGCCAGCTCTGCAGAAGCGGCTCGTTGCCGGCGAGCTCGACCATCGTCCGATGGAAGGCGACGTCGTGCGAGATCTGCGTTCGCCAGTCTTCGCGCGCAGCCGCAGCGCGCATCGCCTCCAGCTCGACTTCGAGAACGTCCACTTCGCCGCTCGCGCTCCGCGCGGCCTCGCGCGCAGCCAGCTCTTCGAGAGCTGCGCGGACGGGAAACACCGGTAGCAGCTGCGAGTCGTCCACCGCGCGAACCCGCGCGCCGCGAAACGGCTCGGACTCGACCAACCGCAGGAGTTGAAGGTCGCGCAGCGCCTCCCGAACGGGTGCCTGGCTCGTTCCCAGCTCGCGGGCAAGCCGCGTCTCGACCAGACGTTCTCCCGGCGCGAGCTCGCCGCGGAGGATTCGCTCGAGAAGGATCTCCTTGATCTGTTCGCGCAGAACCGTTCGGGAGACGGTGCTCACGCCTCAGCCGGCGACGACCGGGTTGGTCAGCGTCCCGATTCCTTCGATCGCGATCGTCACCTCGTCGCCTGGCTCCAACAGCCGTTGCGGCTCCCGGAAGACGCCCACGCCGGCCGGCGTGCCCGTGAGAATGAGGTCCCCCGGCTCGAGCGTCATCGTCTGAGAGGCGTAGCTGATGATCTCGTCGATCCCGAAGATGAGGTTCGCAGTCGACGAATCCTGGAGCACCTCGCCGCTCACGATCGCCTGGATCCGCAGGTTGTGCGGATCCTCGATCTCTGCCGCGGGCACGAGCGGACCGACCGGGCAGAACGTGTCTGGGGACTTCCCACGCGTCCACTGGCCGTCCGCGAACTGCAGGTCGCGCGCGCTCACGTCGTTGGCGCAGACGTATCCGCGGACGGCTGCGAACGCATCCTCCCGCGACACGTTCCTGACCTGCGTCCCGATGACGACTCCGAGCTCGGCTTCGTAGTCGCATTTCTTCACGACAGGAGGAATGACGATCGGCTCGTTCGCGCCGATCAGGGCAGTGGGCCATTTCGCGAAGAGGAGCGGCGCGCCCGGGAGATCCATTCCCTGCTCCTCCGCGTGGTCTCGGTAGTTGAGGCCGACGCAGACGATCTTTCCCGGCCGCTCGATGGGCAGCATCCGGCAACCCTACAAGGGGTGGTGCCTGACGTTGAGCCGACCGATACCGGCAGTAGACTCGCCGCCCGAGGAGGCTCGATTGCATCGCCGGCTCGTCATAGCGCTCGCCGTGGTTCTCGGGCTCGCCCTGGCTCCCGAGGCGTTGGCGACGATCGAGGGGCCCTGCGAGGCGACCATCGCCGGCGAGGACGTGGTCGCGCGGGACACGTTCGCCAGGAGCGACGCGATCAGCGTTCCCCAGGCCGGAGCAGTGCCCGTGACCATGACCGGGCAGGACGCGATCGACCGTATGACGCTGGAGATCGAGTTCGCCGGAATCCCGTACGAAGTCCGCGACGAGCCGACGACCGTCAACTCGACGACGGGTGTCGTGCCGGTCGACGACTACGCGAAGTACGGCGTCGGTCTCTACAAGATCGTCGCGACGAGCACCGGGCAAGGCTTCACGTGCGTCGCCACCGCACTGGTCGACGTGCAGGGCACCCCGCTCGAGACGGCCGCGGGAGCCATCGGGATCGCCATGGTCATCGTGGGCGGTCTCGGCGTCTTCTCGTTCGCGCTTCGCGGAGGGCGTCCGGGCCTCGCGACGTTGCTCTCGATGTTCCTCGGCGTGATCCTCGCAGCAGGGATCGGCCTGTTGCTCCAGCAGTACGGGCTCTTCTACCCGACGCAGATCGCGGGGATCCTCGCCCTTGTCGGTGGCGCGGCCCTGGGCTTTCTCGCGGGCGTCATCGGCTCCCGTGGCTACGTTTCCGGCTGACGTTCGCTCGAGACACTGCGCGAGCGGGCTTCGGCATCGGCCGGCGAGGTCACCGACGCTTGCAAGAATTACCTCGAGGCATCACTTTCCACGGGCGAGGAGGACACATGGCAGGCAAGGCCGACTTCACCGAGGACGAATGGAAGGAGCTCCAGCAAGGCGTCACGGGCGCCGGCATGCTCGTCTCGACGGCACACCGCGACTTCACCGACGCTTTCGGCGAGGCGAGCGCGGTCGCGAAGCAACTCGCCGTGCATCGCGAGAACGAGAGCCAGCTCGTCCGCGAGCTGTCAGAGACCCGCGGCACCGGCTTCGGCCTGATCGCGTCGCCGAAGGAGGTCGTGGAAGGGACGATCAGCGCCCTCGGCACTGCAGTGGCGGTGCTCGGCGACAAGGCCCCGGAAGAGCTCGAGTCCTATCGTCGTCTCGTGCTCGACGTCGCGACGGCGGTGGCGGAGGCCAAGGGCGGCGTGAAGGACGAAGAGACGGCGGCGATAGAGAGGATCACGGCCGCGCTGGGGGAGCCGTCTGACGGTTAGTCCCTGGAGCTGGCAATTTGCACGAGGCGGACTACGCTTCGAATGTGGCGTCTACGAGTAGAGAGCGTGCGGAGGACGCGCGCGAGGCGAAGCTTCTCCACATTCGCGAGCAGGTTTCCTGGGTGACCTCGTCATCCGGGGAATGACGAAAGCCGAGCGGGTGAAGTGGGCGAGGCAACGAGCCAAGCTCGAGGCCAACTGGACGGCCGAGGAGCGCGGGCGTCGCGACGATGCCCTCCGAAATCGACGCCGACGCTCTGAACGCCTCGCGTAACGACTGACCTTCACGAGCTGTCACGAACGCGTTTCAGTATCGACGAGCTCGGTGGTCACAGGGCCGTTTCAGCGCGAATTCCATGCCGGGCGCGCGCTTGACTTCGTCCTAACCGTCGCCAAGAGTCCGGCCGATGTCGAAGACTCGATGGGAGGTTTGGTGGGGACTCGCCAGCGCCGGCGGGATGCTGCTCGGCGCGTTCGGGCCGTGGCTCGAGGCGACCGCGGGCTTCGCAAGCATTTCAGCATCCGGAACCGATGGCAGTAACGACGGTTGGCTTGTTGTCGGGGCGGCCGTGGTTGGCGGAGCCGGCTTTGTCCTCGCCGCGCTCGGGCACTCGGAGAAACTCTCGCTGCTACCGCTTCTTGCCGGTATCGCCGGAGCGGCGGTTGCGTGGAACGGCAGGAGCAACCTCCAGGACGAGGCAGATGCGTCCGAGCTTCTTGTTCAAGTCGGGTGGGGGCTGAACCTCGTACTCGGGGCTTCGATCAGCCTCGCGATTGCGTCACTTGCTCTCTACTTGAGCGCGACGAAGGTTCACACCGCGAGTGTCGCTCCAGCTCCCAGTGTGCCGTTACGCGCATGCCCGACCTGCAAACAGCTACTGAAAGCCGATGCGAGCGTTTGTCCTCATTGCGGGCTCGAGTCGAAGCCGTGGATCCACCATGCTGGCGTCTGGTGGGTCGCCGGACCGGAGACAGGCGAATGGCAGTGGTACGACGAGAGCGCGATGACGTTCAGGTGGTACGACGACGAGACGCCGAGCAGTCCGTCGGCGACCGATACGACATCGAGCCTGAAGATCGATCCAGCGTTGGTCGAGCCGCCGGCGCGGGCGTTGGAAGAGTTGCACGTGGAACCAGAGCCTGCCCCGAGCTCGCAGGCTCATCTGTCCGGTCCGACTGCGGAGCTAGAACGGTTGACGGAGATGCACGCGGGCGGCGCACTCTCGGACGAGGAATTCAAGGCCGCGAAGGGTCGACTGCTCGGGATCCAGCTGTGAACTTCGGCCCACCGCGGTCCTTCGCCCGCCGCACGCGCAGGCAGAGAACACGGCCGCTTCTTTTCACTGAACGGCGCGGACGAAACCTACTGGTGCAGAGTGGTTAGGCGCTAACTGGGCGCCGCCTGCGCGAGAGTCTTCCCATCACTCGATGGAGGGATACTCATCGAGTGTCTGAACCCCGCGGCTCAGTCCGCGTCCTGCTCCTGCACGGGTGTGAAGGTACTGAAGACCGGAACCGACACGTATACGGTGGCCTGCGCGTCGCCTCTGGGCCTGCGGGATCTCACCGCTGACCTACTGGAACTCGCCCGCAATTCGATTTCGCCATCTCGGCACGCCGTTCCGGTTTCGCCACGGGAGGAACCCGAGGGCGGATATACGTAGGCGCGAAACCCATTACAGACGAACGGTGCCAATGCCGATAGATCAGCGCATGACCGGCCCGCGACTGACCGACCTTCTACGCCGCAGAGGCCAACTCGGTACCGGCGATCCAGATTGGGCGAAGCTTCCTCCGGAAGATCCGAACGCCTCCGACGCACCGATCGACTTGCAGGACACTAGCGGGGAGCACAACGGCGGTGGGGCCGAAGACGGTCACGTCAAGAGGCGGGACCCGCGAACCGGCGAGTGGGAGACGATCAGCGAACCGCGTGTCGCGTAAGCGCCTGAGCGGCTGACGTGTCCACGGTTCGCTCGCGCTAGCAGCCGCGCTTTCGGTCGTCGGGCTACCGGAGCTTTTCTCCATGGGCCGTGAAGGATTCGAACCTTCGACCTTGGGATTAAGAGTCCCCTGCTCTACCAACTGAGCTAACGGCCCGGGCGCGTCAGTGTAGCCCTGGTCTCAGGGCCTCAAGCCGGTGCAGCCGCGCAGCGAGCGCCACGAGGCGAGCTCTTGGCGACGCTGGGCGCCCGAGAGCTGGCGCGGGATTCCGTCCACGATCCGCGCGGGCGCCCAGCGGTAGCGGTCGATGCGCCGGCCGGTCACGGTGACGAACAGCACGCCTGTCTGCGTCGAGAGCTCACTCGTCCCGTACCACACGAAGTTCCCGAGCCCGTAGCCGACGAGCGCCTTCCCCATCCGGCCCGCGCCGAGGAGGCGGTGCGCGTGGCCGCCGACCACGACGTCGGCGCCTGCGGCCACGAGCTGCTTCGCGAGCGTTCGCTGGTCGGTCGTCGGGCACTGCACGAGCTCCACGCCCCAATGGAGGTAGACGGCCACAGTGTCCGACGTCTGCCGCGCGGCCCGCACCTCCCGGACGAGTCGCGGGACGTTCTTCGCCGATGCGAGCCCCGGCTTGGTCGGTCCTGCCGACCAGGAGGAGATCAGGTGATCGTCGAGCACCTGTGTCGCCCCGATCACTGCAATCCGCTGGCCGTTGATGGTGCGGCGGAACGGACGGTACGCCTGCCTATCGTCGAGACCGATACCGATCACGGGGAAGCGGTACCGCTTGGCTGCCGCGAGCGAATCGCGGAGGCCCGCTTCCCCGAAGTCGAGGCCGTGGTTGTTCGCCATCGTCGCGACGTCCACCGACCCGCCGCGCAACGCCCCGAACGCGCTCGGCGGCGTTCGGAACACGAACGTCTTACCGGCCGCCGCGCCGCCATTCGTGACGGCGGTCTCGAGGTTCACGACCGCGAGGTCGGCTTGTCCGAGGATCGGCTCGATCGGGTCGAGGACTCCGACCGGATTCGCGGCGAGCTTCGCCTGGAGGACGCCTTCGAAGTGGACGTCGCCGCCGAAGGCCAGCACCACAGGCTCTCCTGACGGTCGCAGCGCAGCGCGCGTCCGAGTGGGTTCAGCGCTGCTTTCACGTCGGTCGTCGATCGCCGCCCCGACAAGCACGGCCGCCGTGAGAACAGCGATGGCGACGGCGAGAGTGAGCTTGGCGATTCGGGGCACGGGGCTGGCGAGGGAACCTTCGGTCGCACGCCACGATAGCCGCCGAATCGTATTGCGATCGGCGGGGTCGGGCCCAGTCTGGGCCCGACCCCTGAGCGCCGCGCGCTACTTGGGAAGGTTCTTCTGGTCCGAGATCGCCTTCGCCAGGAGATCGCCGGTGGCGAACATGTGCGCGTAGGCGGCCTGGTAGGTCGTGGACGCCTTCGCGTACTGCTTGTTGGCGTACGCGTCGAGCTGACCCTTCAGCTCGAGTACGTGAGCAAGAAGGTCGTTCTGGACGACCTTCGGAGAGAGACCCGTCGCCCCGCCGAGAAGCTTGCCATGCTCGACGGTGTACCTCATGAGGTTCGCGACGGCCTTGTTCTGCTCGGCCTGACGGACGGTTCGGATCCCATGACCGCGAGCCGTTGAAGTAGGCTCGAAGCGGTGCGCAAGGGGATCGTCCAGCTCGTCGCGATCGGAGTCGTGATCGGCGTGGCGCTCACGCTGGTGGCGGTCCTCTTCAAGTGGCTTCCGGAGTCCGCCTCCGAGGAGTTCGACCGCATCCAGGCGATCTACTGGTTCGTCACGATCATCTCGATCGTCATCTTCTCGCTGGTCACCGCGGTCGTGATCTTCTCGGTCTGGAAGTGGCGTGTGCCCGAGGACGACGACCTGGACGGGCCGCCGATCCACGGTCATACGGGCCTCGAGATCCTCTGGACGGCGATCCCCGCGGTGCTCGTGACGGCGATCGGGGTGTTCAGCGCGGTCGTCCTGGCCCGGAACGGCGAAGCCGGCACGCGACCCATGGAGATTCAGGCAATCGGGCAGCAGTTCGCGTGGAAGTTCGTCTACTCCGACTTCGACGACCTCCAGTCCGGCGAGCTCGTCTTGCCGATCGGGCAGGAGACGCGCTTCACCATGACGGCCGTGGACGTGATCCACTCGTTCTGGGTCCCGAACTTCGGCCAGAAGATGGACGCGGTCCCCGGAATCGAGACCCGGATCCTCGTCACCCCCGACCGGATGGGCGAGTTCGCGGTGGTTTGCACAGAGCTCTGCGGGCTCGGGCACGCAACCATGCGGGCGCGTGCACGGGTCGTGTCCGAACAGGACTTCCACGCCTGGATCGAGGAGAATCGGACGTGACTCAGACGCACCCCGAGACCTCCGAGCACGAGCACTATCCAGGGCACTTCCAGCCACCTCGCAGCCCGCTTGGCCAGGTCCTCTTCGGCCCCGGTCTGGTGCGCGGGCTGTGGATGGGCCTGCTGTTCTTCGCCCTGGGTGCGCTGCTCGTGGTCGGACTGCGCTGGTGGTGGGGCTGGGAGCCGCTGTGGCTGACCGAGGTCGTCCTGGTCGTGGGAGCGATGACGGCCGCCCCGATCGGCTTCCTGGCCGGGATCGGCTCCTTCGACTACTGGCTCCACTATGTCGGCGGGCGCCCCACGCGTCCCGAGGACCACTCGGGTCACGGCGCCCGCACCTGGAGGGACTACTTCCGGGTCAACACCGACCACAAGGTGATCGGTGTCCAGTACCTGGTCACGACGTTCTTCTTCTTCACCGTCGCCGGCCTGATGGCGATGTTCTTCCGCGCGGAGCTCGCCCAGCCGGGGCTCCAGTTCGTCGACTCGCAGACGTTCAACGGCCTCGTTTCGGTGCACGCGACGCTGATGATCTTCCTCTTCATCATTCCCGCGTTCGCGGGGCTCGCGAACTTCGCCGTGCCGCTCATGCTCGGCGCGCCGGACATGGCGTTCCCGCGACTGAACGCCCTCTCGTTCTGGCTCCTTCCGATCGCCGGGACCATGTTCATGGCGAGCTTCCTGGCACCGGGTGGGGCCTTCGGTGCGGGCTGGACGGGCTACGCGCCCCTCGCGGAGGGACAGCCGCTCGGCCAGACGTTCTTCAACATGGGCGTCCAGTGGGCCGGGGCCTCTTCGATCATGACCGCGCTCAACTTCCTGGTCACGATCATCACGATGCGCGCGCCGGGGATGACGTTCTGGCGCATGCCGCTTCTGGTCTGGGCGAACTTCACGACGTCTCTTCTGGTCGTGATCGCGACGCCGTTCATCGCCGGGTCGCAGTTCTTCGTGATGTTCGACCGGATCCTGGACACCGACTTCTTCACACCCGAAGGAGGCGGGTACGTGCTGGGCTACCAGCACATCTTCTGGTTCTACAGCCACCCGGCCGTCTACATCATGATGCTGCCCGGGTTCGGGATCGTCTCCGAGGTCATCGCCGCGATGTCTCGCAAGCCGATCTTCGGCTACCGGCTGATGGCGCTCTCCCTGCTGGGCATCCTCGTGCTCGGCTTCTCCGTGTGGGCGCACCACATGTTCGTCGCCGGCATGGCGGACTGGCTGCGCGTCCCGATGATGATCACGACGCTCCTGATCGCGGTTCCCACGGGGATCAAGATCTTCTCCTGGGTGGCCACCCTCTGGCGAGGACGCATCCATCTGAACACGCCGATGCTCTTCGCGCTCGGCTTCGTGACGATGTTCGTGATCGGCGGCCTCTCGGGGATATACCTGGGCGCGGTGCCGATCACGATCCACGCCTCGGACACGTACTTCATCGTCGCCCACATCCACTACGTGCTCTTCGGAGGCTCCGTCTTCACGATCTTCGCCGGCGTCTACTACTGGTTCCCGAAGATGACCGGGCGGATGTACGACGAGCGTCTCGGAAAGCTCCACTTCTGGATGACCTTCGTCGGCTTCAACGCGACGTTCTTCCCGATGCACTACGTCGGGCTCCGGGGAATGCCGCGGCGCGTGTCCGACTACTCGGAGGCGTTCGGCAGCATCAACTTCGCGATCACCATCGCCTCCTTCCTGCTCGGAATCTCGTTCGTCGTGTTCGTCTACAACATGGTGATGAGCTGGGCCCGGGGCCCGGTTGCCGAGGCGAACCCCTGGCGCGCGCTCACGCTCGAGTGGCAGGTGTCCTCGCCTCCGCCGATCTTCAACTTCGACGAGATCCCACAGGTCGTCGGCGGACCGTACGAGTACGGAGTGCCCGGCGCCCGGCACGCGGTCATGAGCCCGGCCAAGGAGCCGCAGGAGGTGGCGGAGGAGGTGCACGCATGACACCTACGCCGCAGATCCTGGTCGTCGCCAACGAGACGCTCGCCGCCGCCGAGCTCGTGTCCGCTGTGCTGCGTAGGGCCGGCGAGGGCCCGATCCGCGTGATCGTGGTAGCTCCGGTGACGCAGCCCCGCGCTGGATACGTCGTCTACCGCGATTCGCGACGTGCTGCGGCCGGCCGTCGGCTCGACCGGACCGTCAGGGCTCTCCGCGAGGCGGGTATCCCCGCGCACGGCACCGTGTTCGACGAGGATCCGTTGACCGCGGTCAGGGACCTTCTCGCCTCCGAGGACATCGACGAGATCATCGTCTCGACTCACCCCGAGACGCGATCGGGATGGCTCCGCAAGAACTTGCTCGAGGAGATCCGCAAAGCCGCGGCCGGCAGGCCGGTCGAGCACGTCGTCAGTGACGTCTCCGGTCGATCCGGGGTGAACGTCCTCGTCGTTGCCAACCAGACCGTCCTCTCCGAACCGCTCCTCGAGCGCATCCGCGCCCGGGCGAAGGAGGGAAGCGCGAGCTTCCTGATCGTGGCGCCCCAGAGCGACCCCGCGCGCTCCGAGCATCCCGAGGCCGAACGGCGCCTGCGAACCGCGCTCTCCGAGCTACGCGCCAAAGGCATCGACATCCACGGTCAGATCGCGCACCCGGATCCCTTCACGGCCGCAATGCAGGCGATTCGCGACGAGCGCACGGACGAGATCATCGTCTCCACCTTCCCGGGCGCGCGCTCGGGCTGGCTCCGCCGCGATCTCGTGGGCCGTCTTCGCTCCGAGAGCGGCCTCCCCGTCGAGCACCTCATGGTGGAGCCCGAAGCGGTCGAGGTCGCCGTATGACGAGCCACGCGGAAGCCATCCACGACGACCATCACGGCCCGCCCGAGGCCAACAAGAGCTCCCGTATCGACGCGCGCGTGCTCGGGATGCTGCTCTTCATCGCGTCGGAGGCGATGCTCTTCGGCTCGTTCTTCACCGCGTACTTCTTCGTGCGTGTGGTCAACCCGGACGCGCCCTCGGAATGGCCCCCCGAGCCGTATCACTTCCCGGTCTTGGTGGCGGGCGTGAACACGGCCATCCTGGTCACCTCGAGCTTCACGATGCACTGGGCGCTGCAGTCGATCAAGCGCGGCAACCGGAATGCGTTTCTCGCCGGCATGGTGCTGACGTTCATGATGGGCTTCGCGTTCCTGCTCACGCAGGTGGTCGAGTACCTGAACGTCGGCTTCAATACCGGGGACGGGGCGTTCGCCTCGGTCTTCTTCGGGCTCACCGGGCTGCACGGCGCCCACGTCTTCATCGGTCTGACGCTGCTCGGCATGGTCATCGTCCGCGGGTTCCGCGGCCACTTCACGCCCGAGCACCACCACGGCGTCGAGCTTCCGGGGATCTACTGGCACTTCGTCGACGTCATGTGGATCGTGGTCTACGCCGTCGTCTACCTCATCTGAGACGCGCGTGATGGAGAGCCCCTTCCGCAGTGAGGACGCGGCTTTCCGCTTTCTCCTGATGTCGATCGGGGCGTTCGCGCTCATCGTCGTCGCGTCGTGGCTCGATCCCTGGCTTGGCCTCCTCGTCTTCCTCGCGCTCTCCGGCGCTGCCGCCTGGGCCTACACCCGCCAGCGCGGGCCGAGCCCACCCAGGGAGCAGATCGAGCAGCTCGGCTCGTCCGACGAGAAGCGCGTGCTGGTGGTTGCCAACGAGACCGTCGGCGGCGACGAGCTCATGGAGGTGATCGGTGAGCTCGCGCTCACCGGACGGTCGCTGTTCTACGTGGTCTGTCCCGCGCTGAACTCTCGCCTGAAAACCTGGACGTCGGACGAGGATCCGGCCAGGGCAGCGGCGCAGAAACGACTCCAGGCGACGCTCGAGCGCCTATCGACGGTCGGCATCGAGGCGCGAGGAGCCGTGGGCGATGTCGATCCTCTCGTCGCGGTCGAGGACGCGGTGCGGAAGTTCCGGCCGAACGCGCTGGTCGTCTCGACGCATCCGGAGGGGCGGTCGAACTGGCTCGAGCGAGGCGTGGTGAGTGCTCTACGCGAGCGCTACGACGTGCCGGTGACGCACGTCGTCGTCGATCTCGAAGCCAAGTTTCACTGAAGCTTGGTAGCCCAGAGCGGGCCGCTCGTGAGAGTGTGCTGGCGACTGATGCCCTCCTTTTGCGAAGTCAATATCCCTCAGCTGGGTGATTTCATCAGGACCAGCGACAGCAACAATCGGGACCGAAGAGTCGTTTCGCCTGACGCGTGTAACTGTCGTCGTTAGGGGCCGAAATCATCGTCGGCGGAATCGCCCTGAGACGGGCTTAACCTCATGGGTCAGACCTGCTCGAGGGCGGTGGCGCCGTTTACAGGACTCCCGAGGGGGTGTCGCTCGTGAAGCGAGCACTGATCATCCTAGTGTTGAGTGCCGCGATGCTTACTGTGGGGCTCGTCACTGCTCCGCCGGCGTACGCCGGGCACTGTTCTTACAACGCCGAGGCTGTACTCCAACAGGGAACCACCCTGTGGGGGCGCGGGACCTTTTTGTGCAGTCCAGGCACTTCGGTCACCGCCAAGGTGTGCCTGGAGCGCTGGGGCGGTTCGTCCTGGATCTTGTACAACTGCAACACCTGGAGCTTCACTACGTCCGGAGGGTGGGACTGGGGCTACAGCTACGCCAGTGACTGCTCGAGTTCGACTGCATTTCGATCCGTCGTCAATCTGTATGTCCATGGCGCGTGGCAAGGGAACAAGGACAGTTACGCTCACAACTGTTGACCTCAGCTTTTGACGGAACCGCACTCCCGGTGGCTCGTCGGCGCCGGGAGTGCAGAAACCCTCTCGGCGTTAGTAGCGACGCGGGATTGTTAGTCGCCAGCGACTGATGAGACGTACGCTGCCACGGCGTCGATCTGCGTCTGGTTGAGTGCGTTCTTGAACGACGGCATCGCGCCCTGGCCGTTCGTCACGCGATCGGTGACGAGGGCCTTCGAAGGTCGCGAGTCGTCGAGGTTAGGCCCGATCGTGCCGGTGGTTCCCGCGTCGTTGAGAGTGTGGCACTGCGAGCAGTTTGCGGTGAAGATCGACTTGCCGTCGGTCGACGCTGGCTCCTCGGAAGGCTCCTCGGGGGGAGCTGTTCTTCCGGTTCCGGCCACAGCGGCGACGTAAGCCGCGATGTCGTCGATGGCTTGATTCTGGTCCGCAACGCAGAACGCATCCGACTCGACGTCGTCGCACTCCGGAAGCGTCACCTCGGGGCCCGGCATGCCGATCTGGTCGGTCGAGGTGTCCTCGATCGGGAACTTGAGCTGGGCGGCTACCACCTGCGTGAACGTGTCGGTGGTCATGCCGTCGGCCCGCGCCTGCGCGAAAGCGTCGTCGAGATTCGGCCCGATCGTCCCCTCCGTCCCCGCGTCAGCGAGCGCGTGGCAGTCGCCGCAGGTCGAGTCGAGGAAGAGCTGTCGCCCGTTCCCCTGACTTCCCCCCTCGGTGTAGCCCCCTGTACCGCACCCGGCGAGCGCAAGAGCGAGACCGGCCGCGCAGACGGCGCTGAGAAAGGCGGCGACCCTCACAGGTCGCGAGTCTAACCCGTGGTGCCGGACTGGGCGCGCAGCTGCTTCAGCCGCCGCTCGACGTCGACCACGTTCGGATCGTCGGGCTCGAGCTCGACGAACTTCTCGTATGCAGCGATCGCCGTGGCGAGGTCGCTCGCCGACTCGGCGGTCTGGGCGAGCTCGAGCTGGTAGAGAGCGTTGCGCGGCTCGGTCGCGGCGCGGCGCTTGTACGCGTCGACGGCCTGGGCGGCGGCCTGCTGCGCCTCTCCGAGCTCGGTCTGCACGATCTGCGAAAGCTGATTGTTCACGGCACTCGAGATCGCGTCGGCATCGAGCGGTCTGCCGCCGAACTGCGCGATCGAGGAGATGGTCGCGCCCGGCGCGAGATACGCGGCGCGAACGTTTGCGATCTGTGCGCGCCTTTGCGCCTCCTCGACCTTGACGAGGTAGAGGCTCGCGAGGTCGACGAGGGCGGCAGCGTTCTTCGGCTTGAGCGCGACGAAGCTCTCGAGTGCTTCGATCGCATCGTCGGTGTTGCCTTCGGCCTGATGCGCCGTCGCGAGATCGCGGAACGCGGCCGCGTCGCGAGGGTTCTCCGAGACGCGCTTCTCGGCGTCGTCGATGGAGGGCACGCCCGAGCCGCTGCCGCTACCCCGGAAGACGTCGCCGATCCCGACACCACCCGCGCCGACCCCGAAGCCCACGAACCCGAGCCCGAAGACGAGCGCGAGGAACAGGAACATCCACTTCGCGTTCCGGCGCAGCTTGGGGAAGAACATGGTGTCCTCCATCGCTACGGCCTGCTGGCGGGCAGGAGGAGCCGGCCGCGCGCGTTGCGAGCGACGTCGATCAGCTCGAGCCATGTCTTCCCTCCTTTCTCGTAGCGAGTCGTGCCGGAGACGAGAGTAGCGAGGACGCCCTCGGGGGAGCCTCCGAGAACGGTTGCCGTAACGGGATCTTCCCACGGGAGATGCGGCGTTGCCGCGAGCGAGAGAACCGTGAGATCCGCCCACTTGCCGGGCGCGAGCGATCCGATCGCGGCGTCGAGCCCGAGCGCGCGCGCCCCGCCGAGGGTTGCGAGCTCGAGGGCATCCGAGGTGGAGAGCGCATCCGGGCGCCGTTCGCGCGCTCTCGCGCCGATGATGGCCGCCCGCATCTCGTCGAACATGTCGAATGACGGAGTCGACGCAGGGCTGTCGGTTGCGATCGAGACGCGGACGCCGGCTTCGCGAAGGGCGTGGAGCGGCGCGACCCCGCAGCCCAGGTACCCGTTGGAACGAGGGCAGTGCGCGACCGCGACATCGTTTGCGGCCAGGAGCTCGATCTCCTCCGCGTCTGCCTGGACGCAGTGAGCGGCCAGCAGGTGCGGGCCGAGCAGCCCGGCGTCCGCGAGCGCCCTGATCCCGGTCTTCCCGAGCGGCGGTACGAGCATGTCGGCGAACGCCTGCCAGGAGCCCTTACCCGTCTTCAGGAACTCGGTCTCAGCGTCGCTCTCGGCCAGATGCGTGGCCGTCGGAAGTCCGAGCTCGGCGCAGGCGCGATACAGCTCGAGCGTGCACGTGTACGGGGCGTGTGGCGAGATTCCGAGCAGAACGCGATCCGAGAGCGCGTGAGAGATGAGCTCGCGGAGCCGCTCGAACCGCTCCGAAAGGACAGAGGCGTCTTGTCCGAAGACCTCGAGATAGACGATGGCGCGAAGCCCGAGCGCGTCGCAGGCAGTTGCCGCGGCGCCGCTGAAGCTGCAATCCCCGACGGTCGTGATCCCCGAACGCAGGCACTCGACCGCACCGAGCCGCGCGATCGACTCCATCTCCTCGAACCCGATCCGCCCCTTCCGCTCGACATGCAGCGCGATCCAGGGACCGAACGAGAGGCCGTCCCCGAAGCCGGCGTAGGTCGCGTATTCGAGGTGTGTATGCGCGTTCACGAAGCCGGGGAAGATCACGGCATCCGGGAAGCGCTCTCCCGCTTCGATTTCGCCCGCAGGCCCGACGCTCACGATCCGCCCGTCGTCACCGATCGCAACTGCCCCGTCGCGGATGGGCGACCCCTCGACGGGTACGACCCAGTCCGCCGAGAGGATTCTCACCAGCCCTCGGGCTCCGGCAGCTCCTCGTCCCAGGTCTCTGCCGGCCATCGTCGCTCCATCAACACCGCCGCCCAGATCGAGAGCTCGAACAACAGCAGCAGCGGGATGATCTCCAGGGCAAGGGACACCGGATCGACCGTCGGCAGCAGCGCAGCGAAGACGAGGAGGATCACGAATGCGATCTTGCGGTTCTGGCGCAGTCGCGTCGAGGTCAGGATCCGCAGCTTCACGAGTGCGAGCACGAAGATCGGCATCAGGAACGCGAGCCCACCTCCGAGCAGGGTCATGGCGACGAAGGTGTAGTAGTAGCTCGCGCGGATCTGGATGTCGTACAAGTCCTCGTCGTAGCTCGTCAGGAAGTCGAGTGCGCGGGGAAGGACGATGTAGTAGATGAAGACGACGCCCGCGGCGAAGAGCGACGTCGCGAGGACGACGAAGAGGAGCGCGACCCGCTCGAAGTTCGGCGAGACGGCGGGAGCAAAGAACGCCCAGATCTGCCACAGGATGACCGGCAGGACGAGTCCGAGCGCGGCGATGAGGCTGACCTTCACAGAGGTCGTGAACGGCTCGGTCACGCCGAACGTGACCAGGTTCCGGTCGTCCGGAAGCGGCACGGTCAACCATTCGACGATGTTCTCGTGGAACGCGAAGGCCAGTGCGAACGCCGGAACGATCGCGAACAGGCAGATGATCAGGCGAGTCCGAAGCTCGTCCAGGTGCTCGACGAGCGTTGCCTCCTCACCATGGGTGAGGCGGCGCGGAAGCCACCGACGCCACTGGGGCATGTGCGCTCGTTACGAGACGCGTTCCCGCTCGGTCTCTTCGGCAGGAATGCCGTGAGGATCTGCGGGCGTGTCGGGCTCCGACGAGGCGGCGGGAAGCCCAGCTGCGGGCGGATACGTCGTCTCCTTGTCGTCCGTTAGGCCGGAGACGGAGTCCTTGAACTCCCGCATCCCCTTCCCAAGCGATCGTCCCATCTCGGGAAGCCGCTTGGCGCCGAAGACGAGCAGCAAGACGAGCAAGATCAGAACGAGCTCCCACCAGGCGAAAGGCATCGACTCAAGATACCACCCGCTGGTGCACTCGAAACCTCAATCGCGTTTGATCCTCGTGTTTGCCGATCACGAAAGGGGGAGAAGCACCCGACGTGAGATTGGCCCTTATCTAGGAGGAAGCCGTACATGGCCGTAGATTCATTGCTCGACCAGTTCGATCGCGACGGTGCCCTCGCCGAGACAAGCGCCGAGGCGCTCGAAGGCGTGGACTCGCGTCGAGGCTTCCTGCGGAAGGTCGGAGTAGGAGCAGGAGCGCTCGTGGGAGCCTCCGCTTTGGCAGGTGTGTTCCCCCGCATCGCCAACGCCCAGATTCCGGCGAGTGACATCGCGATCCTCAACTTCGCGTTGACGCTCGAGTACCTCGAGGCCGAGTTTTACGCCGAGGCCGTAGCGCAGAACAAAGTCGGCGGGGGCGTGACGCGTCGTTTCGCCCTGGTCGTGGCCAATCATGAGGCCAGTCATGTCAAGTTCCTAAAGGGCGTGCTGGGCTCGAAGGCGGTGGCAAAGCCCAAGTTCGACTTCAAGGGAACCACCGGAGCCAAGGC
>Ga0208612_1000285_pt1 | contig 24391 bp, 28 predicted proteins | sample AntDryMetagUQ889_FD_188089 | JGI IMG/M metagenome (GOLD analysis project Ga0208612, IMG submission 188089) | Polar desert microbial communities from Antarctic Dry Valleys - UQ889 (SPAdes) | ecosystem: Environmental > Terrestrial > Soil > Desert | place: Antarctic Dry Valleys | collected 2008-12-31 | reverse complement strand
CCCCTCCACGCTCATGTGCCAGAGGTCCGCTCATGAGCGAGCTCGGTCTCTTCCCGCTCCCGCTCGTGCTCCTACCGACCGAACAGGTTCCGCTCCACATCTTCGAAGAGCGCTACAAGGACCTGATAGCGGAGTGCCTCGCCGACGAGGCGGAGTTCGGGCTCGTGTACGCGGACGAGGCCGGAATCCGAGAGGTCGGCACGCGCGCAGTGGTGCTGGAGGTGCTCACCCGCTTCGAGGACGGGCGCATGAACATCCTGGTCGAGGGCCGCGACCGCTTCAAGCTGCTCGACCTCACGAGCGGGAGGACCTTCCAGACCGGCGAGACGATGCCGTTCGAAGACGTCGACGACTCCGCCGACGCGAGCACCGAGGAACGGGCACGCGCCCTTTTCGACCACCTTCGCGAGCTCACCTCGAGCGAGATCCAGGTGCCTGAGCCCGACACGCCTCAGCTGTCGTACGTTCTGGCCGCGCGCGTGGAGCTCGCGGCGGAGGCAAAGCTCGAGCTGCTCGCGGAGACCTCGGAGAACCTCCGGCTGGAACGCGTGTGCGAGCTGCTCGAGGAAGCGGCGGTCGCGGTCCGGCGACAGCAGACCGCCGCGGAGCGTGCCGCGACGAACGGCAAGGTCGAGCACGGGTGAGCTAGAGGCCGGGGGTACGATGCGCGTGTGGCGGTGACGACCCAACCGAAACTCGACGCGCAGCGCATCCGGGCCGATTTCGCATATCTGGACGAGCTCGTGAACGGGAAGCCGTTCGCGTACCTCGATTCCGCGGTCTCGACGCAAAAGCCTCGCCAGGTACTGGACGCGATGCGGGACTTCTACGAGCACTCGTACACGAACGTCCACCGAAGCGTCTACCGTCTCGCCGAGCGCGCCACCGAGGGCTTCGAGGGCGCCCGCCAGAAGATCGCCGCATTCGTGAACGCCCCGTCGGAACGCGACATCATCTTCACCCGCAGCTCGACGGAGGCGCTCAACCTCGTCGCCTACGCCTGGGGCCTCGACAACCTCGGAAAGGGCGACGTCGTCGTCGTCACGGAGCTCGAGCACCACTCGAACTTCGTTCCCTGGCAGTACATCGCCAAGCGAACGGGAGCGAGCTTCCGCCACATCCCGATCGACGATCAAGGTGAGCTACAGCTGGACGCACTCGACGGGTTGGCGCGCGAAGGCACGGTCAAGGTCGTGGCCAACAACCTCGTGTCCAACTCGCTCGGAACGGTCAATCCGGTCGAGAAGCTCGCTGCGTGGGCGCACGAGCAGGGGGCGATCATGGTCGTCGACGCGGCTCAGGCCGCACCGCACCGCCCGCTCGACGTCCAGGCCCTCGGCTGCGACTTCCTGGCGTTCTCGTCGCACAAGATGTGCGGTCCGAGCGGCGTCGGTGCGCTGTGGGGGCGGCGGGAGCTGCTCGAGGCGATGTCGCCCTTCAACCTCGGCGGCGAGATGATCCGCTCCGTTTCGATGGACAAGACCACCTGGAACGAGCTTCCGTACAAGTTCGAGGCAGGTACGCCCGCGATCGCGGAGGCGTACGGCTTCGGAATCGCGGTCGACTACATCTCGGAGATCGGGCTGGAGGCGATCGAACGCCACGAGCACGAGCTCGTCGCGTATGCGATGGGCCGCCTGTCCGAGCTCGACTGGATCACGGTGTACGGGCCTCCGGCCGACCGTCGGGCCGGCATCGTCTCCTTCAACGTGGACGGAGTCCATCCGCACGACGTCGCGCAGTTGCTGGACTGGGAGGGCGTCGCAGTGCGCGGCGGGCATCACTGCACGCAGCCGCTGATGACGCGCCTCGGGGTCAGCGCCACCACGCGGGCAAGCTTCTACGTGTACTCGATCCCTGAGGAGGTCGACCGCCTCGTCGACGGTCTCCACAAGGTGAAGAAGTCGCTCGGATGAGCGAGTTCGACCAGCTCTACCGCGAGCTGATCCTCGATCACTACAAGAACCCGCGGAACCACGGTCTGCTCGACCCTGCCGACGCGCGCGCTGAGGGACAGAACCCGCTGTGCGGGGACGAGGTCGTCGTCTCGGTCCGGCTCGGCGAGGGCGACGTCATCGAGGAGGTCGGCTTCGACGGACGGGGCTGCGCGATCAGCCAGGCCGCGACCTCGATGCTCACCGACCTCGTCAAGGGCAAGACCGCACTCGAGGTGGCCGAGCTGCCGAAGGAAGCGCTCCTCGACGAGCTCGGCATTCCGCTGACCCCGGTCCGCCTGAAGTGCGCGATCCTCGGCCTCGGAGTGCTCAAGGTTGCGCTACACAAAGCCAAGGGCACGCCGCTCCCCGAGGAGTGGGGAACGTCGACGCGCGACCTCGTGCTCGACTGAGCAATCGATGACGGCGATCGAGGTCTGCCCGGTCGAGGAGCTCCCGGCCGGGGTCATGCGGCTCGTTCCCGCCGGCACGCTGACCATCGGCGTCTACAACTGCGCGGGGAGGCTCCATGCGATCGAGGATCGCTGCTCGCACGACGACGGGCCGCTCTGCGAGGGAGACTGGGAGCCGGAGCTCTGCGTGGTGGTGTGCCCGCGTCACGGGTCGCGCTTCGACCTCGAATCCGGCATTCCGATGACGCTCCCCGCGTTCGAGGCGGTTCCGGTCTATCCCGTCTCGGTGCGAGACGGGATGATCGTCGTCGAGGTGGAGGAGCCGTGATGCTCGACGACCGGGTGCTGGCGGTTCTCGCGCGCCTGGAGGAGGAGGATCGGGCGGAGCGCGACGCGGGTGTGCCGGCCGCGAGGCGCTCGCGGCAGGTCGAGCCGACGACCGGACGCTTCCTGTTCGCGCTCGCCGCCGCGCAAGCCGGAGTCGAGGTGCTCGAGATCGGCGGGTCGAGGGGCTACTCGTCGATCTGGCTGGCCGCGGGCGCGCGAGGGCTCGGCGGCCGCGTGGTCTCGCTCGAGCATGACCCCGAGAAGTGCATCGCGTGGCGGGAGAACGTCGCCGAGGCAGGTCTCGAGGGCTCGGCCGAGCTCATCGCAGGAGACGCGTTCGCCACGCTACGCGCCACCGAGGACGTGTTCGATCTCGTGTTCCTGGACGCGGAGAAGGAGGACTACGAGGCACTCTTCGGGTTGGCTCGGCCGCTTCTCGAGCCCGGCGCGATCGTGGTTGCGGACAACGTCCTCTCGCACGCCGACTCGCTCGCCGCGTACTCGGCTTCGCGCCAGTCCGATCCGTCGCTCTCGAGCGTCACGGTTCCGCTCGATCGTGGACTCGAGCTGACGACGGTTCTCACGGAGTCCTGACCTCGCTCATCAGAGCGTGCACGTTCTGGTCGGGGTCACGGAAGAACGTCATCCACAGCTCGTGATCGGGCATCTCCGCGATCAGTTGCGGCTCGTCGTCGAACGGCACCCTCGGTCGGAGAGCTCCGCACGGGTTGCGTGGTTGTCGTCCACGCGGAAGTACAGGATCGAGCTCGGATGGTCGAACTCGGCGCTCTCGGCCACCGACAGCATGAGCCGCACGTCTCCACACATGAAGAGGCGAGCGGCCCGGTTTCGAAGAGGTACTCGAGACCGAGAGCATCGCGGTAGAACGCGATCGCCCGTTGCACGTCGCGAGTGTTGATCGCGATCTGGCCGATGCTCTGGATGGGGGTCGGCATCTGCCCTCCCGTGGTCGGGTGACATCTGGAACCCCATCCATCCGCCTGAAGTGCGTATGCTTTCGCTACCGCGGAAAGGAGGTGGTCCGGCTTGAGTGATGACTGTACGGGCAGCGGAGGTACCAGCGGGTAGAGGCGTGCCCCCGGGACCACCGGGAACCGCCTAGCCAGCGTAGGGGGCTCGCGACTCGCGCCGCACGGTGTGCCTCGAGAGAGGGTCCGTGCCGGGAAGCGCCTCTACTACTTCAACGCTGGTCACCGTAAGTGAAGAGGGGCCGCTTTCGTGCGGCCCCTCTTCGTTCCTCGCGCGGTAGCGATGGATCGGGCCGCGACACGCAGCGGGGTGGTCTCGCCTACGAGGGCGGCGAGATGCGCGCGCAGGCGCTCGGCGACCAGCGGGTCGGTCAACGTGCCTCGCGCGTCGAACTTCACCTGTGCCACCGACACCGGCAGCTCTCCACTGATGACGCGAGCGCCGCATATCCCGAGCACCTTGCGCAGGTCCTGCTGCGCCCAGATGGCGCCGTACTGCCCAGTCGTCGCGCCTGCGATTGCGACCGTCTTGTTCTTGAACGAGCTTCCCCGATGCCTGGCCGATGCCCAGTCGATCGCGTTCTTCAGAACCCCGGGAATCGAGCCGTTGTACTCCGGTGTGACGATCAGGAGCGCGTCCGCTGCTTCGATGCGCTCACGAAGGTCGGCGGCCGCGGCCGGTGTCTCGGATTCGCCCTCGTCCAAGTCCTGGTCGTAGGGCGGCAGGAGCGCCAGGCCGTCGTAGAGATCGACGACGACGCCATCGGGCGCGAGCTCGACGGCCGCGCGCGCGAGAGCCGTGTTGTACGACTCCGCGCGCAGGCTGCCGGAGATGGCGAGGACTCTCACGTCAGGCCGCCTTGACCGCCGCGAAGCTTGCCCTGAGAACGACCTCGTTCGGGAGCAGGAAGTTGCCGCCGGGAAGGGGCGCGTTCCAGTTCAGCCCGAAGTCGGTCCGGTCGACAGTGCCCGCCAGCTCGATGCCGATCCGGTCGTTCCCGTACGGGTCGACGCCCGCGCCGACGAAGCTGCCCCTTAGCTCGACGGGGTTGGTGACGTCCTTGATGGTGAGGTCTCCCTCGACGATCAGGTCATCGCCGTGGCTCGCGACGGAGGTCGATTCGAAGCGAAGCTCCGGGTAGCGCTCCGTGTCGAAGAACTCGGGTGACTGAACGTGCCCGTCACGGGTCTCGTCGAACGTGGTGATGGTGGACGCATCGACGGTTCCGGTGATCGACGGCAACTCGCCGCCCTGGATCGTTCCGGTGAATCCGGGTACGCGCCCCTTGACTGTCACGAGCCCGAGCTTCTCGATCTCGAACTCGAGAGCCGACCACACGGGGTCGATCGACCAGGTTCCGGTCGGGATGACGGTGGCCGAGGTGTCTGCAACGATGGTCATGGACAACACTCCTTTGCGTCCGCTACTATTGAGTACGCAAGTAAAGTAACAGGAGAAAGATAGATGAGTCAAGTATTGAGCACGCAACCTTTGGCAGCGCAGGCATTCGTGTCGCTGCTGCGTGCCCACGCTGCGGCAACCAGGCAGCTGAACGCCCGGCTGAGCGCCGACCACGGGCTCACGATCAGCGACTTCGAGGTGCTGTTGCGGCTCGGGCAGGCACCGGACCGGCGGCTGCGGCGGGTCGACCTCGCCGGAGAGCTTCTGCTCACGGCGTCCGGGATGACCCGGCTGCTCGACGGTCTCGAGCGGGCCGGCTATGTCGATCGGGCTTCGTGCCCGGGCGATCGCCGGGTCGTCCACGCCGTGTTGACCGACGCCGGGCTCGACAAGCTCCTTGAGGCGGCCGAAACGCACTTTGCGCAGGTCGACGGCATGTTCCGCGCCCGCTTCGAGGACGCCGAGCTCGACGAGCTGGCCGGGCTCCTCGGCAGGCTCGGCGGTAACGAGCCCGCGAACTGCGAACCGCTTTGAGTCGTTGCACGCCGGCGGGTCAGGCTCCAGTCCCCAGCGGTCAGGCTCAGTCCCCGAGGTCAGCAGGCTTCAGCACCTGACCCCGCTCCTACGGTTCGTCGACACCCAACGCCTGCCCTCGGCCCTCAGCCGTCGCGGAAGTTCTGCCAGTAGCGGCTCGGGGTCGGGCCGCGCTGGCCTTGGTACTTCGATCCGATCCCTTCCGAGCCGTACGGGCGCTCGGCCGGCTCGGAGAGCTGCATGAACGACAGCTGCCCGATCTTCATGCCCGGGTAGATCGTGATCGGGAGGTTGGCGACGTTCGACAGCTCGAGCGTCACGTGCCCGTCCCAGCCGGGATCGATGAAGCCGGCCGTGGAGTGGATGAGCAACCCCAGCCGGCCGAGACTCGACTTGCCCTCCAGGCGAGCTACGAGATCGTCGGGCAACGTCACCCGCTCGAGCGTCGAGCCGAGCACGAATTCGCCGGGATGGAGGATGAACGCTTCTCCGTCCGTCGCCTCGACCAATTCGGTCAAACCTTCCTGCTCTGCCTTGACGTCGATGTACGGATAGCGGGAGTTGCGGAACACGCGGAAGTACCGATCGACGCGCACGTCGAGACTGGACGGCTGCATGAGGTCTGCATCGAACGGCTCGATCCCGATCCGGCCTTCGCCGAGCAGCCGCCGAATGGTTCGGTCTGAGAGGACCATCCCTCGATTCTACGAACCAGGCGCCTTGTAACAGTCTGTTACTTAGTGCTACGCATGGCCGCTGCGGGGGCGTGCGACTGCGGTAAGGTCTTTCTCCCTGGTGTCGATGCTATTTCCACCCATCGACCCGAACGAGCGGTTTCGTGGCCGTCGGGCAGCGGTTCGGCGCCGAAAGCGCCGGCAGCGCGCGGCGTTGATCGGAGCACTGCTCGCGGTGGTCGCTGCGCTCGGGCTCGGCGCCCGGCTGGTCGGCGAGGGCACCGACGCCGGGCCGAGCGAGCCTGAAGACGCGGCCGAGGTGCTCGAGGCGACCGGCTCAGGGCCGAGAACGCTCCCCGTCGAGATCCGCGGGGTGCACGTGACCATGGGCCTTGCGTCGCTGCCCGGCAAGCTCGAGGAGTACGTCGATCTCGAGCGGGAGGGGCTGACCGCGATCGAGCTCGACGTCAAGGACGAGAACGGCCAGGTCGGGTTCACTGCAAGCTCGCTGAAGCTCGCCCGGGAGGTCGGCGCGACCCGAGACTTCTACGACGCGCGCGCCGCCGCTCGGCTGGTCCATGAACGCGGGCTGTACCTGATCGGTCGGATCGTGACCTTCGAGGACCCGGTGCTTGCCCATGGCCGGCCCGACCTCGCCGTCCGACGAAGCGACGGCTCGGTCTGGGAAGACTCCGCGGGGCTCGGCTGGACGAATCCGTACGAGCGTCGCGTGTGGGAGTACAACGTCGATATCGCCGTCGCGGCCGCGAAGGCTGGGTTCGACGAGATCATGTTCGATTACGTGCGGTTCCCGTCCGACGGTGATGTCGCCGGAGCCGTGTACTCCAATCGACCCGCGGGCATGCGGAAGAACGAAGCTGCTCCCGCGTTCGTGCGCTACGCCAGCAACCGGCTGAGACCGCTCGGCGTACGCGTCTCCGCCGCGGTGTTCGGGCTCTCCGCGATGCGCGACATGGGTATCGGCCAGATCCCACGACGCATGGCGCCGCACCTCGATGCCGTGTACGCGATGACCTATCCGTCGTTGTTCGGTGCGGGCGAGCTCGGACTCGCCGACCCTGGCTCGTCTCCGGGTGCGACGGTTGCGCGCGCGCTCCGGCGCTTCAATCGCGCGCTTGAGGGACACGATGCGCTCCTCCTGCCTTGGGTGCAGGACTTCAGCTTCACGACTCCCTACGGAGTCGACGAAGTGCGCGCACAGATCTACTCGGCACGTCTCGCGGGAGCGAAGGGCTATCTGATCTGGAACGCCTCCGGTGTGTACACGGACGGCACGCTGACTCCGCCCTAGTACCTACGGCGCGAGGCGGTCCCGCGTCCACCCGTCTGTCGCCCGCAGATAGCGGACCCGGTCGTGCAGTCGATTCTCCTGATGGGACCAGAACTCGAACGTCTCCGGGACGATCCTGTATCCGCCCCAGAAGTCCGGTAGCGGGACGGGGCCGCCCCCGAATCGCGCTTCGGCCTCGGCGTAGCGGGCGTCGAGGTCAGCCCTGCCCGCCAATGGCTCGGACTGCGGAGACACCCACGCCGCGATCCGGCTCCCTCGCGGTCGACGCTCCCAGTACGCGGCGGAGATATCGGGCTCGACCTCTTCCACATGCCCCTCGATCCGCACCTGCCGTCCGAGCTCCGGCCAGTGGAGGACGAGTGCTGCGTAGGGGTTCTCGGACAGTTCCTTCCCTTTACGTGACGTACGGTTGGTGAAGAAGAAGAGCCCGCGCTCGTCGAGTCCCCGCAGCACCACCATGCGGGCTGACGGACGGCCGGCCGCGGTTGCCGTCGCGAGCGTCATCGCTTTCGGAGAGTGGCGTGTGCTCCGCTTCTCGCAGCCAGTCACGAAGCGTCGTGATCGGGTCGGGGTCGAGGTCTGTGAGATCCACGTCATCGGAGGATGCATGCGCCGTACGCCGTGCCGCGTAGGCTCCGTCCATGGCGACGACCAGGGTGATCGAGCTCCGAACGGCGATTCCGGGCCCGCGTGCGCGGGAGATCCTGGAGCGCGAGGCGCGCGCCGTCGCGAGGCCGCTCGCCGTGCACACACCGGTCGTGGCGGCGGAAGCGCGCGGATCGACGATTACCGACGTCGACGGCAACACGCTCGTCGACTTCGTCGGAGGCGTCGGGGTCATGAACGTGGGCCACGGCCATCCGAAGGTCGTGCAGGCGATCGCGGAGCAAGCGGAGCGCTTCGTCCACACGGACTACACAGTGGTCGCGTACGAGCTGTACGTCGAGCTCGCCGAGCGGCTCGGCGACCTCGTTCCGATCTCGGGCGAGACGCGGAGCGCCTTCTTCAACGCGGGAACGGAGGCGGTCGAGAACGCCGTCAAGCTCGCGCGCCTGTACACGGGCCGCGAGGCGGTCATCGCGTTCGACGGCGCGTTTCACGGGCGGACGCTGCTCTCCCTGACATTGACGTCTCGCACGCATCCGTACAAGACCGGTCTTGGCCCGTTCGCTCCTGAGGTCTATCGGGCGCCCTTCCCGAACGCCTATCGAGGTCCCGATACGGAGACCGCCCTCGCGGCGCTCGAGCGCATGTTCTCGACCCACGTTCCGGCCCAGGATGTCGCTGCCGTCGTCTTCGAGCCCGAGCAGGGCGAAGGTGGCTTCATCCCCGCTCCGCCCGCCTTCGTCGAAGGGCTGCGCAGGATCTGCGACGAGCAGGGGATCGTCCTCGTCGCGGACGAGGTGCAGACCGGCTTCGGGCGGACAGCACGAATGTTCGCTATGGAGCACTTCGAGGTCGAAGCAGACCTGATCACCGTGGCGAAGTCGATCGCCGGCGGCCTGCCGCTCTCCGGAGTGATCGGGCGGGCAGCGATCATGGATCACGCGCACGAGGGCGCGATCGGCGGGACGTTCATCGGCAATCCCGTCGCCCTGGCCGCTGCGGGAGCGGTCCTCGACGTGTTCGAAGAGGAGGAGCTCGTCGCGCGCGCTGCGACCGTCGGTGACGTCCTGCGCGCCCGAATGCTCGAATGGCAGGCTCGCTGGCCGCGGATTGGCGACGTGCGCGGGCTCGGAGCGATGCTGGCGATCGAGCTGGTTCTCGATCCAGGGACGAAGGCGCCTGCGCCAGATCTCACCGCTGAGGTGATCGAGGCAGCGCTGCAGCGCGGTCTGCTACTGCTCAAGGCCGGCGTCCACGGCAACTGCATCCGCGTGCTGTGTCCGCTCACGATCTCGGACGGCGAGCTGGACGAGGGCCTAGACGCCTGGGAAGAAGCGCTCGCCGCTGTCCTCGGCTAGCGCTCCGCCTCGACACTCGCGAGACTTCCCGGCGTGACCGCCTGCGCGAATTGCGGCGCTCGAGTCCCCGAGGATGCTCGCTTCTGTCCGACCTGCGGAACTGCCGCTGAGGCAGCTCGCGTTCCGTCCGAGGAGCGAAAGCTCGCGACGGTGTTGTTCGCCGATCTCGTCGGATCGATCGCGCGTGCAGACGCGGAAGATCCGGAGCGCGTGCGTGCTCGCCTCGATCTCTTCTACGACGCGATGACCGAAGAGATCGAACGCACGGGAGGCACGGTCGAGAGCTTGCTGGCGACTCGGTGATGGCGACCTTCGGTGCCCCGAGTGCCTCGAAGATCATGCGGAGCGGCCCGGGCGTGCCCGGCCCCCACGGACCGGGTCAGAACTCCAAGGCCTTGCGGCGTTCGTGCCGTTCCAGCGCGAGCTCGATCAAGCGGTCGAGGAGCTCTCCGTAGGGGATGCCGGAGGCCTCGAAGAGCTTCGCATAGACGCTCGTCGCCGTGAATCCCGGGATCGTGTTGATCTCGTTCACGACGACGTCGCCGTTCGGCCTGGCGAAGAGGTCTACACGTGCCATCCCTTCGCACTCGGTCGCGACGAACGACTCGAGCGCGATCGTGCGGACCCGCTCGGTGACCTCGGGTGAGATCCGCGCCGGAACGACGAGCTCCATTCCGCCTTCGTCGTACTTGGCGGCGTAGTCGTACCACTCGGCGTTGGCGACGATCTCGCCGACCTGAGACGCGATCGGCTCACGGTTTCCGAGGACGCCGCACTCGACTTCGATCCCGTCGAGGAGCTCCTCGATCAGGACCTTGTCGTCATGTCTGCGCGCGAGGAAAATGGCGGCGTCGAGCTCGTCCTCCGCGTGCACCTTGCTGATACCGACGGACGAACCGAGGCGCGCCGGCTTCACGAAGACCGGATACGGAAACTGGTGGCGTGGCTCGTCGCCGTCGCGGAGCGTCACGCTCCGGGCGACGGGGATCCCGCGGTCGCGGAGAACCGCCTTGAACAGGTCCTTGTCCATGCAGAGCGCTGAGGCGGCGACACCTGCTCCGACGTACGGGAGGCCGGCGAGCTCGAGAAGGCCTTGCACGGTCCCGTCCTCGCCGAAAGGCCCGTGCAGGATCGGGAGCACGACGTCGACCTCGGTGAGCGCTCTGGCAGGCGCTTTGTCGGCGATAACGGGGAGCGTTTCCGCAACCCCCTCCTCCCCGGCGGAGGGAAGGCTCCGCCCGTTCCCTGCGATCTCCCAACGCCCGTCCCGCCCGATCTCGATCGCGGTCGTCTCGTAGCGCTCCGGATCGAGCGCTGCGACGACCGACCGGGCCGACGCGACGGAGATCTCGTGCTCGCTCGAGCGACCGCCCGAGAGGACGGCGACTCGGACGCGCGGGGTCACGGCTCCGTTGTCGTCGGCGGTTCCGTCTCAGCGCCTGTGAAGCGGCCGACGAAGAGCGTGACCACCGAGTCCGGCGCCGCCCTGGAGCCGCCGACCGGATCCTGCGACGTCACGATGCCGTCGAGATTCGGGTCGTCAGTGTCCTCGAACTCGACCCTCGTGCGGAAGCCGGCGTTCTCGAGCGTGGTCTGCGCAATCGAGACGTCCTGTGTAGTCACATCCGGGACAGCGACCGTCGAAGGCCCTTGCGAGACGGACAGAGTGACCGTCGTGCCCTTCGTGGCCTCCGAATCTCCGCTCGGATCCTGGTCGACGACGATGCCCTCCGTCAGGTCGGACGCGACATCGATTCGGGTGACGCCAAAGCCTTGTCGTCGGAGCTCGAGCGCGGCCTGGTCGAATGGCTGGTTCACGACGTTCGGGACGATGACCGGTTTCGGCCCGGTCGAGACGTTGATGCGGATACTCGTTCCCTCCACGACGACAGTTCCCGGTGCGAGGCTCTGGGCGACCACGGTGCCTTCCTCGCGCTCGGAGCTAACCTCGGCAACACGCGCGACGAGACCAATCTGCGTGAGCGCCGCCACCGCGCTGTCGCGCGACTGTCCGACGAGGCTGGGAACGCTCACCTCTGGCTTTCCAGATGAAACGTCGATCGTGACCACCGTCTCAGGGTCGACGCGTTTGCCTTCCGCCGGTCGCTGCGCGAAGACGCGGCCTTCCTCCACGTCCGAGTTCGAGATCCTTCGCACGCGCGGCTGTAGACCGCGGTCCGAGATCGCGTTCCTCGCCAATGCTTCCGGGATCCCGACGACGTATGGGACTGCGACCTGGTCGGAGCCGCCGAACCGATCCTGAATGGGCTCGTACAAGAAGAACCCGGTGACAGCGAGCGCGAGCAGCGCCCCGAGCCCGACGAGCCACGGCCAGACCGGTCCTCGTCGCTTGCGTGTCGGGTCGAAGGGGGGCGCATCGCCGGGTCGAGCACGGCGCGTGACCTGCGTCGCGGCCGTCGAGTCGATTGCTCGGCCGCCCGCGAGGACGACGGTCGCCGCTTCCGCGGTCTCGAGTGGGACGTGGCCGCCGTGGGCCACGGTCTCGAGGTCTGCATCCATGGCGGCCGCGGACTGGTACCGGTCCGCCGGCTCCTTGGAGAGCGCACGTAGGACGACGTTGTCGAGGTCGTCCGGGACCTCCGCTCGGAGCTCGGACGGCGGGTCGGGGATCTCCGAGAGGTGCTTCATGGCGATCTCGACCGGCGTGTCTCCGGAGAACGGCACCTCGGCGGTCAGGAGCTCGAAGAGCACGATCCCTGTGGAGTAGAGATCGGAGGTCTGATCCACCGGAGCACCCCGCGCCTGCTCGGGCGAGAGGTACTGCGCGGTGCCGATGATCGCGCCCTCCTCCGTCATCTGGCTCGCGCCGGCGCGCGCGATCCCGAAGTCCGTGACCTTCACGACCCCTTCCGGGTCGACGATGACGTTGTGCGGCTTGATGTCCCGGTGGATCACGCCATTGCGATGCGCGTAGCGGAGCCCGGACAGGATCTGGCGCGTATACGCGATGGCGACGGGGATGGGGCAGGGCCCTCGGCCACGGATGAGCTCCTTGAGGGTCCGTCCCTCGACGTACTCCATCACGATGAAGTACGAGCCGTCCGCCTCTCCCCGGTCGAAGATCGAGACGATGTTCGGATGGGAGAGTCCGGCTGCGTGCGTGGCTTCGCGGCGGAAGCGCTCGACGAACTGCTCGTCGTTCGCGTAGCGCTCGTGCAGGATCTTGACCGCCACCCGGCGCCCCAGCTCCTGGTCCTCGGCCAGGTACACGTCGGCCATGCCGCCCCCGCCGAGCTTCCTCGTGACGCGGTAACGGCCGGCGAAGAGACTGCCGCTGAGAGTGTTCTGTGTCGCCATGGGTTCCTAGAGGTTAGGGATTCTCCCTTTCGGACAGGATTGCCTGCATGACTGCGCGGGCGATCGGTGCCGCTGTGGCACCACCGGTTCCGGATTGGTTCTGCAGCACCACCGCGATCGCGAGCTCTGCGGGGCGCGCCTCATCCCGGCTCGCAAAGGCGATGAACCAGGTCGTGTTCGCGCCGGGCACGCCCGTTTCGCCCGTCCCGGTCTTCCCGCCGACGGAGTATCCGGGGAGCTGCGCCGCAGTGCCCGTCCCGCGCTCGACGCCGAGCCGCATCATCGCCGCCACTGCGTCCGCGGTCTCGCGGCTCACCGCCTGGCGGATCAGGGCCGGTCGCTGCCGGAGCAGGATCTTTCCGCCCGGGCCCACGATCTTGTCGACCGCCCGAGGCTCCATGAGCCTGCCGCCGACCCCGATCGCCCCGGCTACCATCGCCATCTGCAGGGGAGTGACCAGCATTCGCTCCTGCCCGAAGGCCATTCGGCCCGCGTCCACGTCGGAATCCAGCTTCGGGTAGTAGAGACGGCCGTTTCGGTAGAGGCCGCTCGGCGCGCGCTCGTCGGCCGGGGTCTCGAGCGGTTGCGGCTCGTAGAAGCCGAAACGCTTGGACGTGTCGAGGATCCGCTTGGCGCCGAGCGCCTTGCCGATGTTGCAGAACACCGAGTTGACGGAGTACGCGAGCGCGGTCACCAGGTCGACCGTCCCGAAGGGCGACGAGGTGTCGAAGTTGTTCACTCGCTTCCCGTAGACGGTGCAGTACCCGGGATCGACGAACGACGACTCGGGCGTGAACTTCTTCGACTCGAGCGCAGCGGCAGCCGTGATCACCTTGAACGTCGACCCGGGCACGTACAGACCGGCACTGGCACGGTTCAGAAGCGGCGCGGCCGGGCGGCAGTCTGCCTCGATCCGCTCGATCTGTGCAAAGTCGTTCTCCACCAGGTTCGGGTCGAAGGTCGGTGTCGAAGCCATCACCCGCACCTTCCCCGTGCGTGGGTCGAGGACGACGACGGCGCCGCACCGAGTCCCGAGCTGCTCCAGTGCGACCTCCTGCGCGTCCAGGTCGAGGGTCGTGACCACGTCGTTTCCCTCGACGGGCTTCCCGCGGAGCTCGTCCAGCGCTTTGTCCACGAGCGTCGAGAGGTTGGCGTTCGAGGAAGTCAGGTAGTCGTTCAACGAGCGCTCGAGACCGGTCCGCGAGCGGCCGACCGTCGAGTATCCGACGAGGTGGGGTGCCAGCGGCCCGTACGGATAACGACGGAAGAAGAGCGTTCGCTGCTCGACGTCTCGTTCGATGTTCCGCGCGAGGCGCTTCCGCGGCTTCCAGGAGAAGATCAGCCCGCGGTCGACGGAGAACTCGGCCACGCGCTTGATTGCGTTGTCCTGCCGATCGGCGAGCCCGGCCGCGGCCCACGTCTGCCAGTAGGTCGTCATCACGACGAGCACACCGACGAGCCCGAGCGCGACGTAGGTCAGCCTGACGATCTGCCTGTTCATGGCGGCGAGTTCGCCCGATTCGAGAGCAGGAGAAGCCCTGCGAGGAGCAGGAAATTGGCCACGATGCTCGTGCCCCCGTAGGAGACGAACGGCAGCGTGATCCCCGTGAGCGGAACGATCCGGAGCACGCCGCCGACGATGACGAACGTCTGCAGCGCGAATCCGAACGTCAGCCCGGCCGCCAGCAGCTTGGAGAAGCCGTCGTCCGCCCGTAGTGCGATCCGCATCCCGCGCGCGACGAAGACCATGTAGCAGAGCAGGAGCGCGGCGGCACCGATCAGGCCCAGCTCCTGCGCGATCGCCGAGTAGATGAAATCGGTACGTAGGGCCGGTATGAGCTCGGCACCGTCGGTCGATGTGAAGGTCCCCTCGCCGAGGCCGGTCCCGCCGAAGCCGCCGTTGGCGATCGAGTACAGGCTCTTCACGAGCTGGTACGAGGCACAGTCCTGACGAAACTCGAGCTTGCCGTTCAGGGCGCAGAGCACGCGCTCTTCGGTCCACGGCTGGAGCCAGATGGTGACGCGCTCGTGCACCCGGTCGAGGGCGTTGTAGAGGAGCGCAGCCCCGCCGACGAAGAGCGCGAGGCCGGCGGCGACGAAGAGCGCTCTTCCGGTCGCGACGTACAACATCGCGAGGAAGATCCCGAAGTTGAGGAGCGCACTGCCCAGATCGTTGGTCTGAACGATGACCAGCATCGCCGCGCCCCAGATCGCGAGCAGCGGCCCGAAGTCCTTCAGGCGCCCCTGCGCGAGCACCTCACGCTTCTCACGCAGGTACCCGGCGAGAAAGAGGATCAGGAAGATCTTCGCGAGCTCTCCCGGCTGGAACTGGAGCGGCCCGACGTCGACCCAGAGCTTCACCCCGTTGACTCGCTCGCCGAGCCCCGGAACGGACGGGAGCAGGAGCAGGAGGACGGCTGCGACGCCGAACAGGTAGCGGTACGACTCGAGCACGCGGTAGTCGTGGCGCAGCGCGATCAGCGTCGCAGCGAAGACGCCGAGGCCGATCAGGACCCAGAGCGCCTGCCGGCCGCCGTCATCGGGCTCGAGCCGGTAGTTCAGCACCAGGCCGAAAGCGGTGAGCACTGCCGTGAGCGGAAGCAGCGCGCCGTCCGCGTAGGGCGCGGTGTGCCGCACGACGATGTGAGCCGCCAGATACAGGCCGAGGAAGACGGCGGCATAGCTCGCCGCGCTGGCCGAGATCTCGGACTCGCGGGCGATCGTGACGCTCGCGAGCGCGGTCCCGGCGATCAGCCCGGCGACGAGAACGCCGCCGAGCTCTCTGTTCCTCGCGGTCATCGGACTGCCAGGTAGAGAACGAGCAGCCCGATCGCCAGCACCGAGACCACGAGGGCCAGGGCTGCGATCCGGCCACCCGGGCCGGCGCCGTGCCGGGTCGGTTCGAGGTCGAGCTCGGGCTCGGCAGCGGCAGGGTCTGCTCCCTCCGGGCCTTCCTCCGACAGCTCGCCCGTAGCGGGCAACGCCGTCTCCTCGATCACCGGCTCGCGTTCGGGCGGCGGATCAGGCGCCTCGTCGTCGACGATCTCGAAGAGGACGACGGTGATGTTGTCCTCGCCGCCTCTGGCGTTCGCCGCAGCGACGAGCGCATCTCCCGCAGCTTCCGGGTTTCGATCCGCGCTCTCGATCCCAGAGGTGATCTGCTCTTCGGAGAGCATGTCCGAGAGGCCGTCGGAGCAGAGCAGGAAGAGATCGCCCGGAAGGATCTCGAGAGTGAACACGTCCGCATCCACCGACGGTTCGGTTCCGACGGCTTTCGTGATCGCCGAGCGCTGGGGGTGACGCTCGGCTTCCTCCGGTGTGAGGACGCCGCTCTCGACGAGCTCGGCGACGAGCGAATGGTCGGTTGTCACCTGCTCGAGGGCGCCGTCCCGGAGCCGGTAGGCACGCGAGTCACCCACATGACCGAACGAGATCGTTCCTGCGGGCGCATCGACGAGGGCGATCGTCACGGTCGTTCCCATTCCCGCCGTCGCCGGATCGGCTCGGGAGCGCTCCCAGACGCGGCGGTTCGCCTCGGCGATGATCGTCGCGAGCTGGGTCGCCTCGCGTGTCTCGGCGCTGGCTTCCTCGAGTGCCGAGGCGGCGAGATCGGCAGCGATCTCTCCCGCCCGCGCACCTCCCATGCCGTCCGCGATCGCGAAGAGCGGCGGCTCGAAGACATAGGCATCCTCGTTTCCGAGCCGGCGTTTCCCCGTATCGGTGACAACCGCTGCGCGACCGATCTTCATGGCTCGAGACCGAGCTCCGTCTGGCCGACTCGGACGACGTCGCCGGGCTGTAGCCGCTGCGCAGTGACCCTCTCGCCGTTCACGAACGTGCCGTTCGTCGAGCGCAGGTCCTCGACCCAGACCCCGTCCGCTCGCGGCTCGATACGTGCGTGCTGCCCTGAGGCGAACTCGTCACCGTCGAGGCGTACTCCGACGTTGTCCTCTCGGCCGATGATCATCGCGCCGCTGATGTCGATCGTCTTTCCGGTGGGGAGTCCGGGGCCTCCTACCACACGGAAGCGCATCGGTCGTGGGAGCACACCCAGCTTCTCGCGAAGCGCCGAGGCTTCGGCGGCGCCCAGGATGATGCTCTCCTGCGGCGAACCCCCGATGTCCTTGGTCGCCGAACGGACGACGAGCAGGATGAAGCCGTAGAGCAGGACGAGGAACACGATCTTGAGGATAAGCAGTGTCTCGTCCGCTGCGAGCGCCAAGAGTGTCATCACGGCAGCGATCGCCCGAAGACGATCTCCGTCGAGCCGAGCGTGATCCGGTCGCCGTCCCGGAGCCGCTCCCGCCCGACCTGCTTCCCGTTCACCGCCGTCCCGTTCGTGGATTCCAGGTCGACGATCCAGTACGTGGCGCCCTCCTGGCGGAGCTCGGCGTGCCGGCGGGAGGCGTTGACGTCCGGCACGGGAACGTCGCACGCGCGTGATCGCCCGAGGACGACCCGTGGGGTTGTGATCTCGTGCGTCTTGCCTGCGACCGTCAGCGTCACGACCTCCTGTTCCGGTGGGGGCGGAGGGCCCTCCTCCGCCTCGGGCGGCGCGACGACCGTCGGGGGCCGATAGACCATCGTCTGGGCGGGCTGCTCGAGCGGCAGCTCCGCGGGCGGGGGTTCGTCATCGGGTTCGGCCTGCGCTTGGACGAGGCGGGTGGCGATTCCGAACTCCCCGACCGCAAGGTCCTCGTCGGTGGTCACGAGCACGCTCGGAGCGGTCAAGAGCGCATAGCTCTCGCGGCGCGCATGCTCGGCGAGATACTCCTGCAGCTCCGCCACGAGCGACTCCTCGTACCCGGCGAACTGCTTGCGGTCCTGCTGGGAGAGATAGACCGTGAACTCGTTGGGCACGTAGACCCTCGAAACGGAGACCGTGCGGTGGTCGTCCATCTCCTTTACCAGCTTGCGCGCGAGCTCGATCGGCTGGACGTGCGTGCGAAAGGCGCGTCCGAAGACGCCCTCGAAGAGACCTTCGATCTTGGACTCGATCGCGCGCAGCACTGACATCGGGAGGGGTATACCGGCTGCGTCGAGTCTACTGGCGCGTTCCGGCCGAAATTGCGGCTGCGAACGCCCACACGACCGCCACCAGAAGCGTGCCCGCGAACCCTGCGCCTACGACGACGGACCCAGCTGTGAGCACGACTCCGAGCGCGAGCACCCCGTAGCGCGACCGTCGCCGAATCCAGGGCAGGGCTGCGGCCGCGAAACCGATAGACACGGCTCCGACGAGGAGAACGGGCTCGAGGAGCGCCGACTGCCAGAGCCCACCGGCGATCTCGCGCATGGAGTCCTGGGGAGAGATGGTGAAGCCTTCCGCGGCAGCGCCGCTGAGCGGGAGATCGCTACCCGCGACCCCGGCGACGATCGCAGCCGCGAGCACGGCCAGGACCGCCTGCGCGACGCGACGGACGATTCCTCGCGCAGGCTGGGCGACGAGAGGCACCAGCGCGAGGAGCCCCAGCGGGGCGAGCAACGGTCCCGTCATGAACAGCAGTCCCCAACGGGCGTCTCGCCAGGAGAGGGCGAGCCAGCCGAGGGCAAGCAGCCCGTACAGGATCGCGGCGCTCTCCGCGACGTTGCCCAGAGGAAAGAGCGGAGCTGCCAGGGCGACCGCGAGCCCGACTCGCGGCATGCGCCAGGCGGCAAGCGCGGCAACGAGCGTGATGGCGGCGACGAGTGCTGGGGGCCAGAAGGGAAGCAATGTCGCTCCCAGGGCGGCACTCGCCGCTGCCAGACCGACGGGTGCGAAGCGGCGCGCAAGCTCCCGAGGACCCGTGGTGGCGACTACGACGTTCCTCTGCGGATGGCTGCGCGCTTGGCGGGGAGCGTCCTTCCGAACTGCGTTCCGTAGGTCGGAGGCGAGCGCCGAAGCTCGCGGTCGTCGCTCGGGCTTCGGTGCGAGCGCACCATCGACCGCAGCGACCAGCCGACGGGGGAGATCGCGACGCTCGGCGAGGAGCGGCGGAGCTCCGGCTTCGATTGCGCGCGCGACTTCCTGGAGCGGGACCCCCCAGAACGGGTGCCTTCCCGCGAGCGCCTCCCAGAGCAGGACGCCGACGGCCCAGACGTCGCTCGCCGGGGTCGCCTCCGCCCCTGCAAGCCGCTCTGGAGCGATGTATGCGAGGGTTCCGGGCACGTCGCCCACGGCCGTCAGGGTGTCCGCACCGTCGAACTGGGCAAGCCCGAAGTCGAGCAGCCGCACGGCGATCTCGTCGCGCTCCTCGAGCAGGAGATTGGAGGGTTTGACGTCGCGATGGACGATCCCGGTTCGGTGCGCGTGGGCGAGAGCGTCGAGCACCTGAGCCGCGACCTCGACGGCATCCTCGTCCGAGAGACCGTCCGTGCGCATCGTCTCGCGCAAGGTGCGCCCGGCCACGTACTCGTACGCGATGTACACGTGGCTCGAATCGTGTCCGACGTCGTACGCGCGCACACACCGCTCATGGCGCAACCGGCGCGCCGCCAGGGCTTCACGCTTGGCGCGGGCGGCAGCCTTTCCTTCCCGGGGGATGATCTTCAGCGCCACGTCGAGGCCGGTCCGCTCGTCGCATGCGAGCCAGACCGAGCCCGAGCCGCCGCTCCCCAGCGGACGAACCGGGCGATAGCGTCCGAGTACGAGCTCGTGGGTGGATGGGGCGATCGCGACGGACGACACGGGTAGCGCCCTCTTGGCCGTGGCGCCGGGAAGTCCTTTCAGCGTGCGTTGCGAGGCGATTCTCGGGTGTTTCCGGCGGTTGTGCTCCTGTGCCTCCTTTAGAGTGGCGGCGGGACGGATGGCGTGACGACCCGCGACGACGACATCCTCGATTTCGACTTCTTCGGCGAGGAGGAGGCGCCGTCGTGGGATGAACCAACCGAGCAGGGCTCCGGCGGTCCTCCTCGTGACCGCCCTCCACGGGGCCGGCGTCCCCGCTTTCGCTCGTCGGGCAACCTCACGCCGCTGCTCAGGCTCGTGGGGCTCATCGCCCTGGCGATCCTCATCGTCGTGCTGCTCGCCGTGTGGGTCGAGGGGTGTGCGAGCGACAGGAAGACCGAGCGCTATCGCGACTACACCACCGAGATCGGCGCGATCGGAAATGCATCCGCGCGCCTCGGTCAGCAGCTCGCCACGACCCTGACGACGCCGGGGCTGAGGCTCGAGGATCTCGACGCCAAGCTGGGCGGATTCGTGCAGACGGCCGAGAATCAGATGCAGACCGCGGAGGACCTCGGATCTCCCGGCCCACTGCACGACGCCAACGAGGGTGCGGTCGAGGCGCTTCTCTTCCGCGTCAACGGCCTCCGTCGGCTGCAGACGGCGTTCCAGGAGACCGCGGATGCGACCGACGCGACCGTCGCGGGCGAGGAGCTCTCCGTGGGGATGCAGCGCCTGCTCGCGAGCGACGTTCTCTGGGAGGACTCGTTCAGGGCGCGCGCCCAGGAGGTCTTCGAGTCCGAAGGGATCGAGGGCATCGAGGTGCCGACGTCCGTGTTCGTCACGGGTGATGAAGTGACCACCCCCGGCGACTTGGCCGCCGTCTGGCAGCGCATCCAGGGCGCGTCGACCGGTGGTACGCCTTCGGGCCTGCACGGAAGCGGGATCTCGTACGTCAGGGCGCTCCCGAGCGGCCAGAACCTCTCGACGACCACCGAAACCACGATCCTCGTAACCGACGAGCTTGCCTTCGAGGTCGGGGTCGAAGACACCGGGGACAGCCAGGAGGTCAGACTCACGGTCACGCTGACGATCCCCAAGCAGCCCGACCCGATCGTCCAGACGAAGACGATTCCGCTCATCGATCCCGGCGAGACCAAGGCAGTGACCTTCCCGATCGGAACGCTTGTGCCGTTCGGCGAGCAGATCTCGGTCAAGGTCGACGTCGACCCCGTGCAGGGCGAGACGAACACGGCGAACAACACGGCCGAGTACCCGGTCATCTTCTCGCTCCAGCTTTGACGGTCTCTCTCGCGGTCGCGATCGCCGCCGCCGCGACGGCGGCCCTAGCCCTCCTCGTCGGGCTCGTGCTCTGGCGGCGACTGGCCCGAATCGAGAGCGGCCAGGAGGTGATCCTCGGCAGCGGTCGCGGAGACCTCCTCGACTTCGCGGTGTCCCTGCAGACACGGATCGACGACCTGCACCGTGCGGTCGACGAGGTTGCCACCGGCCTCTCGCGTGTCGACCGGCGGGTCGACGGCTCGGTGACGAACACCGCGGTCGTCCGCTACGACGCCTACGAGGGCACCGGTGGCCAGCAGTCGGCGTCGGTGGCCCTTCTCGACGCGACCCGCACGGGCACGATCGTGACCGCCATCCAGGGGCGCGACTACGCGCGGATCTACGTCAAGGACCTCGACCGCGGCCGCTCCTCGGTCGCGCTCTCACCCGAGGAGCAGGAAGCGGTCGAGCGCGCGATGTCGCGGTAGCGTCGGCTACGCGGCGGCCGCGGCCCCGACACCGGGGAGGTACGTCCGCCAGACCTCGGGGATCGACTCCGTCGTCAGGCGGATGAAGAGCACGGGGGTGGGTGGCCGGGGCGTCGTGCGAAGCGTCATGCTCGTCTCCTCGAGCAGGCGATCGCCCTTGCTGTGGTTGCACGGGGCACACGACGCGACGACGTTCTCCCAGACCGAGGTGCCCCCGCGGGACCGCGGCACGACGTGGTCGAGCGTGAGCCGATTCGAGCCCGAGCCGCAGTACGCGCACTGCCAGCCGTCACGCGCGAAGAGGACTCGGCGCGAGATGCGCCGGGTCACGCCGCGGGGGACGCGGACGTACGTCTTCAGCCGGATCACGTTCGGGCGGGCGAAGTTCGTCGTGGCAGAACGCAGAGGGCGGTCATGGCTCTCGAGGACCTCCGCCTTGCCCTTCCACACGAGAACGTGCGCACGACGGAGCGAGCAGACGTTCAAGGGCTCGTAGCTGGCGTTGAGGACGAGTACCCGTTCCACCGCGCGCGCAGCGTAGCAGCCGTTTCCTCCTGCTCCAGCCCAAATCCAACGAGCTTGACGCATATCTAGCGTTCCATGTGCATAATAAGCCTCATGGCAGCGGCAGCCATCGTCGGTACCTCTGGCTACACCGGGCAGGAGACCCTGGACCGAGTCCTCGCCCATCCTGGGCTCGAGCTCTATGCCCTCGGCTCGGACACGCTGGCCGGGCAGTCCGCGGACGCGCTCGACCCGCGGCTCGGCCGTAACGGGTGGAGCCGGATTCCACGCTTCATCACCAACGACGCTGCGCTGTCGTGTGGCGCCGACGTCGTCATCCTCTGCCTCTCGCACGAGGTGGCTGCCGCGATCACGCCCGCCGCTCGTGGCGTCGTGATCGACCTCTCCGGCGCGCACCGCTTCCGGGAGCACGAAATCTACGAGTCGTGGTACGGCTTCGAGCACCCGGTCCCCGAGGGCCTCGCGTCCTGGTCGTACGGCCTTCCCGAGGTGAGCCCGCCAGTCGGACGGCTCGTCGCCAATCCCGGGTGCTACGCGACGGCCGCGCTCCTGGCCCTCGCTCCGATCCGAGACGTGATCGAGCACGAGGCGGTCGTCGTCGACGCGATGTCGGGAATGACCGGAGCAGGGAGCTCTCTGAAGCCGGCCTCGCACGCGGGAGCGGTTCTCGAGAACGTCGCGCCATACGGCGTGGGCACGCACCGCCACGCGCCCGAGATCGCCTCGCTCCTCGGCTTCCCCGTGGCGTTCGTGCCGCATCTCATTCCCGTGCGGCGTGGGCTGATCGCGACTTGCCATGTGCGTTCGCGCGGCGTCGACCTCCGCGCCGTTCTCGAAGAGCACTACCGGGGAAGCCATGTCGTCGCGGTGCTCGCCGAAGGCATCGTCCCGGAGCTCGCCCGCGTGCAACACACGGACGGGGCCGAGATCGGTGTCTTCGACGATCGACTGACCGGTGGGACGATCGTCATCTGCGCCCTCGACAATCTCGGCAAGGGCGCGGCAGGACAGGCGATTCAGAACGTCAACCTTCTCTTCGGCTACGAGGAGACGACGGGCTTGCGGCTCTCCGGGGTGCTCGTTTAGACATGTCCGTTACCGCCGCCAAGGGCTTCGCCGCGACCGGGGTGCGGGCGGGAATCCGGCGTTCCGGGCTCGACCTCGCCCTCGTCCGCTCGCTTGCACCCGCGGTGGGCGGTGCGGTCTGGACCACGAATCGGGTGCAGGCCGCTCCCGTCACGGTCTCACGCCGGCATCTGGGGTCGGCGGAGCCGCAGGCGGTCGTCGTGAACTCGGGGGTCGCCAACGCCGCAACGGGCAAGCGTGGGATCTCCGACGCGGAGGAGACTGCTGCGGAGGTTGCGACCGTTCTCGGCCTTCGCCCCGAGGAAGTGGTCGTTCTGTCCACCGGCGTCATCGGTGTTCCGCTTCCGCTCGAAAAGGTGCGAGACGGGGTGCGCGAAGCAGCCGGGTCCCTCGAGGTGAGTGGGGGAGCCGCCGCCGCCGAGGCAATCCTGACCACCGACCGCTCCTCGAAGCAGAGCTCGGTCTCCGGCGCCGGTTTCATGGTCGGAGGGATGGCGAAGGGTGCGGGGATGATCCATCCCCGGCTCGCCACGATGCTGGCCGTCGTGACGACCGACTTCCCCCTGGAGCCGGGAGAAGCCGGTCCACTTCTGCGCACTGCCGCAGCCGCGACGTTCAACTGCATCTCGGTGGACGGAGAGTGCTCGACGAACGACGCCGTGGTGCTGCTCGCGAACGGCGCGAGCGAGGTAGAGCGAGACGAGCAGGCCGACGTGGCGTTCGCGGGTGCCCTCCACGACGTCTGCGCCGATCTCGCGCGCCAAATCGTGGCCGACGGCGAGGGCTCGACGGTGTTGCTCGAGATCGCCGTCTCGGGTGCGGCGTCGGACGAGGAGGCGGTCGCCGTCGCCCGCAGAATCGCAACCTCGCCACTGGTCAAGACGGCGGCGTTCGGCCATGACCCCAACTGGGGGCGCGTGCTCGCCGCGGCGGGCTCCGCTCCCTCGAACGGCGGCTTCGCCCAGCTGCGGCCGGAGGTGCTGACGCTCGCGTTCGACGGGATTCCGGTGTTCGAGCGGGGTGTGCCGACGGGTTTCGTGCCGGAGCTCACGGGAGCCGCCGTCTCCATCGATCTCGATCTCGGGCTCGGAACCGGAACTGCTGCGTACCTCGCGTCCGATCTGACCTACGACTACGTCCGGCTGAATGCGGAGTACACGACATGAGCCGAGTTGTCGTCAAGCTCGGCGGCGGCGTCGCAGCGGCGGCGGCGTCCGGCGCCCTCGACCTCTTCCATGCTGGTGACGAGGTCGTCGTCGTTCACGGCGCGGGCCCCCAGATCAGCGTCGAGCTGCGGCGCCGTGGACTTCCTGTCGAATTCGTGGACGGCCGTCGCGTCACAAGTCCAGCGGCCCTCGCCGTCGTGCGCGAGTCGCTGGTCGCCGTCGGGGTCGAGGTGTCCGCCGCCCTCGGCTCCGCGGCGCTTCCCCTCGTGGGCGACGAGATCGGCCTCGAGGGCCGACCGCTTCCGGGTCTCGGCCTCGCCGGCGAGCCGCTT
>Ga0208612_1000284_pt1 | contig 24463 bp, 25 predicted proteins | sample AntDryMetagUQ889_FD_188089 | JGI IMG/M metagenome (GOLD analysis project Ga0208612, IMG submission 188089) | Polar desert microbial communities from Antarctic Dry Valleys - UQ889 (SPAdes) | ecosystem: Environmental > Terrestrial > Soil > Desert | place: Antarctic Dry Valleys | collected 2008-12-31 | reverse complement strand
TCGCCCGGCCAGGGCGGATGAGCGGCCGCCGCGCCCCGGCGGGGCGGACGAGCGGCCGCCGCGGCGCGTGGAGCGCCCAGCCACAGCCGACGCCCCGAAGCGCTCGGAGCGCCCGGTGGACCCCGAAGGCGATCCGCGGACGGAGTGGGCGTCGAGAGCCGGCGGCCCTGCCCACCCCGAGCCAGCCGCCGGCTCGGACGCGCAGCGCCCGCGGCGGGGGGTGGGCTCCGAACGTCCCGAGCCGACCGGTCGGCGCGAGCGGCCGTAGGCTCCGGGCTCCCCGACCAACCAAAGGAGCCACGTGGAACGGACTCTGATTCTGGTCAAGCCGGACGCCTTCGAGCGCGGGCTGACGGGCGAGGTGATCGCCCGCTTCGAGCGCAAGGGCCTTGCCATCGTCGCCCTGAAGCGCATGGACGTTGCCCGCGACACCGCCGAGGACCACTACGCCGAGCATCGCGAGAAGCCGTTCTTCGGCGAGCTGGTGGACTTCATCACCGGCGGCCCCGTCGTGGCGATGGTGCTCGAGGGCCATGAGGCCGTCAGCGCGGCACGCCAGGTGATCGGGGCCACGAACCCGGTCGAGGCGGCGCCCGGCTCGATACGCGGCGACCTCGGGCTCGAGGTCCAGACCAACCTCGTGCACGGCTCGGACTCCCCCGAGTCCGGGGCCCACGAGACCGCGCTCTTCTTCCCCGAGCTCGGCTAGGCGCCATGAGTACGGCCACCTTCCCCGGCGGCGAAGTGTCGGGTCGCTCGCGACTGGTGCTCGCCTCGCGCTCACCGCAGCGACGAGCGATACTAGAGCAGCTCGGGATCCCCTTTATGGTCGCGGTGCCAGACGTGGAGGAGCTGACCGAGGGCCAGCCCGAGCAGCTCGTGACCGAGAACGCGCTGCGCAAGGCCCGCGCCGTCGAGGGCGACTGGGTCCTCGGCGCGGACACCGCCGTCGTGCAGGAGGGCAGTATCTTCGGCAAGCCCCGCGACGAGGACGAGGCGCGGGCGTTCCTGTGCCGACTCGCCGGGGCCACGCATCAGGTCTGGTCGGGCCTTGCGCTGGTCGAGGCCGGGGAGGCCAGCACGGCGGCGGCGGTCACGAGCGTGCGCTTCCGCGCGCTCGAGCGGCCGGAGCTCGACTGGTACCTCGCGAGCGGAGAATGGCACGCGCGCGCCGGCGGCTACGCCATCCAGGGCCGCGGGGCCGCGCTCGTCGAGGGGATCGAGGGCGACTACACCAACGTGGTCGGCCTTCCGGTCGCGCAGCTCGTCCGCCTCGCCCCCCGGCTCCTGGAGCACGTGCGCGAGGTCGCGGCCGAGCGGGCTCCCGCTTGAGGGCGGACGACCCGAGCCTTTGCAGGCAGTTCCCATCGCCACGAGCGCTCGGGAGCGGACCCAGCGGCCGGCGGCTGGTGAGCTACACTGCCCTCGGTCGGTCCGCTGGGCGTCGAGGACTGCTCCTGCCGCGGATCCGGGGCACGCGGTCCGCGCGCTCGCGCGCAGCCGGCGCAGCGCCTACCCTCCTTCACTCCACCAATGGGCTTCTTCTCCTCTCTCACCGGCATGGGCGGCCGCGACATGGCCGTCGACCTCGGCACGGCCAATACGCTCGTGTACGTGCGCGGGCGGGGGATCGTGCTCTCCGAGCCGTCGGTGGTCGCGATCGACGCCCGCACCGCCGAGGTGCACGCGGTCGGCATCGAGGCGAAGCGGATGCTCGGCCGCACGCCGGGCAACATCCAGGCGATCCGCCCGCTCAAGGACGGCGTGATCGCCGACTTCGACGTCACCGAGCAGATGCTGCGCCACTTCATCCAGAAGGTGCACCAGAACCGTTGGGCGCATCCGCGCGTGGTGGTGTGCGTGCCGAGCGGGGTGACCGGGGTGGAGAAGCGCGCCGTCGAGGAGGCCTGCCTGTCGGCCGGCGCCCGCCAGGCCTATCTGATCGAGGAGCCGATGGCGGCGGCGATCGGCGCCGGGCTGCCGGTGGGCGAGCCCACCGGCAACATGGTCGTCGACATCGGCGGGGGCACGAGCGAGGTCGCGGTGATCTCGCTCGGGGGGATCGTCGTCTCCCAGTCGATCCGCATCGGGGGCGATGAGCTTGACGACGCGATCATCAACTACGTCAAGCGCGAGTACAAGCTGATGATCGGCCAGCAGACGGCTGAGGAGGTCAAGCTCGAGATCGGCTCGGCGTTCCCGCTCGCCGAGGAGATGCAGGCCGAGATTCGCGGCCGCGATCTGGTCTCGGGGCTGCCCAAGACGGTCGTGCTCACGAGCGAGGAGGTGCGCCTCGCACTGGAGGAGACGCTCCAGGCGATTATCGACGCGGTCAAGGAGACCCTCGACCGCACGCCGCCGGAGCTGGCCTCGGACATCATGGACCGTGGCATCATGCTCGCGGGCGGCGGCGCGCTCCTGCAGGGCCTCGACGTGCGCCTGCGCGACGAGACCCAGATGCCCGCGCACCTGGCCGAGTCGCCGCTCACGTGCGTCGCGGTGGGCTCGGGGCGCAGCCTCGAGGAGTTCGAGGCAATCCACCGCGCCAACAAGACTTCCCGAAACAACCGCCGCCGCTAGGTGGTTCCCGATCGTGCGTTCGGTCGAAGGCATGGGAGGGGGCGCCCAGTGAAGCGCCAAGTGCTGCCGATCGCGGCCAGCGAGCGCTGACGGCGGCTCCGGAGGGCCCGAAAATTGTTCGACAGCAAAGTTGTGCGCCGCAGGAGGGCGGCGCTTGCGATCTTCGTCGCGCTCTCCGTGGCGCTGCTCACCGCCTACTTCGGCGAGTCTGGGGGGGGCGTCCTGCACACCCTCCAGCGCGGAGCCCAAGAGGCCTTCGCCCCGCTCGAGACAGGCGCTACACGCGCGCTCAAGCCGTTTCGCGACTTCTTCGGCTGGGTCGGGGACACCGTCGACGCCAAGGACGAGAACGAAGAGCTGCGCAGCGAGGTGGAGGAGCTGCGCAAGCGCCTGGCCGAGAACGCCACCGGGGCCGAGGACGCCGGGCAGCTGCGCGGGCTCGTGAAGCTCCAGCGCTCCGAGGGCTTTCCCCTGGGCACCGAGCCGGTCGCCGCACGCGTAATCGCCCGCTCGCCGACGGTCTGGTACTCCACGGTCAAGATCGACAAGGGACGAAGCGACGGCCTGCGCGAGGATCACCCGGTGATCGCCGCCGGGGGGCTTGCCGGCAAGGTCACGAGCGTGACCGGCGGGACGGCCGAGGTCACGCTGATCACCGACGCCTCGAGCGCGGTCTCGGCCCAAGTAATGCCGAGCGGGGCGAGCGGGATCGTCAAGCCCGAGGTCGGCAAGCCGGACGACCTCCTGCTCGACTTCGTGAACCGTAGCCGTCGCGTGACCGAGGGCACGACGGTCGTCACGTCGGGCTTCACCTCGCAGCGGGTCGAGTCGCGCTTCCCCCGCGGGGTGCCGATCGGCACCGTCGCGCGCGTGGACCTCGACGAGGTGGAGCTCTACCAGCGTGTGCACGTCAAGCCGTTCGCGGACCTGCAGCGGCTCGACATCGTGCAGGTGCTGACCGAGAAGGGACAGCCCCGGGCCACGGCGGGCACCGTGGAGGGTCCCCCGTGAGGCTCACGCCGGGCGCGCTCGCGCGGGCCGCCCTCTTGGCGCTGCTCGCCGTGATCCTGCAACTCTCGGGGGTTGGCCCGATGCGGATCCTCGGCGGGCACCCAGAGCTCGTGCCGCTCGCCGTCGGCGCCGTCGCCCTCTACGCCGGCAGCGTCCCCGGGGCCGCGATGGGCTTCTGCACCGGCTTCCTGCTCGACCTCGCCGTCGGGGGAACGGTCGGCGTCTCCTCGCTCGTGCTGTCGGCCGTCGGCTACGGGGTCGGGCGCTACCGTGAGGTGCGCGACCCCGCCCACGGGCTGATGCCGATCCCGGTGGGAGCGGCCGCCACGCTCGGCTTCCTGCTTGCTTTCGCCGCCGTCTCCTTCATGCTCGACGTAGGCGCAGCCGTCAGCCCGCTCGTACTGCGCGACATGCTCGTGAGCACAGCCCTCAACGCCATCCTCGCCCTACCGGTCTTCGCCCTCTGCCGCCGGCTCCTGCGTCCCGTGCTGCTCGTCGATCCATTCGAGCGCCGCCGCCGGCGCGGACCGGCGCGCGAGCCCGGCCCGCTCGGGCTGCGCGGCCTCGAGGCCTGATCCGCCGCCGTGTACCGCGACTCCGACAACAGGCGCCAGCTCACGCCCCAGCTCGCGCTGCGGGTGGCGATCATCGGCGGGATCGCGCTCGTCGCCTTCGGCGTCGTTTTCTTCCGCCTCTGGTACCTGCAGGTGCTCTCGGGCGACAAGTACAAGAACGAGGCGCGGGCCAACAGCGTGCGCAACATCAAGGTGCAGGCCCCGCGTGGGGAGATCGTCGACCGCGAGGGCCGCGTGCTGGTCAAGAACCGCACAGGACTAGCGGTACGCGTCACGCCGGAGAAGCTCCCCGAGGGTCGCGACGCGCGGCGCGCCGTCTACGAGCGCCTCGGGCGCGTGCTCGCCATGAAGCCCGACGCGATCGAGCGCAAGGTCGAGCGCCAGCTCAAGGCGCTGCCCTTCTCGCCCGCCACGGTCAAGACGGACGTGCCCCAGGAGCTCGTCTTCTTCCTGTTCGAGAACCAGGAGGACTTCCCGGGCGTCAAGCCGGAGCCCGTCTTCCTGCGCGAGTACCCCCATCGCGAGATCGGGGCCCACCTCTTCGGCTACGTGAGCGAGGTCTCCAAGGAGCAGCTCAAGGACGAGCGCTACCGCGGCGTCGATCTGGGCGACCGCGTCGGCCAGACGGGCATCGAGTACCAGTACGACCGCTTCCTGCGCGGGCGCAACGGCGCGAGCCGCGTGCGGGTCGACGCGCTGGGAAACCTGCGCGAGACCCTGCGCGCCGCCGAGCCCCAGCAGGGACGCCAGCTGCGCCTGTCGGTCGACCTCGACGTGCAGCGCGTGGGCCAGCAGGCGCTCGGCAGCGCGGCGGGGGCTTTCGCCGTGATGAACGTACGCAACGGCGAGGTGATCGCCCTCGGCAGCTCGCCATCCTTTGACCCGAACATCTTCTCGAAGGCGATCAAGAAGCGCGACCTCGACCGCCTGACCGACAGGGAGAACGGCGAGCCGCTCAACAACCGGGCGATTCAGGGCGGGTACCCGACCGGCTCGACCTTCAAGCTCATCACCGCAACGGCGGCGCTCGAGGGCGGGCTGATCACCCCGGACACGGTGCAGTTCGACGGCGGTGCCCTCCAGGTAGGCGGGGTGACCTTCAAGAACGCTGGCGGCGTGGTGAACGGCGCGCTCGCGCTGCGCCAGGCGCTGTCGGTGTCGAGCGACGTCTTCTTCTACCGTCTCGGTCTCGAGGCGAACGGCTCGGGCGACGGGCTGCTGATCCAGCGCTGGGCAAAGCAGCTTGGGCTCGGCCGGCCGACCGGCGTCGACCTGCCCAACGACCTGGCGGGTCAGGTGCCCACGCCGCAGTGGCGCAACCACGGCTACGCCGAGTACCGCCGCTGCGTGGCGCGGGCGAAACCCACCCCCGAGGAGATCTCGCTCGGCGAGTGCGGGTTCCTGGACCGGCAGTGGAGCGCGGGCGACAACATCAACCTCTCCGTGGGCCAGGGCGACCTCGCGGCCAACCCGCTGCAGCTGGCCGTCGCCTACGCGGCGATCGCCAACGAGGGCAAGGTCGTAAAGCCGCGCCTCGGGCAGCGAATCGAGAACGCTGGCGGGCGCCCGCTGCAGGAGCTCGAGGCCCCGCGGGCGCGCCAGCTCGACATCGCTCCCGAGCACCGCCAGGCGATCCTCGATGGCCTGCGCAGCGCCGCGAGCGATGGCGGCGGCACCTCGGCGGATGTGTTCGCGGGCTTCGAGATCCCGATCGCGGGCAAGACGGGCACGGCGGAGAAGGGCGCCGGGCGCGCCGATCAGTCCTGGTACGCGGCGCTCGCGCCCTTCCCCGATCCAAAGTACGTGGTCGTCACGACCTTCGAGGCCGGCGGGTTCGGGGCCGAGACGGCGGCCCCGGCGGCCAAGACGATCCTCGCCGAGCTCTTCGGCGTGCAGGCGGGCGCCACGCCGGCCGGGGCCTCGCCCGACTGATGCCTAGTGATCCGACCACTAGGCTCCTGCGCTGATGCAGGCCTCGCCCTACGGCACCTCGGTGAAGGGCTTCCACGAGGGGGCCGCCCCGCGCTTCGTGCGCGTCGACGTGCTGCTGCTCCTGGCCGCGCTCGGGCTGATCGCGTGCAGCGTGTACACGATCGCCTCTGCGACCAGGGGGGACATCCCGGGCGCGCCGAACTACTACGTGTACCGCCAGGCGGCCTACGGCGGCGTCGGGCTCCTCTTCATGCTGGTCCTCTCGCGCGTGGACTACTCGCGCTTTCGCGAGTGGAAGGCAGGGCTCTACGTGGGGATGATCGCCCTGATCCTCGCCGTCTTCGCGCTCGGCGGGGTTGTCCGCGGCTCGAAGCGGGCGCTCGAGCTGCCGTTCTTCAACCTCCAGACCTCCGAGCTCGGCAAGGTGCTGCTGATCGTCACGCTGTCGGCCTTCATGCTGGACCGCATGCGGCGGCTCTCGGAGCGCGAGACGACCAGCCGCATAATGCTGCTGGCGCTGGTCCCGGCGATGCTCGTGGTCGCCCAGCCGGATCTCGGCTCGGGACTCGTGTACATCGCCATCGCCGTGGCGATCCTGTTCGTGGCCGGTACGTCCTGGACCCATTTCGCCGGCCTGGGCGCGCTGGCGGCGGTGGCGCTCTCGGTCGTGCTCGTCGCGGCCCCGGCGGCCGGCGTGGAGGTGCTCAAGCCCTACCAGACGGACCGCCTCACGGCGTTCCTGAATCCGACCGAGAACCCGGCCAAGCAGGGCTACCAGCAGGCGCAGTCGCTGGTCGCTGTGGGCGCCGGTGGAAAGACCGGTCGCGGCGAGGCGGCCACCCAGACCAAGCTCGACTTCCTCCCAGAGCACCACACGGACTTCATCTTCAGCGTGGTGGGCGAGGAGTTCGGCTTCGTTGGGGCGGCGCTCGTGCTGTCGCTGTTCGCACTCCTGATCTGGCGCTGCCTGCGCATCCTCACCATGTCGAAGAACCTCTACGGCTGTCTCGTGGCCGCGGGGATCACCGCCATGCTGATGTTCCAGATCTTCGTAAATGTGGGCATGACCATCGGGATCATGCCCATCACCGGCGTGACGCTGCCGCTCCTGAGCTACGGCGGCTCGTCGGTGATCGTGACCTTCATGGCCATTGGCCTCTTGCAGTCGATCCACGCGCAGGCGCGCGAGATGACGCTCGCCAAGGGCCGAGACCTACCCTTATGAGAGGACCCCCCTTTGATCAAGCAAGTGCTAGTCACGGCCGACCGTGGCGAAACCAGAGTCGCCATCCTCGAGGCGGAGGGCAAGCCCTCCGCTGAGGGCGGCGCAGCGCAGGGCCGGGGCCGCTCCGGCCGCGGCCCGACGGGAGCCGCCGCCAGCCCGGACTGGCGGGTCGCCGAGCTCTACATCGAGCGTCGCGGCTCGCGCTCGATCGTCGGCAACGTCTACAAGGGCAAGGTCGACAACGTGCTGCCGGGGCTCGAGGCCGCCTTCGTGGACATCGGCCTCGACAAGAACGGCTTCCTGCACGCCGATGACATCGTGATGCCCGGCGTCGAGGTGGCCCGCCGGGGGCGCGCCGGCGCCAAGGGCCAGCGGATCGCCGAACTGCTCAAGCCCGGCCAGGAGATCCTCGTGCAGGCGGTGAAGGACCCACTCAAGACCAAGGGCCCGCGGCTCTCGATGCAGCTCTCGATCGCCGGGCGCTATCTCGTATACGTGCCCCAGGGGGAGAGCGTCGGCGTCTCGCGCCGGCTCGACGACAAGGAGCGCGAGCGGCTGCGTAGGCAGGCCAAGGGCCTCGAGCTGGGCGAGGGCGGGGCGATCATCCGCACCGCCGCGCAGGGAGCCAAGCGCGCCGACTTCGAGCACGAGATCATGTACCTGCACAAGCTGCACGAGGTCCTGCACCAGCGCGCCCAGGAAACCGCGGCGCCCGCGATGGTCTTCCAGGAGGCGGACCTGTCGGTGCGCGTGGTGCGCGACATCTTCTCGAGGCAGTTCGAGCGCGCGATCGTCGACGATCCCCAGCAGCACCATCGCCTCGAGTCCTTCTTCAGCCGCACCGCGCCCGAGTTGCTCGAGCGTCTCGAGCTCTACGAGGACAGGGGCCGCCCGCTCTTCGAGCGCTACGGGATCGAGGCGGCGATCCAGTCGACGCTGCGGCGCCGGGTCGACCTCCCCTCCGGCGGCTATCTGATCATCGACTATGCCGAGGCGCTGACGGTCATCGACGTCAACTCCGGGTCCTTCACGGGCCGGGGCAAGGGCGCCCGGCTCGAGGACACGATCACCAAGACCAACCTCGAGTCCGCCGAGGAGGTCGTGCGCCAGCTGCGCCTGCGCGACATCGGCGGGATCATCGTCATCGACTTCATCGACATGTCGCGCTCGCGCAACCGCGACACCGTGCTGAAGACGCTGCGCAAGGCGCTCGACGAGGATCGCACGAAGACCTACGTGGTCGAGATCTCGCCGCTCGGCCTGGTGGAGATGACCCGCCAGAACGTGACCGAAGGCGTGCGCGAGATCCTCACCAAGAGGTGTCCCACCTGCGCGGGCGAGGGCGTCGTGCTCTCCGAGGAGACGGTTGCGATCGACGTCGAGCGCCGGCTGCGCGAGCTCGCCGCCGAACGGCCCGCGAGCCAGGCGTTCCTGATTCGCATCCATCCGCGCGTGGCCACCCTGCTGACCGGCGGGCCCGGCCGGCCGCTGCTCGAGATCGAGCAGGAGACCGGCAAGCACTTCCACTTCGAGGGGTCCGAGGGGCTGCCTATCGACCACTTCGCTGTCGCGCTCGAGGGCTCGCGGGAGGACGTCGAGGAACGCGCGCTGCCCTTCCGTGAGGGGGAGGAGGTGCTCGTCTCGATCGAGGAGCCGCACATGTACGCCGAGGACGACGCGGTCGCCAAGCTCGACGGCTACGTGATCTCGGTGGCCGGTGCCGGGCGGCTCGTGGGCAGCCGGACGCTCGTGCGGATCGAGAAGGTCGGTCGCTCGGCGGCCTCCGCGACGCTCGTGGAGGGGGCCGAGGTCGTCGAGGCCCCCGCGGTCGGTAATGGCGCCCGCGCCCCCGGCAAGTCGGGTGACGGTGCTTCGTCGGAGGAGCGAGCGCCCGGCGAGGGCGGGCCCGCCAAGCCCGGCGACGGTGCACCCTCAGAGGAGCAACCGCGCCGCCGCGGTCGCCGCGGGGGGCGCGGACGGCGACGCAAGTCGCCGGAGTCCGACTCCGCCGAGTGAGGCTGCCCAGCGAACTCAACCGAGGCCATCAAGCCGAGACCACACGAAACCGCGGCGGCCGGCTAGGCTCCTAGGCTGCGATGAACCAAGCCACTGCAGCGCCGCTTCCCGCGACATCGGGGCCGCCCCCGTCCAAGCGCCCCTTCTGGCAGGAGGTCCTCGCCCCCTACGCCAAGCCCCGCCTCGGTCGCAGCCTGCTGGACCTCGCGACCTCGGTCGTTCCCTACCTCGCGCTCTGGGTGGCGATGTACCTGGCGCTCGACATCTCCTACCTGCTCGTGCTCGCCCTCGCGCTGCCGGCCGCCGGCTTCCTCGTGCGTGTCTACATCATCTTCCACGACTGCACGCACGGCTCGTTCCTGCCCTCGAAGCGCGCGAACACGTGGCTCGGCTCGGCGCTCGGGCTGATGGTCTTCTCACCCTTCCTCAGCTGGAAGCACAACCACCAGGTCCACCACGCGACCGCGGGTGACCTCGACCGGCGTGGCATCGGGGACGTGCCCACGATGACCCTGGCGGAGTACCGCGCGGCGCCGCCGAAGAGGCGGATCGAGTACCGGCTCGTGCGCAATCCGCTCGTCATGTTCGTGCTGGGCCCGATCCTTTCGATGATCGTGCTGCCACGGATCGTGCCCAAGGACGCGCGCCCCCGGATCCGCCGCGCCGTGCGCTGGACGAACGTGGCGCTCGCCGTCCTCATAGGCGGCGTCTGCTGGCTCGTCGGCTGGCAGGAGTACCTGCTCGTGCAGGGTCCGGTCGCGCTCCTGGCGGGCGCCGCGGGCGTATGGCTGTTCTACGTCCAGCACCAGTTCGAGGACGTCTACTGGGAGAGCTCGGAGCAGTGGAGCTACGCCGACGCCGCGCTGCGGGGCAGCTCCTACTTGAGGCTGCCGAAGCTGCTGCAGTTCTTCTCGGGGAACATCGGCTTGCACCACGTGCACCACCTGAGCGCGAAGGTCCCCAACTACAACCTCCAGCGCGCCCACGACGACAACCCGATCTTCCACGACGTGCCGACGCTCACGCTGTGGGACGGCCTGCGCACGGTGCGCCTGAAGCTGTGGGACGAGGAGCGCGGGCGTCTGGTGACGTGGTCAGAGGCGAGCCGTCCCGCGGGCGTGGCCTCGCCCGGGTAGCGCGGCTCTGCTCCTCGGGCCGGGCGCGCGGGTCGTCCGCCTAGGCGGCTCGGGTCGCTACACTCGCCTCCGGCGCGGCCGATCAGGGCGCCGTTCCTATGTATGCGATCGTGAAAGTTGGCGGCAAGCAGTACCGCGTCGAGGAGGGCGACTCGCTGCTCGTCGACCGCATGCACGAGGACGAGGGCGCCAAGGTCGCCCTCCAGCCGCTGCTCTTTCGCCCCGACGGCGAGGGCGAGACCGTGTTCGCGGCCGGCGATCTGGGCAAGGTCCAGGTCCGCGCGACGGTCACCGGCCACGAGCGCGGCAAGAAGCTGCACGTGCTCAAGTTCAAGCCCAAGCGCGGCTACAAGCGCCGCCAGGGCCACCGCTCCGAGCTCACCCGGCTCGAGATCGGGGAGATCAGGGTGGGCGGCGATGGCTCATAAGAAGGGGCTCGGCTCGAGCCGCAACGGGCGCGACTCGAATGCCCAGCGCCTCGGCGTGAAGATCTTCGCCGGCCAGGTGGTGAGCGGCGGCGAGATCATCGTGCGCCAGCGCGGCACCCGCTTCAGACCGGGCGACGGCACCGGCATCGGCAAGGACGACACGATCTTCGCAAAGCAGGCCGGAACCGTGCAGTTCCACAGCGGCCGCCGCGGCCGCGTGATCTCGATAGAGCCTGCCGAGTAGCTGCCCACCCGGTAGCAGCCTGGGCGTGCAGCGCCCAGGCATAGGCACCGGCCCTGTGTAACCGCGGAGGGCCGTTTCCGGTCCTAGGCAGCACGGACCGGGCTTCGATTCGATGACCCCACCCCCTCTACACCTTCGCCTGCACCGCGCGGTGCACCGCCGACGACGTGCTCACCAGGGCGATGCCCGCGCAGACCACGAGCAGAGAGGCGATCAGCGCGCCGCCTCCGAGCGGCGTCGCGGCCCAATCCTCGCCGCTCACGACGGGTGCCAGCAGGACGGGCACGATCACGGGGACGACATAGACCACTGGGCCGACCTGGGTGGCGGAGCGGCGCTGCAGGGCGGTCAGCTGGTCGAGGAAGCCGAGGCCACTCACCGCGGCCGTTACGGCGAGCCACCCAACCACGGCCGGCCAGTTATCCCCGCCCAGGCCGTCGGCCACGAGCTTCGTGGTGATGCCGGTAAAGGCGTAGGATGCGCCGGCGGCGAGAGTCGCGAGCGTGGCAAGCGACGAGTCGGTTTCGTCGCGCATCCGAGCGAGGGCATAGGGCACGAGTGTGACGGCGGCTAGAGCGACCAGCGCGGCGATCAGAGGTCCAGTCTGGGTCTCGAGGGGGGCGCGCTCGGGGGCGGCGAACGCCATGCCGGCCACACCCGCGACGATCGCCACGATGCCCACCACCTCCTGTTGCCCGACGTTCTCTCCCGGCGTGCGGGCACCGACGACCAGCAGTAGAAGCAGACCCGCCGACAGCGCCGGCTGCACGACCGTCAGCGGCGCAAGCAGCAAGGCGCTCACGTGGAGCGGAAAGCCGAGCAGCATGAGCGCGGTGCCGAGCAGCCACCGTGGCCGGGCCACGAGACTCGTGACCAGCGAGAGGTGCAGCGAGTGACGGTCATCGACTTGCCGCGTCTCGACCGCCTGCAACACGATGCCGGCGCTGAACAGAGTGGTGGCGGCGAGCGCGGCGACGGCCCCGAGCAAAGTCGATTCCATCGGTGCGACACGATAGCCGGGCCGCGGTGGCCGAGCTTGGCTGAGCGCCCCAGCGCCCGCCACCCGCCCTCATGGACATGACCGCGAACGCTGGCAGACCAATGACTGAGCGCAGTGCCTTCCTGCGCTCCTTCCTGGCCAATCCGCGCCAGGTCGGCGCGGTCCTTCCGACCTCCCGCCGGGCGGTTCGCGACATGCTCGACCTCGCTCCGCTCGAGCATGCCCGCCTGGTGGTGGAGCTGGGAGCGGGCACCGGCGTCCACACCCGCGAGCTGCTGCGGCGGCTGGGACCGGACGCGCGGCTGCTCGCGTTCGAGATCGATCCGGGGCTCTCGGCGGCGCTTTCGGCCGAGATCGACGACTCCCGCCTGAGTCTCCTCAACGCCTCCGCGGAGGAAGTCGAGGGCCATCTCGATGGAGCCGGCGTCGACGTGCTCGTGTCTGCGCTTCCGTTCACCTCGCTACCAGCCGCCGTCCGGCGGCGCGTGCTCGACACCTGTCAGGCGATACTGGCGCCCGGCGCAGTGATGCTCGTGCTGCAGTACTCGCCGCTGATCGAGCGCGAGCTCGCACGGCGCTTCGCGTCGGTCGAGCGCCGCCTGTCGCCGCTCAACCTGCCGCCGGCGTTTCTGTTTCGCTGCACGGGGCCCGTGGCCGCCCCATGAGCTGGAGGGCCGTGCGCGAGGCAAGGCGTTACGTGCTCTACGCGCTGCTGGGCGATCTCGTGCTGCTGCTCAGGGGCCGTAGGGCGGGCTGGCTGGGGGCGAGCGCGGCGGTGGCGAGCCTGGCGTTCTTCCGCGACCCCGAGCGCGTCCTGGATCCCGACCCCAACTCCATCTACGCTACGGCGGACGGCATCATCGTCGGGGTCGACGAGGCGAGCGACCCCTGGCTGCCTGAACAGGCGCTACGAATCAGTACCTTCCTGTCGCTGCATGACGTCCACGTCATCCGCAGCCCGGCGGCCGGCAGCATCACGCTGGAAGAGGAGGTCAACGGAGGCTTCGCCCCTGCCTTCCTCGGCCGCGCGGGCTCGAACCTGCGCAAGCGCCTAGCCATCGAGGGCCCGGCGGGTCGTGTCGTAGTGGTCCAGGTCGCCGGGATGCTGGCGCGCAGGATCACCTCGTGGGCAGGGCTTGGCAGCCCCCTGGCTGCGGGTCAGAGGGTCGGACTGATCCACTTCGGCTCGCGCACGGACGTCCTGGTTCCCGCGGACCGGTTCGAGGCACGGGTGCGCGTGGGCGAGCGTGTCAAGGCGGGAGTCACGCCAATCGCCTGCGGCCCGAGCGGGGAGACGGCCGGATGAAGGGGTCGCTGACCGCGGCTAACCTCATCACCAGCGGCACGCTGGCGGCTGGGTTTCTGGCGCTGGTCCTCGCCGAGCAGGGGGAGTACGCGTGGGCCGCGGGCGGCGTGGGTGTGGCGGCCGTGCTCGACTCCGTCGACGGGCTGGTGGCCCGGCGGACCCGCACCGAGTGCGAGTTGGGCTCGCAACTCGACTCGCTCGCGGACATGGTGTCCTTCGGCGTCGCCCCCGCACTGATCATCTACCTGAGCGCGCTGCACTCGCTTCCGGTGGCGGGGATCGGCGCCTGCCTTGCGTTCGTGCTGTGCGGCGCGTGGCGCCTGGCCCGCTTTCAGACCGGAGAGCAGTCACGTTGCCACTTCGTGGGTCTGGCGATCCCGCCGGCAGGGGTCACGGCAGCCGCGCTCGCCGTCTGGAACCCGCCGCCCAGCCTTGCGCTCGCGATGGTCCTCGCGCTGTCGCTGCTGATGGTGAGCCGGCTGCCGTTCCCAACGCTGGCAGAGCTCGTGCGCCCGGGCCGCTCGCCTCGTCAAGCCCCGATCGAAGAGGGGGCAGGGAACTCGGAGGTGGTCTAGGAGTCGACCATCGCCGCGACGGCGCCGGCGCTCGCAAGCATGGCGGTGCCAGCGGCCAGCACCGCGAGTGAGGCTGCGAGCCCGCCAAGCACGAGCGGGTTGGAGCTCCAGGTTTCCCCGGCGAGCAGGGGGGCCAGCACCACGGCCACGACGATCTGGATCACCAGGATACCGGGGAAGATGCGAATCGCCGAGCGCTCCTGGAGGGCGGTCATCTCGCTGAGCAGGCCGAGGCCGGCAGCGCAGACGGTCGCTCCGAGCCAGAAGGCGGCCGTGAGCAGCTCGGGCTCCGAGATGGCGTCGGCCACGAACTTGGTAAGGAAGGCGGAGCATGCGTAGGCAAGCCCAGCGCTGAGGACCACCAGCCAGATGCGGGGGCGGCCGCGCCGCACGTACGGCGAGAGGGCGACCGCGGCGAAGACGGCGAGGGAGAGCCCGATCTCTAGGGCGGGGGCATGCCCCGCCTCCACCTCCTTCGGTGACGCAAAGGCGAGCCCGGTCATCCCCACGAAGATCGCGACCACCGCCACGACCTCCCGGCGGCCGACGCACTCGTCGGTGAGCCGCACGCCGACGAGCAGCAGTACGAAGAGCCCGGCGGCAAGCGCGGGCTGAACTACCGTCAGCGGAGCGAGCGCCAAGGCCCCGGCCTGGAAGCCCCAGCCGGCAATCACGAAGAGCGTGCCGACCAGCCAGCGCTTCCGCTTGATGAGCCGGCGCAGGAGGGACAGCCGCAGCGACTCGCTCGAGGGCACCTCGCGAGCCTCCAGCGACTGGAGCGAGACGCCCACGCTGTAGGAAGTCGCCGAGGCGAGTGCGACGACAACGCCAAGCACAAAGGTGAGCATGAGGGACTCGGCAGAACCTTAGCTCGTATTGATCATTGAGTCCGACGGGTAGGGTCGGCATGTGAGCACCGCGGCCTTCACGGCGTACGAGGCGCGCAAGGCCCGGCTTCGCGAGCAGTACGCCGGCATTCCCCGCGGCCGCCCCGTACGCCTCGCCAAGCAGACCTCGAACCTCTTCCGGACGCGGCAGCGGCCCCCAGGCCCAGGCCTGGACGTACGCGGGTTCGACGGCGTCCTGTCGGTCGATGCCGCCAGCCGGAGCGCCGACGTACAGGGGATGACCACCTACGAGCAGCTCGTCGATGTGACGCTGGCCCACGGCCTGATGCCGCTCGTCGTGCCGCAGTTCAAGACGGTCACGCTCGGTGGCGCCGTGACCGGTCTCGGCATCGAGTCGTCATCGTTTCGCAACGGGCTGCCGCACGAGTCGGTGCTCGAGCTGGAGGTGCTGGTGGGGGATGGGCGCACCGTGGTCGCTCGGCCCGACAACGAGCACCGCGACCTGTTCGCGGCCTTTCCCAACTCCTACGGCACGCTCGGCTATGCACTGCGGCTCAAGCTCGAGCTCGAGCCGGTCCTTCAGTACGTCCGCCTGCGCCACCTGCGCTTCAGCGACCGCGGCCGCTACTTCGAGGCGATGGCCGAGGTCTGCGAACGGCGCGCCCACGACGGCGAGCGGGTCGACTTCGTCGATGGCACCGTTTTCGCCCGCGACGAGATGTACTTGAGCCTCGGCACGTTCGTCGATGCCGCGCCGCGCACCAGCGACTACACCGGCATGGGCGTCTACTACCGCTCGCTGCAGCGGCTCGAGGTCGACCACCTCAGCGTGCGCGACTATCTGTGGCGCTGGGACACCGACTGGTTCTGGTGCTCGCGCAACTTCGGCGTCCAGGACCCGCGCATTCGGCGCTTCGTGCCAAAGCGCTGGCTGCGCTCGGACAACTACTGGAGGCTCTGGGAGCTCGAGCGCCGCTACGGCCCGATGCGCAAGCTCGAGCGGCTGCGCGGCCGGCCCCCGCAGGAGCACGTGGTGCAGGACATCGAGGTCACGATCGCGCGCGCTGCCGAGTTCTTCGACTTCCTCGTGCGCGAGATCCCGATCTTGCCGTTCTGGGTCTGCCCGCTGCGCCCCCGCGACCGCCGGGAGTGGGCGCTCTACCCGCTCGAGACCGACGCGACCCACGTCAACTTCGGCTTCTGGTCGACGCTGCCCCTGGCCGACGGTCAGCCGCTGGGCACCCACAACCGCCGGGTCGAGCAGGTCGTCGAGGGGCTCGGCGGGCGCAAGTCGCTCTACTCTGACTCCTACTACAGCCGAGAGGAGTTCTGGCGGCTGCATGACGGGCGTGCCTACGGCCAGCTGAGACAAGCCTACGACGGTGAAGGGCGGCTGGCGGACCTGTACCGGAAGTGCGTCGAGCGTGCCTAGGCGAAGCAGGCTGAAGCTGGCGGAGGTCTTCGACCGGATCAGCGGCGGCGACACCGGCATCGAGTTCCGCGCCTACGACGGCAGCCGCGCGGGCCCTCTGGGCGCCGCGAACCGGGTCGAGGTGCGGGCGCCGCGCGCGGTCAGCTACCTGGTCCAGTCCCCCGCCGACCTCGGTCTCGCACGCGCCTACATAACGGGTGACCTCGAGCTCCACGGCGACCTCTTCGAGGTCCTCACCCGGCTCTGGCGCAAGACGGACGGGACCCTCTCGTGGCGGGAGCGCTGGGAGCTCCTGCGCTCACTCGAGCGCAGGAGCCTTCGCCCCGTCGCCCCGCCGGCGAACGAGCTGCGGCTGCGCGGTCGCCGGCACTCGAAGCGCCGCGACGCCGCCGGGGTCGCGCATCACTATGACGTGTCCAACCGCTTCTACGAGTGGGTGCTCGGCCCGTCGATGGCCTACACCTGCGCCGTGTACCCCGATTCCGAGGCAACGCTCGAGCAGGCGCAGTTCGAGAAGCTCGACCTCGTCTGCCGCAAGCTCGGCCTGCGTCCCGGCACGCGCCTGCTCGACGTCGGCTGCGGCTGGGGCGCAATGGTGCTCCACGCCGCGGAGCACTACGGGGTCGAGGCGATTGGGGTGACGCTCTCGCGCCCGCAGGCGGACTGGGGGCAGCGGGCGATCGCCGAGGCGGGGCTCTCCGCGCGGGCCGAGGTCCGTTTCCTCGATTACCGCAACGTCGTCGAGCAGGGCTTCGACGCGGTCTCGTCGATCGGGCTGACCGAGCACGTCGGCAAGGACCAGCTGCCGGCCTACTTCGCGTTCCTGCGCCGCAAGCTCCGCCCGCGCGGCCGCCTGCTCAACCACTGCATCACGCGGCCGAACAACCAGCATCCGCTCATGCTGCGCGGCGGCTTTCTCGACCGCTACGTCTTCCCCGACGGCGAGCTGCTCGGACCCGGCTACATCATGTCGGTGATGCACGACGCCGGCTTCGAGCTCCGCCACGAGGAGAACCTCCGCGAGCACTACGAGCGCACGCTCGCGGCGTGGGGCGCCAATCTCGAGGCCCACTGGCCGGAGGCGGTCGCCGAGGTGGGGGAGGCAAGGGCCCGAGTTTGGCGCCTCTACATGGCCGGCTCGCGGGTCTCGTTCAGCGAGGACTACCTCGAGCTGCACCAGATGCTCGCGGTGAAGACCGAGCACGGTGACGCGGCGATGCCGCTGCGCCCGGACTGGGCGAAGCCGCCGCGGCATTAGCATCAAACCCGTGTTCCACGACCGCGCCACGATCCACGTACGCGGCGGCGCCGGCGGGGACGGCTGCGTCTCCTTCCGGCGCGAGGCGCACGTGCCCAAGGGGGGGCCCGACGGCGGCGACGGCGGTTTCGGCGGCGAGGTCGTGCTGGTCTGCGACCCCTCGCGCCGCGACCTCTCGGCCTTCCACCGGGGTGCCCACTTCAGGGCCGGGCGCGGCGGCCACGGCGAGGGCTCACAGCGCCACGGCGCGAGCGCCCCCGCACTCGAGGTGGCGGTGCCCCCGGGCACGGTGGCCGAGGACCGTGAGCGCGAGGTGCGCTGGGAGCTCACGCGCCCCGGTCAGCGCGCGCGGGTGGCGAGCGGCGGCGCGGGCGGGCGTGGCAACAAGGCGTTCGCCAGCGCGACCCGCCAGACGCCGCGGATGGCCGAGCGCGGGCTCGCCGGAGAGGAGGGCCTGCTCGAGCTGCGTCTCAAGCTGCTCGCCGACGCGGGCCTCGTGGGGCTTCCGAACGCTGGCAAGAGCTCGCTGCTCACCCGGCTCACGCGCGCCAGGCCCAAGGTTGCCGGCTACCCCTTCACCACGATCGATCCCTCACTCGGGACGATCGAGACCGACGAGCGCCAGCTCGTGCTGGCCGACATTCCCGGACTGATCGAGGGCGCGAGCGCGGGCGCCGGCCTCGGGCACGACTTCCTCGCACACGTCGAGCGGTGCCGGCTGCTGGTGCACGTGCTCGATCTCTCCCCCCTCGACGGCTCCGATCCCCGCGTCAACCACACGACCGTGGAGGCCGAGCTGCGCGAGCACGGCGCGGGGCTCGAGCAGCTGCCGCGCCTGCTCTGCCTGTCCAAGGCCGATCTGGTCGCACCGGAGGATGTCGCGGCGGCGGTCGAGGGCTGGCGCGAGCGCCTCGGCGGCACAGTTCTCGGGGTGCTCGCGACCTCGGCCGCCACGGGCTCTGGCCTCGACGGGCTCCGGTCGGCGATTGTGCGCGCGGTTCCCGGCGCGGCGGAGGCGGACGACGTCGAAGGCGCCGCGCGGGTCGAGGTCGAGGCGACCCACAAGGTCTACCGCCCTGGAGCGGCCTTGGACCTCAACGTCGAGCGGACCGCCACCGGCGCCTACCGCGTCGAGGGCGAGCGCGTGGAGCGCCTGCTCGCGCGGCACGACCTTGGCAACGACGACGCCCTGCGCTACCTCGAGGACCGCCTGCGCGCGATGGGGGTGATACGCGCGCTTGAGGCCGCCGGCTTCGAGCCGGGCGACGAGGTGGAGATCGCGGGCACCGTGTTCGAGCTTGACCCCGGCGCGCCGCTCGAGTGAGGCATCCCCTGCGATCCCGGCGGAGCGCCGCTCACGCGCGGGGCTCATTGCGTTCTGCGCGGACCGCCACTCCGGCGCGGCGCTCACTGTGGTCCGCGCTGACCGCCGCCGTCGGGGCGAGGCGCTCGCTGCGCTCTGCGCTGACCGCCGCGGGGGCGAGGCCATCCCCGCGATGCATGCTCATCGCCGGGACCATCGCGGCGGCGGCGGCGGGAGCGGGATGCGGCGGGGAACCCGACGAGCAGCAGCAGGTGCAGCAGGTCGTGCGCGACTTCGCCAAGGCGAACACCCAGTCCGACGGCAAGGCCTTCTGCGGGCTTGTAACACGCGACTTTCGCGAGCGTCTCACAGGCGCGACGGGAGAACAGGTCGACGAGCAGTGCGTGAAGCAGGTCGACGCGCTCAAGGGCAGGAGGATCGAGGTTCTGAGGATCGACGAGCCAAAGGTGACGGGGGACACAGCCACCGTCACGGCGGAGCTCGACTTCTCCGGCCAGCGCCAGCTGCGCACGCTGCGGTTGAAGCGGGAAGAGGGCGAGTTCCGCCTCACCGAGGGGTAGCGCTCCCGCCCCGGACGCGCGTGAGCGAGACGGGCCGCCGGACGCGCCGGACGCGCTGGACGCCCGCGCCGGACGCGCTGGACGCGCTGGACGCGCGGCATGAACGTCTCGTCTCGAGCGACCAATAGCCCCACCCCGACAGAGCCGGTGTGAGCACGCGGCTCGAAGGCGCTCCGCCCCGGCCCGTACCCTTGCCGCCCAATGGCAAGCGTCGTCGTCAAGCTTGGCTCGAGCATCGTGGCCGACTCCCGCGGGGAGGTCCGCTTGGACGTCGTGGGGTCGGTCTGCGACGAGGTCGCCGCTCGCCATCGCGCGGGGGACTCGGTCGTGCTGGTGACCTCCGGGGCGATCGCCCGCGGCATGCGGATCATGGGACTGCGCGCCCGCCCGGCCGCGATGGCGGAGCTGCAGGCGGCATCGGCGGTCGGCCAGGGACCGCTCTACCGCGCCTACGACCAGTTGCTCGCCGAGCGCGGCGTACCGAGCGCGCAGGTGTTGCTCACCTTCTTCGACCTGTCCGCGCGCACCCACTACCTCAACGCGCGTCACACGCTGCGCAAGCTGCTCGACTGGCGGGTGGCGCCGGTGATCAACGAGAACGACACGACCACGACCGACGAGATCTCCTTCGGCGACAACGACTTCCTCGCGGCCCAGGTGGCGATCCTCCTCGGCGCCGACCGGCTGCTGCTGCTCACCGACACCGACGGCGTGCACACCGCCGACCCGGCGCGTGACGACTCGGCGCGGCTGATCGGAGAGGTCAGCTCGTTCGACCAGCTCGAGGGCGTCCAGATCGGCTTCTCGGCCTCACCGCTCGGCTCGGGGGGCATGCGGTCGAAGGTGGTGGCGGCGGAGATGGCGACCGCGGCGGGCATCCCGGCCGTGATCGCCAGGGGCACCGATCGGTCCGCGGTGCGGGCCGCCCTCGCGGGCGAGCCGGCAGGCACGCGCTTCCACCCCCATGAGGGTCGCGTGTCGAGCTTCAAGCTCTGGCTCAAGTACGCAAAGCCGGCTCACGGCACCCTCACCGTGGACGAAGGCGCCGAGCGCGCGCTTCGTGAGCGCGGCACGAGCCTGCTGCCGGTGGGGGTCGTGGAGGTGGCGGGCCGCTTCGACGCGGGCGACGCGGTGGATGTGCACGCCAGCGGCGAGGGCTCGCGTCCGATCGGGAAGGGGATCGTCAACTACTCGGCCGACGAGCTGCGGCGCATCCGGGGGATGAAGTCGGAGCGGGTGCGCGAGCTCCTGCCACGCGCGGCCGCGGAGGCCGTGCACCGCGACTACTTCGTGCTCGAGTAGGCAGCCGGGCTCGAAGGGCGCACGCTCTTCGAAGGAGCACGCCCCCGAAGCTCTTCGGGCGCTCGGTACCCTGTGGCGATGGCCACCACCGCCCCCCGGGTCGACGATGTCTGTCTCAGCGCGCGCGCGGCCTCGCGGGTCCTCGCCAACCTAGACGGAGCAACCAGGAACGCCGCGCTCGAGGCGGTGGCCGTCGCCCTGGCGGAGCGCGCCGACGAGATCCTCGAGGCCAACGAGCATGACATGCAGGCCGGCGCCGCGAACGAGCTCGGGGTGGCCCTCCTCGACCGCTTGCTGCTGGACTGGGGGCGGCTCGCCGCGATGGCCGCCGACGTCCGTGCGATCGCCGCGCTGCCGGACCCCGTCGGCGAGACGATCGAGGGCCACCGGCTGCCCAACGGCCTCGATGTGCGGCGCGTGCGCGTGCCGCTCGGCGTGGTGTGCGTGGTCTACGAGGCGCGGCCCAACGTGACGATCGACTGCTCTGCGCTGTGCCTGAAGTCGGGCAACGCGATCGTGCTGCGCGGGTCCTCGATGGCGGCCAACTCGAACGCGGTCCTCGCCCAGGTGGCCGCGGACGCGGTGGCCTCCGCCGGCGTGCCCGCGACGGCCGTCTCGCTGGTGGCGGGCGGCGATCGCGACGAGCTGCGCCAGCTCGCGACCCAGGACGGCGTGATCGACCTGATCATTCCGCGCGGGGGCGAGGGGCTGAAGGCGGCCCTCAAGGAGCACGCCACCGTGCCCGTCATGTACGCGGCGGCCGGCAACTGTCACGTCTACGTCGACCAAAGCGCCGATCTCGACGACGCGACGGCGATCGCCCTCAACGCGAAGGTGCAGCGCCCCGGGGTCTGCAACGCCGCGGAGACGCTGCTCGTGCACTCCGCCGTCGCCGGCGAGTTCCTCCCCCGTGCCCTGCGCGACCTGCTCGACTCGGGGGTAGAGCTGCGCGCCGACGGCCGCGCTCGCTCGCTCGCGGGGGCGCTCGCGGACTCGCTCGCGGAGGCGACCGAGGTGGACTGGGCGACCGAGTACCACGCGCTGATCCTGGCGGTCAAGGTCGTGGACTCGGTCGACGAGGCCGTCGAGCACGTGAACCGCTACGGCTCCGGGCACTCCGAGGCGATCGTCACGGGCTCGACCGCCGCAGCGCGGGCATTCACCGGCGGAGTCGACGCCGCGTGCGTGTACGTGAACGCCTCGACACGGTTCACCGACGGGGGCGTATTCGGCATGGGCGCCGAGATCGGCAACTCGACTCAGAAGCTCCACGCCCGCGGCCCGATCGGCGTGCGGGAGCTCACGAGCTACAAGTTCGTGGTCGAGGGCTCGGGCCACCTCCGGGGGTAGCCGGCCCTGCGGGTAGGCATCCTCGGCGGCGCCTTCAACCCCCCGCACCTGGGGCACCTGGTCTGCGCCCAGGAGGCCCACGCCAGGCTCGGGCTCGACGCGGTGGTGCTCGTGCCGGTGGGGCAGGCTCCACATCGCGAGCTGGCAGAGGATCCGGGCGGCGACGTTCGCGCCTGGCTCTGCGAGCGGGCGGTCTCGGGCGATCCGCGCCTCTCGGTCTCCCGTGTCGAGGTCGACCGCCGAGGGCCCTCCTACACCCTCGACACCCTGCGACTGCTGCGCGAGCTCGCGCCGGAGGATGAGCTGACGTTGGTGCTCGGGGCCGACCAGGCGGCCGCGCTTGCCTCGTGGCACGAGCCGGAGGAGGTGCTCGGCCTCGCCCGCGTCGGAGTGGCCTCGCGCGAGGGGCTCGAGTGCGAGGCCGTGCTGCGGCGCCTGGACACGCTGCCGGCCGCCGGGCGGCTCGACTTCTTCGACATGCCACGCATCGACGTCTCCTCCTCGCTCGTGCGCGAGCGCGTCGCCTGCGGTCGGCCGATCCGCTATCTCGTGCCTGACGAGGTGGTGGGCGCGATCGCGGCCGAGCGCCTCTACGCAGCCTCTACCGCCCCGCGGGCCGATGCGGGTGCCACGCCGAGCTCGGTGTGGCACGGGTGAACGGCGAGGGCTCGGTGAGCGGCGAGGGCTGGGTGAGCGGAGAGGGCTCGGTGAGCGGCGAGGGCTCGGTGAGCGGAGAGGGCTCGGTGAGCGGAGAGCTCGAGCCCGAGGCCTTGGCGGAGCGGATCGCGCAGATCGCCTCCGACCGCAAGGCGCTCGACGTCCGCGTGCTCGACCTGCGCGGCGTGGTCGCCTACACCGACTTCTTCGTGGTCTGCTCGGGCAACACCGAGCGCCAGACGAAGGCCATCCACGACGCCGTGCACCAGGAGCTCAAGCACAGCGACGGACTGCTCCCGCGTCGCGCCGAAGGCGCACGCGAGGCCCGCTGGATCCTGCTCGACTACCTCGACTGCGTCGTGCACATCTTCACCCCGCAGGCGCGCGAGTTCTACCGGCTCGAGAACCTGTGGGGCGAGGTGCCCGCGCGGTCGGTTGTGTGAGCAGGAGCGGCGAGAGGGGGGCTGAATGGCCCGCCGCCGGCATCAGCGAGGCGTGAGCTCTGTCCATTCCTCGTAGACATTGGCGGTCAGAAGGAACGGATCGAGGCCACTGAGCCCGAGCAGGCCAAAGGCCCATGGCCAGGGATCGCAGAAGTAGACCGTGGGATGCCACAAGTGGCTGTCACGTCCTTGGCGTAGTTCGAGCTGGACGGTTGCGGCCCAGCTTGTGGTGCGCAGGCCACTCAAGACGACGATGTCGTCTTTGAGAGCGCCTTCAAGATCGATCCCGGCCAGCTCTGAGACGTGCTGGCCCATGCGAATGTCGGTCGCGCCGGTATCCAACAGGCATGCTTGCGGGGCGAGCTCGAGCCCTTCGACCACCAGGTCGATTACTGGGCGTGCGCGGCCTGTCTGACCTGGAAGCGGCTGAAACGCATGCTTCACAGCGGCGCCAAGCCGTTGGCCTCCGACTCGCTGCGCGGGACACGGAACATGCTGTCCGCCTGCTGGTTGTGCTGCGCTAGCCAGCGAACCACCGTAGGGCACGATCCCGGCCGAGCATCTCTACGCAGCCTCAACCGCCCCGCAGGCCGGCCAGGTGCCACCCCGAGTCCGGGTGTGGAACGGGTGAACGGCCTCTACACGTCAGGGCGGCGATAGTCGGGCTTGGGGCCTCCCACGACGCGTGATGAGGAATTCCTGACCCGAACTCGCTTGTGCGAGACACGCGCCGAGGTGATCCCTCAATCGCTCGGCTCCGATCCGGACGGGACCCTGGCGCGGGGAGGTATCCGGAGTGGAGCTAGTCGGACTCGAACCGACGACCTCAGCCATGCCATGGCCGCGCTCTTCCAGCTGAGCTATAGCCCCAACGTGGTCGACAGCTGACCAGTCTATCGCGGCAAAATCGAACACAGTGGCCCAGTTCAACCCGACATCCTGGCAGTTCCGGGCCGGACCCAACCGTAGACACACCTCCTGCCGGCCGTCGAGCCAGGCCGCTGGCAACAGGAAGCAGCGGTCGAGATCCTCGCAGTAGGCCGCGATCGCATCTATCTCTTCGGTCGTGTACAGCCGGCGGCAGACCCTCGCGTGCGCGCCGATTCGAGTAGCAACGCACGGACACCACATCCCGTTCGTGAGCGAATTGTCAGAGTCCGTCGCGAAGTCGTTACACAGCGCTGGCAGGTAGCTAGCGGCGGCACGGCCAAGCCCTGGCGGCTCCCCCCATGGACGCTCCGCTCATCTGGCCGCCACGCCC
>Ga0208612_1000282_pt1 | contig 24622 bp, 29 predicted proteins | sample AntDryMetagUQ889_FD_188089 | JGI IMG/M metagenome (GOLD analysis project Ga0208612, IMG submission 188089) | Polar desert microbial communities from Antarctic Dry Valleys - UQ889 (SPAdes) | ecosystem: Environmental > Terrestrial > Soil > Desert | place: Antarctic Dry Valleys | collected 2008-12-31 | reverse complement strand
TGCGCGAGCCGGCCCCGCGGGCTTCCAGGCCCCCCGCTTCCTGGCAGTTAGCCTCGGCGCGTTCGTCTTCGCGGCGGCCGTGCTCGAGCTGCTCGTGACCGGCGCCGGCATCCCGGAGATCGCCGCGCAGGCGATCTCGATCGTGGCCGCGACACCGCTCAACTTCGTCGGGAACAAGATGTGGAGCTTCCGCGCGGCCAGGCGCTGACGCTCGCCCTAGGGGTAGCGCTCATGGCGGCGGTGCTCGGGCTCGGCGTGCCGACACCCGCGGCTTGGGCCTCGTCCGAGCTCGAGCGCCCCGCGTCCGACACGAGGCCGCCGCGCGGCTACGCGCTCAGCGCCAAGCAGGTGGTCCGGATCGCCGAGCGGGGCGCCAAGGTCCGGGCCGAGCGCCGCCGCCACCGGCGCTTCGAGCCGATCGCCTACACGCGCGGTCCCGGGCGCTGGCAGGTGAGCTGGTTCGATTCGGGGGACGAGGTCGCGCAGGCGCGGGTGGACGACGCGAGCGGGGCGGTACTCGAGGAGTGGACGGGCGAGCAGGTGGCGTGGACGATGGCGCGCGGGTACGACGGCGCCTTTGGCCGCAAGCTGAACGCGCCGTACGTGTGGATTCCGCTGTGCGTGCTCTTCCTCGCCCCGTTCGTGGACCGGCGGCGGCCCTTCCGGCTCCTGCACCTCGACCTGCTCGTGCTGCTGGGCTTCGGGGTCTCGCACGTCTTCTTCAATCGAGGCGAGATCGGGGTCTCGGTGCCGCTCGTCTATCCGGTCCTCCTCTACCTGCTCGCGCGCTTGGCCTGGACGGGCCTCCGGCCACGCGAGGTCGGGGAGCGACTGGTGCCGCACGTGCCGATCAAATGGCTGGCGCTGGCGCTCTTGTGCCTCGTTCCGCTTCGCGTTGGTCTGAACGTCGTGGACTCGCACGTGATCGACGTCGGCTACGCGGGCGTGATCGGCGCCGACCGGGTAGCGGACGCCAAGCCGCTCTACGAGGGCGCCTTCAGCCGGGACGTCGAGCACGGCGACACCTACGGGCCGCTCAACTACCTCCTCTACCTGCCTTTCGAGCAGGCGTTGGGCTGGAGCGGGGGGTGGAGCGACCTGGCGGCGGCCCATGCCGCGACGATCGCCTTCGACCTCGCCACCCTGCTCGGCCTCGTGCTGCTCGGGCGGCGGCTGCGCGCCGGCCGCGAGGGACGCGAGCTCGGGGTGGCGCTCGGCTATGCGTGGGCGACCTACCCCTACGCGCTGTTCGCCCTGCAGACCAACTCCAACGACGGGCTGGTAGCGCTGTGCACTGTCCTGGCGCTGCTGGCGCTCACGCTCGCGCCGGCGCGGCAGGGCCTGTCCGCAGCAGCGCGCGCCGGGGCGGTGGCGTTGGGGACGGCGGCAAAGTTCGCGCCGCTCGTGCTGGCGCCGCTGCTCGCCACGGCGGGCTGTCCGCGCCGCCTTGGACGTGGGCGGCAGGCGCTCGCATTCTGCGCCGTGCTCGCCCTGCTCCTGGCGGCGGCGCTCGTGCCCTTCCTACCCGACGGCGGGATGCGCGAGCTCTACGACCGCACGCTCGGCTACCAGGCCGGGCGTCCTTCGCCGTTCAGCGTGTGGGGCCAGGCGCCATCGCTCGGGTGGCTGCAGACGGCGGTGGAGGGGGCAACGGCCCTCTTCGCGCTGGCGCTGGCGTTCGTGCCGCGGCGCAAGACCCCATTGCAGGTGGCGGCGCTCGGGGCGGGCGCCTTGATCGTCTTGCAGCTCGGGGCGACCCACTGGTTCTACCTCTACGTGGTCTGGTTCGCCCCGCTCGCGCTGGTGGCCCTGCTCGGGCGCTACCGGGGGCCCGCGATCGGCCCGCAGCGGCCCGCGGCGGGCTGGAACGAGTCGTCGCCAGCGGAGGCGAGGGCGGTCCGGCGCGAGACCGTGCCCGCGTGAGGCGGGCGGCCTTGGCTCTGCTGGTCGTGGCATTCGCAGCCACGGTCGTGCCGGGCCCGTGGGCGGACGATCGCATCAGCGACGTCGAGGTCTACCGCGGCTACGCCGAGCTCTTCCTCGGCGGCGAGCTTCCCTACCGGGACGTGGCCTTCGAGTATCCGCCGCTGGCTGCGCTGGTGGTGGCGCTTCCGGGCCTCGCCGGCACGGAAGTCGACGAGTATCGGCTCGCACTGCCGGCGCTCCTGCTCCTGTTCGCCGCCGCCAGCGTGCTGCTCATCGGTGAGCTGGCCCTGCGGACGGGGGGCGCCGCGGGAGTGGCTCTGCTCGCCGCCGCCGCTGCGCCCCTGCTCACGGGGGCGATGGTGCGCACGCACTTCGACCTCGTGCCGACCGCGCTGACGCTCGCCGCGCTCGCGCTGCTCTGCGCTCACCGGCCGCGAGCGGGCTTCTGCGTGCTCGGCCTCGCCGTGATGACCAAGGGCTTTCCGATCGTGGTGGCGCCGGTCGCGCTCGCATGGCTCGCCGGGGCTCGCGGACGGCGCGCGGCGCTCGAGGCCGGCCTGGTACTGACGTTCATCGTCGCAGCAGTGGGAGGCGCCGCGGTAGCGCTCTCCCCAGGTGGGGCGCTCGACGCCGTCACGTATCACCTGGAGCGCCCGGTGCAGATCGAGAGCGCGCCGGCGGCGACGCTCCTGGCCCTCGACGCACTCGGGATCGGGGAAACCCAGAGCGTGCACAGCCACGGCTCGGACGGGCTCGAGCATCCCGGGTCCGGAATCGTCACGGCCCTGTTCGTCGCGCTGCTCGTCGGCATCGTGGCGCTGCTGGCGGCGCGTGCCGCCACAGCGGCCAGGGTCGGAGAGGAGGGCGGCGCCAGGCTCGTCGAGGAGGAGGGCGCAAGGCCCACGTCAGACGCGGTGCTAGCCCGGCGCGCGCTCGTCCTGGCCTCGCTCGCGGCGCTCGCCGCCTTCGCCGCGCTCGGAAAGGTGCTCTCGCCGCAGTTCCTCGTCTGGGTGGTGCCGCTTGCCGCCCTGGCCCTCGCCTGGCGGATGCGCCTGCTCGCGGCCGCCGCGGTTGCCGCTGTCGCGCTCACGCTGGTGGAGTTTCCGGCCCGCTACGAGGACGTGGTGGCGCTGGAGCCCCCAGCCCTTTGGCTCGTCGCCATCCGCGACGCGACGCTCGTGCTCGCCGTCGCGCTCGCGGCGCGCGAGCTGCTCAGCGGGCGGATGCGGCGCCGGCAAGCCCCCTCCGCCTCTCCTTGACTTGAAGATCTGCTGCACGCTCCAGCTCTGATCGCCGAGATGAGCCGAACCGCGTCCCACTACGGGCCCGGCTCGAGCACCTGCTCGATCGCCGTGGCGCGCCCGGCGCCGTCGGCCTCGACCACTACCGCGTTGAGCCACGGGTCCTCTTTCGAGGTCTCGTACTTGACGTTGGTCATCGTCAGGAAGCGCTTGAGCGCCTGCTCGCGCTTGACGCCGATCACACCGCCGCGCGGCCCTGTCATGCCGACGTCCGTGCAGTAGGCGGTGCCACCGGGGAGCACGCGCGCGTCGGCGGTCGGGACGTGGGTATGGGTGCCCATGCAGGCGGTCACCCGACCATCGAGGTGCCAGCCCATCGCGACCTTCTCGCTCGTGGCCTCTGCGTGCATGTCCACGAGCACGTGCGTCACCCGCCCGCGCAGGTCGGCGAGCACAGCATCCGCTTCGGCAAAGGGCGACCGCGCGGCCTGTACGAACACCGCGCCGGAGAGGTTGACCACGCCGAGGGCCAGACCGTCGCGCTCGACCACCGTGACTCCGCGTCCGGGACTGCCCTTCGGATAGTTGGCCGGGCGCACGATCCGCTCCTCACGGTCGAGGAAGCCGTAGACCCCGGTGTGGCGGTAGGCGTGGTTTCCGAGCGTGATCGCATCGGCTCCGGTCTCCAGCAGCTCGAGCGCCGTGCGCTCTGTGATGCCCACCCCCCCGGCTGCGTTCTCGCCGTTGACGACCACGAAGTCCGGCTCGTGGCGCGCCCGCAGGCCGGGCAGGAGCGCGGCGAGCGTTCGCCGCCCGACCCCCCCGACCACGTCGCCGACGAAGAGCAGCTTCACCCGCTCAAGAACCCGGCCCTCCGTCAGACGCCGGCGCCTGCTCGCGCACGCCCTTGACCGCCTCGGCGATCTCTTCGCCTTCGAGCACGTCGGCCATCACGCCGACCTGGTCCTCGAAGACGTCCTCGGGGATCTCGCCGCGGATGTCGTCCTCGAGCACGTGATAAACGGAGAGGCCCAACTGGACCTCGGCCAATGCTCCTGCGTAGGTCGGATCGCCGAGCACCAGCGTCTCGGCCGCGATCTCCGCGCTCTCTGCGTCCGGCGCGCCCAGGACCACCAGCAGCTGCTCGGGCCCGTGCTCGTCGGCGAGGCGCTTGATCTTCTCCTGACTACCCAGGTCCATGGCCCCCGAGGCCGTTCAGACGAAGCACTCCGTGGACGAGAAGGCGACGTTTCCGCCGGCGCTCTCGACGCACTTGACTATCGCCGGACCGGCGATCCCGTCGCGCTCGCCGAGCGCGACCACCTGCTTGCCTTCGAACATGGGAGCTAGCTCACCTCCTCCCCGATTCCCTCGAGGCTCTCGTCGAGCCACTGGTCCAGTTGCGCGGGGCTGATCGTACTCTGTGAGAGCCGCGCTACCTCCTCTCCGTCGTGCATCAGCAGAAACGTCGGCAGTCCGTGCACGCCCAGGTTTATGCAGGCACGCCTGGCCTTCGGCGCCTCGAGCTTCACCACCCGCAGCTCCTCAGCGCGCTGCTCGGCGAGCGCCTCGACGTGGGGCATGAGCTGGAGGCACGGCCTGCAGTCCGGCCCCCATACGTCAACCAGCACCGTTCCGCTCTCGATCGCCTCGTCGAAGTTCTCCCTCGTTGCCTCGATCACCTCGGCCACTTGCTCATCCTCCCTCTCCGTCGTTTTGCTCGAGCAGCACGCTCATTCCGTCAGAGAGCTCAGACATCCGCCCCAGGAAGAGACTGCCCTTTGCGATCAGCTGCACCCGCAGCGCCGCACCGCTCACAAGCCGCGCGTGCGCGTGGGGGAGATAGCACAGCGCCGAGGCGATGTGGCCCTGGGTGGGCGCGAAGCCTGGCATGCCGCGCTCGGCCACGAACGCACCGATATCCTCGCGCGCCAGGCCCCCGCTGCGGACGGCTAGCGCGGCGATCGTCTTGTAGTTGCGCTCGGGCACGTTGCCCGAGCCCTGGGGCTCCGTGATCTCGGGGTTGTGCAGCTCGGTGGCGTAGTCGTCGACCTCGAGCATCCCGATGCCGAGGCGCTCGAGCGGCTCGATCGCGAGCGCCTCCATGATCTTCGGGTTCGACGAGCCGGCCGACACGCGGTGGCGCGCCACCGAGTCCAGGCGGATGCGCGGGGAACGGCCCTCATCGGCCTCAACCAGCAGCGCGGCACCCCCGAGCACGTCCTCGAGCACCGGCAGGTCGTTCTTCAAGTGGCCCTCGAACTTCATCCCGAGCTTGGGCAGCGAGCCGCCGGCGACGACGACGATCCTGTCGAACACGCCCGAGGCGACGAGGCTGCCGGCGATCACGAGCGCCGGCACCGGCGCCGCGCAGAAGTTCTTGACGTCGACGCCCGATGCCTCGGTCAGCCCCGTCACCGCTGCGACCGCCTTGGCCAGATTGCCGCCACCGCGCTGGTAGCGGTCCCCGATCGCCTCCTCGCCCGCGCCGATCACGTAGTCGATCGACTGCGGCTCGAGCTCGTGATCGTGGAGCAGCCGGACCAGCGCGAGCGCCGCGCTCGCCTTGCAGGCGAGGTTCTCGAGCAGCACCGGCGCGGCCAGTGCCGCGTCGGCCTCGTGGGCGCCGCGCATCGCCCCGACGAGACGCTCGGCACCCAGGCGCAGCGGCACGGCTCCCGGTTCGGCCGCGACTTCCTCGGCGTCGCCGCCGGCCTTGGCCAGGCGCTCGAGGTCGAAGCGCTCGGCGAGCGGGTGGCGGGAGAGCGCGTCGGCCGCGGCGCCGGCGTGCTCGCCGTCGAGCGCCAGCAGGTCGAACTCGTCGACGGCGGCCATCAGCCCGAGGAACTCCTCCTCGGGCATCAGCTCGCCCGCTCCCGCGAAGCGCTTCGCCCCGTCCGGGGGCGCCGATACCCACGGCCGCTCGGGAAGGTCACGGGGATGGAGCTCTCCGAGATAGGCCTGGTGGGGCGGGTAGGCGACAGCCTGCTCGAACGTGCGCAGTGCGCCAAGGAAGCGCTGCTCGAGCTCCGGGTCCCTTGGCAGCTCGCGCGCGGGCTTCGACCCATGCCGGGCGAGGCCAGGCACGTGGGCGAGCACCGCGCTCGCCGCGGAGATGACCGGGGCCCTCACAAGCTCAGCCTGGCGGATCGCCGTCGAACACCGTCGGCTCGGTGACCGGGGTGGCGAGCGCATGGAGCGCCCGCTCGAGCAGCTTGCGCCGCCACGCCCGTTCCTGCTCGGGCCCCAGGTCGGGGTCGCCGGTGGGGTAGGGAATGCCACGCGTCGGCACGATTCTCGGGGCGCCGACACGCTTGGCGATCGAGACCAGGTTGCAGAGCAGGGCGGTGGGAATCCCGGCGCGCTCCAGCTCCTTGCTGAGCGTTGACCCGCAACGCGTGCCCGTTCCTCAGGTGGCGGTGAGAATCGCGGCCTGCACGCGCGCCTGGTGGAGCTCCGCCGCCCACTCGGTGCCGAACCGCCGCGCGTCCGCCACGGTGGTGCCGTTGCCGGTGGTGGCGAAGTACTCGGCGAAAAGGCCGCCAACCGCGCCCTCGCGCTCGAGTTCGCGCGCCACGTCGAGCGGCAGGATGCGGGCGGGCACGGCGTTGGCCCACTGCGTCGAGAAGCCGCCGTGCACCGACTCGAACTCGCCCTCGGGCACCGAGTCGCGGCCCTCAAGCGAGTAGCGCAACCACTTGCTGGCGCGCGCCGACTCAAGCCGATCGGGGTTGCCCGCCGGCACGAAGCCACCCTCGGTCAGAAGCGCCACCAGTGCCTCGGTGGGATCGTCCACCGGCGCGGCGGGCGTGACCTGGTCGAAGCGCGGCAGCGGGATCTCGGTGGCCTCGTGGTCCCCGCCAAGGCGCGCGCGAAGGAGCACGACGGCCCGCTGGGCGGCGCTGCGGTCGGCCACGCGGTTGCGGCGCGGGGTGGGACCGATGCGCCCGTCGTCCGCGCTCAGCTCGTCGCCGCCTGCGAACTTCGTGGCCGCCTCCGCGAGGCGCTCGAGCGAGGGACGCATGGTGCGCGCGGTCTCGCCGCTCTCTACCACCGGCGCGCCCCCGGCCTCCCCCACACCTGGGTTGTCGGGGTGCATGGCGGCGAGCGCCGGCACCCCGGCCTCGGCGGCGGCGCTCAGCACGCGCGCGCAGGCGAGGCCGTAGCGACCGCTCGTGAACGCGGGGCCGGCGATCACGAGCTCGGCTCCCCTCTCCCTCGCCTTCTCGACCAGCTCGCCCGCGAACTCGGGGTTGGAAGCCGCGTGGTCGTCGCCGCAGAAGATCGTTACGACGATCTGGTGCTCGGGCTCGAGCAGCGCTTGGAGGCGCTTGCCCGGTCCGACCGCGCCGTCGCGCGACTCGGGCGCCGCGCCCGCCTCCTCCTCGCCCCCTACGCCGGCGAAGAACTGGTTGAGGTAGTGGGCGACCTTCACGCGGCTCCCTCGGCGCAGGTGACCCTACCCCAGCCCAGCGGGCTCAGCGCGCCGTAGATGACTGCTGCCGGCAGCTCGAGCTGGTCTATGGCGGGGCTGTCGAGCAGCGCGACGCGGTCGCTCCCGAGCGAGCGCTCGCACGCCGGGAGCGTGAGGCGCTCGTCGTAGTTGCCGGTGCTCACCATCGCCGTGGCCTTGTTCGGCGGCACGACCAGCGGCGGCCCGGTGCCGTCGCGTCCCGCCATCTCGGGAAGGATGCCCACCGCGGCGATGCCCTGCTCCTCGAGGCGGTCCATCTTGAGCGTCACGTCGGCGTCCGCGTTGCCTCCTCCCTCCTTCGTGAGGATCGCCGCGTCGAGATCCAGGGTGGCGCAGAGCCGTGCCGCATGGGCCGAGACGAGCTCCTTTGCGTTTTGGTCGACCGGCTCGGGGCAGAGCACGAGCGCCGCCAGATGGAGGTCCTCGCACTCCCTTACGGCGGCCACGACCGGGTTGGTCTGGTGCATGTAGGTGGGGTTCTTGAGCGCCGGATGGCCGTACTGCCCGCTCACCACCACGCCGTCGTCGAGCTCGTTGGGCGAGATGACCGTGGGCAGTCCGCCGGACAGGCTGCGCCCGTAGACGAACACGTCCTTGAACCGGCCCTGGGTCTGGATGTTGGTGACGACGCCGACGCGGGGGAGCCCCTCGGAGGAGGCGACGGCCGGATCGGCGAGCTCCTCGACGGCATCGGGCTCGGCCTCGAGCGCGGCGTCCGCGAGATGAACGGCGAGGCGCAGCACCACCCGCCGGAGCGCGATCTCGACCTCCTCCCAGCCGGCGCCATCGGCGCGCTCGAACTCGACCACGAGGTTGTGGGTCCCGGAGAGTGGCGAGCGCGCCTCCTCCGGGGGCGTCATGTCGATCACCGCCTCCTGGGCGCGCGGCAGGTGCCCGGCGGCGAGCACGGCGGCGCCGCGCAGGACATGCGTCTCGCCGGTCCCCGGAGGGAGCGCCGGACCGACGAAGCCCGGGAAGGCGCCACCACCACCCGCGCCCTTCGAGCATGGCTGGACGGCGTCGAGCGCGCCCACGATCCGCACCGGCTCGCCAGGGGAGGCGCAGGCGAGGCGGACATCGGCGAGGGCGGGATCGCTCAGGAGCTCGCGCGCGTCGTCCTCGGAGACGATGAGACGGCCGGCGTCGTAGGCCGTGCGCTCGCCGAGCTCGAGGGCGCTCAGCTCGTGGACGAGGCGGCGCAGGCCCGCCCTCGTGGCCTGCCCGTTGGTGGGGCCGCCGTTCACCGGGATGAGGCTACTACGGGGCCGCAGCCCCCAGCGCACCGGATGGCAGGGGCGCTACCGTGGGGCGGCGATGGCCGCAGACTCAGCTGCCGCCCCGCCGCAGGGCACCGCCGCCCCTCCCACCCCGGCCGTGCTGGAGGCGCGCGGCCTGGCCAAGCGCTACGGCGATCGCGAGGCGCTGCGCGAGGTCTCACTCGAGGCGCGCAGGGGAGAGCTCGTGGCCGTCATCGGCCCCAACGGCGCGGGCAAGACCACGCTGCTGTCGATCCTCGCGGGCATTCAGCGCCCGGACGCGGGGGAGGTCAACCTGTCGCCCCGGGAGATCGGCTGGGTGCCCCAGCAGGCGGCGGTCTACGGGAAGCTCACCGTGGAGGAGAACCTGCGCCTCTTCGCCCGCCTCGAGAAGGTGCCCGATCCGGGGGCGAGCGTGGAGCGGATGCTCGACCTGACCGGCTTGCGCGAGCGCGCGCACGACCAGGTGTCAGAGCTCTCGGGCGGCAACCGCCAGCGCGTGAACATCGCGGTGGGGCTGCTCGGCGAGCAGTGCGTGCTGCTGCTCGACGAGCCGAGCGCCGCGCTCGACCCGCGCCAGCGCGAGCGGGTGTGGGAGTTCGTGCTCAGCCTGGCTGACGCCGGCACGACCGTGGTCTACTCGACCCACAACATTCAGGAGGCCGAGCGCCACGCACAGCGGGTACTCGTGCTGGCCGACGGCGAGCTCATCTTCACCGGCTCGCCGCGCGAGCTCGAGGACGTGGTTGAGCGTGGCGCGTCCGCGGACGTCCTCGCGCCGGGTGGCACGCCAGCGGACTTCGAGGCGGCCTTCGTGGCCTTCCTGCGCCAGCGGGGTCATTAGGTGCCCCCGACAGGCGGCACCGCACGTGCACCCGCCGGAGCCGGCGAGCCCTTCCGCCCCGGCGGCCTGGCCGAGCGGGGGCTCAGATGCGCTGGCTGCTGCTGAAGGACCTGCAGATCCTGCGCCGCTCCCCGCTGGTGGTTGCGCTGCTGGTGCTCTATCCGGCCGTGATCTCCACGCTGATCGGCTTCGCCCTCTCGCGCGGGCCCGACAAGCCCCAGGTCGCGTTCGTGAACCTCGTGCCGAAGTCCGCCGAGCAGATCGAGCTGGGCGGCGAGCAGATCAACGTGACGCGGCAGGCGGGCCCGCTCTTCCGGGCCATCGAGCCGGTGCGCGTGCAGACCAGGCGGGAGGCGATCCAGAAGGTCGAGGACGGCGAGGTCCTCGGCGCCCTCGTGATCCCCGAGGACACCACCCGCAAGCTCCAGGCTGGGCTCGAGCCGGCCACCGTCGAGGTCTTCTACAACGCCGACGACCCGGTCAAGGCGAACTACGTGCGCGACACGATCAAGTCGCAGGTGCAGGACGCCAACAACGCGCTCACCAAGCGGCTCGCCGAGGCCGCCGCGGAGTACCTCGATCTGATCGGGACCGGAGGCCGCTTCGAGATATTCGGGCGCGAGCTCGACGTGCTCGGGCTCGAGCGCGCCGAGGAGATCTTGCGCGAGGCCGAGCGTGAGCTGCCGAAGCGCTCGCCCGCGCGCGAGCAGATCGAGCAGGTGGTCCGCTTCGCGCGGCTTGCGCGCGACAACCTCGACCTCTCCGACGCCGTCCTCTCCTCCGTCGGTACGCCGATAGCGGTGAAGCAGACCCAGCTGGACGGCGGAGCGACACCGCTCAGCTCCTTTGCGGTCGCGATCGCGGTCACGGTGTCGCTGATGTTCATCACGCTCCTGCTCGCGGCCGGCACGCTGGCCCTCGAGCGCGAGGAGAACGCCTTCCCGCGTCTCGTGCGCGGGCTGGTCTCGCGCACCTCCGTGCTCCTCGAGAAGGCGGCCCTCGCCGCGGTCTGCTCGGCCACCGTCTGCCTGCTGATGCTGGCCGCGCTCGGACTGTTCGTCGACCTGAACTGGGAGCGCTCGCCGCTGTGGATCGCGGCCGTGGCGGCGGGCGCGCTCGCCTTCGCGGCGATGGGACTCGCCGTCGGCGTCGTCACCAAGGAGGTGCGCGCGGCCTCGCTCCTGTGCGTGATGCTCTCTCTGCCCCTGGCTTTCCTCGCGCTCGTGCCCTCGGGATCGGTCTCGCGGCCCCTCTTCGAGGTCGTGCGGGCGATCTCCGCGCTGTTTCCGTTCAAGCCCACGCTCACTGCCCTCGATACCGCGCTCGACGAGACGGGCGACATCGTCGCCCCGCTGTTGCACCTGCTCGCGCTCTTCCTGGCCTTCGGTGCCGTGAGCCGGCTCGCGCTGCGCCGCTTCGCCGGTTGAGCTGCGAGGACCGGATGAAGCGCCTGGGGAGATGGAAGCGAACGTGAGCCCCAGGTGGAGCAGAACGGTGGCCGCCGTCTTGCTGCGTGGCGTCGCCTACTTCTGCTGGTGGGTGGCTGCGATCTCCACCGCCCTGACCGTGCTGGGGCTCGCGCTGATGCTGGCCGGGGAGTCCGTCCGCGACCTCGGCTCGATCCTGGCCCTCTGGCTGCCGAGCGTGATCGCCCTGACCGCGATCGGCTGGCTGCTGCTCAGGCTGGCAAACCATTACGACCCCATCGACGACGCGGATGGGTGAAGCTGCGTGCGGGACCATCTGTGCGGCTGCGCCGGCGGCAGGCCCGCGGGCACCCAGCGCCAGGGGCCTAGACTGAGGCCGGCATGGCATTTCCCGCCACACGCATGCGCCGCCTGCGCAGCACCGGCCTGCTGCGAGACCTGGTCCGCGAGACGGAGCTGACCCCGTCGCATCTCGTTCAGCCGCTGTTCGTCGAGCTCGGCACCGACAGCCGCACGCCGATCGAGTCGATGCCGGGCATCGAGCGCCTGTCGATCTCGCACGCCGTGGAGGAGGCGGGCATCGCTTACGAGCTGGGCATCCCCGCCGTGCTGCTCTTCGGCGTGCCGGCGGAGAAGGATGGGCGGGGATCCGGGGCCTACGACGACGAGGGGGTCGTGCAGCTCGCGGTTCGGGCGCTCAAGGAAGCTCATCCCGACCTGGTCGTGATCACCGACGTGTGCCTGTGCGCCTACACCTCCCACGGCCACTGCGGGGTCGTGCGCCCCGACGGCGCGGTCGACAACGACGTCTCGCTCGAGCTGCTCGCCAAGACCGCGATCTCGCACGCCCAGGCCGGGGCCGACGCCGTGGCGCCCAGCGACATGATGGACGGCCGCGTCGGCGCGCTGCGCTCGCAGCTCGATGCCGAGGATCACAAGGACACGCCGATCGTTGCCTACTCCGCCAAGTTCGCCTCGGCCTTCTACGGCCCGTTCCGCGAGGCGGCTGCCTCGGCGCCGGCCTTCGGAGATCGGCGCACCTACCAGCTCGACCCCGCCAACGCCGGCGAGGCGGTGCGCGAGGCGCTGCTCGACGTGGAGGAAGGCGCCGACGTCGTGATGGTCAAGCCCGCGCTCCCCTACCTCGACGTCATCCGCCGGGTCAAGGAGGCCACGCCCGTGCCGGTGGCCGCCTACAACGTCAGCGGCGAGTACGCGATGATCGAAGCGGCCGCGGCGGCCGGATATCTCGACAGGCGCGCCGCCGTGCTCGAGTCGCTGACCTCGATCCGCCGCGCGGGCGCCGACATCGTGATCACCTACCACGCGAGGCAGGCAGCAGAATGGCTTTCTTAGCGCTCCACTTGGCGCCGGCCCCACCACTCGATCGATGAGCCCGACAGCCAGAGAATCGGCTGCGATACCGAAGGCCCGCGCGCGCAAGGACGGCGCGGCCGTCCCGCTCGACGAGCACGACAAGCGCCTGCTCAATTTCATGCAGGGGAAGTTTCCGCTCGAGCCGCGGCCCTACCTGCGCGTGGCCGAGCTAGCCGAGCTGACCGAGCAGGAGGTGCTGCGCCGCGTCGGGCGCCTGATCGACCAGCGGATCATCCGCCAGGTCACGCCGATCTTCGACACCCGCGTGCTCGGCTACGAGTCGATGCTCGTGGCCGCCAAGGTCGATCCAGAGAACCCCCACCGCGCGGCGGGCATCATCAACACCCATCCGGGGGTCTCCCACAACTATCTGCGCAACCACGACTTCAACCTCTGGTTCACGATCGCCACCGAGCCGGGTTCGAGGCTCGGGCTGCAGGGGACGCTCGCCGTGCTGGCGGAGCTCACCGGCGCGGAGTCGGTGCGCCAGCTGCCCACGCTCAAGCTGTTCAAGATCCGCATGGACCTGGAGATGGAGAAGGGCACCCGCGACCTCGCGTCGCCCCGGGTGGCCCAGGACCCACTGGAGCCCGACCCGATCGAGCTGTCGGAGCTCGACCACGGCGTCATCCGTGCGTTGCAGGGTGACATGCCGGTCGTGCCAGAGCCCTACGCCGACGCGGCGGAGGAGCTCGGGATCTCCCAGCGGGCGTTGCTCGAGCAGCTCGAGTCGATGCAGGCGCGCGGTGCGCTGCGCCGCGTCGCCGCGATCCTCTTCCACCGCCGGGCCGGTTTCTCGGCCAACGGCATGGGCGTCTGGAACGTACCCGAGGAGCGGATCATGGAGCTGGCGCCGCTGATGGCCTCCTTCAGGGGCATCTCCCACTGCTACCAGCGCCCGACCTACGAGGACTGGCCCTACTCCGTGTTCACGATGGCTCACGGCCGCTCGAAGGGGGAGTGCGACGCGATCCTGGACTCGATCGCCGAGGAGGCGGGCATCGAGGACAGGCGCACGCTCTACTCCTCGACGGAGTTCAAGAAGATCCGCCTGCTCTACTTCACCGACGAGCACCGGCGCTGGGAGGCCGAGCACAGCTAGATGGTTGCTCCGTCGCGGGAGCCACGCCCGCGTGGGGGGCGCTCGTGGGCCCGCTCCCAGGAGCTTTACGCACGGGCGCTCGACCTACTGCCGGGAGGCGTGAACTCGCCGGTGCGCGCCATGACCGCGATCGGGCGCGACCCCATCTTCGCCACTGCGGGCGAGGGCGCGGTGCTCACCGACGTGGACGGCAACACCTACGTCGACTGGATGCTCTCGTGGGGGCCGCTGATCGCGGGCCACGCGCACCCCGCGGTGGTGGCGGCGGTGACCGCGGCGGCCGAGCGGGGCACGAGCTACGGCGCGCCGACCGAGGCCGAGGTCGAGCTGGCCGCCGAGGTCGCCGCGCGCGTGCCCGGGGCGGAGATGGTGCGGATGGTCAACTCGGGCACCGAGGCGACGATGAGCGCCATCCGCCTGGCCCGAGCCGTGACCGGGCGCGAGCAGCTGCTCAAGTTCGCCGGTGCCTACCACGGCCACGTCGACGGTCTCCTGGCGAAGGCGGGCTCGGGCCTCGCCACGGCCTCGATCCCGGCCTCGCCCGGGGTGCCCGCGGCCCAGGCCGGCGCCACGCACGTCGCGCCCTGGAACGACCGCGACGCAGTCGAGCGGGTCGTCTCGGAGACCGAGCTCGCGGCGATCCTCGTCGAGCCCTATCCGGCCAACATGGGCCTCGTCCCGCCGGCGTCCGGCTTCCTCGGCTTCCTACGCCAGCAGGCCAACCGGAACGGCGTCCTACTCGTGTTCGACGAGGTGATCTCGGGCTTCCGCGTAGCGCGTGGGGGGGCGCAGGAGCGCGAGGGGGTCATCCCCGACCTGACCGTGCTCGGGAAGGTGATCGGCGGCGGCCTGCCCGCGGCCGCGTACGCGGGTCCGCGGGAGCTGATGAACCGGGTCGCGCCCGCGGGCGATGTCTACCAGGCGGGAACCCTCTCGGGGAATCCGCTCGCGACCGCCGCGGGGCTCGCCACGCTGCGGCTGCTCGACGCCCCTGCCTACGAGCGCCTCGAGACCGTCGCGCGCGCAACCGCGCACGGGATCCGTGACGCCGCCGCCCGCGCCGGCGTGCCGGTGCACGTGACGCACACGACCGGCCTGCTCACCGTCTTCTTCCGTAACGGCCCGGTCGAGAGCTACGCCGACGCGAAGGCGTGCGACACCGCCGCCTACGGCGCCTTCTGCCGCGCGATGCTCGAGCGCGGCGTCTACCTTCCCCCGTCTCAGTTCGAGACGTGGTTTCCCTCCCTGGCGCATTCCGACGCGCAGGTGGAGCAGACCGTCGAGGCCGCCCGTGAGGCGCTTGCCGAAGTGGGCTCGCGGTGACTGCGCTCGCCGAGGTGCTGCGGGCCGTCGAGCCGAACCTCGCCCGGCACGCGGTGGCCGATCCCGGACCGGACCGCTTTGCCTCGCTCGTAGGCGACGGCGACCGCCTGTTCGTGCTCGAGGCCGTCTACGAGGGCTACCTGTTGCACTACGGCGCCCCGCGCGCCTTCGCGGCGATGGACCCCGATCTGTCCCTGCTGGCCGGAGACGCCCTCTACGCGCTCGGTCTCGCGCGCCTTGCCGAGCGGGGGGACCTCGAGGCTGTCGCCGAGCTCTCGGACCTGATCTCGCTAACCGCCAGGGCCCACGCCGAGGGGCGCCCCCAACAGGCCGACGAGCTGTGGCTCGCGAGTGCGCGGGCGCTATCGGGGGAGGGCGGCCCGGGGGCGCGGGCGAGCTGGCGCATCCCGCACGGGGAGCCTCATCGCCGGTCGTAGGGGGCGGTATCCAGCGAGTGCAGGTGAGCCCAGGGCTAGTGACACCCGTCGCCAAGTTGACTCCGATCGCCGATCAGCGTTGAATGTGAAGCGCACGCCTCCCTCGTAGAAGTGGCCGAGAACCGCTCCCCCAAGAACTCCGCAGGCAAGTCTCCCTACACCGCCGATCGGGGGATGGCCGGCGCGTTCGAGGGCGAGACCGTGACCCGTCGCCGCTTCATGACGACCGGGGCGCTGGCCGCGGGCGGTATCGCCTCCGCCGCCTTCGCGCTCCCCGCGCTCGGGTTCGCGCTCGGGCCGCTCTTCGAGGACGGCACCAACGAGGCCTGGCAGGACGTGGGCGCCGAGGACGAGTTCGACCCCTCGAGCTACGTGCAGAGGGTCATTAACATCGTCCCCGACGCGGGCGAGGCGGGCAAGACCACGATCTACGTGCGCAAGTTCGACGACAAGCAGGACATGCCGAGCCCCAGCGACGAGGAGCAGAAGCTCGACCCGCTGCCCTACGTCGCGATGTCGACCCGCTGCGCCCACCTCGGCTGTCCGGTGCGCTTCTACCAGGCGCCAAAGCGCTTCGTGTGCCCCTGCCACGGCGGCGTCTACAACTTCCAGGGGATCGTCGACGGCGGTCCGCCCGTGCGCCCGCTCGACCGCTTCTACACCCGCGTGCGCAACGGCCGCGTAGAGGTGGGCGAGCGCTTCTCGGTCAACTCCGAGCTGCGCCGCTTCAAGCCCCGCGACCCCTCGCAGCACCTCGACGGGTTCTGGCAGTATCTCTACCCCGCGCGGCCGAGCACATGAGCCGGCTCACCCCACCGCTGCCGAAGTTCCTGCGCCCGGCGCCGTCCCGCCCCGAGCGCGACGGCCGGCCGGGACGCACCGGCGCGCCCAACGGCAAGCCCGGAGAGGGCGCGAAGCCGAAGCGGGGCAAGCAGCTGCGGGAGGGCGCGACCGAGGGGTCCGCCAAGGTGGTCGGCTACCTCGATGAGCGCACCGGGGCGAGCCCCTTCCTGCGCGGGTTCCTCTACCGCAAGGTGCCCAAGGGCTCGAGCTGGTTCTACACGCTCGGCTCGGCGACGATGTTCGCGTTCATCTCGCAGGCGGTGACCGGGATATTCCTCGCCATGTACTACGTGCCCGACGTGAACCGCGCCTACGACTCGGTGGCGCACATCACCCACGAGGTCTTCCTCGGCGAGCTCGTGCGCGGCATGCACCGCTGGGGATCCACCGTGATGATCATCCTGATCTTCCTGCACATGGCGCGGACGTTTGTCTTCGGCGCCTACAAGTACCCACGCGAGATCCAATGGGTGATCGGGGTGGTGCTGCTCGTGCTGACGCTGGCGATGGGCTTCAGCGGCTACCTGCTCCCGTTCGACCAGCGCTCGCTCTGGGCCACCGTGGTGGGGGTCAACATCAACGCCTCGGCGCCGATCATGGGCCCCTTCATCGCCGACTTCCTGCGCGGGGGCGCGGAGTTCAACACGGCCACGCTGGCGCGCTACTACTCCCTGCACATGCTCCTGCTTCCGGGCCTGATCGGGGCGATGATCGGTGCCCATCTCTACCTGGTGGCAAAGCTCGGCATCACCGCACCGCCGTGGCTGCGGGCGGACAAGAAAGAGCTCGCCAAGGAAGAGATCTAGTGGCCGCTCCTCCGACGATCGGGTCGGCTCCTCCGATGATCGGCAAGCGGCGATGAACGCCCGCGAGAGGGAGCAGTACCTGCGCGAGTACTCGGTCCTGAAGAACCAGGGCAAGCCGTTCTTCCCCTACGCCGTGTTCAAGGACAGCGCGATGGCGGCGATCGTGCTGATGGTGACCATCGCCATGGCAGTCCTCCTTGGGGCCGAGCTCGGCCCCAAGGCCGATCAGACCACCACCACCTACTCGCCGCGGCCGGAGTGGTACTTCTTCTTCCTCTTCGAGCTGCTGCGTGTGGTCAAGCCCCCCGCGCTGGTCTTCATGGCGACGATGGGCATCCCGACGATCTGGCTGCTGATGCTCCTGCTGCTGCCCTTCTACGACCGCGGGCCCGAGCGGCATCCGCTCAAGCGGCCGATCGCCATGATCGGCGCGGTGGCCACCGTTGCGATGATGTCCTATCTCACGATCCTCGGCGCCACGGCCGGCTCGCCGAGCCACATCGAGTTGATCGTTCCCGCCAAGCACGAGCAGGGCAAGGAGGTGGTCGCCGCCAACGGCTGTCTCGGCTGCCACAAGATCGGCGAGAACGGGAACAAGATCGGCCCGAACCTGACCGAGGTCGGGGACCGTCTCGGGCGCGACGCGATCGCTCGTACGCTGATCAACCCCACCGAGCCGATGCCCTCCTACGCACCCCTGCGCGAGGAGAACCCAGAGCAGTTCGAGCAGATGGTCGAGTTCGTGGCCTCGCTGAGGAAGGAGATGCCCGCGCCGCCGAAGGAGGACGCGCCGCGCGACACCGCGAGCGTCGGGCAGGGCGGCTTCGGGCAGGGCGGCTTCGGGCGGACCAGCGTCGGGCAGAAGTAGGGCCTTGAGCGACGAGACGGCGGGCCCCGGGACCGGCACGCTGCCGGAGAACCAGGTGCGCGCGATGTTCGATCGCATCGCGCGCGTGTACGACCGCATGAACTCGGTCATGACCGCCGGAATGCACCACCGCTGGCGCGAGCGCGCCGTCGACCTCGCCGGCGTGGGCCCCGGTGACCGCGCGCTCGACGTCGCCACGGGGACGGGCGACCTCGCGCTCGAGCTCGAGCGCAGGGTGGGACCGGCCGGCGAGGTAGTGGGCATCGACTTCGCCGACTCGATGCTCGAGCTCGCCCGGCGCAAGGCGGCGACGATCCGCTTCGAGGCCGGCAACGCGCTCGCGCTGCCCTACCCGGACGCCGAGTTCGATGCGGTGACGGTCGGCTTCGGCGCCCGCAACTTCGACGACCTCGGGCGCGGCCTGGCCGAAATGACGCGCGTCACCCGTCCGGGGGGGCGGGTGGTGGTGCTCGAGATCACCACGCCCCAGCGGCTCCCACTGCGTTGGTTCTTCAGGATGTGGTTCGACCGCGTGGTGCCGGCCCTCGGCCGGGTGGCTGGCGACCCCGATGCCTACTCCTACCTGCCGAGCTCGGTGCGCCGCTTCCCGGGCCCGCCTGAGCTCGCGGCCGAGCTCGCGCGCACGGGACTCGTGGAGGTGCGCTACCTGCTCACCGCCGGCGGCATCATCGCCATCCACGCCGGCAGGAAGCCGTGAGCGCCCCCGCCCAGCTCACCGCTGTGCTCGAGGCCGGCGGGCCCGAGCTATCACGCCAGCTCCACCGCACCGAGGCCCGGCTCTCGGAGGTCGCCGAGGGCCACGGCGCCGAGCTCGCCCGTCACGCCTCCGGCACGCTTGCGGCGGGCGGCAAGCGCCTGCGGCCGGTGCTCGTCTTCCTGAGCGGCGGCGCGGCGGACGGCCTCCTGCCCGCCGCGGTGGCCGTCGAGCTCCTGCACATGGCCACGCTCGTGCACGACGACGTGCTCGACCAGGCGGCCCTGCGGCGCGGGCGGGCGACGGTCTTCGCCGGCGGTGGGCGCCGGGCGGCGACGGCCACCGGTGACCTGCTCTTCTCCCGCGCCTTCGCCGAGCTTGCAGCGACCGGCCAGGAGGCGGCGGTGAGCGCCCTCTCGACCGCGTCCTCGGCGCTCGCCCGGGGCGAGCTGATGCAGCGTGCCGATGCGTGGTCGGACCACGTGCCCCCCGAGCGCTACCTCGAGCGCTGCGAGCTCAAGACCGCGAGCCTCTTCTCCGAGGCCTGCCGCCTGGGTGCGCTGCTCGGTGAGGCGGGCGCCGGGGCCGAGGCTGCGCTGGCCGGCTTCGGCCGTCGCATCGGGCTCGCCTTCCAGATCCTCGACGACGTGCTGGACGTCTCTGGTCCCGTCGAGCGCACCGGCAAGCAGCGGGGCGCCGACCTGCTCGACGGCACGGTCACGCTGCCGCTGATCGTGGCGCGCGCACGCGACTCCGAGCTGCGCGCGATGGATCTACGCTCGCTGGTCACCGAACCGGCGCAGGCGGCGGCCGTCTGCGACCGCATCGCGATGAGCGGCGCCCTTGGCGTAGCCCGAGAGGAGGCCCTGCACCAGGTCGCCGAGGCGAAGGCGGCGCTGAGCGGAGTGGAGCTGCCCGAGCGCAGACGGAGGGCGCTGAACCTCTTGGCCGACGGCGTCGTCGAGCGCTACGCCTGAACCACGCCGCCCGCGTCTAGGGCTGGGCGGCGGGAAGGCGGAAGCTGGGTCAGAAGTCTTCGGGCAGGATCGCGCCTGCGTCGAGGGCAGCGACCAGGCGATCGGCCTCCTCGGCCATGTTCGACCGGCAGAGGCGCCGGTAGTCGGCCAGCAGTGCGCTGGTACCCGCGTCGAGCTCGTCGTCGAAGGCCTCGACCGCATCCTGGGTGAATGTCCCACTGCGGATCGCCTCGCACTCGGGGCAGCGCATAACCACGTTCCAAGCCTCGCCCTCCTCCTCCCAGGTGGTGGGGTAAACCAGGCCGGAGCCACAGCATGTGCACACGTGCAGCGGGTGGTCCGACTCGGTGGCGGGGCGAAGGCTCGTCTCCCGCTCGGCTGGATCCTTGAAGTAGACGACCTCGATCGTCCTGCCGCTCGGGAGGGTCACGCGCTTGACGTAGTGGGAATCCCGCTCCTCTGGACGCTCCATAGGGGCGGTATCGGCACCGCTGCGCGCGACTTGAGGAGAACCGGTCCAGGCGACCCGCAGGCCTCAGCGAATGGCAGACTCCAGCGCGTGGCGCCGACCTCCGTGCTCTCCGACAGCACAATCCTCGACCTGGTGGAGGCGGGGGGGATCGTGATCGATCCGTGGGACCCCAGCCGCGTGCAGCCCGCCAGCGTCGATCTTTGCCTGGGGGAATCGTTCAGGGTGTTCCACAACCACCACCTCACCTCGATAGACCTGCGCAATCCACCGTCTGACCTGACGGAGGAGGTCGTGCTCGAGGAGGACCAGACGTTCGTCATCCACCCGGGCGAGTTCTGCCTGGGCAGCACCCTGGAATGGGTCGAGCTGCCTCCTGATCTCGTTGCTCGGATCGAGGGGAAGAGCTCTTTGGGACGGCTCGGGCTGATCGTGCACGCCACGGCCGGCTTCTGCGATCCCGGCTGGAAGGGCAACCTCACCCTCGAGCTGAACAACCTGATGCGCGTCCCGATCGAGTTGAAGCCCGGACTGCCGATCGCGCAACTGTCGTTCATGACCCTCGATCGCCCGGCGGAGCGCCCTTACGGAAGCCCGGGGCTCGGAAGCCACTATCAGGGACAGCGCTCCGCGACCGAAAGCCGGTACCTGAAGAAGCGCCAGCTCGACGGATCGAGCTGATCTGAGGCGCGAGCTCGTACGAAGTACTGCCGCTACCATGACTATGGCGACTCACCCAGGAAGGGTCCGGGTCGCGCCCCGAAACAGCTCAGGAGTCAGCTTTGATACCGGGAATCGGCCCGCTCGAGATCATCATCGTCCTCGTCATCGTCCTCGTCATCTTCGGACCCAAGCGCCTGCCCGACCTCGGCCGCTCGCTCGGCGGTGGGATGCGCGAGTTCAAGGACTCGATCACGGGCAACAAGAAGGACGACGACGGCGAGCTGCCCGCCGGCAAGAAGTCCGAGCCCGTCCGCGCTGAGAGCTCCGACCCCGTCCGCGCCGAGAAGGCCGACCCCGTCCGCGCCGAGAAGGCCGACCCCACGCCGGCCGGCGGCCAGAGCTCCTAGCAGGGCTCGGCCCCACCTTAGTGGGCCACTAAGAGGAGGGTCGCGGACGCCGTGCCGCGCTTACGACCGATCGACCACGAGGACCGGCTGACGCTGGTCGACCACCTGGGCGAGCTCCGCACGCGCATCATGATCGCGGTCGCCTCCTTCGTAGTGGCGTCAGGGCTGTGCTGGTGGCAGAACCACAAGGTGCTCGAGATCGTCTACGAGCCCCTGCCGGACAACGTCCCCGAGCCGATCACCTTCGGGGTCACCGAGCCCTTCACCACCACGCTCTCGAACTCGGCCTACTTCGGTCTCCTGATCGCCCTGCCGATCATCCTCTATCAGGCCTACGCGTTCATCCTTCCGGCCTTCAGCCCTCAGGAGCGCAGGGTGGCGACGCCGTTGCTGATGATGGTGCCCTTCCTCTTCATCGGAGGGGTCGCCTTCTGCTACTTCATCGTCCTCGAGCCGGCTACCGAGTTCCTGCTCTCGTTCAACGCCGACGAGTTCAACACCCAGATCAGGGCACGCGACTACACGAGCTTCGTGCTCTTGACGATGGCGGCGATGGGGATCGGGTTCCAGGTGCCGATCGCGATCCTGGCGGCCGTGCGCCTCGGGGTCACCACCCCGGAGAAGCTGCGCAAGAACCGCCGCTACGCGATCCTCGTGATCGCCATCGTGGCGGCGTTCCTGCCGACGATCGACCCAGTCACGCTGATCCTGGAGATGATCCCGCTCATCCTGCTCTACGAGCTGAGCATAGTGCTCGCCTCGGCCCTGAGGCCGAAGGACTCGCCCGGCACCGAGATCGCCTCGGCCGAAGGCAGCTAGCGCCGCGCCGGCGTTCGCCGACGGCGCACTAGCCACTACCCTCCTCACGGCGATGTTGTTCGACCTCCAGGGCAAGCGCCGCCGCGTGGTGCAGGCCGTCTACCTTCTGCTGGCCGTGCTGCTCGGCGGTGGGCTCGTGTTCTTCGGTATCGGCGGTGACGTCCAGGGCGGCCTCTTCGACGCTTTCTCCGAGCGCGGCGGCGACGGTAACTCGAATAGCGCGATCGAGAAGCGCGTCAAGAGCAACGAGAAGCGGGTGAAGGCCAACCCGAACGACGAAGCGGCGCGCAAGGAGCTCGTGCGTGGCTACTACCAGCTGGCGACGGCGCAGGCGCCGGGGAGCGAAGGTGGCTTCGGCAAGGAGGCCCAGGACGAGCTGCGCGCCGCCGCCGCGAACTGGGAGGCCTACCTGCGGCTCGAGCCCGAGAAGCCCGACGCCTCGCTCGCGCGCACCGCGCTTCAGCTGTATGACCCGAAGGTGTTGAACAAGCCGCGCGAGGCCAAGGAGGCCGCCCAGCTCGTCGCCCGCGTCGAGAACAACAGCGACGCCTATCTCAACTTGGTGCAATACGCGACGCTCGCGGGCGACACCCGCACCGCCGACCTGGCTGGCCAAAAGGCCGTCGACCTGGCCCCCAAGAAGGACAAGAAGGCCGTGAAGCGCACCGCCGAGCAGTTGAAGAAGCCCCAGCCGGGTGCGGGTGGCCAGGCTCCCCAGCAGCCGGGCGCGCCCCCACAGGGCCAGGCCCCGGCACAACCACAGGCCCCCCCGTCCCAGGGTCAGGCACCAGGACAGCCGCAGGCCCCCCCGCCCCAGGGTCCAGCTCAGCCACAGGGCCCGCCCCAGCCCCAGCCGTAGGGCCTTGCCGCATCCGGCGCTAGAGTTGGCGCAGGGGAAGGCAACCAGCACAGAGGAGACCCGTGAACTTCCACATCAAGGACGAGGAGCTCGACGAACAGACGCACGTGATCGCGCTCGGAGGCGAGATCGACCTCTACACCGCACCGGAGTTCAAGGAGCGCATGGTCGAGCTCATCGACGGGGGCAAGCGCTACATCGTCGTCGACCTCTCGGAGGCCACCTTCATCGACTCGACGACGCTCGGCGTGCTGGTGGGCGGCGTCAAGCGCCTGCGTCCGTCAGGCGGAGCGCTCGCGCTGGTCTGCACCGATCAGAACATCGGCAAGATCTTCGAGATCACGGGCCTCGACCGCGTCTTCCCGATCCACCCCTCGCGCGACGATGCGCTCGGCGCGCTGCGCTCGACGGCCGAGCCGGCCGAGTAGCTCTACAATCGCGCCCGGTCCCTCGGGGGCCGCCTCAGCGCCAGGGCCGTTAGCTCAACTGGCAGAGCAGGAGACTCTTAATCTCAAGGTTGAAGGTTCGAGTCCTTCACGGCCCACTGGTCCTCGAATGCCGCGGGGGCGCCAAGGTACGCAGTGTGCAAAACCGCCTGCCACCTGGCGTCTGCTGGAGTAGCGCCTCGTGAGCAAGCCGGCGGAGTGGTCTCCACGTGAGTTGCAGCAGGAATAGGCGGTCGCTTGCCCAAGGCGTATCGTGCGGTCGGGTTCAAGCAGCCCGCTGCAGGCTCGGGCGACGGCGTGGGGTCGCTCACCAGCGCGTGGTATCGAGTAGCCCCCCGGTGTGGTCCTCCTCGTTGACGACATCCATCTCGTCCGTGCGGCGCAGCGCGGCGACGCTGACGCTTTCGAGGTACTTGTTCGCCGTCACCAGACTGCTACCTATCGAGTCGCGCTGCGGATGCTCGGGAGCCGGGCAGACGCCGAGAAACGCTACTCAGAAGGCGCTGCTTCAGGCCTGGCGGGCGCTCCCCACCTTTCGGGCGCAAGGAGCGTTCTCGACGTGGCTGTACCGAATCGTGGCCAACCGCTGTCTGACAATGCTCGCCTCGCGCCGCCTGGTGGAGCCCTTAGCCGAGACCGAGACCGACCGTGGACCCAGCCCGGCTGAGATCGCCGAGGCCGAGGAGCGCTTGGAGGCACTTACGGTGGCGATCACGCGGCTGACTCCCGAGCAACGTGCGCCGCTCGTGCTGCGGGAGTTCGAGGGACTCTCGTATGCCGAGATTGGCGAGGTGCTCGACCTGACCCTTGAAGCGGTGAAGGGGCGCCTTCACCGCGCCCGCCTCGAGCTGGTGGAGGCAGTGCGGCCATGGAGATGAGTCGGGGCAACATGCCTTGCCTTGCGGAACCGAGCTCGGCCGCCTGGTCGGTCAGGTAGCGGAGGGTCTACCACCCGACGATCCCACGCATCAGTCGGCCTGCCCCCATTGCCAGCGGGCGCTCGGCGAGCTGAACGGCCTCTGGGACGACGTGCGGGCGCTGGCTCGGGAGCAGGTATCCGCCCCGGCCCGCGTCATCGAGACGGTCATGAGCCGCATCCGACCTACGCGCCGCCCTACCGTGCCACTTGAGAAAGCCGTTCCACTGCTCGTGCGCCACGCCTTGCTCCATGGAGTGCGGGGGACGACCAGGATCGCGGACGCGGTCGTTGCGACAGTAGTCCGGCGTGCGGCGTTGAGCGTGCCCGGTGTGAAAGCACTGGCGGCGCCAGGGGTGATGAGCACGATGGTCGGGCCGTTCGCCGCGAAGGTCCCTGGCGCTGGCGTCACGATCGATGTCGACGG
>Ga0208612_1000281_pt1 | contig 24644 bp, 23 predicted proteins | sample AntDryMetagUQ889_FD_188089 | JGI IMG/M metagenome (GOLD analysis project Ga0208612, IMG submission 188089) | Polar desert microbial communities from Antarctic Dry Valleys - UQ889 (SPAdes) | ecosystem: Environmental > Terrestrial > Soil > Desert | place: Antarctic Dry Valleys | collected 2008-12-31 | reverse complement strand
GGAAGTGCGAAGCACTTTCTGGGGTAGGACTGAGGACGACGCGATGCGAAGCGTTTGCAGCCGGCCAAGCGGTGCCGTACTTTCCGGAGCGGCCACTAGCTGCACGGTAATCGACGTAGGGTTGCCCTCGACGTGAGCACCGGCATCGAGCGCGAAAAGCAGCTCGTCGCGGAAGCGGCGGCAGCGCTGGTGGAAGACGGGATGACAGTCGGACTCGGCACCGGATCGACCGTCGCCTACTTTCTCCCAGCGCTCGCTGCTCGAGACCTCGAGCTCCGGTGCGTCGCGACGTCGCCGGAGACGGAGACCACCGCACGTGACCTCGGCCTTCGCGTCGAGCCGTTCGCCACGGGCTCGACCCTTGCGCGACTCGACATTGCAGTGGACGGCGCCGACCAGGTCGCACGCGACGGTTGGGTCGTGAAGGGAGGTGGCGGCGCCCACACCCGGGAGAAGATCGTCGCGGCCGCGACCGCGCGCTTCGTCGTCATCGTCTCGTCGGACAAGCTCGTCGACGAGATCGCGCCTCCGATTCCGGTCGAGCTGCTGGCATTCGGAGTCGCGGCGACGGTCGCGCGACTTGGATCCGTTCGGCTTCGAGACACGCAGTCGACCCCGGACGGGGGCGTGCTTGCCGACTGGATCGGCTCGGTCGACGACCCTGCCGAGCTCGCCGCTTTGCTCGCTGGGACGCCGGGCGTCGGGGAGCACGGACTCTTCCCGCCTGATCTCGTCTCCGAGATTCTCGTCGGACGTCACGACCGCGTGGAGCGGCTCGTATCGAAGTGGGAGCGGGGCGAGCCTCGCCCCCACAAGCTCAGAGCACGTTCCGCTCGTTCGGAGGAGCCGCTCTAGCCGCCGGTACTCGCCAGCCGCCATTCTGGGCAGCCAGAAGGTCCGCGCTGGGTGGCCCCCAGGTCCCTCGCGCGTAGCGCTCGAGCGGAGGCGGCGAGTCGAGCAGCGGCTGGACGATGCGCCAAGTCTCCTCGATGACATCCCAGCGGGGAAAAAGCGTGCTGTCGCCACGCAAGGCGTCGGCGAGCAGGCGCTCGTACGGCTCCGGCGGCTCGCCGAGCTCGTCCGTGAAGTCCAGGTCGAGGGAGACCGGCTGCGAGACCTCCTTCCCCGGGGTCTTGGCACGAAGGCCGATCGTGACACCGGCATTGCGACCGACGCGGAGGACGATGTCATCGTTGCCCGGGGTGCGGAGCCGGTGCGATCCCCACCGAAGCTGCGGCACCCGCTGCAACCGGACGACGACTTCCGTGGCCGAGACGGGCAGCGCCTTGCCGGCGCGGATGAAGATGGGGATGCCTGCCCAACGCCAGTTCTCGATCTCGAGACGGAGGGCGACGAAGGTCTCGGTGTCGGACTTCGGCGCGACACCTTCGATCTCCCGATACCCCTCGTACTGGCCGAGCACAGCGTTGTCGGGATCGACGGCAGGCATCGCTCGGAAGACGTCGAGGCGACGCCGCGGGATGGCATCCTCGCCTCCGGACGGTGGCTCCATTGCCGCGAGAGCGAGCACCTGGAGCAGATGGTTCTGCACGACATCCCGGATTGCCCCGACCTTGTCGTAGAACGAGCCGCGTCTCTCGACTCCGAAGTCCTCCGCCAGCGTGATCTGGATCGAGTCGACGTCCTCACGGCTCCACACGGGCTCGAAGAGCGCGTTCGCGAAGCGGAGATAGATGATGTCCTGGACGGGCTCCTTCCCCAGGAAGTGGTCGATGCGATAGAGGCGGTCCTCGGGAAAGATCGCAGTCAGGCGCTCGTTCAGCTCACGCGCCGAGCGAAGGTCGGAGCCGAACGGCTTCTCGACCACGAGTCGCGCGTTGTCCGCGAGCCCGGCGCCCGCGAGCTCCTCGGCGACCTCGAGGAACATCGAGGGAGGGGTGGCAAGGTAGAAGACGGGCGCCGAAGCCTCACCGAGCGCGGCGCGCAGCCGGTCGTAGAGCGAGCCGTCCTCCGCATCGCCTCCGATGTACTGAAGACGAGAGAGAAGGTCAGTGAGCACCTTCTCGTCGACGTCGTCCACCGCAGCCTGAACCGATTCGCGCGCCTGCTCGCGGAGCTCGTCGTCGCGCACCGGGCGGCGTCCGACTCCGATCACTGAGCACGTGAGGAGGCCTTGCTCCGTCAGGCGGTAGAGCGCAGGAACCGTCATCCTGCGCGCGAGGTCGCCGGTGATGCCGAAGACGACGAGGGCGTCTGCAGTCTCGCTCACGTGGGGCATCTTCGCCGCGTAACGTGTCGCACGGACAGGGATGCTTGCGGAAAGGAGCGGGAGTGGCAACTGAGACACCGCTTGAGCTCGGGATGGTCGGTCTCGGACGCATGGGCGGCAACATGGCGAACCGCCTGCTGCGCGACGGCCACAAGATCGTGGGATACAACCGGGACCCAGCGCCGGTCGAGGTGCTGGTCGCGGACGGTGGCACGGGAGCAAGGTCTGTCGAGGAGCTCGTCTCGCTGCTTGAGCCGCCTCGCGCGGTGTGGCTTATGCTCCCCGCAGGAGCAATCACGGAAGCGGTCGTGTGGGAGGTCGCCGCAGAGCTCGAGCCCGGCGACGCGATTATCGACGGGGGCAATACGCACTACGCCGACGACATCCGACGCGCGGGCGAGCTCCAGCCCCGCGGGATCGCCTACCTCGACTGCGGGACGAGCGGTGGCATCTTCGGACGCGAGCGAGGGTTCTGTCTGATGATCGGCGGCGACGAGCAGGCATTCGGCCGGCTCGAGCCGATCTTCGTGTCCTTGGCGCCGGGCGCCGAAGCGGCCCCCAGGAGCAGGTCGAGATCCGGCGCTCCCGCGGCGGAGGAGCAAGGCTACCTCCACTGTGGAGGAAGCGGCGCGGGCCACTTCGTGAAGATGGTTCACAACGGGATCGAGTATGGGCTGATGGCCGCCTACGCGGAGGGTTTCGATCTCTTGCGCCACGCCGGCGCCGGCCTCGACAAGCGGGCGGCGGATGCCGAGACCGCGCCCCTCGCGCACCCCGAGCACTACACCTACGAGCTCGATCTGGGAGCCATCGCCGAGCTCTGGCGACGGGGAAGCGTCGTCTCCTCGTGGCTGCTCGACCTCACCTCGTCAGCGCTCCATGACTCACCCGAGCTCGACGACTTCGCGGGTCGGGTATCGGACTCGGGCGAAGGTCGCTGGACCTCGATGGCGGCTATCGATACGGGCACCCCGACCCCCGTTCTCACCACTGCGCTCTACTCGAGATTCGCGTCGAGAGGCGAGGCCGACTTCGCGAACCGGCTGCTCTCCGCTTTGCGAGCCGAGTTCGGGGGACACGCCGAGAAGTGCGCGTGACCCTCACTATCGAGATTCATGACGACGCGCCCGCTACGACGCGGCGGGTAGCGGGCTTGATCGCAGAGCGGGTGCGGGAGGGCGCGTCTTCGCTCGCACTCAGCCGCGGCGCCGACCTACTCGCGCTTCTCGGCGCGGAGGACACACCGTGGCAGCGGGTGACTGTCTACCAGGTCGATGAGCGCGTCGCGCCGTCGAGCGACGACGACCGCAACCTGAAGCAGCTTGTTGCCGCGCTACCCGCTGACGTGCTTCGCCCGATGCCGGTCGAGGAGCCGGATCTCGAGGAGGCCGCTGAGCGGTACGGCGACGAGCTCCCGGCGGTTCTCGACTTCGTCCATCTCGGACTTGGCCCGGATGGGCACACCGCGTCTCTCGTCCCCGGCGATCCTGTGCTTGACGTCCGCGACCGACTCGTCGCCGTCACGGGCGAATACCAGGGACGACGCAGGATGACGCTCACCTACCCGGCGCTAAAGGCAGCGCGCGAGATCGTGTGGCTCGTCACCGGAGAAGGGAAGCGCGACGCCCTCGCCCGCCTGCTCGCGCGGGACGTCTCGATTCCGGCCGCGCGAATCGCGAATGCCTCCCAGCTCGTGGTGGCCGACCGCGCTGCTGCGGAACCTCGCTAGTGGCGTGGTACGGCTACCGCGTTTGCCAGCGTGCAGCCGAGCGGCGTAGGGTGGCGACCACGAAGACTCGGAGGCTTGGAAGCGCCTGCATCGCCGGGGTGGCCGGCTGTTTGCTCCTGCTCCAAACCAGCGTCGCGTCGGCCCAGACGCAGCCACCCCCGAACCCGGAGAAGCTCTGGGAGGCGTTCCCGCTCGACCCTCAGACGACGACGCCGGCGCCGCCTCTTCCTGCGGCAGATCCCGCGGATCCTGCTCTCCCTCCCGAACCGCCCACAACAGAGAGCAGCGCGGATACGGGTTGGAACCCTGCTGTTGTGGGAGGCCTCGCCGGAGCTCTTCTGCTCGTCATCGCCGCGGGACTCCTGTTGGCGCGAGTCAGGCGCCGACCGAAGTCGGCACCGGCGCGGCGCGAAACGACCGAGGAGCTGATCGCCCGCGCCTACGCTCTTGCAAAGGAGGCAGCGGAGTGCGATATGTTGCCTGCCAATCAGCGAAACAAAGGGGTCGAGCGCGTGTCCGAGATTGCCGATCAAGAAGTTCCCGCCGCACAGGCGGCACCGAGTAGTTCCGGCTCGAGCGGGTACGCCGAGATCGGCGAGCGCGTCGCGGGTGTTCTGAGCGCTGCGGAAACTGCGGCGGATCAGATCCGCGCCGACGCACGGTTGGACGCGAGCGAGCTCCTCCGTGGTGCGAAAGCGAACGCCGAGCAGGTTCGCAGTGAGGCAGCGGCCTACGAGAGCGACACCCGAGAGGCCGTCGACGGGTACGCGACCGAGCGACGTCGTGAAGCCGAGCTGCAGGTCGAAAAGCAGCTGGCGGATGCCGAGACCCAGGCAAGAGCAACGCGCGAAGCGGCCGAGCAGATGGCCCTCAAGATCGAGGAGGACGGCCGCCTACGAGGGCATGCGCTTCGTGAAGAATCGAAAGCGGTCGAAGAGCGGCTGAAGAACGCCCTTGCCGGACTGCGTCGCATGACCGCGCAGCTCGAGGAGCTCGTCGGCGCCCCAGCTGCTGCCGCGCCAGACGGAGAGTCGCTCGCCGACGCGCTCAAGCCCTACGGGCAACGCGACGAGGAGTTGCAGCCGCTCGTCGAAGAGCACTAGACCGACCCAACCGCTCGGCGGGCCCCACTTCCGGAGGGCGAAGCTTGCCTCGCCCTCCGCCCTCCCCGTCGCTCTAACCGAGCAACGACCGTGCGGTCGCGCGCAACATCTCGACACCGAGGTCGAGGTCGTTCACGGCGATGCGCTCGTTCGCCGAGTGCACGAGCTTCGTCGCGTCCACGGCGTCCATCTCCTTGATGGGAAAGAAGCCGTACGCGACGGTCCCGTACGCCTCGCGCAGATAGTGGCTATCGGTGAAGCCGGGGCAGGCGATCGGCGCGAGTCGCGCAGCGGGCTCGATCTCGGACACGAAGCCTTCGATCGCATCCCAGAGCGGGGTGCGCAGGTCGGACCGGGTGCCACCGGTCGCGCTGATCCACTCCAACTCGTAGTCCCCGTCTCCGAGCGCGGCGCGGATGAGCAGCTCCGCAGCGGCGGGGGTCTGCTCCGGAAGCAGACGGCAGTCCACGGTCACCTCGCAGAGCGCGGGAATCACGTTCGTCTGGTGCGAGGCCTCGATCATCGTCGGCGACAGCGTCAATGCCAGGAGCGGCTGGACGAGCGCCGACAGCATCGGATCGAGCGCGTGCGTGCGGGCGAGTGCCTCTTCGACCGGAGGCGCCTCGCCGAGCACCGCCTCCAGAAACCCGCGAGCCTCCGGGATGAGGTCCGGAGCCGGCTCGTAGGCGCCGAGCGCCTCGACGTAGCGCGCGGCCTTGACGAGTGCGTTGTCGGCGATCCCGGGCATCGAGCCGTGGCCGCTGCGGCCGTGCACGCGAAGCTTGAAGGGCGCTGACATCTTTTCCGCGGTCGCGCACAGATAGACAGGCTTCCCGCCGAGAACGAGCCGTTCGCCTGCTCCCTCGTTGACCGCAAAGTCGCAGCGAGTCGCCTCGGGATGCGACTTCACGAGCCAGCGGAGCCCGTAGCCGTCGTCACCGCCCGCCCCGCCGACCTCCTCGTCCGCGACCACGATGAGAACCAGATCGCCCGAGGGGGCGAAGCCCTCGCGCCGCAATGACGCAAAGGCCACGGCCGAAGCTGCTACCTGGCCCTTCATGTCGAGCGCGCCTCGACCCCACACTTCGCCGTCGACGAGATCGCCCGACCACGGGTCGCGATCCCACTCGGCCGGGTCGGCAAGGACGGTGTCCGTGTGGGACAGGAACGCAAGCGAAGGCCCGTCGCCTCCGGGGATTCGTGCGACGAGATTGGCGCGATGCGGCTCGCGGGCGAAGAAGTCGCACTCGATCCCGTCGCGGGCTAGGTACTCGCGGAGGAGCTCTGCGGCAACCGTCTCGTTCGCCGGCGGATTGACCGTGTTGATCCGAAGCAATCCCTGCAGGAGCTCGGTGACTTCGTCGCGCAGACTCACTCGGCGGTCGCCTTCGAGAGCGCGGTCAGCTCGTTTCGAACCTCCCACAGCTCAGGGAACGATGTCTTCGAGACCAAGCGTCCGAGCAGCTCGACCGGCGTTCCCTGCGTCCCGACGACCTTGTCGCCGATCACGCGTGCAACCACTTGGTAGTGGCGCAGGCGCCAATGCTGCGCTTGCTCGTCGAGCTCGATCAGCGCTTCGGAGAGCCGGTACAGGTTCTCGTGCTCGCGTCCCTGCACGTAAACGTCGGCAAGGGAAAGCCCGGCGGCGCGGCGAGCGACGTGAAATGCCTGCCCGAGACGAGGAAACACGTGCCGTAGCGCATTCCAGCCCGGCGAGTCGAACCCCGAGCCGTGGCCGAGCACCTTGCGTATCTCCTGGTATTCCCAGGGGGACATGCGCTCGAGCATGTCCAGCTGCTGGATCACGTAGCGGATGCAGAGCGATGAGCGGTCGAGAAGACGAAGGGCGCCCTGCTGGTCGCCCTCCTCGATCAATCGCGCCGCCTCGCCGGCGTCGCTGGCGGCGAGCTTCAGCCAGAGCTCGGAGGCCTGGTGCGTGACCTGGAAGAGGAGCTCGTCTCGGTGCACCCATTCCTCCGGCCCTTTCTGCAGCGCCAGAAGCCCCTCTGTGTTCAGGTACCGCTCGTAGTCCGAGAGCGCTCCACCCTCGAGGACAGGCTGTGAGTAGTCCTCGGGCTCGGGGCCAGGATCCGAGTGTGGGGCCACGGTCTGAGCATACTTCGCGCCATGGCAGACCTCTTCACGGAGGCCGCAAAGGAGCGGCAGGCGGAGAACGCGCCGCTCGCGGTCCGTCTCCGGCCTCGCACGCTCGACGAGCTCGTGGGGCAGCAGCATGTCTTGGGCCCGGGCTCAGCGCTGCGGCTCGCCATCGAGCAGGACCGCCCGCCCTCCATGATCCTCTTCGGGCCGCCCGGCACCGGCAAGACGACGATCGCGCGCATAGTCGCCGAGCGGACTGGCGCCGTATTCGAGGAGATCTCCGCGGTGTCCGCCCGCGTCGACGACGTGCGCGGCATCATCGCGGGGGCGCGCGACCGGCTCGGCGCCAACGGCCTGCGCACGATCCTCTTCATCGACGAGATCCACCGCTTCAACAAGGCGCAGCAGGACTCGGTGCTGCATGCGGTCGAGGACGGCCTCGTGACGCTGATCGGGGCGACCACCGAGAACCCATACTTCGAGGTGAACTCGGCGCTGCTCTCACGCTGCACGGTGATCGAGCTCCAAGCGCTCTCGGAAGAGGACATCGCGGTAATCGTCAGGAGAGGCGCCGCAACGCTCGAGACGGAGATATCTGGCGCCGTCGCCGAGGTGATCACGGGGCGCGCCGGCGGCGATGCCCGCGCGGCGCTCCAGATCCTCGAGCTCGCACAGGCGACGGCCCGCGCCGAGAATGTCCCCCTCGCTGAGAGTCACGTCCTCGACGCGTCCCGCAAACGACCGCTCCTCTACGACCGCAAGGGCGATCAACACTACGACTTCGCCTCGGCCTTCATCAAGTCGATGCGCGGAGGAGACCCCGACGCGTCCGTCTACTACCTGGCGGCGATGCTCGAGGCGGGAGAGGACGCGCGCTTCGTCGCGCGGCGCATGGTCATCCTCGCCTCCGAGGACGTGGGCAACGCCGATCCGAACGCCCTGGTGATCGCCGTCGCCGCAGCACAGGCGCTCGAGCACGTCGGGCTCCCCGAAGCACAGCTCAACCTCGCCCAGGCCGCGATCTATCTCGCGCGAGCGCCGAAGTCGAACGCATCGGCGGTCGCGATCTGGGAGGCGCGTCGCGACGTGCGCGAGCACGGGAACGCGCGACCGCCCGCGATGCTCCGCTCGACCGGACACAAGGCCGGCGCCAAGGCGCGCGGTCACGGCGAGGGCTACCGCTATCCGCACGACGACCCAGCCGGGTTCGACGTCTCGTACCTCCCGGAAGAGTTACAGGGCCGCCGTTACTATCGCCCGAGCGGCCAATGGGAGGAACACGCAGATGACGATGACGACGGGTGAGAGCGCGCCCGAGTTCGATCTCGCGGTGATGCACGAGGAGCGCGTGCGGCTCTCCGACTTCCGCGGCCGCTCGAACGTCCTCCTCGTCTTCCACCCCTTCGCCTTCACGCCCGTCTGCGAGGACGAGGCCCGCGACCTGCAGGAGAACCTCGAATCGTTTCGCAACGCGCAGACGGAGATCGTGTTTGTCTCCTGCGACCCATCCGCCGCGCGGCAGGCGTGGAAGAAGGAGCTCGGCGCCGAGTACACCTTCGCCTCGGACTTCTGGCCGCACGGCGCGGCAGCAAAGGCGTACGGGGTCTTCAACGAGGAGACCGGCGCGCCGATCCGCGGAACCTTTCTGATCGACAAGGAGGGCAGCGTGATCTGGTCGCTCGTCAAGGTGAAGGACGAGCAGCGCACCGAGATGGTCCCGGAGTCGCTCGACGCGCTCCACGAGACCGTGTGAGGCTGCACCTCGAAGAGTGGGGCCCGTCGGAGGCGCCGAGGGTGGTCTGCCTGCATGGGGTCACGAGCCACGGCCGCCATTTCGCGAAGCTGGCGGAGGCGCTCCCGGGCTTCCACGTTCTTGCGCCGGACCTGCTCGGACACGGTTCCTCGCCCTATGAGCCTCCGTGGGACCTCGGCGCACACATGGATGCGATCGTCGAGACCGTTGGAGCCACATCTGCGATCCTGGTCGGACACTCCTTCGGCGGCCGGCTCGCCTTCGAGCTCGCCTCCCGAGCGCCGAAGCTCGTCCCACGGCTCGTTCTCCTCGACCCCGCGATCCACCTCCTCCCGCAGGTAGCCCTCTTTGCTGCCGAGAACGCCCGCAAGGACCGGGCATACGTCTCCTTCGAGGAAGGGATCGACCGACGCTACGACGAGAGCCAGCTCTCGCGTGCGCCGAGAAAGCTGGTCGAGGAGGAGCTCCGCGGACATCTCGTCTTGCACGACGAAGGTGGCTACCGGTACCGCTACAGCCAATCCGCGGTCGTCGCGGCGTACGGGGAGATGGCCTCACAGCCTCCGCCCCTCGAACAGGTCCATGTTCGGACGTTGCTGATCCTGGGCGAGCGCTCGTACCTCCCCTACGACCACCTCCTCGATGCGCACGAAAGGGCCCTTGGCGACCTGCTCGAGGTCGTCGTCGTCCCCGGCGGGCACACCGTCCTCTGGGACGCGCTCGAGGAGACCGCGGCGGCGGTCGTCGCCTTCCTCCACGAGCCCAGGTGAGGACACCATGACCTTCGTCTGCATGGGACGACGTCGATGCACGCGGGATCGACGTGGAGATGGTCGCGCTCCGGCGAGATGCCGTCGCGCTGGCGCTCTTCCACGGGACGCCCGCGCCCGGAACGCTCTTCGAGATCAGCATCGGCGTCACGCCGAAGGAGGCCGATGCGATCCGAGCTCGACTCGGAGCGGAGGCCACCGTGCTCGAGTCGACCCCCGAATGGCTCCGCTTCCAGGATCCCTTCGGCTTCCGCTGGGCGGTTCAGCCGCACGACGCCGTGTTCAGGAGCAGCGGCGAGATCGCCGGACGCTGGATCCTTTGACGCCCCCGCTCAGACGACGTACTCGTCGGCGATCGCGAGGGCTTCGTCAAGGACGGCGAGACCCTCGTCGACCTCAGCTCGCGTGATCGTCAGCGGCGGAACGACCATGATCACGTTCCAGTGCGTCATCAGGTAGAGCCCGCGCTCGAGCGCCGCCGTTGCCAGCCTCGCCACCGGTGCCGCCGCCTCACCTGACGCGTTGAAAGGAACGAGCATCTCGCGGGTCTCCCGGTTCTTGACGAGCTCGACACCCCAGAAGCACCCGAGACCGCGTACTTCTCCGATCGACGGGTGTGAGCCCTGAAGCTCCCGGAGGCCGTCACCGAGGTACGCGCCGACCTCCGCCGCGTTCTCCACCACCTCTTCCTCCCGGTACGCCTCGATCGAGGCGACCGCCGACGCGCACGCAAGGGGATGCCCGGCGTACGTGAGCCCGCCCGGGAAGAACTTGTCGCGCACCCAGTCGGCGATGTGCCGCCGGAAGACCATCGCGCCGAGCGGCACGTAGCCAGAGTTGATCCCCTTTGCGACGGTGATGATGTCCGGAACGACGTCCCAGTTCTCGCACGCGAACCAGCGCCCCGTGCGGCCGAAGCCGGCCATGACCTCGTCGAAGACGAGCAGGATCCCGTGGCGGTCGCAAACCTCCCGGATCGACTGCAGGTAGCCGTCCGGAGGTGGAATGATGCCGTTCGTCCCGGTGACCGTCTCCAGGAAGACGGCCGCGACGGTCTGTGGCCCCTCGTACTGGAGGATCTCCTCCAGGTGCGGCGCGCCGGTACAGACGGGGCACGGGTCGGGGTGTCCGGCGGGGCAGCGGTAGGTGTACGGGTCGAACATGCGGACGACGCCGGGCATCCCGGGCTCGTTCGGCCAGCGGCGCGGGTCGCCGGTCAGGGAGATCCCGCCGAGCGAGGCACCGTGATAGGAGCGGTAGCGCGCGATGACCTTGTGCCGTCCGGTGTAGAGGCGGGCGAGCTTGATCGCGTTCTCGTTCGCCTCCGCGCCCGAGTTCGTGAAGAACGACATGGAGAGGTCGCCTGGTGTGACCTCGGCGAGCAGCCGCCCGAGCCGCGAGCGCGACTCGTTCGCCATCGGCGGCCCGATCGTGCAGAGCTTGTCCGCCTGCTCCTTGATCGCCGCGACGATCTTCGGATGCTGGTGCCCGATCGAGACGTTGACGAGCTGCGACGCGAAGTCGAGGTAGCGCTTGCCGTCGTAGTCCCAGAAGTAGCGACCCTCCGCCCCAGCGACCGCAATCGGGTTGATCGCGTCCTGCACCGACCAGGAGTAGAGAACGAACTCCTTCGCGTCCTCGACGATCTCCGCGCCCAGATTCGGGTTGGCCTCCGTGACCGCCATCCCGGCGATGCTATCGCCAGCTGAGCTTGAGAACGCGTCGGAGCGGGTGCAGGATGTAGGCGTGCCCGCACACATGATCGAGGGCAAGACAGGCCTGCTCGAACGCGACCTGCACTTGGATCGGCTCGACACGGGGCTTGCCCGTGCCGTTGAAGGCAACGGTCTTCTCGTTTTCGTCGAGGGGGAGGCGGGCTCGGGGAAGACGGCTCTCGTCCGCTACTACTGCGAAGCGCACGCAGGGCAGGCCAGGGTGCTCTGGGGTGCTTGCGATCCGCTGTTCACTCCCGCACCGCTCGGGCCGATACTCGACGTCGCGCAAAGCGCAGGCGGGGAGCTCGGCGAGCTGGTACACGGGCGTGCAGTCCCCTTCCACTTGGCGACGGCGCTCATTCGAGAGCTTGCGCGAAGCCGGCCAACGATCCTCGTGGTCGAGGACGTGCACTGGGCCGACGAGGCGACATTGGATGTGCTGCGGCTCGTCGGTCGAAAACTCGACGGGGTGTCGGCACTCCTCGTCCTTACGTATCGGGGCGAGACGCTGGAGGCAGCTCATCCACTTCGCCTGGTGCTCGGTGAGGTGGGCTCCGGACGCGCGGTGGAACGTTTGCATCTCGCCCCTCTCTCGCAGGCCGCGGTCGCCGAGCTCGCGGATCCCCACGACGTCGACTCCGAAGAGCTGCACAGGGTGACGGGGGGCAACCCGTTCTTCGTCACGGAAACGCTCGCATCGGAAGGCGAAGGGATTCCGGAGACCGTGCGCGATGCAGTTCTCGCACGCGCGTCACGTCTCGACCCGGGGGCGCGTGAAGTCCTCGAGGCAGTCGCCATCGCTCCGACGAGCACGGATCTTCCGCTGCTCGAGGCGCTCTCTGGCATGGCCGACACCAGACTGGACGAATGCCTGGCGTCCGGAATGCTCGTCGCCGCTTCCGATGGGACCGTGTCCTTCAGGCACGAGCTCGCCCGGCTGGCCATCGAGGCTTCGCTGACACCGCACCAAAAGGTGGCGTTGCATCGGCGTGCGCTCGAGACGCTCGCCGCTCGGCCTCGAGTGTCGCTCGACCTGGCCCGGGTCGCGCATCATGCCGACGCGGCCGCTGACCGAGACGCAGTGCTGCGGTTCGCGCCCGCCGCCGGCGCACGAGCTGCCCTCGTCGGCGCTCACAGAGAGGCCGCGGAACAGTACGCGCGCGCGTTGCGGTTCTCAGATGGGCTCGAACCCGACGCGCGGGCCGAGCTGCTCAAACGTCGTTCGCGAGAGTGCTACCTCACCGATCAGGTGGAAGAAGCCATCGAGGCTCTCCGCAGCGCCGTCGGCTGTTACCGGCAGCTGAACGATCCCCGGCGGGAAGGTGAGACTCTCAGCTCCCTGTCGAATATCTACTGGTGCCCTGGACGCGGCGCCGAGGCGATGCACATCGGGCTCCAGGCTGTCGCGCTGCTTAAGCCACTCGATCCCGGGCGCGAGCTGGCGGATGCGTACCGGAGCATCGGCTTTCTCCACCGGTGGGCGGGAGACCACGAAGCGGCGCTGGAGTGGGGGCAGCGCGCGCTAACGCTCGCTGAGGCGCTGGACGACGAGGAGATCCTGAGCGCGACACTGATCACCTTCGGACCTATTCAGCTCGCAGCCGGCCTCTCGGAAGGCATGCAGACGCTCGAGCGAGGACTCGCGGTGGCCGAGGCGGCCGGAAGCGAGGAGAACGTCGCGGACGCACTGACCAGTCTCGCCGCGACGGCTGCCTACCGCCGATCGTACGACATCGCAGACGGTTATTTCGACGCCGGACTCGAGTACTGCCGCGAGCATGGCAACGACCTGAATATGCGGTATCTCCTCGCGTACCGGGCCGCGATGCAGCTCGAGCAGGGTCGGTGGATGGAAGCTGCGCAGTCCGCATCGCTCGTCCTAAACGAACGCGCCGTGTCGACATTCCCCCGCACGCTCGCTCTGGTCGTGCTCGCCTTGGTACGAGCACGTCGCGGCGATCCGGATGTCCGGCCGCTGCTCGACGAGGCGTGGGAACTGGCAGAACCGACCGCGGAGCTTCCTCGGATCAGTCCGGTAGCAGTGGCAAGAGCCGAGCTCTCGTGGCTACAAGCTGACTCGGGCGCGGTTCTCGAGGCCACGGACGCAACACTCGAGCTGGCCTTGAGCACGCGCTCTCGGCGCATGGTCGGTGAGCTTCGGTCCTGGCGAAGACGTGCCGGAGCCGACGAGCCCGTCGAGGAGTTCGTCCCCGAGCCGTATTCCCTCCAGCTGGCCGGTGACTGGAGGGCTGCCTCAGCGGCGTGGGCGGAACTCGGGTGCCCGTACGAAGCGACACTCTCGCTCCTCGAGGCCGATGAAGAGAGTGCACTCCGGCGAGCCCTCGACGAGTCTCGGCGTCTCGGCGCCCGGCCGCTCGCGACCATGGTGGCGCGACGGCTGCGCGAGCTCGGCGTGCAGGACGTCCCACGCGGCCCGCGGCCATCCACACGAGACAATCCTGCACAACTGACCTCGCGGGAGCTCGAGGTGCTCCGCCTCGTAGCCGAGGGACTTCGAAATGCAGAGGTCGCCGAGCGTCTCTTCCTCTCGCCCAGAACGGTGGGCCACCACGTGTCGGCAATCTTGCGCAAGCTCGGCGTGCGTACACGCGGCGAGGCAGCCGCTCGAGCTTCCGCGCTGGAGCTGCTCGAAGACCGGTAACGCGCGGCGCCAAACTAGGCAGTCCCGCCGATGTCGCGGAGACCCGCGCGTCCTACCGTCGATGAGGTGATTCCACGACGGACAAGGAGGGAGCACTTGGACACGTACGTCATCCTTCGCCGGGATGGCTGGCGGACCGTAGAGGATCTTCAGGACGCGGCCGCCCGCTCCACCGCGGAGGGCGAGCGCATGCCCGACGACATCGCCTGGATCCGGAGCTACTTCCTCGACGAGCTCGGCGGTGGGGTCGGAATCATCTGCATCTACCAGGCCTCGAGTCCCGAGGCGATCCGAGCCCACGCCGAGCGCGCAGAGCTGCCGGTTGACGAGATCGTCAAGGTCGCCGACACGGTGATCGTCCGGCCGGATCCCCTCCCCGCCGCGGCCTGAGGAAGGAGACACCATGCTTCGAAGAACGCTGATCGCCGCCTCGGTCGCTGTGGGGGCGGCGTTGCTCGCCGGCGTCGCGCTGAGCTCGCAGAGCTCGTCGGCGGCGCCTGTCGTAGTCCATCGCCATGCGGCCACCAACGCGAAGGTCCCCGCCGGTCTGGCCCCGTTCCTCGCCAACGCGCGTATCGCAACCGCAAAGTACGCAACGAACCTGGGACGCGCCAAGCGCGACGGCTACACCGTCGTCGTCACGCGGCACGTCCCCGACATGGGGTGGCACTTCCTGAATCCCGCGTACACGAAGTTCGACGTCACCAAGCCAGCGATCCTCGTCTACGTGAAGCGGGGTGCTCAGTGGCAGCTCGTCGCCTTCGAGTGGGTCTTTACAGAGCGACCCGCGAAGTCGCCCCTACCCGGTGCGACCTACGGCTCGTTCGGCGCGGCCTGCCACTACAAGGACGGGACGTTCGTCTTCACAGCAGCCGAAGCCGACTGCGCACAGAAGAGCCCGGAGTCGGGCGCCGCGTTCGGCTTCTGGCACCCGGACTTCGTCACGCTCCACGCGTGGGTGTGGTACCCGAACCCTGACGGCGTCTTTGCTGGGATGAACCCCCTGGTCAAGCCCTTCAACAAGGGCTAGCGGCACCGACCAAATGCCGGCCTGGACCGATGCCGGCCTGTCAGGCGAAGTGGGCGGCTCCGCGAGTCGCCCACTTCGCCGTTGAGATAGCAGTGCGCGAGGGAGCCGGAGCTAGGGGGAAGGAAGCGCCGGCGCTCCTCGCGCACTCTTAGCTGCGCAAGATCGGAACCCACTCGCGTGGATTCCGACCGCGCAAAGATCCCTGAAGGCGGCCGCTCCGCGGCCGCCGCGCTCGGGTGTTCGAGCGTACGCTCATGTCAGCGTGTCACCGCGGGCAGGAGCTCCTGCCCGAACGCGGCACGCTCGACAAACTGTCCGATGCCTGGCTCGACGACCAACTCTCCATTCTCGACGATAACGGAACCACGGAGCAGCACGACCTCCGGAGAGCCCGTCACCTCGGTTCCCTCGTAGAGGTTGTAGTCCGACTTCGACTGCTGCGTCTCGGCCGTGATCAGGTGCCGCTTCTCGGGGTCGAACACGACGATGTCGGCGTCGGATCCGGGCGCGATCGTTCCCTTGCGTGGATAGAGCCCGAACAGCTTCGCCGGGTTCGTCGACAGCAGCTCGACCATCCGGTTCAGGCTGATCCTCCCAGTGCGTACGCCGAACTCGTGGATCATGTGCAGCCGGTTCTCGAGTCCCGGCGCGCCGTTGGGGATCTTCGAGAAGTCGTCCTTGCCCAGCGACTTCTGGCCGTCCCACAGGAATGCGCAATGGTCCGTGGAGACGACCGAGAGGATGTCGGAGCGAATCGCGTGCCAGAGGATCTCCTGGTTCTCCTGCGCCCTCGGCGGCGGCGTGTACACGTACTTGGCCCCCTCGAAACCCGGCCGCTCGAGGTCTGTGTAGTCGATGAAGAAGTACTGCGTGCAGGTCTCGCCCCACACGTCCCAGCCCTGCTCGCGGGCCCGCGCGATCGGCTCCACTGCCTCGCGACAGGAGACGTGGACGACGTAGAGCGGCGCGCCGGCGATGCGGGCGAGCTGGATCGCGCGGTTCGTCGCCTCGCCCTCGAGCTCCGGCGGACGCGTGAGCGCGTGCCAGTGCGGCGCGGTGTTGCCCGCGGCGAGCGCCTGCTTGACGAGCACGTCGATCGCATCCCCGTTCTCCGCGTGCACCATCACCAGCGCGCCGGTCTCGGCGGCGACCTCCATCGTCTTGAAGAGCGTCTCGTCATCGACCATCAGCGCGCCCTTGTAGGCCATGAAGAGCTTGTATGAAGTCACGCCCTGCTCGGGCAGCCGCGCGAGCTCCTCGAGGGAGCCTCCCTCGCGGAGATCGGTGACCGCCATGTGGTAGCCGTTGTCGATGATCGCCTTGCCCTCGCGCTTCGCATGCCACGTCTCGAGCGCGTCCGTGAAGGACTGGCCGGGAGACTGGATACAGAAGTCCACATGACATGTCGTCCCGCCGAACGCGGCGGCGGTCTGGCCGGACGTGATGTCGTCGATCGTCGTCGTGCCGCCGAAGGGCATGTCCAGGTGGGTATGCGGATCCACACACCCAGGAAGTACGTACCGCCCCGAGGCGTCGATGGCGCGATCCGCGTCGACGTCGAGGGACTCCCCGATGAGCGTGATCCGCTCGCCCTCGACGTACACGTCGCCGACGTAGTCGTCGGCCGCGGTGATGATCCGGCCACCTTTGATCAGAACAGACACGCCACCTCCCCTCCTTCCGGGCGATCTGGGGTAAACCGGGCTGCTGCCGCAGCGCAGCCCGGTTCGCCATCTTCCCCTATTCGCCGCCTGGTGTCACCTGGCTACTTGACCGGTGTCACCCGGCTATTTGCCGCCGAGCGTCAGCTTGACGACGGACTTCTTGAAGCTCTTGCCATTCACGTCGAGCCCCTGCTTCTTCAGGTTCGCGATCGCCTTCCTCGCGAGATCCGTGCGATAAGAGGCGTTCGTCGCCGGCTTCTTGATGACCTTGTACGTCTTGGCGATCGTGGTCGTCCGCTTGTACTCGATCGGATCCATCAGCCCGATGCCGAGCCGGTTCGGCCAGATGAGCGCGTTGACCTCGTTCATCTGCCACCGCTGATGCCCCGCGGGAAGCGCCGGGCCGTTCTGGAGCACGATCCTCGTGCACTCGGCCAGGTGGTCGCGGCAGTAGATCCAACCCTTGAACGACGCTTCCAGGAACTTAACGGATGTCGCCTGATTCTTCGCGTCCTTGATCCAGTCCCCGCGCACGAAGACCCCGTCCTGGAGCATGCCGGTGCCGAGATCGGAGTACTTGAAGACGTTCAGGTCGCTGAGTTGGTAGAGCTTGCCCGTCTTCGGGTTCTTCACCTCGAGCACCTGCGCGAGCTCGTTGTACGTCATCGCCGACCCGGCGTCGATCTCGCCCTTCAGGAACGCGAGCATGTCGAAGTTCTGCTTGACGAGCTGAACGTCCTTGTCCGGGTTCATCCCGTTCTTGACGAGCGCGGCGCGCTGCTCGAACTCGTTCCCGAAGATCCAGACGCCGAACTTCTTGCCGCGCATCTTCTTGAAGGTGTTGATGCCGCTCGACTTGAACGTGACCTCCGTCGTCCCGCTCCGCGCATAGACCTGCCCGATGTTGACGAGATCGTTGCCGGTATCCCGTTGCTGCAGCAGGCTCGGGAACCAGTTGATCCCGAACTCCGCCTGCTTTCCGAGCACGACCTGCTCCGGGAGAATGTCCGGACCGCCGGCTTTGATGTCGACGTCGAGCCCGACCTGTTTGTAGTAGCCCTTCGCCTTGGCGACGTAGTAGCCGGCGAACTGCGACTGCACGACCCACTTGCTCTGCAGCGTGACCTTGGTCAGATTCTGCTCGGAGCTCGACCTGCTCGCCGTCGCAAAACCGGCCACGATCAGGCTCGCTCCCACGACGAGCGTCGCCGCGAGCGCGTACCACCTGCGTCTTCTCATGTGCCCTCCTCGTAGTTCATTGTGTGTCTCCTCTCGTGGACGGATGCCAGCGAAGCGCGAAGCGCTCGGCGATGGCGACCACCGCATAGAACGCGATGCCGAGAACGCTCGCGACCAGTATCGCCGCCCAGGCCCTCTCGTACTGCGCGAGCGAGACCGCCTGCACGATCTGCACGCCGAGCGCTTCTGTGGATCCGCCGAAGTAGTCCCCCACGACAGCGCCGATCATCGCGAGTACGGACGCGATCTTCAAGGCCGAGAAGACGAAGGGGAGACTGTTCGGGACTCTGACTCGCCTGAAGACCGAAGGTTGCCTCGCGGCATACGAGCGCATGAGCTCGATCGACTCCGGCCGGACGGAGGTGAGTCCCCGCAGCGTGTTGACGAGGACGGGGAAGAAGCAGAGGACTGCCGCGATGACGATCTTCGACCACGGGCTCAAGATTCCGAACCACGCGTTCGTAATGGGCGCGAAGGCGACGATAGGAACCGCGTTCGCCGCGATCAGGTAGGGCATCAGGGCACTACCCAGCGGACGCCAGCGCGCGAGAGCCAGTGCGAAGAGGAATGCGAGCGAGCAGCCGAGCGCGAAGCCGCCGAGCGCTTCGGAGAAGGTGATCCAGCCTGCACGCACGAGCTCGTCGCGTGACTCCCAGAACGCCTCCAGCACGTCCCAGAAGGGCGGTAGGAGGAAACGCTCGATGCCGAGCGCGGGGAGGATCCACTGCCAGGCGACGAGTCCGAAGCCGAAGACGGCGACAGCCGGCAGCCATTTCCCGGCGCGCTGGCCAAGCGTGCGGCCACGTCGCCGAGTCGGCTCGTGGACGATCGTCGTCATTCGAGCGCTTCGAGCTCCGCGACGACCTCGTCGGCGCCGCCTGCGTGCAGGGCCTCGCGCACCTCGGTCACGAGCTCGAAGAAGCGCGGCTCCTCGCGTGTCTCGGCTGTGCGGGGCTGCTCGAGGTCGATCGGAATCACCGCGGTGATCCGGCCAGGGCGCGCGGACATGACGACAACCCTCGTGGACAGGAACACCGCCTCGGAGATCGAGTGGGTGACGAAGATGACCGTCGAGCCGGTCTCGGCCCAGATGCGCAGGAGCTCCAGATTCAGGCGCTCGCGGGTCATCTCGTCGAGCGCGCCGAACGGCTCGTCCATGAGCAGCAATGCCGGCGAGAACGACAGCGCACGCGCGATGGACACGCGCTGCTGCATGCCTCCCGAGAGCTGCCAGGGGTAGTTCTTCTCGAATCCCTCGAGCTCGACGAGCTTCACCATCTCACGAACGCGGCTCGTCCGGCGCGAGCGGTCCCAGCCGCCGAGCTCGAGCGGCAGGGAGATGTTCTTCGCGACCGTCCGCCAGTCGTAGAGCACCGCAGCCTGGAAGACGATGCCGTAGTCGCGGTCGAGACGCGCCCGATGCGCGGACTTGCCGTTAACGAGGATCTCTCCCGTCGTCGGCGGGACGAGGTCGCCGATGACGCGCAGAAGCGTCGACTTTCCACAGCCCGACGGTCCGATCAGCGAGATGAACTCGCCCCGGCCGACCTCGAGATCGATCTCCTGAAGAGCCGTCACGCCGCCCTTGCCGAAGGTCTTCGTGACACGCTCGGCCGAGACGACGAAGTCGCTCAAACGAGCACTTCCGGCGCGCGGCGGACGACCAGCTTCTCGACGAGGAGAACGACGAGGAAGAAGCTGATGCCGAGAAGAGCGGCGATCAGGTTCGTCGCCCACAGGTTCTCGGGGTTCAGGACGTAGTACTGGTTGAAGTTGATGATCGCCCCGCCCAGGCCGTCCTGGATCGAAGACGGCAGCTCGCCGATGACCGCGCCCACGACGCTCGCCGTCGCGGCCACCTTGAACGCAGAGAAGAGGTAGGGGAGCGCGGAGGGCACGCGCAGCTTCCAGAACACCGCCCAGCCACTCGCGGCGTACGACTCCATCAGCTCGACGGCGGCCGGATCGGCGGAGCTCAGGCCGCGCACCGTATTCACGGTGACGGGGAAGAACGTCAGGTAGGCGGCGATCACCGAGACCCGCATCCAGTCCGTGGGTGTCCAGCCGGAAATGGTGAGGCTGCCAAGACCGACGACGACGATCGGCGCGACGGCGAGGATCGGGATCGTCTGCGACGCGACGACATAGGGCATCAAACCGCGCTGCAGGACCTGGAAGCGCGCAATGACGGCGCCGAGCAGGAAGCCGATCGTCGCGCCGATCGCGAAGCCGACGACGGCCTCCTTCGCGGTAAAGAGCGCGGAGTCGAGCAGAAGGTCGATGAGCAGCGGACCGCCGACCTGCGGCGACTCGAAGAGCGCGCCGACGATGTCGTGCAGATGCGGGAGTGTGGTGTCGTCGACGATGAAGGGCTTCGTCCAGCCGGTCTCCATCCACAGCCAGCGGTAGCTCTCCCAGAGTCCCCAGAGCGCGAGGAGCACTAAGAGGAGCGTGGCGACGCGTGTCACCAGCGCCAGCGCCTTGACGAACGGGCGCGGTCGAGCTGGAGTCGTGGCGGCGAGCTCGGTCACTGTTCGTGATTCTTACCGACTCGAAATCGGCCCGTAGTAAGCTCGCGCCCGTGCCGCTCGACCCGAAGCGACCGGTCGCAGAGCTGAAGGAGCTGCGGGAGCTCACCGGAGACGAGAACGGAGCCCAGCGTGTCGCCTGGACGGAGACCTGGGAGCGGGCGCGCAGCTGGCTGCGAGACCACATCGTTGAGACGAGCGCCGAGGAGGAGATCGACGCCGCCGGCAATCAATGGTTCACGCTGCGCGGCGAGTCGGAGCGAGCCGTGTTGATCGGAGGCCACATCGACTCGGTTCCGAACGGCGGGTGGCTGGACGGCGCGCTGAACGTCGTCGCGGGTGTCGAGGTGTTGCGACGTGTGGCGGCGGACGGGACCCCCCCTGTCACGGTGCGGTTGGTCAACTGGGCGGACGAGGAAGGGGCGCGCTTCGGGCGCAGCCTCTTTGGGTCGAGCGCCGCGGCAGGGTCGATGACCGATCAGGACGAGCTGCGGCAGCTCACCGACGCGGAGGGCGTCCGACTGCCCGACGCGCTGGCCGAGCACGGAGTCGACCTCGACCGCGCGCTCGACGCGCGGAGCCAGCTCGATTCCGCTGCGGCCTACCTCGAGCTGCACATCGAGCAGGGGCCCGTGCTCGAGTCGCTCGGTCTTCCTCTCGGAGCCGTGCTCGGCACCTTCGGAGTCGAACGACATCGCATCACCTGGCGGGGCCAAGCGGCGCACGCCGGCTCGACGCCTATGGCCGAGCGCCGGGATGCGCTCGCCGGCGCCGCGAAGCTCGCGCTCGAGATCCGCGACATCGCCGGAGCAACGGGAGACGGCGCCGTCTGCACCTCCGGAGGTGTCGTGTGCCGACCGGGAATCGTCACATCCGTCGTCGAGACCGCCGAGCAGCTCCTCGACCAGCGCCACTTGGAGCGGTCGAAGCTCGCGTCGATGCTCGGGCTCGCGAAGGAGGCAAGCGAGCGCTTCGCGGAGGATGAGCGGATCGAGGTCGAGTGGGACAAGATCTGGTCGATCGAGCCGATCCTCTTCGACGAGACGCTTCTCGGCTTCTGCAAGGAGGCGATCCTGGAGGTGACAGACACCGCGCATCGGCTCCCCTCGGGCCCACTGCACGACGCCGCTGAGGTGTCGCGCGCGGGGGTCCCGACGGTGATGCTGTTCGTCCAGAGCCTCCGCGGCCTCTCGCACACGAAGCTCGAGGACACGAAGGAGGAGCACCTCGAGCTAGCGGTCGCCGCGCTCGACAGCCTCACCTCCAAGACGATCGACTGGGTCGCAAACGGCGGGGGCCGCTAACCACAGCGCCTAGGGTCAGGCTTCAGCCCTCGGTCTTAGGATTCGATACGCAGACTGTCGCCCATAGAAGCCTCCGCTGTGACGCAGCTACCATCGCGCGCGATGACCGAGCTGCGGACGCCGCACCGGTAGCTCCTCGTGAATCGAAACGGAAGCATCGCGCCGGCGCCAGCGCGAAGAGGACAAGGCCCAGATCACGTCACCGGATTCGCCTTGATGACTCGGTTCCCTGGCAATCCGCTGCGGATGAGCGGATAATCGGCGCTTCCGCGAGATCGAGCCACCGGGAGAGCACATGTCCTTGAGCTTCGGCGTCACCGTCCTACCCGACCCGCCACCGAGCCGCCTCGTCGAGCTCCTGCAGCTGGCCGAGTCGAACGGCTTCGAATACGGCTGGACCTATGACTCGCACCTCCTCTGGCAGGAGTCGTTCCCGCTGCTCACCCTCGCCGCGCAGGCGACATCGACTATGAAGCTCGGTCACTGCGTCACGAATCCCGGCACGCGCGAGCCGACTGTCCTCGGAAGCGGGTACGCCACCCTGCACGACATCTCCGACGGGCGGATGGTGATGGGCATCGGCCGCGGCGACTCGGCGCGGCGCACGATCGGCCAGCAGCCGGTCAAGGTGGCGGAGTTCGAGCGGCGGCTCGGGATGATCAAGGACTTCATGAACGGCCGCGAGGTGAGCTGGAACGAAAAGGTACTCCAGCTCAAGTGGGTGCGACCGGAGCTGCCGGAGATCCCGATGTGGGTCGCCGGCTACGGGCCGAAGGCGCTCGCGGTAGCAGGCCGCGTCGGGGACGGCGTCATCATCCAGCTCGCGGATCCCGTGATCGTCAAGTGGATCATGGACACCGCACGCGAGTCGGCGGTGGAGGCAGGTCGCGACCCGGACGCGCTGCAATGCATCGTCTGCGCGCCGAGCTACATCTCTGACGACATGGCTGAGGCGCGAGAACAGGTTCGTTGGTTCCCGGCCATGGTCTCGAACCATGTGATGGATCTCATCGAGCGCTACGGGTTCGAATCGGACATCCCCAAGGAGCTGACCGAGTTCGTTCGCGCACGGAAGTTCTACGACTACGAGGACCACTCTCGCGTGGGCGCAAAGCACGGCGAGTTCGTCACCGACGACATCTGCGACCGTTTCTGCGTCCTCGGCACCCCCGAGCAGGCGGCTGCCAAGTTGAAGGAGCTGGAGGCGGTCGGCGTCGATCAGTTCAACATCTACCTCATGACCGAAGGCCAGGAGGAGACGCTCGGCGCGTACGGACGCGAAATCATCCCGCAACTCGCAGGGGTGGCCAAATAGCGACGCCCGAGCACGAGCAGATCGAGGCTTGGCGTGCGGCTGCTGCCGGGTGGGAGCAGCAAGCAGCACTCCTCCGTAGCGGAACCCGCGAGCTCGACGAGCGACTCGTCGCGCTGCTCGACCCTGTTCCGGGCGAGACGGTGCTCGAGCTCGCGGCCGGCCCGGGAGACACCGGATTCCTCGCAGCAGCACGCCTTCGCCCGGACGGACGTCTGCTGTCGACCGATGCCGCGCCGGAGATGGTCGATGCCGCCCGCCGGCGGGCGGCCGAGCTCGGCGTCGAGAACGCCGAGTTCCGGGTTGAGGACGCTTCCGCGATCGATCTCCCGGATGCTGCCGTCGACGCCGTGATCTGCCGCTTCGGGATCATGCTCGTACCCGATCCCGCCCGTGCTCTCGCGGAGATCGCGCGCGTGCTTCGACCGAAAGGTCGTGCAGTGCTCGCGGTCTGGGCCGCCTCGGACGCAAATGACTGGATGACGGCAGCCGGCCGGTCAGCCGTTGAGCTCGGATTCATGGAGCGGCCCGATCCGAATGCTCCGGGTCCGTTTCGGCTGGCGGATCCCGACGAGCTGCGCGGGCTCGTGACGGACGCCGGTCTCCGTATCGCAACGCTCGAAGAGGTACGAATTCTTTGGCGCGCGGGTTCCCTCGACGGGTGGTGGCAAACGGCTCAGGACCTGTCGCAGATGCTCTCCAACCTCCTCGAGAGCTTGACGCCGGAAGAGGGGCAATCCGTGCTGGACGGCGCCGAGCGGCGACTAGCACGATACGCGGAGGCCGACGGCTCGCTCGAGGTGCCGGGGCTCGCGAGAGCGCTCCTTGCCGTTCGGGACTAGACCGTCGTAGGGGGCGAGGCAAGCCTTGCCCTACAGCATCAAAAGATCGTCTTTCCCAGAGCGCTCGCGACAAGCTCGACCGCGGTCAGCGCCGTCGTGTTCTCTCGGTCGAGGATCGGGTTCACCTCGACCACCTCCAGCGAGCCGGCGAGACCGGACTCGGAGATGAGCTCGAGCGCGAGGTGTGCTTCCCGATAGGTGAGCCCGCCGCGCACTGGAGTCCCCACGCCGGGCGCGACGACCGGGTCGAGCACGTCCATGTCGAGGGAGACGTGGACGAAACCGCCGCCCGCGACCCGGTCGAGCGATTCGCGGATCGCGCGTTCGATCCCGATCCTGTCGATCTCGCTCATCGTGAACACGCGTACGCCCGCGTCGCGCAGCAGGCGGCGCTCGCCCTCGTCGAGCTGACGGGTGCCGATCAGCGCGACGCGCTCCTGATCGACTGCCGGAAGCGGCCAAGCATCGCTCTCGAACTCCGGCCCAGCGAGCCCGAGTGCGGCAGCGAGCGGCATGCCGTGGACGTTCCCGCTAGGGCTGGTCTCCGGCGTGTTGATATCCGAATGCGCGTCGATCCAAAGGACACCGCCAGGACCATGCGCCGACGCCAGCCCGCCGAGAGTTCCGATGGCGACGGAGTGATCTCCGCCGAGGACAAGCGGC
>Ga0208612_1000280_pt1 | contig 24647 bp, 25 predicted proteins | sample AntDryMetagUQ889_FD_188089 | JGI IMG/M metagenome (GOLD analysis project Ga0208612, IMG submission 188089) | Polar desert microbial communities from Antarctic Dry Valleys - UQ889 (SPAdes) | ecosystem: Environmental > Terrestrial > Soil > Desert | place: Antarctic Dry Valleys | collected 2008-12-31 | reverse complement strand
GGCGGCAACCTAACCCGCCACCCGGCCGAATTGCTAGAAGAGCTGGTTCTCCCCGTCGAAGCCCTCCGAGACAGAATCGTCGCTGAAGATGCGCCGGACGGTGTCGGTGAGCACGTCGGCGCATGTGAGCTGGGTTATCAGCTCGGGCGCCGCGTCCGCCAGCGGCACCGTGTCGGTGACCAGGACGCCCGACAGCGGCGAGGCCTCCAGTGTCTCGAAGGCGCGGCCGGCGAAGAGCCCGTGGGTGGCCACCGCCTGCACCGACCGGGCGCCTTCGTCAAGGACGGTCTGCGCCGCCGCAGCCAGCGTGCCGCCGGTTCCGATGATGTCGTCGACGATGACCGCCACCTTGCCCTTCACGTCGCCGATCACCGTGCCGATCTCCGCGACGCCCTGGGCGGGGCGCTCCTTCTCCATCAGCGCGTACGGCGCCCCCACCCTGCGCGCAAAGGAGCGCACGAGCTTCACCCGGCCGGCGTCGGGAGCGATCATCACAAGCTCCTCCTCGTGCCCGAAGCGATCGGAGATGTACTGGGTGAGGAGCGGCATGGCGGTCATGTGGTCGACCGGCCTGGAGAAGAAGCCCTGCACCTGGCCCGCGTGCAGGTCCATCGCCACCAGGCGGTCGGCGCCCGCCGTCTCCAGCAGCTCGGCCACCAGCCGCGCCGAGATCGGCTCGCGCGGCGCCGACTTCTTGTCCTGGCGCGAGTAGCCGTACCACGGGGTGACGGCGATGATCCGGTGGGCCGAGGCGTGCTTGGCGGCGTGGACCATGAGCAGCAGCTCCATCAGCGCGTCGTTGGGGGTGAGACCCTCGCGCTCGGACGCGCACAACGACTGGATGAGAAAGAGGTCCGCCCCCCGGATGGAGTCCTCGTAGCGGCAATAGACCTCGCCGTCGGCGAAGGTCTTCAGCCCGGCGTCGGCCAACTGGACCCCCAGCCGCTCCGCGATCTTGCCCCCCAGCTCCTTGCTGGCGCGCCCCGCGCTGATCATCAGGCGCTTGTCGTAGCCCGCCGGGATGCTCTTGGCCAAGGCGGTGACCTCCTGGGTCTCGACGCTTACGGAGACTGCTCTTCCTCCTCGACTCGCTGTGCGTAGCCCTCGACGTTGCGCTGCTGGGGACGGGAGATCCCGAGCGCGCCCTCCGGGACATCCTCGACGATCACCGACCCTGCCCCAGTGTACGCCCGGTCCCCGACGCTCACGGGGGCCACGAAGGAGGTGTGGACCCCCGTCTTGACGTCTTGTCCGATCGCGGTGCGGTGCTTGTCGCGGCCGTCGTAGTTCGCTGTGATGTTGCCCGCCGCCACGTTGGCGCCCTCGCCGACGTCGGCGTCGCCGAGGTAGGAGAGGTGGGGGACCTTGGCGCCCTCTCCGATGACCGAGTTCTTGACCTCGACGAAGGCGCCGATCTTGGCTCGGGGGCCGATGCGCGCGCCCGGACGCAGGTATGCGAATGGGCCAATGCTGGCCTCGTCGGCCACCTCGCATTCGATGAGCACGGAGTGCGCCACCCCGACCCGGTCACCGAGCGTGGCGTCGTTGGTGGTCACGTGCGGGCCGATGTCGCAGCCGGCGCCGATCGCCGTGGTGCCAAGGAGCGTGGCGCCCACGCCTATGCGCGTGTCCTCGCCGATGGTCACGCCCGCGTGGAGCTCGACCGAGTCCGGTGCGACGAAGGTGACCCCGTTACGCCCGTGCGCGGCGATCAGCCGGCGGCGCGCGAGCTGCTCGATCGCCATGAGGTCCGCGCGCGTGTTGACCCCGCGCGCCACGTCGGCGTCGGCGGTCGCGGTGGTGGCCACACGTCCGTCGGCGGCGAAGGCGGTGATGGCGCCGGTCAGGTAGACCTCGCCGTCCAGCGGCTCCACCTGCTCGAGCGCCCGGAACAGCGAGTCGGGCTGGAAGACGTAGGTGCCCAGGTTGATTTCCCGGGTGGCCAGCACCTCCGGCGCAAGACCGTCGGTGTGCTTGGTCTCAACGATGGCCTCGAAGGCGCCATCCGCGCGTCGGATCACGCGGCCGTAGCCCGCGGGATCAAGGGTGTCGGTGGTCAGCACGGTGGCTGCGGCCTGTTCGGCAGCGTGCGCGGCGATGAGGCCTGAGACGACCTCGGCAGTCACTAAGGGATGGTCGGCCGAGAGCACCGCGAGGGGACGCTCGGGCACGATCGCCTCGCGGGCGGCGAGCACGGCGGCGCCCGTGCCTTCGCCTTCGCGCTGCTCGGCAACGATGACGTTCTGCGGCAGGCCCTCGGCCACGCCCTCGCCGGGCCGGACCACGCAGACGACCTCCTGAGCGCCGGCCTCCCGGGCGGCATCGATCACCCACTCGACCATCGTCATGCCGCACACCGGATGCAGCACCTTGGGCAGCCGCGACCGCATCCGGGTGCCGTGACCGGCGGCCATGATCAGGGCGGTGAAGGGCTCGGCCACGGGGGTCCGCCAGCGTAGCGGCGAGGCGCGAAGGGCCTATGCTCGCCGAGTCCTTGGGGAGTGGTGTAATCGGCAGCACAGGCGCCTTTGGAGCGCCTAGTCCCGGTTCAAGTCCGGGCTCCCCAGCTCGTCGGTGGGCGACGACTTTGCCCCGGGCGAGACCGGTTAGAGCCGGTACATCCGTCCCCTACCGGTCCTTCGCCGCCCGTGGCACCAGGCCGCCCTCCGCCCCCGGCTCGTGCGCGGGGCCTCCCGGTGGGGCGATTCCCAGCACGCGCATCGCCTTGAGGCCGAGCGACAGGCGCTCGCGGCCGTCGCTGGAGCCCACGTCGAGGCCGCTCAGCTCGCGCACCCGGTCCAGGCGGTAGCGCACGGTGTGGCGGTGGGTGAAGAGCTTCTCGGCGGTACGGGCGACGTTGCCGTCCGCGGCGAGGAACGTCTCCACGGTCTTGACCAGCTCGGTCTCGTACTGGTCGTCGTAGGCGGCAAGGGGGGCCACGGTCTCCTCGTGGAAGCGCCGCAGCTCGCGCGGATCCTCGTTCATGGCCGGCAGCAGGAGCCGGTAGGCGCCGGTCTCCTCGAAGCCCAGCGAATCGATCCCCCGGGCCTCAGCCACGTTGGCGGCGAGGATGGCCTCCGAGGCGGCGCGGTGGAGATCGGTGGGATCGGCCGTCCAGCGGCTCAGGGCCACGGTCAGCGCGAAGCCGTCGAGGCCGGCGCGCAGCTCGTTGAGGACCGACGCGGCCGCGCGCGCCGCCGTCGCCTCCTCGGAGCTCGGCACCAGGAGAACGAGGTCGCGATCGTCGCCTCCCACTCGCAACGGGCCGATGGGCACCAGCGCCGCCAGAGTGGTGCGCTCCACCGCGCGCGCCCCGCGCTCGGCCATGGTGAGCACCCGCGCGCGCCAGTCCCCCTCCTCAGGGGCGTGCGGACGGGCGCGGGCGACGATCACGATCGCGCCCTCGCCAAGGCCGCAGCCGAGCTCCTCGCCCCGAGCCATGATGTTCTCGCGGTCGGTCAGCCGCCGGCTGACCAGGTCCTCCAGGAAGTCGCGCACCGCGGCCTCGCTCGCCCGTTCGGGAGCAGCCGAGCGGTCGACCTCGAGCGCGATCAGCGTTGCCACCATTCGCAGGAGCGCCGGCTCGGGCACCTCGCCTCGCGTGCGAAACCGCAGCTCGCCCACTGCGGAGTCGGCCACGCGCAACTCGACGCTGTCGCTGGTCCCCTCCCCCGCCATCACCGCCCGCTCGTCGTCCGGCGAGGCGCACGCCACGGCGAGCACGTTGCACGAGGAGTCGAGGACTATGGCGCTCGCGTCGAGGGCACGGCTGGCCGCTCGGGTGACCGAGGGCAGGCCGGCGCCCGACTCGACCGCCTCGGAGACCTGCTCGAAGAGCTCGAGGAAGGAGCCCTGCGCCGCCCCTGAGGCGCCGCCGCCCCTGGGCTGCTGCGCCGCGGACATGGCACAACTCTAGGCGCGGTGGGCCGCACGAGGTTTACGGACGCGTAGCCGCTGGCGAGCGAAAACCAAGCATCGCAAGGAAGAGACTCCCGACGCCTGCTCCGCAGGCAGTAGCCGGGGGATGACCCGCCGGAGGCGGGTGTAAGGGGGCCGAAGCCCCCTTGTGACGCCGCGAGGCGCCGGTTTGCAGCCGCCAGCGGCTACGCGTAGCGGTCGTAGGACCAGACGATGGCGAACCCGAGGCCCGCGCCCATCCCCAGCAGGGTCGCCAGGATGAACAGCGTCAGGAAGCCCGCCGCGATCCGCTCCCACAGACGTCCGTAGGCATGCCAGGCCGGGAGGAGGATGAAGGCGATGTAGCCGGCGCCGGCGATCCCCGCTCCCAGGGCGAGCGCCACTTCCGTGGTGGACAGACTGAGGCCCATTGCCGGCCATTGTGGCGCACAGCACGGGCGGCGCCGCGTCAGTCCGCTGTGGTGGTGCGGGTGAGCACCGCGCCCGCCAGCGCCCCCGCGGCCCGGTCGGCGGCCTCCCGGCCGTCGAAGAGGCCGAACGCGGTGGGACCCGAGCCGCTCAGCCGCGCCGCGAGCGAGGCGTGGTCGCGGAGGTCGGAGAGCTTCTGCGCGAGCTCGGGCCGAAGGGAGACCGCCGGAGCCTCGAGGTCGTTCTCCGCCACTTGGGCCAACCGCTCGGCGCCCGCCCCGGCGAGGGCCCCCAACGCCGCGGGGTCGAGTGTCTGCCGCCCCCCTCCGAGCCGGTCGAGCTCGCCGTAGACGTCGGCTGTCGAGAGACCCTCGTCACTCGGCACCAGCACCAGCCACAGCGGAGGGAGCTCCATGGGCTCGACCCGCTCGCCCGCACCGGTCACAAGCGCCGGCGTAGGACGCAGCTGGCTGGGCACGTCGGCGCCGAGCCCGGCTCCGAGGGCCTGCAGCTCGTCCAGCTCCAAGGGCTCGCCCACCAGCCTGTTGGCCGCGCGCAGGGCGGCCGCGGCGTCGGCGCTGCCGCCCCCCAGCCCCCCGGCCACCGGGATGCGCTTCTCGATCTCGACCCGCAGCGGCGGCAGCGGAGTCCGGGTGCGAAACGCCTCGAGCGCTTTCTGCGCGAGGTTCCTTCCCTCCACCCCTGGGCAGACCACCTCGTCACGCGGGCCCTCGGCCGGCGCGAACGACAGCTCGTCTGCGAGCTCGAGCGGCGCGAACAGCGAGCACAGCTCGTGGAGCCCGTCGTGACGACGCCGGCCAACGTGCAGGATCAGGTTGACCTTGGCCGGCGCGCGCTCGCGGAGCACGTCAGCGCCGCGCCGCGGCCGGCCCGGCAAGCAGGGCCTGCGTGAGTTCGTCGCCGAGCAGCTCTGCCAGCCTGGGGTAGTCCGCGGGGGGCAGCCGCTCGGCACGTGCGTCCGCCGGATGGCCGAGCTCCTCCAGCGCGTCGCGGGCGCGTTCGCGGATCTCCTTCGGAGCACCGGCGGCCAGGCTCAGCGAACCGCCGAGCGCCTTGCGCCGGTGCGCGAAAGCCGCGTGAACGAGCGAGGTGACCGCGGGCACCGGCGCCGGTGCCCGCCGGCGCAACCGCACGAGGGCGGACTCGACGGCCGGCCGGGGATGGAAGACCGTCGCGGGCACGCGGCGCAGCACCCGCACCTCACTCGAAAGCTGCGCGAGGACGGACGTCGCGCCGTAGAGCTTCCCGTCGGCTGGGCCCGCCGCCAGCCGCTCGGCGACTTCGCGCTGCACCATCGCCACCCACAGCGTCGCCTCCGCCAGCTCGGCGAGGGACTTCAGGAGCACGGTCGCCGCCACGCCGTAGGGCAGGTTGGCCACCACCTTGTCGGGACGCGGCTCGAGCGCACCCAGCTCGAGGGCCACGGCGTCCGCCTGGTGAAGCGTCGCGTTGGAGAAGGGGGCGAGCGCCTCCTCGAGGGGTTCGCGCAGGCGCCCATCGATCTCCACGACGTGGAGGTGTCCCACGCGTGGAGCCAGGTGCTCGGACAGGACGCCCAGGCCACCCCCCACCTCGAGCACCACGTCCGTGGCCTCGAGCTCCGCCGCTTCGCCGATCACCCCTAGCAGGTTGTCGTCGATGAGGAAGTTCTGGCCGAGCTCGCGGTCTGGGCGGACATCGAACCGGCGCAGGCGCCGCAGGCTCGCCTGGCGCGGCTCAGCGCTCACCACCCGAAGACGCGAGCGGCGTTGCGCTCCACCAACGCCTCGAGCTCTCCGTAGGGGACCCCGCGGCGCTCGGCCACGAACCGGGCGGTGAGCACGACGTTGGCGGGCTCGTTCGCCTGCTTGCGCACCGGCTGCGGGGAGAGGTAGGGCGAGTCGGTCTCCACCAGCAGCAGCTCGCCGGGCACCCGCTCGGCCGCGTCCTGGAGATCCGCTGCGCTCGGGTAGGTCACGTTGCCCGCGAACGAGCACATGTAGCCCCGCTCGACGGCCTCGTCGAGGCGGTCGGGCGCAGAGAAGCAGTGCAGGACCACGGTCAGGCCCTCCGCGCGCTCGCGCAGCAGCGCGAAGGTGTCCTCCTCGGCGGCGCGGGTGTGGATGACCACCGGCAGGTCGAGCTGTCGCGCGAGGTCGATGTGCGCCTCAAAGGCGCGGCGCTGGTCCTCCCGCGGGGCGTGATCGCGGTAGTAGTCGAGGCCGGTCTCGCCTATGGCGACGACATGCTCAGACTGCGCGCATCCGTAGAGGGATTCGTCGTGCTCCTCCACCGATCGGGCCGAGAAGCCGGTTGCATGGTTGGGGTGCACTCCCACGATGGCGCGAACCTCAGCGTGCTCCTCGGCGATGGCCAGCGCGCAACAGGCAGAGTCAGGGTCGGTGCCCACGCTGCCCAGGCGCGTGATGCCCGCCGCCCGCGCGCGCTCGACCAGCCCGGCGACCGGCGACCGGCACGAGTCCAGGTGGCAGTGCGTGTCGACCACGGCCGCGACCCTCAGGCGGCCGAGGCCGTCGGCGGCTCGACGCGGGGGAACAGTTGTCCCAGCTCGCCCAGGGTGGCTCCGCCGGACCCGGCCCCGAAGCGCGCCGCGCCGAACGAGCGGTCCTGCACCCTCAGCGCGTCGAGCAGCCGCTCGGCGGCGGTGGGCACGAAGGGCCACAGCAGCAGCGACACCACGCGCAGGCCCTCGGCCAGGCCACACAGCACCGAGTCGAGGCGCTCGTCCTGAGACGCGTCCTTTGCGAGCTTCCAGGGCTGCTCTTCCTGGACGAAGCCGTTGAGCCGGCGCACGCGCTGCCAGATCTCCTCGAGCGCACCCGATGGGTCTGTCGCGTCCAGGAACGAGCGCACCTCGCCGGCCAGCCCGTCGAAGGTCTCGACCAGCTCGCTCGGCAGCTCGCCCTCCGGCACGACGCCCTCCCGGTAACGCACGATCATCGCCAGCGTGCGGCTCGCGAGGTTCCCGTACTCGTTGGCCAGGTCGCTCGTGTAGCGCGCCTCGAAGCCCTCCGGGGAGACCCCGCCGTCTTGGCCGAAGCGCACCTCGCGCATGGCGTAGTAGCGCAGAGCGTCGGCGCCATAGAGGTCGACCACCTGAAACGGATCGATCACGTTGCCGAGCGACTTGGACATCTTGTGCTCGCCCATCAGCAGGTGGCCGTGGATCGTCACGCGCCGGGGCACCTCGATGCCCGCGGCCATCAGCATCGCGGGCCAGATCACGGCGTGGAACTTGAGGATGTCCTTGCCGATCAGGTGAACGTCGGCCGGCCAGAAGCGCTCGGTCAGGTCCTCGCCCTCGCGCGCGTAGGAGAGCGCCGAGTAGTAGTTGATGAGGGCATCGATCCAGACGTAGATCACCTGGGTCTCGTCCCAGGGGACCGGCACGCCCCACTTCAGGCGTGCACGTGAGAGTGAGAGGTCGTGCAGCCCCTGCTCGATGAACGAGCGCGCCTCGTTGAAGCGGATCTGCGGGGTCACGAAGTCGGGCCGCTCGGCGTACAGGCGCTCGAGCGGCTCCTGGAAGGCCGAGAGCCGGAAGAACCAGTTGTCCTCATGCTCGCGCTCGAGCTCGATGAGGTGGATCGGGCACCTGCTGCCGTCCACCAGCTCCGAGTCCGTCTTGAAGTCCGCGCAGCGTGGGCAGTACCAGCCCTCGTAGGTCCCCGCGTAGACGTGCCCGTTGTCGTGGATGCGCTGCACTACTCGCCGGACGACCTCGTGGTGCTCGGGGTCGGTGGTGCGGATGAAGAAGTCGTTGGTGACGCCCAGGGCGCCAGCGAGCTCCTTGAATCGCGCGTAGTTGCGGTCGCCCAGCTCGCGGGGCGTGATGCCCTCCCGCTCGGCCACCTGGGTCACGGGCTCTCCGTGCTCGTCGGTCCCGGTGAGGAAGAAGACCTCCTCGCCGCGCTGGCGCATGTGCCGGGCCAGCACGTCCGCCGCGATAGTCGTGTACGCGTGCCCGAGGTGAGGCTCCGCGTTGACGTAGTAGATCGGAGTCGTGACGTAGTACGCCATCTCCCGAAGACCCTACCTGCGCATACTCAGCGACCTCCGAGCAGGGGGACGAGCCTTCTCCGCACCGCAGCACGGCCCCGGGACGCCGCGGCCCGTGTGGCCGCGGGACGCCCGAGCGCCAGGCCCGCCGCGGCCAGGCCGAGGCAGGCAAGGGCGTAACCGAGGTCGAAGCCGCCCTCTCGGCGACCGGTGGCCCCGAGGGGAGCTGTGGCCGCCCGGGGCATCGGCGCCGCGGCAGGACCCGGCCGGGGGCCGGCGAGAGCGGGGCGATCGCGCAACCGGCTTGCCGAGCGACCCGGGACCGGAGAAGGCCCAGGTGAGCCGACAGTCGCCGAGGCGCCGAGCGCTGCCGGTCGCAGCGCGCGGCCCACGGCCGTGCCGGCCCGCAGCGCGGCCGGCACCGGCCCGAGGCCGGGCGCCCTCGCCGGTGAGCGCGCGCCAAGGGGTCGACGCGTCGAGAAGGGCACGACCCGGCGGCCTGTAGGGACCGGCGCCGAGCCCGGTCGCAACCTGGCCGGAGCGGGCACCGGTGCGGGAAGCGCCCCAGGCGCCTCGCCGCCTGGGCCGCCTATCGGTGCCAGGAAGCTCAAGGGGTCGCGGTAGGCGTGGCGCGACCCGGCCTCGCGCACACCGAAGTGCAGGTGCGGCGCGGCTGTCGACCGTCGCCCGGTGGTGCCCACGGCGCCCAGGCGCTCGCCGCGGCTGACACCTTCTCCCTCGCGGACGGAGACCGAGGAGAGGTGGAGATAGGAGGTGTCGTAACGCCCGTCGCCCGTGCGTACCGAGACCGTCAGCCCGGAAGATCCGGCCGTCCCGGCAAAGGTGACGCGGCCGCCCGTGGGAGTGGCCACCGGACGTCCGACGGGCGCGGCGATGTCGATCCCTCGATGCTGGCCGCCGGCGTACGGGTCCACGCCGTTTCGGTAGGGACCGATGACCTCGCCGCGAACCGGCCAGACCCAGTCGCCGGCGCCGACCGCGGAGGAGGGGAAGGAGAGGAGCAACGAGACGCCGAGGGCGTAGATGAACGAGAGTCGAGCCATGCCGCGAGGCTAAGCGCGCCTGCCGCCTGCTTCCAGCGGCCGTGCCCGAGTCGTGGCAGTCCGTAGCGGTTCCCGGACAGACCGTTACAGAGGCGTCACAGAGCGATGTTGGGCGAAGCCGGGACGGTGCCTACCTGCCGTCAGCCTCCTCGCTCGCGGTCAGCGCCCGGTAGAGCTCGTTCGCGCGCGCGCCCGTGAGCTCGGCGACCACCGCCGCGGCGGGTCGAGGCCGGGCGCCGGCCTCCACCAGGCGGCGCAGCGCGTCCAGCCCGGCAGGCGGACCGGAGGCGGGCCGGGCAGACGCCGGCCCGATCACCAGCACCACCTCGCCACGCGGAGGCTCCGAGGCGTATCGCTCGGCAAGCGCCGCAGCCTCCCCCCGCACCACCTCCTCGTGCGCCTTGGTGAGCTCGCGGCACACCGCGACAGGGCGCTCGGCATCCAGGGAGGCGAGCACCGCGAGGGTGGCCCCCACCCGCCGCGGGGACTCGAAGGCCACGAGCGTCCCGCCCGGCTCGGACAGGGCAGCACGCAGCTCGCCCTTCTTGCGCGGCAGGAAGCCGGCGAAGCGCCAGCGGTCGGCCGGGAGCGCGGAGGCGACCACGGCTGCCAGCGCGGCCGACGGCCCGGGCAGCACCTCCACCGCCATGCCGGCCGCGACGCATGCGCGCACCAGGACGAAGCCGGGGTCGGACACCAGGGGCATGCCGGCGTCGGAGACCAGCGCGACGGTCTCGCCGCCGCGGATCCGCTCCACCAGCTCGGCCGCTCGCGACGACTCGTTGTGCTCGTGGTAGGAGACCAGCCGCGCCGAGACCCCGTAGCGGTCAAGCAGCACCCGCGTGCGCCGTGTGTCCTCGCAGGCCACGACGTCGGCATCGCGCAGCGCGGAGAGGACCCGCAGCGTGACGTCCTCGAGGTTCCCGATCGGCGTGGGGCAGACGACCAGGCGGCCGTCGCCGGTCAAGCCGAGCCGTCCAGCGCGAGGAGCGCCGCGCCGAGCATTCCCGACTCGTCGCCGAAGTGCGCCGGCACGACCCGCATCCGCGGCGGCCCGAGGCCCTGTGCCGCCAGCACCTCACGGGCCGGGCCGAGCAGCAGGTCCCCGGCGGCGACCGCTCCACCGCCGATCACCGCCACCTCGGGATCGAGGATGTTGAGGATGCTCACCAGACCGGCGCCGAGCCGCCTTCCGACCTCGGCAACCGCCTCGAGCGCGAGCTCGTCGCCCGCGTGCGCCAGCTCGGTTACGAAACTGCCACCCACCGCCCCGTCGGCCTCCAGACGCTGGCCGAGAACCGAGCGCGGAGCCGCGCGCGCGGCCTCCGTGCCGGCGATGCCGATCGCCGTGCCCGAGGCGAGCACCTCGAGGCAGCCGCAACCGCCACAGGGGCAGCGCGGGCCGTGGATGTCCACCACCGTGTGCCCAAGCTCGCCTGCGGCCCCGGTCGCGCCGCGGTAGAGGCGCCCATCGAGAACCAGGCCCCCGCCGATGCCCGTCCCAAGGGCGAACATCACCGCATGCGAGGTGCCCCGGGCGGCCCCGTGGCGGTGCTCGGCCAGAACCGCGGCGTTCACGTCGTTGTCGAGCCAGACCGGCAGCCCCAGCCGCTCGGCCATGAGGTCGCGGAAGGGAACGTCGTCGAGGGGGAGGTGGACGGAGGCGACCGATGTCCCTCTCTGTGAGTCCACCAGCGAGGGGATGCCGAACCCGACGCCGAGGGCATCCGGCGCGGCGGCCCGTATCTCCTCGACGGCGTCGACGACGATCCGCAGCGTCTCGGCGCGGTCGGCTCCCCGCCACCGCCTGTGCACCCTGTGGTGGACCACGAGGTGCTCGTCTACCACGCCTCCGAGCAGCTTCGTGCCGCCCGCGTCTATCCCGATGACGCGCTTTGGCGGCATCTCCGCAACATAGACGCCAGGCTGGCGTCACCCCATCAGGGCTCGGGCGGGACGCCCCGAGGAGGTATACAAGACCCCATGGCCGACTCGCCCCCCGGCGGCCCGCCGGAGTACAAGGTCTACAAGAGCCGCCGCAACCCCTTCTCGGGCCTGGGCTCGGGCGGGCTCGACGGCCTGCGACGGCGCGGGCGCGACAAGGGACCCAGGGAGCCCCGGGAGCGCGGAAAGATCACGCCCGGGCGGGTGGCGAAGTGGCTCGCGGTGGTGCTGGTCGCCTGGCTCCTGTTCTCGCTCGTCCTCTTTGTGGTCAGCGCCCAGGTCAGCGGCGGCCTCTCGCCGCGAAGCGAGCGCGCGCTGTCGGGCGGGAGCAACCTGCTCGCGGGAAGCAACGTGCTCGTCCTCGGCACCGACACGCGCGCCGGCGACTCCATCGACAAGAGCCAGACCGGGCCGGCCCGAGCGGACACCATCATGGTCCTGCACACCAGCCTCGGCGGCTTTCGCCGGCTCTCCATACCCCGCGACGCCCAGGCGGACATCCCCGGCCATTCAATCCAGAAGATCAATGCCGCATACGCGCTCGGCGGCCGCGCCCTGATGATCGAGACGGTGGAGCGCTTTTTGGGCAACGGCCTGAAGATCAACCACCTGATGGAGATCGACTTCAAGGGCTTCCCCAAGTTCATCGACGCGATCGGCGGGGTCACCGTGACAGCCAAGCGGCGGATCTGCTCTCCGCCGTTCGACAACTTCTTCAAGGGCCTGCGGTTCAAGAAGGGCGAGAACCAGCTCACCGGGCGCAAGGCGCTCGGCTGGGCTCGGGTACGCAAGAACCGCTGCGCACCGTCGGAGAACGACCTCGACCGCGCAGAGCGCCAGCAGCAGCTGCTCGCGGGCGTGCGCGGTCAGATCACTTCGCCCTCGATCATCTTCCGGGCACCCTGGGCCGCCTGGAAGGCGCCGCGGGCGTTCAAGACGGACCTTCACGGGCCGGGCTTGCTCGCGCTCATGACCGACGCGGCGATCGGCGGCACTGGCGATTCAGAGGTGCTGCGGCCTTCGTGCCTCGGCTGCGGGGCGCAGGGAAGCCTCGTGGTGCCCGAGGGCGAGCGCCGCGATGCCGTCGACCGTCTGCAGAACGGCTAGTCCGAGGAGGAAGACGAAGGAGAAGAGGAAGAAGACGAGGAGGAGGAGTCGCTGCTGTTCGAGCCGTTCGAGGAGGAGGAGGACTCGGACTTCTTGGTCTTTGTGTCGCTCGACTTGCTCGTATCGGGCGCGGGCGAGCTGTCCTTGCCCTTCTTGGTCGCGTAATCGGTCGTGTAGAAGCCCGACCCCTTGAAGTGGACTGCTGGAGCCGACAGCATCCTCTGCGCAGGAGCCCCGCACTTCTCGCACGAGGAGAGAGCGTCTTCGCTCATGCGCTGGAAGACCTCGAACTCGTGGCCCTTGTCGCAGCGGTACTCGTAGATGGGCATCGGCACTCCGAGTATAGGAGTGCCAAACGACTCCTTCAGGACGAGGCCGGCGGGCGCGGCTGCTCGAGGTCCTCGAGCAGCGAAACGCCGGCTGCGTGCCACAACAGCCACGCGGTGACGTGGCGCACGGGGCGAAAGGCCGTCCGGACCATCGCGATCACGCTATAGCGTCCCCGGGGTGTCCGAGGCCGTCACGATGGAGAAAATCGTCGCTCTTTGCAAGCGGCGCGGGTTCATCTTCCAGAGCTCTGAGATCTACGGCGGCATGGCCTCGGTCTACGACTACGGCCACTACGGGGCGCTCCTGAAGGGCAATGTCAAGGCCGAGTGGTGGCGCTCGGTGCTCCAGGAGCGCGACGACGTCGTCGCCCTCGACGCCGCGATCCTCATGCACCCCCGCACCTGGGAGGCCAGCGGCCACCTGGCCGGCTTTACCGACCCGCTGGTCCAATGCCTCGGTGAGTGCAAGAAACGCTGGCGTGAGGACCACCTGCGCGAGGCCAGTGATCGGGGGGTCGTCGCCGAAGGCGGCGCGGAGGGGGGCGAAGCCCCCCTGGAGCTCAAGTGTCCTACGTGCGGCGGCGACCTCACCGAGCCGCGGCAGTTCAACCTCATGTTCGAGACCCACGTGGGACCGGTGGCCGAGGAGGGCTCCACGGTCTACCTACGGCCCGAGACCGCGCAGGGGATCTTCGTCAACTTCAAGAACGTCCTGCAGTTCGCGCGAAAGCGGCCCCCGTTCGGCATCGCCCAGGTGGGCAAGGCGTTTCGCAATGAGATCACCACCCAGAGCTTCATCTTCCGTACCTACGAGTTCGAGCAGATGGAGATCGAGTTCTTCGTGCCGCCGGCCGAGGCCGAGATCTGGCACGAGCGCTGGATGGAGGACCGCATGCGTTGGTACACCGACCTCGGCCTGCGGCCCGACCACCTGCAGCTGCGCCCCCACGGCGCCGACGAGCTCTCGCACTACTCGAGCGCCACGTCGGACATCGAGTACCTGTTCCCGATGGGCTGGTCAGAGCTCGAGGGCATCGCCAACCGTGGGGACTTCGACCTCACCCAGCACGCCGAGCACTCCGGCGAGAAGATGGACTACGTCGACCCCGGCACGGGCGAGCGTTACGTGCCCCACGTGATCGAGCCCTCCGCGGGCGCAGATCGCGGCACCCTGGCCTTCATGGTCGACGCCTACGACGAGGAGGAGGTCGAGGGCCGTGAGCGCGTGGTCCTGCGGCTGCACCCCCGCCTCGCCCCGGTCAAGGCCGCAGTGCTGCCGCTGGTCAACAAGGACGGCCAGCCCGAGAAAGCGCGCGCGATCTACGAGGAGCTGCGCAGGCGCATGCCCGCCGAGTTCGACACCGGGGGATCGATCGGCAAGCGCTACCGGCGCCAGGACGAGATCGGCACCCCGTGGGGCGTCACCGTGGACCACCAGACGATGGAGGACGACACCGTCACGCTGCGCGACCGTGACTCGCTGGAGCAGTCGCGAATCTCTGCCGGCGAGCTGGTGGGCGACCTGGAGCGCCGCCTGCACGAGCCCTGGCGCTCGCCGAAGCTCATCTCCTGAGTCAGGTCAGTGAGGCCAGCTCGGCCGCGATGGCTGGGTCGGCGCCGGCGGCCTTGGGGTCCAGCCAGCGCCAGCGCGCGCCGTCGAGCATCTCCGTCCTTCCGTCGGCCAGGTGATCCTGCACCTGCTCGACGCTGAGCTCGACACCCACCACAGGCGCTGCCTCGAGGGGCTCGCGTACCACGGCGGCCGTGCCGTGTGCTGTGAAGGCCAGCTCGGTGCCCAACAGACAGAGCGCGACTCGCGGGTCCGCTCTCAGGCGCTCGAGCGCCTCGCGCCTTTGGCCCAGGGCAAAGGCCAGGTGGTGGTCGCCCAGGCGCACCGCCGTCGAGACCGGGATCGCGTGCGGTCCGGCGACACAGAGCACGGCGGGCGTGCCCTGGCGCCAGTGGGGCAGCGTCACCCGGCACCGGAGCCTTGAGTCACGGCCGGCGAGCCCTCGAAGCCGGCGCGCGGCAGCACCCGCTCGAGCGGCTTCGGCAGCCACCAGTTCCACCTGCCCATGAGCTCCATGGTGGCGGGTACGAGCACGAGGCGCACCAGCGTGGCGTCGAGCGCGATGGCCACCGCCAGGCCCAGGCCGATCTCCTTTATGGACGGCACGCCCGTGCCGGCGAACACCGCGAACACGGCCACCATGATCAGGGCCGCGCTGGAGATGGTGGCCGCGCTGGCCCGCAGGCCCTGGGCCACGGCCAGCTTGTTGTCGCCCGTGACGGCGTAACGCTCGCTGATGCGCGAGAGCAGGAACACCTCGTAGTCCATCGAGAGGCCGAAGACGATCGCAAGGAGGAAGGGCGGGGTGATCGTGTTGATGTAGCCCAGCGACTGGAAGCCGAGGAAGCCGTCGATCCATCCGTACTGGAAGATCGCCACGAGCACGCCGTAGGCCGCCGCCACCGACAGCAGGTTCATCGCCACCGCCTTCAGCGGCAAGAGCACCGAGCGCAGCAGCAGGAAGAGCACGAGATAGGAGAACAGCAGGACGAACAGCGCGATCTTCCACATCGACCCCGCGACGAGGTCCTTGAAGTCCTCGACGCTGGCCGTGGCGCCGCCCACCTGCACGCCGGCCCCCTCGAGCCCCTGTGCGCGAAGCCGATCCACCAGAGCTCGCGCCTCGGGGCCCTCTGGGTCGTGGCGGGGCGCGGCCACCAGCAGCGCGGCGCGCCCGTCCTTTGAGGCCACGGGGCCACTCACCCGCGCCACCTCGGGGTCGCGGCGCAGGCGGGCCGAGTAGGCGGCCAGCGCGCGGCGGTTGACGGGGTTGCTCGCGGTGCCCTCGTCGAGCCTCACCACGACCTGCGTCGGCCCCGTGGATCCCGAACCGAGGGTCTTCGCCGCGAGCTCGGAGCCCACGCGCGTCTCGTTGCCCTCGGGGAACTGGCGCAGGGCGCCGTCGCCGAACTCGAGCGACAGCGCAGGGATGGCGAGCACAAGCAGCGCCGCGGCGCTGGCGGTGGCTGCGAGAACAGGCCGCCTTGTGACCCGCTCGGTCCAGCGAGTCCAAAAGCCGGGACGGACGTTCAGGGTCGAGCCCGACCGCCGCCGGCGGCGGCTGAGCGACTTCAACAGCAGGCCGGTGACGATGGCCGGGCGCCCGCGGATGTAGCCGCGCTTGCCGAGCAGCCCGATCAGCGCCGGCAGCAACGTGGTGGCGGCCAGGATCGAGATCGCAACCACCATGATCGCGCCCATCGCCATGGAGCGGATGGTGGTCGAGTCGACCAGGAAGAGGCCCCCGAGGGAGATCATCACCGTGATCCCGCTGAAGACCACCGCCAGGCCGGAGGTGCGCAGCGCGATCCTCCGCGCCTCCTCGGGCTCGCGCCCGGCGCGCATCTCCTCGCGATATCGCGCCAGCACGAACAGCGAGTAGTCGACCGCTACGCCGATGCCGATCATCGAGGCCACGTTGGTCACGAACACCGACATGTCGGTGGCCTGGGACAGGAAGAAGATCCCGGCGCCGGTTATGCCCACGCTGGCGAAGCCGAGGGCCAGCGGCAGCGCGGCCGCCGCGAGGGAGCCGAACACCGCGAGCAGTATCAGCAGCACGATCGGAAAGCCGGTGGCCTCGGCGGCCGCGAGGTCCTCCTTGCTGAGGTCCTGCATACCGGCCCACAGGGCCTGCTGACCCACCAGATAGGGCTGCACGCCGTTCTGGGCCCCCTCACCCGCTCCCACTGCCTCGCGCATGTCCACGGCCAGGTCCGAGAGCTGATCCTGCGTGCCGTCGACGTCCAGCGCGGCCACCACGATCGGCCCCCGCCCCGCCTGGCTCTTGGCCTGCGCGGCGACCTCGTCCGAGAGCTCGACGTGGTCCAGGCGCGCGGCGGCGCGGTCCACGCGGTCCACGGCGGCTTGGACGTCGCGGGGGCCCGCCCCAGGGCGCTGAGCCAGCACCACGGCGAGCGAGTCACGCTGCGCCCGATCGAAGTCGCTCAGCGAACGGTCGACCGCCTCCGAGCCCGAGCCGGGCACCGTGAAGCCGCCGCTGGTGAGGTGGTCGGTCTGCCGCGCGGCGAAGGGCGCGGCAGCTACCAGCACCGCCGCCCAGACGCCCACCACGAGCCACCGCCGGCGCTCCAGCGCCTTCGCGAGCCGGTCCGTATACGAGACGAGCGAGCGGTGCTCGCCCGATCGACGATCGGGCTGCTCTGCTCCGCTACCTGCCTGCATGAGGTCTCTCCTCCTCCTGGCTGGCCGTGCAGCCAGAATCAGACCGCCTCTACGCGGGGCGAAGTGTGAGGTGCGTCACGCGCCGCCCGCGGTGAGGAGCCGCTTGGCGGTCCGCGCCCCCAGCTCCAGGGCCGGACGGGAGTCCCAATCGGGATCGGAGAGCAGTTGCATGCCTACGCCGTCGCCGAGCGCGAAGATCACCGCGGCCACCGACTCGGCTTCCGCGTCCAGGCTCACAACCCCCTCGCGTTGCTTGACCCGCAGGGCCTCGGCCAGCTGCGTGCGCCAGCGACGGTAGAGCTCGGCCAGCTCCACGCGGATCTCCTCGGAGCGGCGGGAAGCGCTCAGCATCTCGTACACCACCGCGGGCGAGCCGGGGTCGTCCTCGAGGAAGGCCCTCAGCTGCTCCACCAAGGCGCCCACGATCTCCTCGGGCGAGCCCGCCGCATCAAGTTGCGCTTCGAGTGCGGCCACCCGCTCGTCGCAGTCGTGGCGCACGACCTCGACCAGCAGGCGCTCCTTGGAGCCGAAGTAGTAGTGCAGCAGCCCCCGCGAGACGCCGGCTTCGCGAGCAACGTGGTCGAAGGTCGAAGCGGCGGCGCCGCGGGTGGCGACGCTCGAGCGCATCGCCTCGACGATGCCCCGCGCCTTCTCGCCGTCGAGACGGCGCGGGGCTCCTACCGCCGAAGCGGAGCCCGATCGTTGTTCGGGCGGGCCCCGCCGGGCGGTTGTCTGCGCTGAGGCCTCCACCTCAGCCCACTCTAGATGGCTGACTGCGGCCCGAGAAAAGCGAAGGGCGCCCTGCGGGGGCGCCCTTCAAGAGCTGGTGCTTGCCAGACGAGACCGGTCAGGAGGCCCCGACGGACTCGCTCGGCGGGCTGCTGGTCTGCGGGGTGGTGGTCGAGGTGTACTCGAACTCCTCCTCGGCCCCGAACAGCGTGTCGAGCACCTTCTTGCGCAGGCCCTCGTTGAGCGCCACGGCTGCCACGCCGCCCACGATGATGATCATCACGAGGCTGCCACCGCGCTTGGCCTTGCGCTTGCGCTTGGTCCCGCGCAGGGAATCGGCGGCCTCCTTGAAGGCGCCGGCCGCTTCCTTGATCTCCTTTCGCGTCTTCTTGTCGTCCATCACGGCCTGAGGGCCCTTGCCGTTGCTGATTCGGCTGTAGGCCTTCTTCGAGGAGTCAAAGGCCACACGCAGGTTCTCGCGCAGGTCCTCATCCTCGATCAGGCGCTGGACGTAGTCGTTGTCGCGGACGGCCTTGCCTGCGGCGAATGCGCCGCCGCCTGCCTTGGCGGCCTTACTACCCGCTTTTGCAGCCTTCTTCTTTGCTGCCATTGCTCTCCTCGGAGTCGCTTGCCGCGCTCTCGGCGCCGGGGCTAACTTATACCCGGGTTAGGCCCGGCGCACACCGGCAGCCACCGGGCGGCGGCCTCTCGAGGCGGGGCGGCGGCGGGCCGCGAGCGACCCGGCGGGCTCGAGTGCCTGCTCGAGGACCTCCTCCACCGAGTCCACGAACACGAACTCGATGTCCTTTTTGAGGTGCTCGGGGAGCTCGTCGAGGTCGACCTCGTTGCGTCGCGGTGCCACCACGCGGGTGAGCTCTGCGCGCTGCGCGGCGAGGGCCTTGTCCTTGAGGCCACCGATGGGCAGGACCTGACCGGTGAGGGTGACCTCGCCGGTCATCGCGGTGTCAGAGCGCACCGGCCGGCCGGTCAGCAGCGAGGCCAGCGCCGTGGCCATCGTGATTCCCGCGCTCGGGCCGTCCTTGGGGATCGCGCCCGCGGGCACGTGCACGTGCAGGTCGTTCTCGCGAAACCACTGGTCGGGGTGCTCGCCCTCCAGGGCGCTCGCATGGCCCTTGACCCACGACAGCGCCGCCGCCGCGGACTCCTTCATCACGTCGCCAAGCTGCCCGGTGATCTGAAGCTTCCCCTCGCCCGGGTAGGCCGCGGCCTCCACGAAGAGGACATCGCCGCCCACCGGCGTCCAGGCCAGGCCGGTCGCGACCCCGGGCTCGTCGGTGCGCCGCCCCACATCCTCCTCGACGCGCCGCTTGCCCAGCAGCTCGCGCACCTGCTTGGGACGGATCGTCCTCTTGGAGCGCCGGCTGCCCTCGGCGTACTCGCGCGCGACCTTCCGGGCCACCGACCCGAGCTCGCGCTCGAGGTTGCGCACTCCCGCCTCGCGGGTGTAGCCGTCGATCACCTCGGCGAGCGCCGGGTCGGTGAACTCGATCTTCGACTTGCTCAGCCCGTTTCGCTCGACCTGGCGTGGCACGAGATAGCGCTTGGCGATCTCGAGCTTCTCCTCCTGGGTGTAGCCCGAGAGCTCGATCACCTCCATGCGGTCGCGCAGCGCAGCGGGGATGGGGTCCAGCTGGTTGGCGGTGGTGATGAAGAAGCAGCTCGACAGGTCAAAGGCCAGGTCGAGGTAGTGATCGCGGAAGCTCGAGTTCTGCTCGGGATCGAGCACCTCGAGCATCGCGCTGGAGGGATCGCCGCGGAAGTCGGTCCCCATCTTGTCGATTTCGTCGATCATCAGGACCGGATTGTTGGACTCCGCGTCGCGCAGGGCGCGGATGATCGCCCCGGGCAGAGCGCCGATGTAGGTGCGCCGGTGGCCCCGGATCTCCGACTCGTCGCGCACGCCGCCCACCGACAGGCGCTCGAAGGCCCGGCCCATGGCCGTCGCCACCGACTTGCCGAGCGAGGTCTTGCCCACACCCGGCGGCCCTACGAAGCAGAGGATCGCCGAGCGCGCGTCCGGCTTGAGCTTTCGCACCGCCAGGGACTCGAGGATGCGGTCCTTGACACGCTCGATGTCGTAGTGGTCGGCATCGAGCACCTCGCGTGCGTGGCCGAGGTCGAGGTTGTCGTCGGTTGACTTCGACCACGGCAGGCCCGCCAGCCACTCGAGGTAGGTGCGAATCACCCCGTGCTCGGCCGACTGCGGCGGCAGCCGTTCGAAGCGCCGCAGCTCGCGCTCGGCCTGCTTGAGCGCGTGCTCGGGCAGCTCGGCGGCGTCGATCTGCTCGCGCAGCTCGCTGGCCTCGGCCGCCTGCTCGTCCGACTCGCCGAGCTCCTCCTGGATCGCCTTGAGCTGCTGGCGCAGGTAGTACTCGCGCTGGCCCTTGTCGATCTCCGACTGCACCTGAGACTGGATCTGGGTGCCGAGCGAGACCACCTCCAGCTCGCGGGCGAGGAACTCCGAGAGCCGGCGCAGGCGGCGCGCGACATCGCGCTCTTCGAGCAGCTCCTGCTTCTCGGCGGTGTCGATGCGAAGCGCCCCGGCGATCATGTGCGCCAGCTCGGCGGGATCCTCGAGGTTGGCCACCGCCACCTGCAGCTCCTCGGGCAGGTAGGGGACCTGCTCGATGATCTGGGAGAAGGTGGTCTGGACGTTGTGGTGCAGGGCCTGCAGCTCGGTGGAGGGCACGATCTCGTCGGGCAGCTCGGTGATCTGCGCCACCAGGTAGGGATCCGAGGAGGTGTACTCGCCCACCTGCACCCTCTGCCCGCCGTTGACCAGGATCCGCAGCGAGCCGTCGGGCACCTTGATCATGCGGGCGACCACGCCCGTGACTCCCACGCCGTAGAGCTGATCGGGCCCCGGCTCCTCCAACTCGGGCTCGCGCGAGGCGACCATCGTGATCATCCGGTCGCCTGCCAGGACGTCGTTGACCAGCTGAACCGAGCGCTCCTGGCCCACGGCCAGCGGGATGAGCGTGCTCGGAAAGGGCACGCTCTCGCGCAGCGGCAGCACCGGCAGCGCGCCGGGCAGCTCGGTGCCCACCGGCACGTCCTGGAACTCGCCGTTTCCCGAGGGGACCGCGATGCTCACGAGCCGCCCTCCTCGATCGGCACCCGGCGCGCCTGCTGCTCGCGGCGGGCCAGCGGCACCTCCACGCGGAGCATGCCGTCGTCGTAGGCGGCACGGGCCTCGTCGGCCACCACGTCGGCCCCGAGCTCGACCACCCGCTTGAACAGGCCCTGCTCGATCTCGAGCTGCTGGTAGAGGCGAGCCCCCTCCTCCACAGTGCGCCTCTCGCCGGCGATCACCAGCTGGCGCCCCCGTATCTCGAGCGTCAGCCGCTCGGGGTCGACGCCCGCGAGGTCGGCACGGACCACGGCCCGCGGCGGATCGTCTCTGTAGAGCACGTCGACCGCCGGCACGAAGCCCCGGCCCCGCAGCCCCGAGCGCTCGAAGACATCTCCGAAGAGCTGGTCGAAGTCCCTGCGCATGCGCTCGAACCCGGCGAAGAGGTCGCGCTCTGAGCTCACCCGGGCGACACTAATGGGGACTCCGCCCCCTTCAAGGGGCGAAACCCCTTCAAGGGGGCCAAGCCTCCCTTACGGCCGGCTCCGCCGGCCCACCCCCGGATACTCGGCGGCACATCCCTCAGGTACTCGCCGGCACATCCCCGATTACACCTCTATGACCGTGCCCTGGCCGGCCACGTCGACTCGGCCCGAGAAGGTTCCGCGCGCCTGGTCCCGCGCCCAGGTGGCGTCGAGCTCGTCGGAGATATGGGTCAGCAGCACCCGTTCGACGCCTGCGGCCTCCCCGTGCTCGCCCGCCTCGGACGGGGTCAGGTGGCCTCGCACGCCCGTGCGCTCCGGGCGGGGCAGAGTCGCCTCTATCACCAGCAGATCGGCGCCCTTGGCGAAATCGCTCAGCGACTCGGTGGGGCTCGTGTCCGCCCCGTAGACCACGCGCCCTGAGCCCTTCTTCGCGCTCAGGCACATCGCGTAGGTCTCCGTGAAGTGCGGCACGGCGCGGAAGGTGACCACCAAGCCGCCGATCTCCAGCCGGGTCGTGGCCTCGTACTCCCGCATGTCGAACGCGTTCTCGATCAGGTCCTCGTTGCCCCAGGCGCCCACCACGCGCCGGAAGCACTCGGTGGCGCCGGGCGGGACGTGCAGCGCAGGCCTGGCCGGGTGGTTTGTTCCCGGCCACGGGGGCACCGCCACCGGCTGTTGGCGCGGCGCGTAGGTGAGCGCGTACGAGTAGGGGACCAGGTCCAGGAAGTGGTCGGCATGCAGGTGGGAGATCACCACCGCGTCCACGTCGACATAGTCCACCTGCTCGCGGAGCTTGGCGAAGACCCCGTTGCCACAGTCCACCAGCACCCGGGTGTCCTCCTCTTCGATCAGGTAGCCCGAGCAGGCGCCACCGGCGTCCTGCCAGGAGGGCGACTTGCCCAGCACCGTCAGCCTCATCGTGGCCGACCTTATCCCCCGTGCGAGCCCTCAGGCGCCGGGGGCGGGCGGGAAGGCGTAGGCGGCGTGGGTGCGCTCGGCACGGAAGACGAACGAGAGCTGGCGCTCGGGTGCCAGGCCGCGCTCGGCCGGACGGAAGGTCGGGCAGGGCTTGCCCAGATTCAGCGCGCACAACATCTGCTCGTGGAAGAAGCAGTCCTGGCAGCGGACGGGCTTCTGGCTCTTGGGCTTGGGCACGGCGGCCATGCTGCACCAAGTTCGCCCCCCTTGCCAGCCCTCGAGTCCGGAAAACGGTGACTTTCCCGTTTCCTGCAATATGCAGGTTGTTCGCCCATCCGCCCGGTCTTTGCGGGCTTTCGGCGCTTCCGGCGAGAGCGCCGAGCGCGGCGGCGATTGACGCGAGAGGCACCTAAGGTGCGTACTCCTGACCATGGAACTAGTCGCCGGAGCCACCGGTTACATCGGCGAGCGCCTTATCGAGCGGCTCGCTTCCGAGGATCGGCCCGTGCGGGCGCTCGCCCGCGACCCCTCCCGGGTGACCCCGCTGAGCGGAGTCGAGCCCATCGGGGCCGACCTCGCGAGCGGTGGAGACCTCGGCGAGGCGCTGGAGGGCGTTGCCACCGCCTACTACCTCGTCCACTCCATGGAGGCTGCCGACGACGACGACTTCGCCGAGCGCGACCGCCGCATGGCCCGGCGCTTCGGAGAGGCAGCGCGTAAGGCCGGGGTGGAGCGCATCGTCTACCTCGGCGGCATGGCGCCTGGCGGGCGGGTCTCCACGCACCTCGGCTCGCGGCTCGAGGTGGAGCAGATCCTGTTGGACGCCGTGCCCGACTCGACGGCCCTGCGCGCCTCGGTCGTCATCGGCTCGGGGTCTTCTTCCTTTCGGGTGCTGGTTCGCCTGGTCGAGCGCCTGCCCGTGCTGCTGATCCCCGGCTGGGGCGAAAACCGCACCCAGCCGATCGACGAGCGCGACGTGATCGAGTACCTGGCCCGGACGCCCTCGGTGCCGGCTGCAGCCGGCCGGGCCCTCGACGTGGTCGGACCGGACGTGCTCAGCTATGGAGAGATGATGGAGCGCATCACGGAGCTGATGGGAGTCGGCCGCCCGTCGCTGGCCATCGGCGCTTCGCTGACCCCGCCGGCGAGCGCCGTGGTGGCCGCGGTGACCGGTCAGCCGGTGGAGCTCGTACGTCCCCTGATGGAGAGCCTCGGGTCCGACATCCTGCCCCGTGACCCCGATGAGGCCGCGCGCCTGTTCGACATGCGCCCGCGGAGGTTCGACCGCGCCGTCGAGCACGCGCTCGCGGACTGGGAGGCGGCCGAGCCGCTGGGAGCGCGATGAAGGTCGAGCGCTCCCTTCAGTTTGCCGCGCCGCCCGAGCGCGTTCGTGAAGTGGTCATGGATCCCCGGCAGCTGGAGGATTGGGTGTCGATCCACCAGAGCCTCGAGGACGCCCCCAGCGGGAATCTCCAGAAGGGCTCGGAGCTCACCCAGTGCCTCAAGCTCGCGGGCTCACGGTTCAAGGTCAAATGGAAGGTGAGTGAGAACACCCCCCAGAGGGCGGTGTGGGAGGGCAAGGGTCCCATGCGGTCCAAGGCCAAGGTGGTGTACGGGTTCGAGCCAAAGGACGGAGGCACGTGCTTCTCGTACCTGAACCAGTACGACCTGCCCGGAGGCCCGCTGGGGCGCATGGCCGGCCCGGCGGTCAAGCGCGTGACCGCAGGGGAGCTCGACAAGTCTCTGAAGAACCTGAAGAAGTTAGTTGAATAGGCACGTGACATCTACGTCGCGGTTCTGACGAGAACCGCCTTCCCGACGGTGTGACGTGTTGCTTCGCGGAGGGTTGCGTTGTTACAGTTATTCGTATGACTGACTTCCTGCAAGACCAACTACAGGCAATGGACGCCAGGCTCAAGGAGCTGAAGCCGCTCCACGAGGAGTACCTCAAGCTCGAGCGGGCCAAGGCGGCCCTCGAAGGTCTGGACACCCCCGCCAAGCGTGGCCCGGGCCGCCCGCGTGGCTCGGCCTCGTCGGGCTCGGGCAACGGACGGCGCCGCAGGCGCCGGCAGGGAGGAACGCGGGCGCAGCAGGCGCTCGCGGCGGTTCGCCAGCAGCCCGGCGTGTCCGTGCGCGAGCTCTCCGAGAAGCTCGGCGTCAAGCATCCCAACTACATGTACCGCGTGATGAACGAGCTGGAGGGCGACGGCGCCGTCAAGAAGGAAGGTCGCGGCTACGTAGCGGCTTAGGCGTAGATGCCAGTTCCGCTCTTGGGCCGGGACTCTGACCTTTCCGCGGTGTTCTCACCGCCGTGACCCTGAGGAGACTCGCCCTCGCCACCGCGCTCGCCCTTGTGGTGCCTGCCGTTGCCGTTGTGGT
>Ga0208612_1000279_pt1 | contig 24669 bp, 21 predicted proteins | sample AntDryMetagUQ889_FD_188089 | JGI IMG/M metagenome (GOLD analysis project Ga0208612, IMG submission 188089) | Polar desert microbial communities from Antarctic Dry Valleys - UQ889 (SPAdes) | ecosystem: Environmental > Terrestrial > Soil > Desert | place: Antarctic Dry Valleys | collected 2008-12-31 | reverse complement strand
CGCTCGGATGCGAAATCTACCTCAACGCCTCGACCGACGGTCATATCTGTGTCTGAACTACCGTCAAATGACAATTGATTCACAGCCTCTCAGGGGATCACGCTTCTACCATTGTGCATCATTCTCGGTTCGTCATCACCGTTCCAGCGTGAAGTGCCCTTACGGCCCCTGGGTTAGACGCTTGATCTCCTGAATCGGTGCCTGCTAACCTTTGATGAGCGAACAAGGAAAACAACGTGCTATGCACGGAGGTCACTATGAAACGCATGTTCGGAATCGCATGCTTGAGCGTGCTTGTCCTACCGGCGCAACTTAGCGCACTGGAGACCTATGTTCCAGGGTATTACACAGAGGACGGAACCTACGTCGCTCCACATGAAGAAGCGACGCCCAATCGTTCCTATCAGAAGGACGTGGGCCCGAATCGAAGCATTGATCCTTACCGCGGCAAGACCCGCGTGCCGGGTTACTACCGCGAGAACGGAACCTACGTCTATCCTCAGGAACAACCTGCTCCTAATCGCTCTTACTACAATAACTTGAGCCGGGATCGAATAATTTATCACGATAGGCTAACGAGACCGCGGACGTGGTCGAACAGCCGTTCTCCACAGCGTCGCTTCGATCGGAATCGCAATTTTGCTAGGAGGTATGGAGCGATGGGCGGGAGCGTACCGTACGGCCCGGGGTTTCGACGCTATTGACGGCATGACCAGGAGGCAGGAAGCGCGCAGCCTTGCCTCGCCGATGGCCGAGATCACGAACGGCAAGCAGCGCGCGCCCGCACGCTGTCCCTGGGCGCTGTCGGATGCCTTGTACATCGGTTATCACGATACCGAGTGGGGCGTGCCGGTGCACGAGGACCGCAGATTATTCGAGTTTCTGGTGCTGGAAGGCGCCCAAGCGGGCCTGAGCTGGCTCACGGTTCTAAGAAAACGCGAGAATTACCGCGTCGCCTTCGATAACTTCGATCCCGCTACCCTGGCCAACTACGACGCGCGTAAGATCGCCCGGTTGCTCGAAAACTCCGGCATTATCCGCAACCGGCGCAAGATCGAAGGCGCAATCAATAACGCGCGGGCATTTTTACGAGTTCAAAACGAGTTCGGGAGCTTTGATGCGTATATTTGGGGCTTCGTGGACGGCACGCCTAAGGACAACCACTGGCGCAGCATCACCGAGCTTCCCGCCCGTACTGCTCAGTCCGACGCACTCAGCAAGGATCTTATCCAACGAGGGTTCAAGTTCGCGGGCTCGACCATCTGTTATGCGCATATGCAGGCGACGGGCATGGTCAACGATCATATCGTCGGCTGTTTCCGCCATGCGCAATTGCGGTCCGGCCGGGCTTAGACTCTCGTAAGAATCGCGGGGCGGTAGGGTCACCGAGAGCGGGTACGACAATTCGCCGCACCCCTTGCCAATCCGGTAGGCTGCGAAAACGACGATGACGGTTACGCCGGCTTGATCCGACCAATATCACCAGAGACGGCATGTTTTTCTCTTAGCAGACGTCCCTCAGGGGATCAGCGCGGTGGAGACGAGACGCGGCCGACGAGCGCCAGCCGTGCGGCGAGAGTAGGTAGCAGAGGGTTGTCGCCAACCCTCTGCTTTTTGGTGCTATCTAGTCTTTGCTGCTATTTCCTGGTGGATTGGTCGCGATTAACGCGGCAAAGCACACAACGGACATAGCTAACAATACCCACATTCCAGCATCGCCCATAATCGTTCCTCCTTCCGGTTCGTTATAGTTTAAGTTAAACGACGACGAAAACCGCTTTTTTCCGGTTTTTATCGGCTCGACTTTCTTAAGGCAATTTGCACCTGGCAGCGAACAGATGGGCATGCCCGTCTATAATATACAGAAATTATCTTGGATACGGAATAGCGAACGGTTTCCGCGGTACCCGCGTCAGCGGCGCAAACGGGGTTTCGACCGCGCATCAAGCCGCGAAGTCCCGGAGCCGCACGGGCAGGCGCCGCGCGCCCCAGCACCCCGGCCGCAACTCGAACACACCCGGGCACGGCGTGCCGCACGAGACACAGCGCCCGCCGGTGCTAAGGTTCCAATCGCTGAGTGTGTACCAGTCGCGCCCGATGAGCGTCGTCCCGCACCGGTGGCAGTAGGTGCTGCCGCCGGCCTTATCATGCACGTTGCCGGTATAAGCGTAGCGGACGCCGTTGCGTAGCGCGATGTCGCGCGCCCGCGTGAGGGTGGCGGGGGGGGTGTGTGTCTTATCCATCATCTTCCAGTCGGGATGGAAAGCGGTGAAGTGCATCGGCACCTCGGGGCCGAGATTCTCGACGACCCAGCGGGTCATCGCGTCGATCTCTTGCTCGGAGTCGTTCTCGCCGGAGATCAAGAGCGTCGTGATTTCGAACCAAACCCGGGTCTCGTGCTTGAGGTATGTGAGCGTGTCGAGCACCGGTTGCAAGTGGCCGCCGCAGATCTTCCAATAAAATCGTTCGCTGAAACCCTTGAGGTCCACGTTGGCGGCATCCATGTAGCGGTAGAGCTCCGTGCGCGGCTCCGGACAGATATATCCGGCGGTCACCGCGACCGATTTGATTCCGTATTCCCGGCACGCCTGCGCGACGTCGATGGCGTATTCCATGAAAATCACCGGATCATTGTAGGTGTACGCGACGCTCGCGCACCCGAGGGCCTTGGCGGCGCGGGCGATCCGATCGGGGGCCGCCTGGTCGGCCAGCGTGTCCGTCTCCCGCGACTTGCTGATGTCCCAGTTCTGGCAGAACTTGCAGGCGAGATTACAGCCCGCGGTGCCGAAGGAGAGGGTCGGCGTACCGGGGAGAAAATGATTGAGCGGTTTCTTTTCGATCGGATCCACGCAGTAACCGCTCGAGCGCCCGTAGGTAGTCAACACCACCTCTCCGCCGCGGTTCACGCGTACGAAGCACATCCCCTCCTGACCTTCGTGCAGCTTGCACGCGCGCGGGCAGACGTCGCATTGGACCCGCCCGTCGGCGAGGCGGTGCCAATAATGTGTGGCGTGAAACGACTCCGTTGACTGCATGTAGCGATTCTAGTCCCTCGGATGGGTTTTCGCTTCTGTCCGCGTTGCGTCTAGGGCGTCGGCAATGTAGCCTGCTCCTTCAACCACTCCTCCAGGACCTGCTTCGGAACCAACACCCTGCCACCCACCTTCAGCCGCGGCGGTCCTTCCCCACGCTTCCACCAACGGTGCAGCGTGTCGTGGCTTACCCCAAGCATTTTCGCCACCTCAGCCGGTGAGTAGGCAACGCGTGAACCGGTACAGTTGTTCATGGACTTCTCCTTATTTCAGATACCGCTGTAAGAAATAGGATACAATGATAAGAATTTATACGCAATTGTCTTTGACATTAGAATTATTCTAGGATATTCTTCGCACCGATAGGAAATTATATGCAATTACTGGGAAGCGGTCATAATCGTTCTCATACGCGGGCTACGACGAAGGAAGCTCGGCGTATTAGTGGTGGGAAGAGCAACGTCCCATAGCAAAGGTACAAAAAGCGAGATAGAAGATACGTATAAGATAAGGAGATAACCGTGCACAAGCAGAACCACAATCACAGGCAGTATCAGGTCAGCCGATTGGATACCCACCCTTCTCCTGAAGGCTGGGAGTTACAGCGCGTGGTGGTGCGGGATGGAATTTCGTTCAACTTCTCCCCTCTGGTTTATACCACGGAGAAGGAGGCACTGGAGGGGGTAAAAGATGGGTGTGTGCTGGAAGTTAGAAGCGCCTGAGACGGCAAGAGTAAAAGTCGATCCATGAGCATCAAATATCTGTTATATACACGTGACCGCGTCGTGGGGTGGACTGACCAAGAGCGAGGTTTGACGGGGATACATGTTGAATACGGCCTAAGGGATGGGAAGGGTCTATTGCATACCTCAGGTATCGGCCGGTTAGAGCTGGCGAGCCGCTACCCCAGAACGCACGTTGCAGAGCTTAAGCATTGGGATTCGTAAAACGGCCAGCCCAGACGAGGCTACCCCCAGGTGCGAAGGCCAAAATGAGTACGTGACCTGCACGCCGACTTCGGGCGGGCGCACCCTCATGTCATCCCCCGTATGTAGCAACTGCTCCTTGGTGAGGACCTCGTCGCCTCGCTTCTAGTAATGCCTCCCGAAGATCCCTGTCATTAGGATGGCCTCTGTCGGGGCATGCCTCCTCGCAGAAGCCACAGTAAACGCGCTTGAACAAGTCGATGTCGTATTGTGAAGTGCGCCGAGTTGCGTCTGCCCGCTACTCGGACTCCATCGTAATGGCCGCTGGCGCATGGCTCCGCGTTTACTCCTCGATGAGGCACTCTTATAATTTCACCCGTCATGGGCTTGGGCTTCTCCCTCGGTACGGCGCGGAGAGCGTGCGAAACCTGTTCTGAGAAACCCCTCTTGGAAGAGGGCTGAGGGGAAAGAACGGTTAAGGCCTTATTCATGCCATGGCCGGAACCGAGACAACAAGCCTTGGAAATTCTCACAGGGGAGAGCTAATCGATGCGCTTTTATCTCCACGTCCTAAAAACATTCGCAATTTTAGCGGGCGGTTTCGTCGTAGGATGCGGCAGTGGAATTAAGGGCCGATGACAACGCTGCGGGAGCGCCGGCCGCTGGTTCGATCGTCACCCTCGATCAAGGCTGGAGCGCCGATATACAGCAGCGCTTCTGGTTCACTGATCAAGGGAGTCAGATCCTCCCCTATAGCTGGCTCTTGGCATTGGAACAGGCGGGAAGCCAGTTATCGTTCCGCACGGACGCGAATATCGAGCGCCTAGGCTACTTTCCCGAACGGCCGTCGAAATATAATCCCGACGGCTTGCCGATAGGATTCGCCAAGACGCGCGATCCGGCGAGCGGGGAGCATTGGATGGGGCCGACCCTGGGCGATTTCACCGCGCTCCTCGATGATCTCGTGGCCGCGCTCCGCGCCACCGCTAGTGACGAGGCGAAGTTTCAGCGCTTCGCCGCGCAGGTCGCCGGAGGGTCGCAGCAAGCGATCGCGGAGCTTCGCCGGAGCCTCAATGCCCGGCTCGAGGCGCTGATCGAGCGCATCAAACTCAATCTGCCTCCCAGTCCCCCTGGACACGGTCGTGTCGACGCTATCGGGAATATATTCAACGAAGCGTTTGTGCGTGTCTTAGGCATACCGGAAAACAAGGTACCCCCGAGCGCGCCGGTGTCTTACCCATTGATCTGGGATACGCCGCAACACGATGTCGTGCAATGGAACGGCAGCGCTCCCAACGCCGGAATCGGTTCCCTGTTGCGCAATATCGGAGAAGTATTGGGTGTCTTCGGCAACGTCACCGTGACCGGCTCGCCATTGCCCAAGGGGTTTAAATCGTCGATCAACGTCACGAATCTAGGGAAGCTCGAAGGTTGGTTACAGGATCTGTGGTCGCCGCAATGGCCGGTTACCTTGCTGACGCCGATCGATACCGGCAAAGCCGAACGCGGCAAGGTGCATTACCAGCAAAACTGCGTGAGCTGTCACGCGCCCATCGAACGGGCAAACCGCAAACGGAGAGTTAACGCGGTCATGACCCGCCTCGCGGACATCGGCACGGATCCGGCGATGGCTACCAATGCGATCCAGCGCACCGCCAAGACCGGTGTCTTGCAAGGTACACGCGAAATGATCCTGTTCGGCGACCGCTTGGGACCGGTGGCGCCGGGCACCAAACTGGGGCCCGTCATCGCGGCCGGGGTGGCGCTGGGGCAACCCGTTCAAGCGATCGAAGCCGGGTTTAGCGAATATTTAAAGGTAAGAAAAGCCACACCCTTCGATCCCCTGTCTTATAAAGCGCGGCCGCTCAACGGGATCTGGGCGACGGCTCCTTATCTACACAACGGATCGGTGCCGAGCTTGTGGCAGCTCCTGCAACCCAGCGCGCAGCGAGACCAGGTGTTCCATGTGGGCAGCTACGAATTTGACCCGCTACACGTCGGGTTCGCGAGCGGGCCGGACACCGGAGGCTCCCGTTACGACACGCGGTTGTCGGGTAACAGTAATTCCGGCCATGACTATGGCGTGACGCTCAGTGACAGCCAGAAATGGGAGCTGCTGGAATATCTGAAAACACTCTAAGGCCCCGGCGGGGGCAAGCGCTCGATCTGGCCGTAGCGTAAAAAGATGGGATCGATGTACTTTAGATGGAGCTTTATGGCCCAGGACCCGAGCATCGGGATGAGTGCTCTCGCGATCAGGCGAACGATGGCCTCCACGGGCGCGCGCAGCGCGCGGAATACCCACACGCCCCGGCCGAGCTTTCGACTGTAGCGATTCAGCCCCCACATTATCACCATCAGCAGGACAAGGCCCAGGGAGAACCTCACATCGATCAGGATCCAGACGAGCGCGAGAAGCGTTAGGAGGGCGAGCACCGCTAACGCCTCCTTTGCCCAGCCGGGCAGGAGCAAGTGGAATAGCTTGAGAAACTGATAGGACGCCACTTTGAGTTGCTTGAGATAGGCCTCGTTGGGCCGTTCCATCCAGGGCTTAATTTTGAGGAAACCCCACGCAGGTGGCGCCAGATCCGCGGGCCTTGGGGTCCCACCCGGCCGGCCGGCCACCGCCGCAGCCAGGCTGTTGAGTTCGGAGTCACTCATCAGATACCCGTCCGCCATGAGCGTGCAGGCCTCGACCTCGGTGAACGAGTCGAGATCGGTTCGGATCCCCGAAACGAGATCCTGGACCCGGTCATCGACATGAAAGTCGGGGGCCGAGATCGCAGGTCGCAGGACCTCCTGCGAGGGATCCGCGGGCTGCCCGTCGGGTCCCAGCCAGGCGATGGCACGAGTGGTCAGTCCCGCCCGGAGATGCATGAAGGCGATGCGCGATCGGTCGGTGGGGCCCCACAGACGGAAAAGCTGCTCTTCGCGCACGCGGTCCTGGGAGATCGAGGCCGCGCGGCCCAAGACCGCATCGAAGTGCGTAGCGGGCTCATCTATCTCTTCCATTTGGGCCGAGGCATCGCTCACGATGAAGTGGGTGCAGGCTTCGTCCAGGAGACCCTGGATCCCCTGGTTGTCGTGGACACCGCCATCGACCAACTGCACGCGGATCTCGTCTCCCGTCTCGGGATCACGGTACAGGCCACTGATCGCGAGCGGGTGAAAGATCCCCACACACGCGGAGGCGGCTACGGCGTGGCCTAGGGTAAAGTCTTGTTGGTAGGGCGGGATGTCGGTGTAGGACAGCGGCCGGCGCAAGCGGATCGCCTTCTTGTCTATTTCTCTTGCTAGGGCGTTGTCGCGCGGCGGTTCCCCCATGCGCGATGCGGTAAAGCGCCAGTTACGGCCGGAGTTGAGCGTGGTCGCATTGACAAGCAGAATAGGGACCTTAGCGCTTCTACCGTGGTTGTCGCGCTCGGGGTGAAACGCCGGATTGGCTCCTTTAGGCTGAATCTTGACCTCGCGTATCTTGATTGGGGGTTCTAGGCCGGGCAGGACACCTTGATAGAGGCGGTTGTACAGCTCCGCAATACGGTCGCTGCGCGAATAGTCCGGCCGTCTTATCTTGAAGTTCGCGGCCGGATCCGTGAAGGTGCTCATGCGAAGATTGGTTTGAACGGCCGCGAAGAAATCGCGCTCGATGTCCTCGACCAAGCGCTGATAGTGGCCATCGGTCAGGTCGGAGTCCGCATCCGATTCCAGCAACCGCTTCAGGTGCAGATAGTAAAGCGCCCCGATGATCGAGCCGCCCGAGACCGTTGAGATCACCTCTACCCGCCGCAGCAACCCCTGCATCGCCATCTGGGCTAGAACACCCAGGTGAAAGAAAGACGCGCGAAAACCGCCCCCCGAGAGTGCGAGACCTAGCTTCACGCGTCCGTTAGCCGTCCCCCGTTCTGCTACTGTAGCCATATGCCCCCCTGCACTGCGCCGCCGCAACCCCTGTCCGCACAGGTCCCCTCCCGCGCTTGCCCCCTAATGCAAATGCTGGACGGGCGGCGATCGATTCCCCCATTATGTCCAGGCGACAATGTGCGGTCAATACACATAGCTATATGATTAACGCACGCGAATGAGTTGGGCCTCCGTCTTTGAAAAAAGCGCACCTTAGCGCAAGGCGGCGACGAGATAGATCATCCCGGCGAGCGAAATCACGGCCGAGCCGTAGCGTTGCACCAGCCGCTCGTTACGGTTTGCGCCTCGGGCCGCGCGCCGCAGCAAGCGCAGCCCGCAGAAGGCTGGCAACACCACGGTTTGATGCCCGATCTCGACACCCACGCTGAAGGCCGCGATAGCCAAGACGGCGCCGGCCCCGCCGAGGCTCGCCATCGCCTCCAGTAATCCGCCGGCGAAGCCCAAGCCGTGGAAGAGCCCGAAAACAAACGCCACGAGCGCCCGGCTCCAGCCTCTGGTTTGCCGCGGCCAAAAGAGGTTCTGCGCCGCGACGACGACGATACTCGCGGCGATCATCGGCTCAACGATGGCCGCCGGCAGCCGAAACAGATCGAACGCCGCCAGGGCGAGCGTCAGGGTGTGGGCGAGCGTGAAGGCGCCGATCACTTTGACCAAGTCCCAAAGGCTCACGACCGCCAGCACCAAAGCGCCGACAAAGAGCAGGTGATCGTAGCCGCTGAGGATGTGGGTGATCCCGTGGCGCACGAAGGCCGCGGCCATCCGCGCTTGGCCAAGCCCCGGCCCGCCCGCCGTCCAGTCCTGCTCGAAATCGAATTCGAGCGGTTCCTTCGATGTCAACAATAGCCCCTCGGCCGGTGGCTGCCCCTGCTGGGAAATGCGCACCAGATAGCTCGCTTCCCACGGATTGCCCGGCGCGAACTCAAACTCGCGCAGCACGTCCTGCCGCAACTCGAGCCGCGCGGGCGCGTCTCCCGTCAGCCGATACTCGAGTGTGTAAGCCGGACGCACCGCTTGATCGAGAACCTTGAGCACGCGCCCCTCAAGCGCGCGCCCATCGGCCCTGATCTGGAGATGCGCGAGTAGATAGGCGCCGTGGTGGCGCACCGCTTCCGGATACGTAATGCCTTCTTGCCCGCCGAAGGCCGCGGCCACGAGCACTTCCTCGCGCGACACGGTCGCCCGCAGCTCGATGCGGCCCGGAAGAATCTCGATCTCGAGCGCGCCTTGCGCCACTGGATGCGCCCCGGCGATGCGCGTGGCGAATAGCGCCAACACGAGCAGGCAATAGCGCGCCCAATCGCCCCATCCGAGCCGATGCACCTCAACGATGCACATGGAAGGCTTCGTAACGCGGGTTCACTTCGGCCGCCCGTTTCAAAAACTGCTTACCCTCGCCGGTGCGGCCTGCGGCGAGGTGGATCATCGCCGCATGGAAAAACAGGTGTGCATCTTTCACGCGGGCTGCGAGCGCTTGCTTGATTTCATCAAGGGATTCGGCGATCCGGCCGGCGCGATACAGCGCCCAGGCAAGCGCTTCCCGGGTCGCGTAATTCCGCCGCAGATCGAGATCCCGGCGCGCCCATTTCACCGCCTCGGCGCCGTCCTCGCGTACATCGGCGTAAAACCAAGCGAGGTGGTGAAAGTAATGTACCTCGCGGCGCCGCGCCGATGCGAGATAAGCGGCGAGCGCTTGCTCGTGCCACGGCCGCGCTTGCTCGGGTTGGCCCATCAAGGCATAGAGATCGCCCACTGCTTGTTGGAGCTCCGGCCGCGGCGAGCGCGCGACGACGCTCTGGTAGCGCGCGATTGCTTCGCCGTATTTCCGCTGCGCCCCGAGGAGCTCCGCCATGTGATCCTCGATCAGCCAGTAGCCGGAATAGGCCTTATCGGCGTGCCGGTAGTGCGCCCAGGCTTCTTCGTGGCGCCCTTGCCTTAAATCCAGCAATCCCCTTTGCACTTCCACCCAGGCATAGGAGCGCATTTCTTTGGCTGTAATTTCGTCCTGAGCTTCCCGATATAACCGATCCGCGGCGAGGGGATCACCGATCTTGGATTCCAGATAGGCCAGGCGCGCCAGGTTGTCCCAGGTACGCTCGGCTTGTATCACGCTTTCGTAGCCTTGTCTTGCATGCGCGTACTTTCCTTGTTGCAAGTCTATATTGGTTCTTAGCACTTGGGCTCGCGGGCTCGCGGCGAGGGAGGAAAGCCGATCGAGATCATGCCTGACCTCATCGAGCCGGTGAAACGTGTAATTAAGATTGGCCCTGACAAGATAGAGATCATCGGAGGCGCCAAGTGTGTGAATGGCGTTTTCGGTTTCCGTTTCCGCCACGTTGAAATCATCAAAGCGGCCGGTGAGCGAAGCCTTAAGATAATGCAGATAAACCAGCGTTAATGCCCCTTCCGCGGATCCGCTGAGAGCGCTGGTCTTGGTGCTCAAGATGTCATTTTCTATCTTGGCTAATTCAAGTTCATAGTCGGTGGGTGTTTTAATCAGAAAGCTGGCCGCAACAACAGCTAGGGTAGCGGCAGCGACTAGAATCAAAGCGGCCATAAAGAGCCGCGTTGGAAACGTATTCATTGTCCCGGTGACGCCCGGCCTTACGCCCGCTGGCGGCGCGTTACCCCGCTCCGAGTTGTTCGCGCTTGATCCGATACAGGGCAGAGATGTCCTCCGCCCCATAACCTCGGTCGATGAGCCGCTGGTAATTTTCCAGAGTTAAATCCACGATCGGCAGCGGCGGGCCGCCCATCGCCCGGCAGATCGCAAGGTCCTTATGATGGAGCGCGACTTTAAAGCCGGGTTCAAAGCAGCCCGCAACCATGGTCTTGCCGCGGTGACTCAGGTACCAGTTCGCGGCCGCTCCTTGGCTCACGACGTCGATTACTTTCGTGAGGTCCAGTCCCATGGACTCACCGAAGGCGAGGGCCTCAGTCACCGCCTGGTTGATCCCCGCGGCCATGATTTGATTGACCGCCTTGGTCGCTTGACCGGAACCGCTGGGGCCCATGTGGACGATGGTTGTGGCAAGGGTGGCTAGGGCCGGCCGAACGTGTTCCAGAACCCTCTCCTCGCCGCCGACCATCATGGCCAGGCGCCCGTTTCGCACGCCCTCCACGCCTCCGGAGACTGGACAATCGAGAAATGCCGCCCCCTTGGGTTTAAGCGCCGCCGCCATCGCACGCGCGGTAGCGGCGCTAACGGTGGAGGTGTCGGCCACCGCACCGCCCGGCCGAACGCCGGGCAGCAAGGCATTGATCACCTCCTCCAGATCCGAATCGCACGACACCGATGTGAGCACGAGGTCCACCCCCGCCGCGAGCTCTGCCGGACTCTCGGCCATGGCCACACCCGTCTCCCGAGACAGGGCTTGCGCCCGCGAGCGGGTTCGATTCCAGACGGCCCGTAGAAAGCCCGCGAGGTGCAGATTCATGGCCATCGACGCGCCCATCGCGCCTAGCCCGATCACTCCAACCTTCATCATCGTGATTTATCCTCCCTCTCGCCCATGCTGGTAATGATCGACGATGACGCGGGCGATACAGCAGGTCAAGCGCTTGGCTGTCGGAATATCCAGAAACTCGTTGGGTCCATGGGCATTCGATCCCGGACCTAGCACGCCGGTAATGAGGAATTGCGCGTGGGGATAGCGCTCGCCCAGCATGGCCATGAAGGGGATGGTGCCGCCTTCACCCATGTACACCGCCGGTTTCTCAAAAAAGATCCGCGAGGCGGCATCGATTGCGTTCTCAAGCCACTCGGCGAGGGGCGGCGCATTCCAACCCGTGGCGGACCAATCCGGGGTAAAAGTCACGTTGGCATCATAGGGCGGGGCCGATTGCAATAACTGTTTGAGCGCGTGCGAGGCTGCCACGGCGTCGCACGTCGGCGGCAGCCGCAGAGAGACCTTGACCGAGGTCGCGGGGCGCAGAACATTGCCGGCCTGACGGAGGGGCGGGAAGCCCTCGGCGCCGACGACCGCAAGCACCGGCCGCCAGGTACGGTTAAGAATCAGCGCCAGCGGCTCCGCCGCCGCGGCACGCGTGTTCCCGCTGAACGGGAACTTGGCGTGGACTCGCGAGTTGAGGACTTGCGCGGCGCGGCGCGCCTGCTCGATGCGCTCTTCGGGAATGTCAACGCTAAAGTCGGGAGGCAGGATGGCGCCGGTCTCGACATCTTCCAAGCGGTTGAGGATTTGCCGCAAAATGCGAAAGCTCGAGGGGACAATGCCGCTCGCGTCGCCCGAATGCACCCCTTCGGTGAGGACCTCGACCTTGAGCACCCCGCCGATGAGGCCCCGCAAAGAGGTCGTGCACCACAAGCGCTCGTAATCACCGCAGCCGGAATCGAGACAGATGACGAGATCAGGTTTACCGATGCGATCGGAGAGAAAATCAATATAGTGCGGCAGGTCAAAGCTACCGCTCTCCTCGCAGGCTTCGATGATGACGACAGAGCGCGCATGCTTGAGCCCTTGGGCTTGTATTCCCGCAAGCGCGGTGAGTGCGGAAAAAAGCGCGTAGCCGTCGTCCGCGGCGCCGCGGCCGTAGAGACGCTCCCCCTCTAACACCGGCTGCCACGGGCCCAGGCCCGCGCGCCAGCCGCTCGTCTCCGGCTGCTTATCCAAGTGACCGTACAGAAGGATCGTGCCGGCGCCCGCACCGGGAATTTCCATATACAACAGCGGCGTGCGCCCCGGCAAGCGTACGGCCTCGACTTCCATATCTTGAAGGGCCTGGCAACGGGCCCAGCGTTCAAACTGGGCCACGGCCTCGTCCATATACCCGTGGGCTTGCCAATCGGCGTCAAAGGCCGGGGATTTATTGGGGATGCGGATGTATTCGGTGATCTCGGGAATAACCGATTGAGCCCAGACGGTCGCGACGAAATCGCCCAAACGCACATTATCCATACGCTAGAGTGTAGCGGGTTTAAAGCCAGTACACACAGATGAACAGGAACAACCACACGACATCAACGACGTGCCAATACCAAGCGACGCCTTAACGGGTCGCGAGAGGTTGTCTGGAAATGTGCTCACTCGCGCGCCGCTTTAATCTTCGCGGGTTGAACGAGATCGCCGCTCGCGTTGGTCTTGCCCGCGGCATCTTGCCTAGCGGCCAGGAGCGCCTTTTGCTCGCTAATCCATTGCCTATAGTCTTGCTCGTTCTTGGCCTCGACGACGATCGGCATGAAGGCGTGTCCACGGCCGCATAGCTCGGCGCATTGCCCGCGATAGGTGCCGGGTTTATCGATCCTCACCCAGCCTTCATTTATAAAACCCGGGGTCGCGTCTTGCTTCCAGCCGAAGTCGGGAACCCACCAACCGTGCAACACATCCGCGGCCGTGATTAGAAATCGTACCTTTTTGCCCACCGGTAACACCAACGGGTTATCCACTTCCTGCAGATAATGCTCTGCCTTCGCTTCGCCCTTGTCGATCTGCCCGCTTGGGGTTTTCAAACTACTGACGAATTTGATCCCATCCTCGAGGTACTCATACTGCCACTTCCACTGGTAACCCGTCACTTTAATCGTGACCTCCGCTTCCGAGGTGTCGTACATCGCGATCATGGCCTTGGTTGCGGGCACCGCCATCAGCACGAGGATCAGGAATGGGACCACGGTCCACAGCACCTCTACCAGGGTGTTTTCGTGGAACTGCACCGCCACCGCGCCCTTGGATTTTCGGTGCGCAAAGATGGAGTAAAACATAACGCCATAGAGCAAGGCCGCGGTCACCACGCAGATCCCGAGGATCAGCATGTGCAGGTCATAGACCGTATGCGAGATCGGCGTCACGCCCTGCGGCATGCTGTGCGTGAAATCCGCCCGTGCGATCCCTGACCAAGGGAATAATGCCATCGGCATAAGCCACGCCGGTCGCCTAATCTGCATTAATCTCTTGCTCCTCGATACGAAGGGGTTGCGTGTGCATTCTCAAGCCCAAATCAGACTCAGGACAATCCCGTGGCCTCCCGAGCCGAACGCCGACGAAAAAACGGCACGCCCGACTGGTCGTGGATCTGCATGATCGCTCGGGTCAGGTAGCCGCGCCATCGGATCGTACCTAAGGGCGTTCTGCCTGTTCAAGTGATGCTGACGCCCGGCGCGACGCTTTGGCTGGGGCCTCCACTACTCGCTTAACACCCTACGCACGTCCGCTACGAATCGCTCGAAAATAGCATTCGGGTCCCATAGTCCGGACGCGGATTGATGAAACATCTGCTTGCGAAGACCAACGGGTAATTCAATTTGCACCCCTCGCCCCGAGCGTCCGCGATTGCAGATATTGGTCTTCCCAGTGCCTTGGCGCGTGGGGCTCGGATCCTCGGCCGCGGCGAAGCCCGATGCGTCGAGCGCGGAAATTATGCGCGCGCGCAGCGCGCTATCCAAGCCCCCGAGATAAACCACGCGCTCCGATCCGCCGGCGCCGTGGATAGTTACGACGGTGCGTACACGCTGGACGGCGGCTAAGGCGCGCGGCTCATCGAATTTATCGCTGGTGATATGGAGAGAGTAGTTACGGCGCGGTTTGATCCCTTCAAAACAATAATACGTGTGCTCGTTGCCGGCGATCGCCTCGGCGATGGGCAGCGTGCCGCGCTCGATGCGCCCGCCGTGCGGGGCGACCACGGCAAACGGAGAATCCGCAAGCCGAAGGTGCACACGGTAGTCCCGCCCTTCGACTTCGGACGCACGGAGCTCAGCGTAGCTTCCATACCTGTCCACGCCCGCCAGGCCTTTGGCGCCGCCGCCTCCTCCGGCCGTGAGATCTCGCTAAAACGGAATATCGTCGTCAAGATCGGCGGCGACCGCCGGGCTTGCCGGAGACGCGGAAGGCGCCGGGGCCCGCTCGCTCGGAGGTTCGTTCTCGAAGGGCACCGTACCCGCGCCACGCGCGCCCAGCATCTGCATCTCGTTCGCGATGATCTCGGTCGTGTACCGGTCATGGCCGTCCTTGTCCTGCCACTTCTTGGTCTGTATCCGCCCTTCGACGAAGATCTGCGAGCCTTTGTGCAGGTATTCCTTGACGATGTCCGCCAGCTTGCCGAAGAACACCACGCGATGCCACTCGGTGCGTTCTTGGCTCTCCCCGGTCTCACGGTCGCGCCAGGTTTCATTGGTCGCCAAGCGGACATTGGCCACGGCTTGGCCGCTCGGCATGAACCGCACCTCGGGTTCGGCACCGAGATTACCGATGAGAATCACCTTGTTAATACCTCGAGCCATGCATTAGCCTCCTATAGTCGCTTTTGCGCCCATTCACACTTCTAAGATAACATTAAACGTAAGATTTAGAATATCTGGGGGACCCATGCTAGAACCCGTTAAAAATCCCGCCTCGGAGACCGCCGGGCAGTGGCTCTACGCGGCTTCACCGCGCCGGCGCAGTGTCGCTGTTACGGTGGGATCGGTCATCATCGGAGGCGGCGCGCCGGTGGTGGTGCAGTCTATGACCAATACGGACACCGCGGATGCGGTGGCGACCGTTAAGCAAGTACAGGAATTAGCCGCGGCAGGATCCGAGCTGGTGCGCGTCACCGTCAATACCGAGGATGCAGCCCGCCAAGTGGGCCGCATCCGCGGGATGCTGGATGCCTCCGGCTGCCACGTGCCGCTCATCGGTGACTTCCATTACAACGGCCATCTCTTGTTAACGAAATATCCTGATTGCGCCCAGGCCTTGGCCAAGTACCGTATAAATCCGGGTAACGTCGGCTTCGGGCCCAAGCGCGATCCACAGTTCAGCGTCATGATCGAGGCGGCGCTCCAGTACGGCAAGCCCGTCCGGATAGGCGTGAATTGGGGCAGCTTGGACGGAGCCTTGCTAACCCGCCTCATGGACGAAAACGCCGGGCTGGCGCGGCCGCGGGATGCGCGGGAAGTCACCCGGGAGGCTTTGATCGTCTCCGCCCTTGACAGCGCCCGGCGCGCCGAAGCGCTTGGGCTTGGCCGGGATCATATCGTGCTCTCCTGTAAGGTCAGCGGTGTACAGGATTTGATCGCCGTGTACACGGAGCTCGCTCGGCGCTGCGATTACGCGTTGCATCTGGGTCTGACGGAGGCGGGGATGGGCTCGAAGGGAATCGTGGCCTCGACCGCGGCCTTGGCGATGTTACTTCAGCAAGGGGTCGGCGATACGATCCGCGTCTCGCTCACGCCCGAACCGGGGGGTGAGCGAAGCACCGAAGTGGTCGTGGCGCAAGAGATTCTGCAAACCATGGGCTTGCGTTCGTTCACACCGCTGGTGACCGCCTGTCCCGGCTGCGGGCGCACGACGAGCACCGTTTTTCAGGAGTTGGCAGAGAAGATCCAGTCCTATGTCCGCGCTCAAATGCCCGTCTGGCGGGAAAAGTACTCGGGGGTGGAAGACATGAGCTTGGCGGTCATGGGCTGCGTGGTCAACGGACCCGGAGAGAGCAAGCACGCCAACATCGGGATCAGCCTTCCCGGTACCGGCGAGGCCCCCGCGGCGCCGGTCTTCATCGATGGGCAGAAAGCCTTGACCCTGCGCGGGGAGAGGATCGCCGAGGAATTCCAGCAGTTGGTGGATGACTATGTCCAGAGGACGTACAGCGTGAAGCTATAGGTGCGAGCCGAAACGCATGTCCCGTTAGAATGCAAATGTAACTCACATCAGAGTGGCCGAGGGAGGGGTGGGCGATGTCTGAGTTGATACGGCGGCTGCAAGGCGAGCATGATAATTTTTCCAAGCTCTTAGCCTTGCTCCATGCGGAGATCGAGACCCTTGACCGCGGGGAGAACGGCAATTTTCGTTTAATGACGGACATCATGGACTACATGGCCGTCTATCCGGATGTGGCCCATCATCCTTTGGAAGACCGAATCTTTACCCGGCTCGCGCAACTCGATCCGGGTAGTAGCGATCTGGTCGATGAGATCATCGCGGAGCATGAGCGCTTGCGGCACATGGGGAAGGTCTTCTCCGATCTGGTGCGAGGCGTGGTCGGCGGAGGGATCACCTCCGTGGATAAGCTCAGCACGCTGGGACACGAATACGTCGCGCTTACCCGCGCACATTCCGCGCGCGAGCAGAGCGACATATTTCCAAGGTTAATCACGGTGCTGAGCGATGAAGATTGGACAGAACTGACGGCGGCCGCCGCGGCGAGCGAGGATCCGCTCTTTGGCGGCATCGTGGATCGGAGCTACGAGGAGATCCTGGCGCAGATAGAACGCCGGCGATGATCGATCGCCGCGTGCCCCGTTCAGGGAGCCTACCCCCCTTGAAGCAGCTCGGGTTGCTCGCATCCCATCGCGGGAGCAACATGCAGGCAGTCATCGATGCTTGCAACAGCGGACGCTTAGCGGCCGAGCCCCGCGTGGTCATCAGCAACAACGGGGATGCGGAAGCCTTGGTACGGGCGCGCCGCGAGCACATTCCGGATTACCATCTGAGCCTGCGAACTCACTCCGATCCGGTGGCGCTCGATACGGAAATTTTGACGGCATTGACGCGCCACCAGGCCGGACTCGTGATATTGACAGGGTACATGAAACGGCTCGGTCCCCGGGTGCTCGGGCACTATCAAGGGCGGGTGATCAACATCCATCCCGCCTTATTGCCCCGCTTCGGCGGGCAGGGCATGTACGCGGATCGCGTGCACGCGGCGGTCTTGGCGGCGGGTGAGACGGAGACCGGGGTGAGCATTCATCTGGTGGATGCCGAATACGATTGCGGACCGATCCTCGCCCAGTGCCGGATACCAGTTGAGCGTGGCGATACGGTCAAGACGCTTGCCGAGCGGGTCTTGGCCTGCGAGCATCGCTTCTTGGTGGCGACGCTCGAGCGAATTTTATCGGGCGCTCTGCCTCTGCCCTAGCTCTCGGCATCGATCCCCTCGCCGATGCACGTCGCGTAACACCACGATATGAAAGTACCTGTCTTGATGAAACTGCCAGGCATCTCGCCGATGCAGCCGCCAGCACGAAACACCACGATGGGCCTCGCCGTTGGCGCCATCGGCGTGGTCTACGGCGATATCGGCACCAGTCCCTTATATACGATCCGAGAAGTGTTTAATGGCCCGCACGGGATCGCGGTCACGCACGGCAACGTACTCGGGATCTTGTCTCTCATCGTCTGGGCCTTGCTAATCGTGGTCTCGCTCAAATACGTGGTGCTTATCCTGCAGGCCGACAACAACGGCGAGGGGGGGATTATGGCGCTGATGGCCCTGGTCAGGCGCACGGTGCCGCGCGAATCGCGGCCGGTCGGGTTACTGATGTTGCTCGGGCTCTTCGGCGCGGCGCTGTTTTACGGCGACGGCATCATCACGCCGGCCATCTCGGTGTTGAGCGCCGTGGAGGGTCTCGAGGTCGGGACACCCGCGCTCGCGCCCTACGTGATCCCGATCACTCTGGCCGTGCTCTGCACTCTCTTTATGTTTCAGCGCCGGGGCACGGCGCGCGTGGCGGCGGCCTTCAGCCCCATCATGTGCGTTTGGTTTTTGAGCCTCGCGGCGCTTGGGGCGATGGCGATCATCGACGAGCCCCGGGTGCTTCTGGCGCTCAATCCCGTCTATGGCATCCAATTTTTCGCCGACCACCCGCGCGACGCATTTTTAGCGTTGGGCGCCGTGGTGCTGGCCATCACGGGCGGGGAGGCCTTGTATGCCGATCTCGGGCATTTCGGCAAACGCCCCATCCGCCTCGCGTGGTTCGGGTTTGTGCTGCCCGCCCTCCTTATCAACTACTTCGGTCAAGGCGCGTTGCTCCTGCGCGATCCCGGCGCCGCCCAAAACCCGTTTTATCTCTTGGCGCCTTCTTGGGCGCTCTATCCGCTGGTGACATTGGCGACGGCCGCCGCCGTGATCGCCTCTCAAGCCGTCATCTCGGGAGCGTTTTCGATCACCCGCCAGGCGATGCAGCTCGGCTATTGCCCGCGGTTACGGGTCATGCACACCTCGGCAGCCGCGATGGGCCAGATCTATCTTCCGGCGATTAACTGGGGATTGCTGATCGGGACCGTGGGCTTGGTGCTCGGCTTCGAATCGTCGAGCGATTTGGCGGCGGCCTATGGCATCGCGGTCACCGGCACCATGGCCATCGATACCGTGCTGGCCTTCGTTGTGATCCGGGGTTTATGGGGATGGAGTTGGCTGACCACGGTCATCGGCGCCGTGTTCTTCATCAGCATCGATCTCGCGTTTTTCGCCGCCAACTCGCTCAAAATCTTCCAAGGAGGGTGGGTCCCCATCGTGATAGCGGCGGGTGTGTTCATCCTGCTCGCCACCTGGAAACGGGGGCGGGCGGTGCTCGCCGACCGCCTGCGCGAGGAAGCCATCGCCCTCGAATCGGTGCTCTACGGTTTCGCCGAGGGCGCTCCACACCGCGTACCCGGTACCGCCGTGTTTCTCACGGCCAATCGCGAAGGCGCTCCCCATGCCTTACTGCACAATCTGGCGCACAACAAGGTCCTTCACGAACGGGTGGTGTTCTTGACCGTGATCACGGAGGACATTCCCTGGGTCGCCGAGGATCGCCGCCTGGAGGTTCTGCCGCTTGCGAACAATTTTTACCGTATCATTGTCCGCTACGGATTCCAGGACGACCCCGATATCCCCAAAGCCTTGGCGCGGTGCCGTCCCTTGGGCCTCGAGTTCAATCAGCTCGAAACCTCATTTTTCTTGAGTCGCGAGACCATGATCCCCACGGTGAGGCCGGGCATGGCGCGCTGGCGGGAAAAGCTTTTCATCACGATGTCGCGCAACGCGGCGAGCGCGATGGATTTCTTCAAGATCCCGACGAACCGGGTGATTGAGTTGGGGACGCAGATCGAGATCTAAGTGGAGGACTGCGCAGCTCGCGCAGCGCCCAAATAGCCATCGTCAGGAGCAGCAGCGCCCCCGTCTGATGCGCCAGGGCGAGGGGTAGCGGCGCGACGAAGACGAGGGTCGAGATGCCGAGCGTGAACTGCAAAGCGGCGGCGCCCAGGAGCCAGTGGCAGGCCCGGCGTGTGCGTGCCGGGAGGGCCGAGCGGCGCGCCGCGAGCCAAAGGAGACCGACGGCGAGCAAGCTCGCGAGGGCCAGAACGCGGTGCATAAACTGCACGGTGATGAGGTTCTCGAAGAGGTTTCGATAGAACGGCTGCATGAGCCAAAGTCCTTCGGGGATCCACTGGCCTTGCATGAGCGGAAAGGTGTTGTAGGCGAATCCGGCGTCGAGTCCGGCCACGAAGCCGCCCGAGACCAGGGTAGCGAATACGAGACAGAGGACGGCGAAGCAATAACGAGGTAACGTTCCTTCAGCCGCAATCCGGGGGCGCAAGAGGCCCAACGCCACCCACAGCATGTAGCCATAGATAAACGCAGCCAGACCCAGATGGGCGCTCAAGCGATATTGGCTGACGTCGGGCCGGTCCACGAGGCCGCTTTTCACCATATACCAGCCGAGAGCACCCTGAAGCCCGCCGAGCGCGAATAGGATGGCGAGCTTGGGAATGAGCGCGCGTCCAATTCGTTCGCGGAGCGCGAAATAAAGGCACGGCACGAGGAACGCGATGCCGATGAGCCGCCCCCAGAGCCGGTGCAGGTATTCCAACCAAAATATGGATTTGAACTCGGCTAGCGTCATCCCCCGATTGAGTTTTTGGTATTCGGGATAGCGTTGGTATTGAGCGAAGGCATCCTCCCACGCGGGCGCGCTGAGCGGCGGTACGATGCCGGTGAGCGGCTGCCATTCGACGATCGAGAGCCCCGCGTGCTTGAGCCGCGTGACGCCGCCGAGCAGCACCATGATGGCGACCAGGGCGCAGCATGTGAATAGCCACAGCGCGATGGGCCGGGCGCTCGCGGGCTCCGGTGTAAAGGGCGCGCCGGACGCACTCGCGGCGCCCCGTGTATTTTGTCCCATAAGCACGTATGCTACTGTCGTTCGTTCCAAGGACGCCATTATCCACGACACGTCCGCCCCCGCAAAACCGATCGCTCCCCGCACGCGTGAAGAAGGCTATACCGATACAATTGGCACTTTTTCTAGGGGCCGGCGCGGTGGGGTACTACTTGCGCCCCGTAACGACCCAGCCTCAAAGCCTCGGCACGGTGCCGGCTCCGTTGAGCAGCCCGCGGTCGCGGTGGTGACCTCGGGCGTGCGCAAGGGCCCCGCCAACCAACGCGTCGAGAGCGTCGCTACGCTGCTCGCCGATGAGGCGGTCGTCATCCGCTCGGAGATCGACGGCCGGGTCGGGGTGCTCGATGTTCAAGAAGGCCAGCCGATCGGCAAAGGCCACGTTTTAGTCACGCTCGATCCCGCCGAATACCGGGCCGAGGTCGATCAGCGTGAAGCCGGCCTGGAGCTCGGGGAATTGAAATTCAAACGCGCCCGCGATCTGCTCGCCAAGCGGGTGATGAGCAAGCAAGAATACGACGAGATGGACGCGGCCCTCAAGGAGGCGCGCGCCGCTCTCGCCTTGGCCCGGGCGCGCTTGAACAAGACCGTACTGCGCGCGCCTTTCAGCGGCATCCTCGGTCTGCGGCAGATCAGTCCCGGCGATTATGTCAAGAAGGGCCGGGATCTGGTCAACCTTGAGGCCATCGATCCCATCAAGATCGATCTCCGCATCCCGGAGCGCCACGCCGCTCAGGTGCGGCCAAGCCAGCGGATCCTCGTTCAAGTCGAAGCCGCAACACCGGTAGGTTGTTTCGGGAATTCGCCTTGGCGGTATCCGCGGCCGTGATCGTCTCGGGGTTCGTGGCCTTGACCTTGACGCCGATGATGTGCTCCAAGATGCTCGTGGCCCGGTCGGCGCACGGCTGGATATATACTCTGTCCGATCGTTGGTTAGCGAGTCTGACGCGCGCCTATCGGGAGCTCCTGGCGGCGGCGCTCAGCCACCCGTGGCTGGTGTTGTGCGGGGCGCTTGCCGTCGCGGCCATGAGCGTGGTGCTGTTCACCGAGCTCAAATCCGAGCTCGCGCCGATTGAGGATCGATCCATTATCATCGCTAGCGTCAGCGCCCCGGAAGGGGCTACGATGGCCTACACCGACCGCTATGCGCGACGGATCGAGCACATCCTCAGCGAAATTCCCGAGGTGAAGGGGTATTTCATGGTCGTGGCCCCGGGTCTGCAGCGGCCCAATCCGGTCAACTCGGCCTTGGCTTTTATTAACCTCAAGCCGTGGTCGGTACGCACGCTAGGCCAGCAGGAAATTGCGGCGGCACTCCAGCCTAAGCTCTTTTCCTTGCCTGGCGTCCTGGCGTTCCCGAGCAATCCCCCATCGCTCGGTCAAAGCTTTGCCAGCCGGCCGGTGCAATTCGTGGTGCAGGCGAATTCCTATGCCGAGCTGCAAACCTTGGTGGATGCACTCGTCAACAAAGGGCAGCGGTTTCCTGGGCTCGTGAATCTTGACGTTGATCTTAAGCTTAACAAGCCTCAGTTGCGGATAGCGGTCAACCGCGACAAGGCGGCGGACGTCGGCGTCGAGGTAGCGGAGATCGGCCGCACGCTCGAAACTCTCCTCGGCGGCCGCCAGGTCACGCGCTTCAAGCGGGAGGGCGAACAGTACGACGTCATCGTGAAAGTCGCGCATGCCGAGCGTCGAACGCCGGACGATCTGACATCGATCTATGTGCGCGGCGGAGCCGGCCAGTTGGTGCAGCTTGACAATGTGGTTGCCGTGACGGAGACCGTCGCTCCGGTGGCGCTCAATCACTTCAATCGGCTGCGCGCGGCAATCATAAGCGCCGGCATAGCTCCCGGATATTCATTAGGTGATGGGCTACGGTTCCTGGAAGAAACGGCCAAGGAAGTTTTGCCGCCGGCGGCACGTACCGATCTTGACGGGCAATCACGGGAGTTTCGTGAGTCCAGCACGACCTTGTATACGACCTTTGCCTTGGCGCTAATATTCATCTACCTCGTCTTGGCGGCGCAATTCGAGAGCTTTAGCGATCCCTTGATCATCCTCTTGACCGTACCGCTTGCTGTCGCCGGCGCGCTGTTGGCACTGAAGGCCTCCGGCGGCACGCTCAATGTGTATAGCCAGATCGGATTGGTGATGTTGGTCGGGCTTATCACCAAGAACGGTATCTTGATCGTAGAGTTCGCTAACCAGCTTCAGGGCCGGGGGCACGCTAGGCTCGATGCCGTGATTGAGGCGGCGGGGTTGCGGTTACGGCCGATCCTGATGACCACCTGCGCGATGATCCTCGGCGCCGCACCCTTGGCTCTGGCGGTAGGCGCCGGCGCTGAGAGCCGCCAACCCATCGGCTGGGTTATCGTCGGCGGTTTGTCGCTCGGCACCCTGCTGACCTTGTTCGTGATCCCGACGGCCTATACGCTGCTCGCCCGCCAGCGCTCCACGCCCGCCGTCGAAACCGTGTTCGACGCGGAGGCCAGGGCCGCACTACCTCGCTAGGACAAAACGCGAGTGCGCCACAGCGAAGCTATCACCCACCTGCACCCGATGCTCGACGGTGAATTGCCCGGATGCGGTCCGGGGAGGTAATGTCAGCTCGGTTAGCGCGGTATTGAGGCCTGCCCTTGCGTATCGATTGTCGATACCTTCTCGCCCGATTTTCCGGCCGTTTCTCAGCAGCACCCATGTGGCTTTCACATGGGCTTCCGTGTCGCCTGCGGGAAGGGTTAGAGAATACTCGGTATAAAACCGCACGGTCTCGCCCGGTCTCACACGGACACGCGAGGTGGTGACCTCTCGGATCGATACTTGCCCGGTCTGGCGCACCTTGAGCTCGTCGCGAAGGCCGGCTACGGTTTCCGATTCCGACGCGATCACGGCGGCCTCATCGAGCCTGGTCCGAACCGCGTGCCATTGCTCCTGATCCAAGCGCGGTTGGGAAGGGGTGGGCTCTCCGGCTGGATCCTCAGGGCCTTGTGCCCGACTCTCCGGCGTAAGCTGCTCCGGTACGGGTACTTGGGCCGCCGGCTTGGGTATGGTTTCGATTACGTCGTCGCGAAAGAGGTTTCCTGAAAGCCATTCGTCTGCGGCATTGTAAAGGATAGCAAACGAACCCGGACGCATCCACGCCAGACCCACTATCCCCGCGATCGCGGCAGAGTACGCGAGCCACTTGCCGCGGTGCCGTCGTCGCATGTCCCGTTCGGGACTGCCGCCCGCCGTGTCATTGGAGGAATCGACCGCGCTCCTTACTCGGTCGTTCGTTATCGGAGTGGTCATTGGAACATCTGCTGGTTGTAACGACCGATTTAACGCCGAGATGCTCTCAATTTTCCCGTCCCTCCTCTCTGCAACGGCGGGCCATGCCTGGTTGCCTGCCCGACCGCGGCCAGGCGCAACCAACGTGTTCGCGTTCTCTTCGGCCTCGGCCTGTAGGTGCAGCGTCTCCTCCACGAAGCGTGGCTGTACGACCGCGGTCTCGCGCGCCTTGAACTCCTCGCGAAAGCCGGCTACGGCTTCCGATTTCGGTGCGATTCCGGTGGCCTCATCGAGCCTGGTCTGAGCCGTCTGCAGATGGTGTTCGTTTATGGCGGTGCGTGCGAGGTCGAGGAGCTTCTTGACGGTCCGCTCCTCTTCGTTGGTGCGTTCCGCCACGCGCCGCTTGTGATCTTTCTGGGCTCGTAGTGTCTCGAAATCTTCACCCAGCTTGACCCCTTGCTCTGATTCGGGCCGGATCACAAAGGCGATGCCGAGCGAGTCCCTCCCGGATAGCTCGCTGCGCCACGCCGGAACGGTCAGCGGCCGCTGCGTGGGTAAGAAACCTAGCGCATGATCAATGGCTTTAAGAAAGGCATTGCTATAGTTTCCTTGACCAACCGGCAGCACGGACATCAACGGATCGGCT